>Ga0209697_10001965_pt1 | contig 30416 bp, 33 predicted proteins | sample AliMusrvi5mmetaG_FD_184115 | JGI IMG/M metagenome (GOLD analysis project Ga0209697, IMG submission 184115) | Freshwater lake bacterial and archeal communities from Alinen Mustajarvi, Finland, to study Microbial Dark Matter (Phase II) - Alinen... | ecosystem: Environmental > Aquatic > Freshwater... | reverse complement strand
GCCTACATTAGGGGCAATATCGTTAACACCCTGTTTCTTTTACACAATTGCGGGCAAATCCAGACGCGCCAGCACACCGCCCAAGGAACTTTGGTCGAGAGCGAAAAAACCGCCGTAAAGCTTGGAAATATCCCGGACGATGGCCAGTCCCAGGCCCGAGCCGGGTACGCTTTCGTCCAGCCGCTCCCCCCGCTCCCCCACCTGGGCCCGCTGCTCGGCCGACAGGCCCGGCCCGTCATCCTCCACCGTCAGGACCAGCCGCCCGGCGGCCTTTTCACAGCGCACCCGGACCCGCGCCCGCGCCCATTTGCAGCCATTGTCGATCAGGTTGCCCAGCATCTCTTCCAGGTCCTGGCGCTCGCCCCGGAAATAGATGTCGTCGCTGGCTTCGGCATCGATGACGATGCCGCGCGCGGCATGGATGCGGGCGATGACGCGGGACAGATCATCCAGCACCGCGCTGACCTGTGTGCGGTTGCCCAGCACGTCGAGCGAACCGGCGGCGCGCGCGCGCGACAGGTAATGATCCACCTGCCGGCGCATGGAGAAGACCTGGCGCTTGACCATGTCGGCCAGGGGGCCCGGCTGGGCATCGGCTTCCGCCGCCAGCACCGACAGCGGCGTCTTGAGGAAATGCGCCAGGTTGGAGACATGGGTGCGGGCGCGGCCCACCACTTCCTCGCCATGCTGGATCAGGGAATTGAGTTCGCTCGCCAGCGGCGCAATCTCGGTGGGGAATTTGCCTTCCAGCCGCCGCGCCTCGCCGTCGCGAATCTTGGCAAGACTGCGCGAGACTTTGCGCAGCGGGGCGAGACCCACTTTCACCTGCAACAGGATGGCGGCGATCAGGCCCAGCCCCAGCAGCAGGAAGGACCAGAACAAGGTGGTGTTGAACTCACGCGTCTGGCGGTCCACCGCCGACATGTCGCCTGCCACCAGGAAGGTGTAGTCGGCATCGCTTTTGGTGTCCGGCGTCAGATCCACCCGGCGCGACAGCACCCGCAGCTTCTGGTTCTCCGGTCCTGCGGCGCTGCCCCAGGTCAGCGCACCCTTGCTGGGTTCATTGACCGGATTGATTTCCTTGTCGAACAGCGAGCGCGAAATCTGCCCGCCGGTCTTGCCCTGGCGTATTTGATAATACAGGCCGGAATAGACGCGGTCGAAATTGTGGTTGAGGAAACGGTCGGCCAGCAGGACCCCGCCTTCGGGATCGGGGTCGGGTTCGGCGGCCGCGATCAGCCCGTCCATGTCGGCCTGCAGCGCGGCGTCGAAACTGTTCTGCGCCGCCAGGCGAAAGGCATTCGACAGAACGGCGCCGCCCACCACAAGCCCCAGCAAGGTCCAGACCGCCGCCGCCGCAATCAGGCGGGACGATAGGGACTCAAGCCTGAGCCGCCGTGCCGCCCAGTTTGGGATCTTCCAGCGAATAGCCAAGCCCGCGCACCGTTTGAATAAGGCCTGCGTCCAGCTTTTTGCGCAGGCGGCCAATGAAGACTTCGATCGTGTTGGAATCGCGGTCGAAGTCCTGATCGTAGAGATGTTCCACCAGTTCGGTACGCGACACCACCTTGCCGCGATGATGGGCAAGATAGGCCAGCAGCCGGTATTCCTGGCTGGTCAGCCTGACCGGATTGCCGTCGAAGGTGACGCGGCTGGCGCGGGTATCGATGCGCAGCTTGCCGATCTCGATATCGGCGGTGGCGATGCCGGCGGCGCGGCGCAACAGCGCCCGCAGCCGCGCCAGCAATTCCTCGGTATAGAAAGGCTTGGCGAGATAATCGTCGGCGCCGGCATCAAAGCCCGCCACCTTGTCGCTCCAGCGGTCGCGGGCGGTCAGGATCAGCACCGGCATGGACTTGCCGCTGGCGCGCCATTTCTCCAGCACCGCCACGCCGTCCATCTTGGGCAGGCCCAGGTCCAGGATCACCGCGTCATAGGGTTCGGTGTCGCCCAGGAAATGGCCTTCCTCGCCATCCAGCGCGCTGTCCACCACATAGCCGGCATCGCCCAACGCCTTTTTCAAAAGCCGCTGCAGGTCCTTGTCGTCTTCGACCAGAAGAATGCGCATCTTGCTTCCTCCTAATGCCGCCAGCGGCCGCCACGGCCGCCGCCGTCGCCACGGCCGCCGCCGTCGCCGCGGCCGCCAAAATCACGATAGGGCCTATCATAGCCGGGGCCCGGCCCGAAATTGCGCGGACGGGCATAACCGCGATCGGGGCCGCGATACGGATCGCCCGTATAGGGCGGATAGCGGTCCGCATAGGGACGGCCATAGCTGGGGGGCGGGCCTTCAAAGCGGTGATTGTCGAAACCATCGCGCCCCGGCGAGGTGCGCAGCACACGGCCATTGCGCGCATCGGCATCGAACCAGACCACGCGCCCGTCCGGCGTCATCCATTTGAGGTGATAGTGCGGATCGCCCGTCGGTCCATAGGTGGGACCTTCGGCGTCATAGAAGTCGCCGGGATGGTCGCGGCGGATGCCGGGCAGCAAACGGTCCAGCGGCTGGATCCCGCGGCTATAGCCATAGGCCGGACCATAGGGTTGCGCGTCGGCCGGTCCGTTCAGGGCCATGGTCAGCAGGGCAAAAATTCCTGCGAAAATGCTGGGAAAAACAGGGGCGCGCATGGGTGTTTTGTACGTCTTGGAACATGAACCGCGAATGAACCCCGCGTCCAGACCCGGTTCAGTTTGCTGCCCCTAGGGTACGCCTCATGGACGGTAATTGATCCGTCCAATGTGATTAAGGAGACGAACATGTTTAGCACGAAAAACATTCTGGCAGCAGCGTCTTTGGCGGTTCTTTCGGCCGCCGGCATCGGCAGCGCCGCCGCCGCCCCCTGGGATCATCACTTTGATCGCCGCGACGGCTTCCGTCACGAGCGCCTGGAACGCCGCGCCTTTGTCGACCGCGTCCGCCTGGAGCAGTCGCTGCGCTTCCATCGCTATCGCGTGATCGGCGCGCCCTACTTCGTGCATGACCGCTATGTGGTCCGCACTCATGACCGTTTCGGCCGGATCGTTTTCGTCCAGGTCGATCCCTACAACGGCGCCTTCATCCGCGAAGTCCGCCTGTAGAAACTTGGGGCGTAAGGCCCGTGGTATGCCCCTCCCCATAGGGCCCCAAGCGTCAAGGGAAACCCCGCATCGCAAGATGCGGGGTTTCTTGCTTTGGATGCATTAGGGAAACGCGGCGGGGGCGCGTAGGATGGGGAATGATCGACCGTCCGACCTGCATGGAGCGCGCTTTCGCCCTGGCCGAAGAAGGCAAATGCGAAAGCCTCAATGCCATCCGCAAACAGTTGAAGGCCGAAGGCTATGCCGAAAGCGGCCAGCTGAGCGGCAGCTCCATCCGCAACCAGTTGATGCGCATCATGGCCGCACGCAAGGCCAAGGCCTAGTCCGGGGTGCTGACGTCATTGCCGGTATAGGTGATCGCCGCCGGCTGGAAATCCCAGCCGCGCAAAATCTTCAACGCCGCTTCCAAACCGTCTTTCACCGTCCCGCGCGCGATCGCTTCCAGCATCTGTTCGGTGTTGAGTGACACGGTCGCCGCCTGGTAGCCGCGCGGACCCGGCAGCGAGAGAAACAAGGGCACCGAGCTCGTCACGCCGGTGACCACAAAATCCTGGAACCATTTTTGCCGCACCGTCTTGAGCGGATTGTCCACCAGCATCAGGCCGATGCCGGTGGAAAGATCGAAGTCTTCGCTGATGCCTTCGGTCTCGACATAGGCCAGAACGCCCGACTTGTCGGGCCGCCACTCCTCGCCGAAAATGTCCACCGTCCGCCAGGCGCAATAAAAGGCGCGGCACACCGGCGGGCGGCTGTCATAGATGGCGCAGCCCCCGCCAACGCAATGGCGGCAGGCCGCACCCGACAGTTTCTGGATTTCCGGCTTGTTAATGGAAGGCGCCGTGCAACAGACGGTGCAGGCGCCGCATTCCCGCCCCGGAATCAAGGTCATGCCGTCCCACATGGCGCAACCTTGGCATGACCGCCCCCGTCCCGCACCTTGAATCCGCCGCAAATATCGGTCAGCTATCCGCCCCATGCCCCTTCCCGAAAACGACGATCTGCGCCGGCTTGCCAAAGCGGCCGAGCCCTATGGCCCGGCCTTCGCCATCGTCATGGCGGTACTCGCGGTGCCGCTGGCGCTGCTGTACCTGACGCCGCTGGTGCTGGGACTTTTTGCGCCCCCACTTGATCCGGCGATTGACCTGTATGCCGTCAACCGGCCGTTGGCCTTCACCTTCCTGGATGCAGCGGGCAACGATGTCGGCCATCGCGGCGCCATCGTGGGCGAGCGGCTGAAGCTGGAAGAAATGCCGGCCTATCTGCCCGCCGCCTTCATCGCGATGGAAGACCGCCGCTTCTATTCTCACAACGGCATCGATCCTCTGGGCCTGGGCCGCGCCTTGCTGCTGGATCTGCGGGCGCGCCGCTTTGTGGCGGGCGGTTCGACCATCAGCCAGCAGACCGCCAAGATCGTCTACACCCAGCAGCAGCGCACCATGTCGCGCAAGCTGACCGAGCTGATCGATGCGGCGGGCCTGGAAAAGACCCTGAGCAAGCAGGACATCCTCAAGCTCTATCTCAACCGCATTTACCTGGGCAGCGGCGCCTATGGCGTGGACGGCGCGGCACGCGTCTATTTCGGCACCAGCGCGCGGCAGCTCACTTTGGCCCAGGCCGCGATGCTGGCGACCCTGACACGCGCGCCGTCGGTCTTTTCGCCGCGCCGCGATCTGCTGCGCGCCCAGCAGCGCGCCAGCCTGGTGCTGGACTCGATGGTGGACAATGGTGTCATCACCGAAGCCCAGGCCGCCGAGGCACGCGCCCATCCCGCCACGATCACCGACCGCGCCGGCAGCGATGCGCGCAACTATTTCCTGGATACCGCCGCCGACGAGGCCACCAAAATGGCGACCGTGAACGGCGTGGCGCCCAGCGCCGACATGATCGTGCACACAACACTGGAGCCGAAAATCCAGGAAGCGGCGCGGCTGGCGGCGCTGCGCACCCTGAACAAGTCCGGCAAGAAGACCCGCACATCCGAAGCCGCGGTGGTGGTGATGAAACCCGATGGCGCGGTCAGCGCCATGATCGGCGGCGTGGATTACCAGGATTCGGTGTTCAACCGCGTCACCCAGGCGCATCGCCAGCCCGGCTCGGCCTTCAAGCCGTTCGTCTATCTGGCGGCGCTGGAAGCCGGCATCACGCCCTGGGAAACCCGCGATGACGAGGCGGTGGATATCGGCGGCTATCGTCCCACCAATTTTGGCGGGAAGAGTTACGGCACCCTGACCCTGGCCGATGCCCTGGCGCACAGCGTCAACACCATCACCGTCAACCTGGCGCAGGAAGTGGGCATGCGAAACGTGGTTGCCGCCGCCAAGCGCGTGGGCATCACCTCGCCGCTGCAGGCCAATGCGTCGCTGGCGCTGGGCACCGCCGAAGTGACGCCGCTGGAATTGACCGCCGCCTATGCCGCCTTCGCCAATGGCGGCTTTCACGTCTCACCCTATCTGGTGACCCAGGTGGATATCGGCACCAAGACCCTCTTCGTGCGCCATGCCCCGGCGCCCCAGCGCGTCATCGAGCAAAGCGTGGACCGCGACCTGACCGCCATGCTGTACCGGGTGGTGATCAACGGCACCGGCGGCTATGCCTCGCTGCATGGCCGCGAGGCGGCCGGCAAAACCGGCACCACCCAGGATTCCCACGACGCCTGGTTCGTGGGCTTCACCACCGACTATGTCGCCGCCGCCTGGGTGGGCAATGACGATTCCTCGCCCACCCGCGGCGTCACCGGCGGCACCCTGCCCGCCTTTATCTGGCGCGACACCATGCTGGTGGCCGAACAGGGATTGCCGCTGAAGGCGCTGGACAAGTCGGTCGAGCCGCCGCCGGAAGACACCGCATTGCTGGATTCGGGCGCAGTATGGGATGGGCGTGACGACGAGCGCATCGATGCCCGCGCCCCGGACCTGCCGGCCCAGGAGCCGGAGGCCCGCGCGCCCGAACGGCGCCATCGTGGCGGCTTGCTGGGCTGGCTCTTCGGCAACAGCGATGACGATGAGCAAGCCCCGCCGCCCCCGCAGCGGCGCGATTCCGGCCGGTAATAGCTGTGCTATAAGGCGGGCATGATCCGCCGCGCACTCCTTTCATTCGCGATACTCGCCGCGTTGCTACATCCGGCGGCGGCAGCCACCACCGTCCGTTTCGTCACCGACTGGAAGGCGCAGGCCGAGCATGGCGGCTTCTACCAGGCGCTTGCCGAGGGGCTTTATGCCAAGCGCGGCCTGGACGTGAAGATCATCCAGGGCGGGCCCGACGTGAATGTCCCGCAGCTGCTGGCCGGCGGCGCGGCCGATTTCGGCATGGGCTCCAACAGCTTTATCTCATTGAACATGGTGCGAACCGGTGTGCCGGTACGCGCGGTGATGGCGATCTTCCAGAAAGATCCGCAGGTGCTGATGTCGCATCCGCGCCGGGATATAAATTCCCTCGCCGACATGCGCGGCAAGCCGGTGCTGATATCGGCGGCCACCATGAGCGCCTTCTGGCCCTGGCTGCGCGCCAAGTTCGGATTCTCCGACAAGCAGATCCGCAAATACACCTACAACCTGGCGCCCTTCATCACCGATCCCAACGCCATCCAGGAAGGCTATCTCACCAGCGAGCCTTTCACGGTGCAGCAACAGGCGCATTTTACGCCCAAGATTTTCCTGCTCTCCGACTACGGCTATCCCGGCTATGCCAACATGGTGCTGGTGCCGCAGAAGTGGATCGATACCGACCGCAAGACGGTGCAGGCCTTCGTCGACGCCACCCGTGACGGCTGGCTGCATTACCTGGACGACCCGTCCAGGGGAAATGCGCTGATCAAGAAGCAGAATCCCGACATCACCGACGCCATCCTCAAACAGGCGCTGGACAAGATGAAGGAGCATGAAATGGTGCTGAGCGGCGATGGCCGCGCCTTCGGCCTGGGCAGCATGACCCAATCGCAATGGAAACGCTTCTACGACACCATGGCGTCGGAAGGCATTTATCCCAAGGACCTGGATTACACCAAGGCCTATGACCTCAGCTTTGTGCGCGCCACCCTGCAGAAGTTTCAATGATCGCGCTGTCGGGCATCGCCAAGCGTTTCCCCAATGGTGTGCAGGCGCTGGATGACCTTTCCTTTTCCGTGAACCGCGGCGAATTTGTTTCGCTGCTGGGGCCCAGCGGCTGCGGCAAGTCCACGGCGTTGCGCCTGGCGGCGGGCTTGCTGACACCAGATGCGGGCGCGGTCACCTACGCAGAGGGCAAACCGCAAATCGGTTTTGTCTTCCAGGATCACACCTTGATGCCCTGGGTCGATGCCTTGACCAATGCGCGGCTGCCCCTGGACTTGAAGCGCATGCCGCGCGATCAGGCCGATGCGCGCGCGTCTGCCGCCTTGGCGCGGGTGGGACTGTCCGGGTTTGAACGCAGCTATCCGCGGGAACTGTCGGGCGGCATGAAGATGCGGGTGTCCATCGCCCGCGCGCTTGCCGCCGGGCCGCAATTGCTGCTGCTGGACGAACCTTTTGCGGCGCTGGACGAGATCACCCGCAACGCGCTGGGCGACGATTTGTTGAAGCTGTGGCGCGAAGACGGACTGACCGTGCTGTTCGTCACCCACAGTGTCAGTGAAAGCAGCTACCTGTCACAGCGCGTGCTGGTAATGTCCCCGCGTCCGGGCCGCATCACCGCCGATATCGCACTGCCTGCGGGCCGCGACAGCCGCCTTTCGCCCGCCACCATCGAAGCCCAGCGCGTCATCAGCGGCGCGCTCAACAGTGCGATCGCCGCATGAAAAGGCTAGCAGACATCACCCTGCCTCTGGTTGTCGCCGCGCTTCTTCTGGGCGCCTGGGAATGGGCCGTGACGCACTGGCAGGTACCGGCCTATGTGCTGCCGGCGCCGTCAGCCATCGCCAGGGCCTTCATCGACAACTTCGCTTCGCTGATGGAGGCGCTGGCCTCCACCCTCACCGTCACTCTGGAAGCCTTCCTTGCCGCCTGCGTGTTGGGCATTGCCACCGCCATCGCCTTTTCCCAAAGCCGGCTGCTGGAGCGCACACTCTATCCCTATGCCGTGATCCTGCAGGTGACGCCGGTGGTCGCCATCGCGCCTTTGATCCTGATCTGGGTGGGGTTCGAGCGCATCAACCTCGCTTTGGTGATCATCGCCACCATCGTCGCCTTCTTTCCCATCCTGGCCGGCGCGACGCTTGGCCTGAAAAGCGCCGACTTCAATCTGATCGACCTGACCCGGCTATATGGCGCATCACGCCTGCAGACCCTGTGGCGCATCCGCCTGCCCAACGCCCTGCCGTATCTGCTATCGGGCATGAAGACCGCAGGCGGTCTGGCGCTGATCGGCGCGGTGGTGGCGGAATTTGTGGCGGGCTCCGGCACAGCCACCGGACTGGCCTGGCGCATCGTGGAATCGGGCAACCGGCTGGAAATCGCAACGCTGTTCGCAGCGCTGGCGCTGCTGGCGCTGACCGGCGTGGTGATCTTCGCCGCGCTATCGCTGCTGGAATGGTGGCTGCTGCGGCGCTGGCACGAAAGCGCGATCAGCGCTTCCTGATCGGCGCGCTCTCGCGCATCATCAGCATCGCAACCAGGCCCAGCCCCACCGCGCCGGTCATGTACCAGGCCGGCGCCAGCGGCGAGCCGGTGACGTCGATCAGCCAGGTGACGATGAACTGCGCCGTGCCGCCAAAGCTGGCGATGGACAGCGCATAGACGATGCCCAGCGATCCCGCGCGCAGGTTCACCGGCAGGCTTTCCGCCAGGCTGATCACCGCGCCAGCGGCGCACATGCCCACGAACAGCGCCATCACGCCGGTGCCGGCCAGCAGCACCCACAGGGAATGGTAATGCACCATGATGGTGAAGCAGGGGACCACCAGCCCCAGCAGCGCCAGGCTGGCGCCGATCATCACCGGTTTGCGGCCTGCGCGATCGCTTATCAGCCCGCCCAGCAGCGCGCCGGACATGGCGGCCGCGCCCACCGCGATAGTGGCTGCAAAGGACCATGCCGCCGGAAAGCCCAGGGTGCGGTTGGCGAAGGTGGTCATGTAATTCATCGTGTAGGTGCCGATGGTGGCGGATGCCAGCATGCAAAGGCCCAGCACGCCCAGCCACAACAACCCGCCCACCTTGTTCCGGCCGGGGCGCGCACGCACTTCGTGCAAGGTCTCGGGCAGGCGCCGGCGAATGATGAGCGCGAAGGGCACGACGGCGGCGCCGATCAACAGTGCGATGCGCCAGCCGTAATCCGTCAACGCCTGGGGCGACAGGATGCTGGCCAGGATCAGGCCCACCAATCCGGCGCTGAGGGTGGCGAGATACTGGGTGGCATTCTGGATCGAGACATAAAATCCACGGCGATGCGGCGGCGCCACTTCCAGCAGGAAAGACGTGGTCGGTCCCACCTCGCCGCCCAGCGCAAATCCCTGCAGCAGCCGGAACAGCACCGCCAGCAGCGGCGCATACCAGCCGATGAGCGCGTAGGACGGCGTCAATGCCAGCCCCACAACGGAGAAGCCCATCAAGCCGAAGGAAAACAGCATGGCGGGTTTGCGGCCCCAGGTGTCGCCCAGGGTGCCGATCACCACCCCGCCCAGCGGACGGGTGGCGAAGCCGACGCCGAAGGTGGCCAGGGTGAACAGCAGGCTGCTGGTGGTGTCCTTGCCGGGAAAGAACACCTGCCCGATCTGGACCGCAAAAAAGCTGAAGGTGAGGAAGTCGTAGAATTCCAAGGCGTTTCCGGCCACCACGGCGCCGAGCTGCGGCAGGCTGAGTGGTTTGGGCGGCACGCTGAGAATCCTCTGTTTTCCCGATAATGCCCGGGATACCCGTCTGTATAATACAAATATTTCTTGTTGTTATTGGGAAACTACAGCCGCGACATGTTGAAGTCTTGATTTCGGGGGCCGGAAGTGGTTTTTGCGCGCCCATGGCCCACCAGAACCAAGGTCCCCAGATGCTCACCGCCAATCGCCTGCGCGATGGCGATGTGCTGTACCGCAAAGGCAGCGGCTGGGTCCCTATGCTGGCCGATGCCGAGGTCTATCCCGACCAGGCCAGCGCCGATGCCGCCCTGGCCGCCGCCACTGCCGAAACACTGCGCAATGAAATCGTCGCGCCCTACCTGTTCGAGGTCCGCGACGTGAATGGCAAGATTGTGCCGGTGAAGGAGCGCGAGATCATCCGCGCCGCCGGACCCACGGTGCATCCCCATACCGGCAAGCAGGCAGGCCAGATCAATGCTTAATCCGCTGGTGAAGCAAGTCGATCCCAATATGTACCGCTATGACGAGTTCGACGCCCAGTTCGTCAGCGAGCGGGTGGAGCAGTTCGCCGGCCAGGTGGCGCGCCGCCTGTCGGGCGAGCTGACCGAAGACCAGTTCAAGCCGCTGCGCCTGATGAACGGGCTGTACCTGCAGCTGCATGCCTACATGCTGCGCATCGCCGTGCCTTACGGCACCCTGTCGTCCAGGCAGATGCGCAAGCTGGCGCACATCACCCGCACCTATGACAAGGATTTCGGCCACTTCACCACCCGCACCAATCTGCAACTGAACTGGATCAAGCTGGTGGACGTGCCGGCGATCCTGCGCGAGCTGGCGGACGTGGAGATGCACTGCATCCAGACCAGCGGCAATTGCGTGCGCAACGTCACCGCCGACCAGTTTGCCGGCGCCACCGACGAAGAGATCGAGGATCCCCGCCCGCTGGCCGAAATCATCCGCCAATGGTCGAGCCTGCATCCCGAATTCGTCTTCCTGGCCCGCAAGTTCAAGATCGCGGTCGGCGCCTGCGAGAAGGACCGCGCCGCGATGCTGTATCACGACATGGCGGTGCAGATCGTGAAGAACGCCGAGGGCCGCATCGGCTACAAGGTGATGGCGGGCGGCGGCATGGGCCGCACGCCCTACATCGCCCATGTTATGCGCGAGTTCGTGGAGCGCGAGGATATCCTCGCCTATCTGGAAGCGGTGCTGCGGGTCTACAACCAGGACAGCCGCCGCGACAACATCCACAAGCAGCGCATCAAGATCCTGATCAACACCATCGGGCCCGAGGAAATGCGCAAGCGCGTGGCGCGCGAGTTCGACGAGATCAAGCGCGCCGGCACCTTGCAGCTGCCGCAGGACGAGCTGGACCGCATCACCGCCTATTTTGCGCCGCCCAAGTTCGAAACCGGCCTGTCCGATGAGATGCCTGAGGCCGGTGCGGATTTCGCCAACTGGGTTTCGACCAATGTGAGCAAGCACCGCGCGCCCGGTTACGCCATCGCCACCATCACCCTGAAGACGCCGGGCCAGGTGCCGGGCGATGCCACCTCGGCCCAGATGGACACAATCGCCGACCTGATGGACCAGTTCAGCGTGGGCGAAGTGCGGGTGACGCATGAACAGAATCTGGTGCTGCCGCATGTCCGCAAGAAGGACCTGCCGGCGATCTATGCCAAGCTGAAGGAACTGGATTTCGCCGCCCCCAATGCCGGGCTGATCACCGACATCATCGCCTGCCCGGGTTTGGACTATTGCGACCTGGCCAATGCGCGCTCCATCCCGATCGCCCAGAGCATCGCGAAGAAGTTCGAGAATCTTTCCCGCCAGCAGAATATCGGCGAGCTGAAGATCAAGATTTCCGGTTGCATCAATGCCTGCGGCCATCACCATGCCGGCCATATCGGCATCCTGGGCGTCGACAAGAAAGGCGTGGAATTCTACCAGCTGGTGCTGGGCGGTTCGGGCGCCGAAGACGCCAGCATCGGCGAGATCATGGGCCCCGGTTTCGGCGAACATGAAATCGCCGACGCGGTTGAGCGGGTGGTGAACGTCTATCTCGCCCAGCGCAAGGACGGGGAACGCTTCCTGGACACCTATCGCCGGCTGGGCATGGCCCCGTTCAAGGACGCCGCTTACGGGAAAGTCGCGGCGTGACCAAACTGATCAAGAGCGGCGCTTACGCGCAGGACGCCTACGCGCCCGTGGCCGATGATGCCGCGCTGCCCGATGGGCCGGTGCTGGTGTCGCTGGCGCGCTTCAACAAGGACCGCGACACGCTGCTGGCCCGCAACACCCCGGTCGGCATTCGCCTGCAGTCCAGCGAAAATCCTGAAACGCTTGGGAAAGACGTCCATCACTTCGCGCTGATCGCGCTGGAGTTTCCCAAATTCCGCGACGGCCGCGCCTTCTCCTGGGCGCGCATCCTGCGCACGCGGCTGGGCTTTACCGGCGAAATCCGCGCCGTGGGCGATTTCCTGTATGACCAGGTGAATTACCAGCACCGCGTCGGCTTCGACGCCTGGGAAGTGCCGGACAATTTCACGGTCGAGATGTTCCATCGCGCTTTGACCGAGATGACCAACGTCTATCAGCCCTCCAGCGACGGCAAAAAGACCATCCGCGAGCTGCGGGCGGCGCGTTAATTAGCTGTCAGGTTCGGCGTCACCCGGCCGGCATTCATCCGCGGTTCATCTAAATTACGCCTTATTCAGCGGCGGAGGGTACGCAGCCCCCCTAAGCTGCGGCCAAATTTCGAACCGAAGGAATTCCCCATGCGCAAAGCCCTTCTTCCCATGATTGCCAGTCTCGCCCTGTGCGGCGCGGCGACCGCCGCCCTGATTGCCACCAACGCCAATGCCGCCCAGACGGCCAAGCCGATGATGATTGCCCTGATCGGCGGCGATGCCGGCGGCGCCCAGACCGTGCGCAAGCCGGTGATGATCGCGCAGCTGGCCCCCGGTGATGGCGCCGGTCCACGCGCCGAAGGCGGCCCGCCGCCGGACATGCAGGACGGCATGATGGACCGTGGGATGCGCCGCGGCCAGATGTGCCAGGACATGTATGCCCACAAGGTCGGCGAACTGGCCTTCCTGGAAACCAAGCTGTCGCTGACGGGCGCGCAGGCGCCGCTGTTCGCGCACTGGAAACAGGCCAGCCTGGATGTCGCCAAGCGCCACGAAGCCGAGTGCGCCGAACGCCGCGAACCCGGTCAGCGCCGCGATATGATGGCCCGGTTGAACATGGAAGAAACCATGCTCAAGCGCCGCCTGGCCGATATCGATGCGGAGCGTCCGACCCTGAGCGCCCTCTACGCCGCGCTCAATCCCGAGCAGAAGCAGGAGTTCGGCCATGCCGCGATGCGCGCCATGGGCGGACGCATGGGCATGATGATGGGCATGATGGGTCGCCACGGCATGGGACCGGGCCGGGGCCCGATGGATCATCGACCGATGGGCGACATGCCCCCGGCTCCGCCCCCGCAATAGCAATCAAACTGTCATGAAAAAGGCTGCGCCCGCCGGCGCAGCCTTTTTTCTTGCGCGAAAGGCTCCGAAGGCCCAAAACGCCAAACCATGAACGCGCCCACTCGTTTCGACGCCCTGCCCCGCTTCGCGACCGCCCTGAAGGCGATCGAAAGCCTGAAGCCCATCGAGCCGCTGTATCTGGTGCATCCTGACAAGTTCGCCGGCGCCGCCAAGCAGTTCCTGGACGGATTTCCCGGTGATGTCCTTTACGCCGTGAAGGCCAATCCCCACCCCATCGCCATCACCAATCTGTGGAATGCCGGCATCCGCCATTTCGACACCGCCAGCCTGGGCGAGATCGAAGCGGTGAAAAGCCTGTTCCCCGATGCGGTCTGTCATTTCATGGCGCCGGTGCGGCTGCCCGGTCAGGCCAAGGCGGCGTTCGAAAAACATGGCGTCACCGATTTCGTAGTGGACAGCGCCGCGGAGCTGGACAAGCTGCTGGCCGAAACCGGCAAGCCTGCGAAGCTGCGCGTCTTTGTGCGGCTGGTGGCCCAGCTGGGCGGCGCGCTGCTGGAAATGTCCAGCAAGTATGGCTGCCGGCCCGAGGAAGCCGCCAAGCTGCTCAAGCGTGTGCGCGTGGCGGGCGCGGCGCCCTGCCTCACCTTCCATGTCGGCTCGCAATGCCTGTCGCCCTTTTCCTATGCCCAGGCGATCGAGATCGCCCAGCGCACCATCACCCTGTCGGGGGTGGAGATCGCGGCGCTGGATATCGGCGGCGGCTTTCCGGCCGCCTATTCCGGACAGGAGCCGCCGCCCTATCACTGGTATTTCGACATGATCAAGGAAGCGCTGACCACGCTCGCGCCCGGCAAGCTGAACGTGATGTGCGAGCCTGGCCGCGCTCTGTGCGCGCCGGGTATCTCGCTGGTGACGCAGGTGGTGATGCGCCGCGGCGACCGGCTGTACATGAATGACGGCATCTATGGCAGCTTCGACGAACAGCGCTTCGGCAGCTTTGACGAGGATTATCCGCCCACCGGCATCACCCTGGATCCGCGCGGCAAGGCCAAGCTGCTGAGCGGCGAGAAGCGGCCCTTCCGTGCCTATGGCCCCACCTGCGACAGCGCCGACGTGCTGCCGCGCCCCGTGCTGCTGCCCGACAGCATCGCCAATGGCGACTATGTGCTGTTCGGCGCGATGGGCGCCTACACCGTGTCGTCGCGCTCGCCGTTCAACGGGTACTATCCGGATAGTTGGGCAATTATCGGCTGACACTGCCGCGCGGCATGAAGGCCGCTTGGCGTTCGGCCGGCAAAGGCTCCACTGGAGCTTTTGCTTATCGGCCTCACGGGCGGTCATCGGATAATTTACTTCCTGTTAAGCATCCGACAAACGAAACATTAAGAGTGATACGCCAGCATGTCCTTCCAAAGGACATCGCCATGGCTGCTTCGCAAAAGCTTTCCCACCTGCTGCAACTGGCCGACCAGGGCCCGGCCCTACGCGCCGCGCTGGCCGAGGAAGTGGCCGAGCTGCTCACCGCCTGGCCGTCCGATTATCCCGACAGCATGCGCGGGGTGTGCGAGGCCCTGCTGGCCAAGGCAGCGCGCGATGTCGATCCCGCCACCCGCGCCCGTCTGCGCGTCCAGCTGTATTCCGATCCCGACCTGTCGGGGCGCGTGCTGCCGCGCGAATCCGTTTCCCAGACCCTGATCGAAGCGGCCCGCCGCGGCGAAGGCCTGCACGATGCCCTGGCACAGAGCCTGGGCGTGGACGACAAGATGGCGGTGCAGATCCTGGATGATGAAAGCGGCGCCGCTTTGGCGGTAGCTTGCAAGGGCGCCAATATCGAGCGCGCCGCCTTTTCGGCGCTGGCGTTGCTGGTCCGCCCGGGCCGCGACCGCGCCCATGCCTTTGCGGTGCTGGATGCGTTCGACACCGTGCCGATGAGCGAAGCCACCCGCGTGCTGCGCGGCTGGCGCGAAAACCAGCCCGCCTAGCCGAGGTTTTCCGCGTTCACCTCGTGGCGCTCGCGGGTCTTCAGGAATTTTACATTCGGAAAGCGTTCGGCGACATAGCCGATTTCCCAGGCGCTCTTGGACAGGAACACAGGCGCGCCGTCACGGTCGGTCGCCATGCCGCCCTTGTTGGCGTTTGAGAACTTTTCCAGCTCCGCCTCGCTGCCTGCCAGCCAACGGGCAGCATCGTAAGGCGAGGCTTCCAGCTCGGCGTCCAGATCATATTCGGCCACCAGCCGCGACTTGAGCACGTCCAGCTGCAGCGCGCCCACCACGCCCACGATCCATTGCGAACCGATGACCGGCTTGAACACCTGGGTGACGCCTTCTTCGGCCAGACTCTCCAGCGCGCGGGCCAGATGCTTTTGCTTCATGGGATCGGACAGGCGCACCCGGCGCAATATTTCCGGCGCGAAGTTGGGAATGCCGGTGAACACCACATTGCCCGATTCCGACAATGTGTCGCCGACGCGCAGCACGCCATGGTTGGGAATGCCGATAATGTCGCCGGGCCAGGCCTCGTCCACCGTCTCGCGCTCACTGGCGAAGAACAGGATGGGATTGTGCACCCCGATGGTCTTGGCGGTGCCCGACTGTTTCAGCTTCATGTTGCGGCGAAATTCCCCGGACGCCAGGCGCAGGAACGCCACCCGGTCGCGGTGGTTGGGGTCCATGTTGGCCTGCACCTTGAACACAAAGCCGGTGACTTCCTTGTCGCCCGGCTCGGCGGCGCGGCCGACCGCGGCCTGCGCGCGCGGCGACGGCGCATATTGGGTCAGCGCATCCAGAAGCTGCGCCACGCCGAAATTCTTCAAGGCGCTGCCAAAATAGACCGGCGACAAATGGCCTTCCCGGTAGGTGGCCAAGTCAAAGCGCGGCAGGCCCTCGCGCGCCAGACCCACATCTTCGTCCAGCTTGGCCTTCAGTTCAGCGTCCAGCTTGCCGTCGTTAAACGAGATGAAGGCGCCTTTGTTCAGGTCCTGAATGCCCTTGAAGTTCAGGCCCATGCCGGCCGGCCACATCATGGGCGCGGTATCGATCTGCAGCTGGTCGGAAATCTCGTCCAGCAGCTCAAACGGATCGCGCGCCTCGCGGTCCATCTTGTTGACGAAGGTCATGATGGGAATGTCGCGCAGCCGGCAGACCTCGAACAGCTTGCGGGTCTGGGCTTCGATGCCCTTGGCGGCGTCGATCACCATCACCGCCGAATCCGCCGCCGTCAGGGTGCGGTAGGTGTCTTCGCTGAAATCTTCATGGCCCGGCGTGTCCAGCAGATTGAACACCGCGTCCTGGTATTCGAACGTCATCACCGCCGAAGTGACCGAGATGCCGCGTTCCTGCTCGATCTTCATCCAGTCGGACTTGGCGCGGCGGGCCTCGCCGCGCGCCTTGACCCGGCCGGCGGCATGGATCGCGCCGCCCAGCAAAAGCAGGTGCTCGGTCAGCGTGGTCTTGCCCGCGTCGGGATGGGAAATGATGGCGAAGGTGCGGCGTCTGGCGGCTTCGCTGGCGGGGGTCTTGCTCATGGCCGGGGGTTAGCAGGCCCCGCCCGTCCCGGCAACCGGAACTTAAGCCATGGTCTTTTGAGAGCTTGCCATCACCCGCTGCGCCCGGATGTACATCTCTACGGCGCGCACCGTGAACAGCGCCGCGGTGAAGACGATCGACGCATCGGAGATCAGCAGCACGTCCAGGTGCAGGGCCTGGCCTTCTACCGCCAGCCCGGTGCGCAGGCCCAGCCGCAGCAGGATCAGCACGCCCAGCACCAGCAGGGCCGCCTGCCCGCCAGTGACCATCAGGGTCCCGTCCTCGGGATGGACATCGATGGCCATGGTGCGGCCCCAGTACCAGCCGCCCACCGCACCGAGCGCCGCGGCCACCACCAGCCAGGCCCAGTCCTGCGCCACCAGGTGACGCATCATGTGATGGCCGGGCTGCGGCGCCAGCAGCGCCAGGGCAGTAACGGCCAGGATGATGGCAGGGCGGATCCACAACCGGTTCAGCTTCAGGGGCTGCGCCCGGCTCATCCGGCGCATGCGCAGATAGAGCACCGGCAACAGGATCATAATGGGAAGGAACGTCTGGAGAAGTTGCTGCTGTGTCATGTGCCCTGTTGGCGGCGCCGCTGGATGCAGATTACACGATCGGCTCGTCGACAAAAGCGCGGCCTTGCCGGTCCTCGACTTCCACGATCCACAAATCCGGATCGAACTTTACCTGTTTGTCACACCAGTCGCCGGCGCGTTTCTCGTCGGTCCAGCCGCCCAGGGCTTGCGCCCAGACCAGCCGCCCCTGGCCGTCGCGCGTCTGGTTCAGCACCAGGACCGTCCCGTCCAGCCGGTTGATCCGCAGGATGACGGCGCCGGCTTCTTCCGAACCCATGCGCACGACAAAGGCCGAGGCACCCGCCACTTCCGTGCGGCGGGTCAAAGCGCGCACGAAGATTCCGGCTTTGAGGCGCGGCGTTGCTTCCATGACAGGTTTGTATCAGGAGGCGGCGCGGAACGGCAGGACTTTGCTGGTCGCCAGACGCTCGCCCTTGGCGTCCACCGCGGCGTTGGGCAGCCGCACCGTGACGGTGGTGCCTTCGCCCAGCGCCGAGGACAGCACCGCTTCGCCGCCATGCATCGCCGCCAGCGCCTTGACCAGCGCCAGGCCCAGCCCGGTGCCTTCCTTGGTGCGGACTTCCGCATTCTGCACCTGTTCAAACGGCTGGCCCAGCCGCTCCAGGTCGGCCTTGGAAATACCGGTGCCGGTATCGCGCACCACGATCTCGATGCCCTTTTCGGCGCGCGCCGTCACGCTCACCACGCCGCCGGTTGGGGTGTATTTCACGCCATTGGACAGCAGGTTCACCAGGATCTGCTTGACGGCGCGGCGATCGGCGAACACCAGCCGCGCGCTCACTGCGATGTCCAGCTTCAGCGCCACGCCGGCCCGCTCGGCCGGGATTTTCAAAAAGCGCACGGCGCTTTCGGCGGTGTCGCCCAGATCGAACAACTCCTCGGCCAGCTCGAACTTGCCGGCCTCGATCTTGGACATGTCCAGCACCGAGTTGATCAGCTCCAGCAGATGGGCGCCCGATTCATGGATCAGGCGGGAATATTCCTGGTAGCGCGGGCCGACGGGCCCGAACATCTCGCGCGTCATCACTTCGGAAAAACCGATGATGGCGTTCAGCGGCGTGCGCAGCTCATGACTCATATTGGCCAGGAAACGCGACTTGGCGCGGTTGGCGGCCAGCGCCGCATCGCGCGCTTCCACCAGCGCGCCTTCCTGCTGCTTGCGCTCGGAAATGTCGCGGGTCACCGCCACGATGTCGGCCGGCTCGCCGGCGCTTTCGCGCGCCGGGCGGCAGCGTATTTCCGCCCACACGAAATGACCGTCCTTGTGGCGCAGCCGCACTTCGGCGCTGCCGGCGCGGCCGTGATAGCTGGATTCCATCAGTGCCGCCTGCACCGCGTCCAGATCGTCGGGATGCACGATCGCCGGCATCGGCTGGCCCAATATTTCATCGGGCAGCCGTCCCAGCAGCGCAACCGTCGCGGGGCTGGCGAAGCGGATGCGGCCGTCGGGCGAATGGCGGGTGATCAGGTCCATCGCATTGTCGGCCAGGAAACGGTACATCGCGGCGCCTTCGGCGGCGGCGGCATCGGCGGCGCGCTGGCGATCCTGGGCGGCGGCGGCGATCAGCACCGCCTGAACCAGCGCCGCCAGCACCGAACAGGCATAGATTTCCCACAGCGGCAGCGCGCCTGGATAGGTCAGCCGCGACACGGGCAGATGGCCCAGCGCCTGGACCCCGGCCACGACAGCCAGCGCCGCGCCCGCCGCCAGGCCTGCGCGCACCACGGCCGGGCGGCCGCCCGACAGCGCGGCTTCCGCGGGCACAAGCGCGAACCACACCACAAGCGGCGATGCCACCCCGCCGGTCAGCAACGCCAGATATCCGATCAACGCGGCAAAGCCCGCCAGCCCGATCTGTTCCAGCCGGGCCAGCGGCATAGAGGTCAGTCCCAGGATCGCCAGCGCGCCGGGTGCAGCCAATCCGGCCAGCGCAATGGCCTCGGCCAGGTCAGGCCGTCCTGCCACGCCGAAAAAAGCCAACCCCAGCGCCAGGCCCACGCTGGCCTTGGCCGCCTGCACCAGCACGAACTGCCGGCGCTGCTCCTTGGGGTTTGAGATGTTTGTATTAATGGCCATTAAGCTTTGCCGCCTCGCGCAGGCAGTGTCGGTCTCACAGACTTAACGAAAGCTGAAGCGCACCGTCCGCCGTTCAGTTTTCCACAAGGATTGGACTTCAACGGACTTGGGCAAACCGCCCATCATTTTCGTGACAATAATGCCGCGATTCGGCCGCCAAAGGCGACGCATCCCATCCAATGGTACACAGCGAAGTTGCCGGCCCTAACCAATCTGCAACGTAAAACCCAGCATTGTGCGGCTTCGAACGGTCACCGGCACAAGGAATGGCCTTGGTTCAGCACGCGCATCTGGCACATACGCAAGACACGGAAGATGCCGCGGCGCTTCTGGCGGCGCTGGACTGCCTGCGCTGCGCCATCACCATCTTCGACGCTGACGGCCGATTGGTGCATGCCAATGCTCATCTCAATTACCTGTTCCGCTCCTTCCCCCCGCACCAGACCCTGGTGGGACACACCTATGAAGAGCTGATCCAGCTGGAGATCGAAGGCGGGGAGATCGCGCCTTCCGCACTGGCGGGCGGCGCCAAGCCCTTCATCGCGCGGCGCCTGCGCCAGTTGAAGAAGGACGCGTTCGCGCCCCTGGACGTGCCGCTGTCCGGCCACCGGGTGATGGAGATCAAGGCCCGCCGCGACCCCAGCGGCCGCACTGTCCTGCTATGGACCGACGTCACCGCCGCGCGCGGCCAGATGGCGCGGCTGCGGGAAGCGGTCACCTTGTCGGCGGAAGCCTTTGCCTTCTATGACGCCAATGACAAGCTGATCCTGGCCAACGACCTCTACGCACATCTGTGCGGCGTGAAGACCATCAGCGAATTGATGGGCAAGACCTTTCCGGAGATCGCGGCCCAGGGCGCCTATAGCGGCCGCATCGTGCTGGACGAAACACCCGAGAAATGGCTGGAACGCCGTCTCAAGAGTCACCAGGACACGGCAGGCGCCACCACCATCCGCACCAGCACCGGCGAAGCTTACCTGGTGCGCGACCGCGCCAGCCCCAGCGGCGGCCGCGTGATGATCTTCACCGACGTCACCGACAAGGTGCGCGCCGAGACCGCGCTGGCCGAACAGGAACACGCCCTGGCCGACGCCAATGCCCAGGCCGAAAAGCAGCAATCCTACCTGGCCGACCTGGCGCACCGGCTGGACCAGACCACAACCAGCGTGAACAGCGCCAAGACCACGCTTCTGCGCACCATGGGCCATGAACTGAAGACGCCGCTGAACGCCATCCTGGGCTTTTCGGATTTGATGGCGACGTTGGCGGACAACATGACACCAGCCCAGATCCGCGAATATGCCGGGCTGGTGCATCAGGGCGGCGACAACCTGCTCAAGATGATCAACCAGATCATGGACCTCACCAAGATTTCGGCCGGCCGCTATGACCTGCGGCTGACGCCGATGGATGCGGGCGGGGTGCTGTGGATGATGCGCGAGACATTCATGCCGCGCGCCGCAGCGCGTGGCATCGCGATCGATGCCGACCGCTGCCCGGTGGGCCTGATGGTCCAGGCCGACGAAGCGGTCTTTACCGCCATGATGCATGCGCTGATGGAGAATGCCGTCAGCTTCACCACCGGGAACAGGATCACCCTGTCGGCCAGCGCCACCGAAGCGGGCATCACGGTCACTGTGGAAGACAATGGCGACGGCGTGGCGGGGGAAGACCTGGCCCGCATTCTGGAACCGTTCGAGCATGCCGGCCGCAGCGAAGGCGCCCATCACACCAAGGGTGCGGGCCTGGGCCTGACCCTGATCAAGGCCTTTGCCGAATTGCATGGCGGCGCGCTGGAACTGGACAGCCGCCCGGGCGAAGGCTTCCGCGCCACCGTGCTGCTGCTGCCGGCGCCGCTTCCCACCGCCTCCTAAGCCTCAATTTTGCCCCGGATATAAAGGTCTTTCCGCAAAAGCCGCCTTGCGCGCGGCCCGCGGATTAACGGTGATTCAAATTTTGCGAAAATTTTAAGGACATCTGATTCAAACACGATGTGCTTTTGAATCGAAGCGAAACGTTCCCGGCAGGCTTGCGTTGTCCCTGGTATGAGGAACGGCCAGTTAGTTTCAAATTTAAAGAAACAACTAAGCGCCCGGCAAAGGGGTGCACGCAATGCTGCTCGCGTGGAAACACCGAAGGGCATGTCATGATTTTCCGGGCCGTATTTTGGATTGGGCTTGTGTCGTTGTTGACGCCGCATGAGCCCGATCTTGGCCTGGGACGCCCGGGCGCCGGCACACCGCTAACCTCCCCCGCCATGATCCAGTCCGCCGCTAGTGGTCTCTCGCGGATGGGCGCGGATTGTGGTTCAGCATGTGCCGGCGGCCTCGGCATCCTTTCGGTGTTCCACCTCAATTCCGACAGCCGCGTGGCCCGGGGGCTTGCCGATGTGCGCGCCCAGATCAGGGCCGATCAGCAAGCCCGCGCCGCGCGCAGCCGGTCGATCTAGTACCCGAAGGAAAGCCCAGACTGCATAAGGGCCGGGCGCGCAAGCGTCCGGCCCTTATGTCATTTAAAGCCCGCGCGGGCGCCCGCCATTGCCGGGATTCTGGTCCGGAATGGGACCGCTGGGTATCACGCCGGGCATGTTGCCGCCGGAATAGCCGCTGCTGCGGCAGGCGCGGATGCCGCGGTCCCAGCCGACATGATAGGCGCGGTTGCTCTCATACTGCTTGTCGTCGCGCACGATCGTGTCGTCATGACGCTTGTTGGCGTCCGGGCCATACGCACTGTTGCAGCCATCCTGGTAGCCGACCTTGTAGTCGGGCGACTTGCGCAGCTTCTGGATCTCCTTGTTCTGAAACAGGCCACAGGCGGCCAGCGGCAACACAAGAAGCAGGGTCAGGACTCCTCTCCCGCGCGCGCGCATGCGCGCTGGCGGGGGAGGTGGCGTAGCTGGCTCTTGAGCCAGCGAAGCCGGAGGGAGAAAAAGCGTGCGCATGGCTACCTTCTAATTAACCAGTCCTTTTTACCCCGTTTAAAAGGAAAAGGCGCAAATTTTCGCTTCCTGGGGAGCGCTTTCATGGAACGGACGGATTTCTCGCGACATCGTGTGCTGCTGGTGGGCGCCAAGACCCATACCCTGCAGCTGCTGCGTTCGGTCATGAACATCGCCGGCGTCGGCAAGATCATTCATGTCGAGGAAGCCCGCCGCGCCCTGGAACTGCTGGGCCTGGAACATTTCCATGCTGTCTTCTACGACGAGCGAATGAACAAGGCTCCTGAACGGCCGTTCCTGGTGGCGGCGCGGCGCGACGAGGCCATGCTCAATCCCATGCTGCCGATTTTCGAATTCCAGGAACGCGCCCGCCGCCGCAATGTGGAAAAGGCGCGCGACCTTGGTGTCACCGATGTGTTGACCGTCCCGATCAGCCCCAAGACGCTGGTGACAAAGCTGCAGGTGGCGACCCATTCGCCGCGCCCCTTCATCGTGGCCAACGAATTCTTCGGCCCCGACCGCCGCGCCAAGGCGCGGCCTGCCTATTACGGCTCGGACCGCCGCAAGCGCGCAGCCAAGAAAGCCAAGTTCGACTTCACCGCGATCTGACGGGATCGTCAGTTGCAGAGCTTGGTGATGCTCAGGGTCTGCCGGGTGCGCAGATCCAGCGCGTCATTGGCACAGAGCGGCGCGGTTATGGTGCGCGCTTCATCCTCGCGATGCTGGAAGCGCAAGGTCACCGCCAGCAGCGCCAGGTTCCAGTCCGAAAATTCGCGGTTCATCACCGGGCTGTCGGCGCCCAGCCGCGCGGCGTCGCGGAAATAAGGCTCGGCATCGGCGACATGCTCCTGCTCCAGCAGATACAAGCCCCGGAACATATGGGCGCGCGGATCCTTGGGATACTTGTCCACCAGGGTCAGGCTGTCGGCCTTCATGGCTTCGACATCCTTGGGCATCTGCTCGGGCGGGATATAATCCATGCCGCCCTTGGCATATTGCACATAGGTGTTGCCCGACACCGCGAACGCCGTCGTCATCAGAGCGACCCAAAGCCCCGCAATGGTGGCGGCAACGGAGCGGCCGGGCAGATGATCCTCTTCATCGTTCCAGGCGATCAGGATGATGAAGGCCAGCACCGCGCCCGCCATGCAGCCGCCCAGATGGGCATTGACGTCGGTGACTGAGCCGCCATGCGCCACCGCCGGCATCAGGGCCGGAAACAGCGAGCCGCCCGCCACCCGGCGCATCAGGTTGGGACGCGGGGCGCCGGCATGGAAGCTGAGGGTGAACAGCGCCGCCAGGGTGGCCATGATGGCGCCCGAAGCGCCTACCGACAGCGCGTCGGGCGCATTCAGCATGGTGGACAGCACTGCGCCCGCGAAGCCGCCGGTGAAATAGATCGCGGCAAACCAGCCGATGCCGACCATCGGCTCCAGCAGAAAGCCCACGATCAAAAGGGTAATGAGATTGCCGATCAAATGGTCGGGCGAACCATGCAGGGTGGTGGCGGTGAACAGGCGCCACCATTCGCCCTGCCCCAGCACCTGGATGCGGTCGGACGCGCCCATTGCCAGAAGGGTGAAATGACCGGGCGAATAGGTGCCCATCCGGTCGGTGGCGGCCCGCAATTCGCCCAGAAACCGCGCCACCAGGATGGCGCTGACCGTCAGGGTGAACCAGGGAATACGGCCCAGCAGGCGGCCGACAAAGCCCGGCGGCGCCTTGGTTTTCGGCGCATCAGTGGACGCAGTGCGGCGGACAGCGACCAGGGGGATCCGGGCGGCGGCGCGTTTTCCAAATGTTGCGGACAAAAAACCCCCACGGCCCCGAAGCGCCGTGAGGGTAGGCTGGTCTGGCTTTCCGCCCGGTAAAGCCGAAGCGTTAAAAGCCGGGAAACTCTATTCGGCTGCGGCCCTGACGGCGTGGTCTTCCTTGGTCAGGTTCTCGGCCGCGAAATCCCAGTTCAGGATCTTGCCCAGGACGCTTTCCAGGTATTTGGGGCGTGCATTCTGGTAGTCGAGATAATAGGCATGCTCCCACACATCCACGGTGAGCAGGCAATTGACGCCCTTGGCCATCGGGGTTTCGGCATTGGCGGTCTTCTCGATCGCAAGCTTGCCGCCTTTGCTGACCAGCCAGGCCCAGCCGGACCCGAACTGGGTCTTGCCGGCTTCGGCCAGCTGGGCGACCAGCTCATCCTTGCTGCCGAACGCCGCGGTGATGGCGCTGTCGAGCGCGGCCCCGGCATCGGTCTTGGCCGGGGTCAGGCTGCGCCAGTAGAAATCATGATTCCACACCTGCGCGGCGTTGTTGAAAATCTGCTTGTCCTTGGCTTCGGAGGCGCCGGCGGTCTTGCGCACGATCTCTTCCAGTTTCAGAGCCGCATAGGGCGTGCCATCCACCAGCTTGTTGAGTGTGTCCACATAGGTCTGGTGATGCTTGTGATAATGAAACTTGATGGTCTCGGCCGAAATGGTGGGGGCCAGGGCGTCTTCGTCCCAGGGCAATGGGGCAAGTTTAAAGGGGGCAGGCATGGGCTACTCCTTGCGGTGCAATATCGGGGTTTCCCGTTAACGCCCGGAGCGGAAAAAAGCTCCGCGCGTGCCAGATGTCACAGTCGCGATGCATCAACGCAACATAGTGTTGGCGTGAGGAATTTTGTGACGTGAGCAGGAGCGTCGAGCGACGTGTACAAGAGTACACGAGCGATGGCGCGACGCCCTCGCGACGCAAAAGGACCGCGCCAAGACAATTCGTGATGACTGTAACCCAAATGTCATTCGACTTTCGCGCCCACGTCGCGCAAAACATCGAACAAGCGGGAGATATTGTTCAGAGCTTTTCGGAGCACAACATGCCTGCATATGAAATCTGCTATCTCGATGAGACCGGCGCCCTCACCTACAAATTTTCCGCCACCTGCGATGATGACCAGCGCGCCAAGATCCTGGCGCATGCCATGAAGCTGCCCAGCGCCAAGAAACTGGAAGTGTGGGCCGGCGAGGCGCTGATCTACACCCGTCCCAGCGCGGTGCTGGAAAGTCACTTGCTGCGGGCCAGCTGAGCTAGATCAGCTTTTCAGCTCTGACCCAATCCAGCGTTTTGTCCAACGCGCGGGTCAGGCGGTCGAACATTTCGTGGATCTCCGCTTCGCTGATCACCAGCGGCGGGCACAGCGCGATGCGGTCGTGCAGCAGGGCGCGCACGATGATGCCCTCGTCCTGGCAGAGCTGGCCGCACTTGGCGCCCACGCCCTTGGCCGGATCGAAATTGCGCTTGGTCTTCTTGTCCGGCGTCAGTTCGACGGCGCCGATCAGGCCCACGCCATTGGCCTCACCCACCAGCGGGTGATCACCCAGCGCCTTGAGCCGCTTTTCAAACACCGGTGCGACTTTGCGGACATGGCCGAAGGTGTCGCGGCGTTCGTAAATCTCCAGCGTCTTCAACGCCACCGCGGCGGCGACCGGATGGGCGCTGTAGGTGAAGGCGTGCCACAACCCGCCGATGCGGGTGGCTTCAGCTTCGATGATCTCCACCAGTTCCGGCGACAGCAGCACCGCCGAGATCGGCAGATAGGCCGATGACAGCGCCTTGGCGATGGACATGGAGTCGGGCTGGTAATTATAGGTTTGGCAGCCAAAGGCGTTGCCGGTACGGCCAAAGCCGCAGATCACTTCATCGTCCACCAGGAAGATGCCGTACTTGTCCAGCACCGCGGTGATCGCCTCGAAGTAACCCTTTGGCGGCACCATCGCCCCGCCCGCGCCCATCACCGCTTCCACGAACATGGCGCAGATCGTGTCAGGCCCTTCGCGCAGGATGGTGGCTTCGAGATCGGCGGCCAGGCGGGCGGAATATTGCTCCTCGCTCTCCCCGTCGCGGGCGCCGCGATAATAATGCGGGCATTCCACCCGCACCGTGAAATCGAACGGCAGGTCGAAGCTTTTGTGGAACGCGTCCAGCCCCGTCAGGCTGGCGCTGGCAAGCGTGACGCCATGATACGCCTTGTTGCGGGCGATGATCTTCTTGCGCCCGGTCTGGCCGCGGGCATTGGCGGCATACCACATCAGCTTGATCTGGCTGTCATTGGCTTCCGACCCGGAGTTGGCGAAGAACACCTTGCCGGTGGGCATGGGCGCCATCTCTTTGAGCTTTTCCGACAGCGCGATGGCGGGCTCATGGCTCTTGCCGCCAAAGATATGGGCGAAGGAGAGCTTGCGCATTTGATCGGCCGCGGTCTGGACCAGTTCTTCCTCGCCCCAACCCAGCGCCGTGCACCACAACCCGCCCATCGCTTCCAGGTAATCCTTGCCGTCGGCGCCATACAGGAAGACGCCCTTGCCGCGCTCGATCACCAAAGGCCCGGTCTGACGCAGGACAGTGAGGTTGGTGAAGGGATGCAGCAGGCTCGCCATGTCGCGGGCCTGCGTATTCGACAGAACGGGATTGGACATCGGGCGGTCTCACTATCGCGGCGCGGGGAATCTACCTTATGATGGCGGCAATTGAACGCCCATTCCCGGATTTCTGACATGCGTTTGCAACTGATGGCCGCACGCGGCGCGCTGACCAGCCTGGTGCTGGCCGTCCTGGCCGGCATCGGCGCGGTTGCGTGCGTGCGGCTGGGGATTTTCACCGACACGGGCGGCCGCACCGTCATGATCCTGGCCACCGGGCTTGGCCTTTTGGCGCTGGGACTGGCGCTGGTGTGGCTGAAACAGGCGCTGACCCGCAATGCCGGAGACGGCAAGCGCCTGGGGCTGATCGCCCTAGCTGGCTCGCTGATCTTCCTCTACCACCCGCTGACTTACGTCTATTACGGCTTTACGGCGCTTCCCATCCACGACGCCACCACCGATCCGGAAGACCCGCCCCAGTTCGTGGCGCTGGCAAAAATCCAGCCCGCCAACGGCCGGGTGTTCGATAGCCAGCGCAAGATCACCTACAAGGGCGAACAGGTCACCATCGCCTATGCCCTGCATGAAAAATATCCGACCCTGACCAAGCCGCATGCCGGTTTGCTGGTGTCGCCGCAGAAAGCCTATTGGCGCGCCCATGCCGCAGTGGAGAAACTGGGCTGGACCATTATCGATGCCAGCGAAAAGGATCTGCGCATCGAAGCCACCGACAAGAGCCTGTGGTTCGGCCGCATCAGCGACATCGTCATCCGCGTGCGCCAGGCCGGCACCATCGGCAGCCGAATCGACCTGCGGTCTGAAAGCCGCGATGGCACGCTCGACCATGGCCGCAACGCCGCACGGCTGAAGGCCTTCTTCACCCAGTTCCACTTCTGAGCCACTGACCGGCGTTTTCCGTCACCAGGCCGCGCCTTTTCAACCAGTCCAGATGCGCCCTGGTCTGCAGCGCCGCCGCGCCGCGCAAGGCGCTGTCGATGCCGGGATAGAGTTTTTCCACAATCGCAGTGATCGCAGCGCCGCCGTCCAGCGCGTCCAGAATTTGCGCCTCGCGCTGGCGGCGATGGGCGATGAGCTGCTGCAGCCAGGCGCGCGGCTGCGGAATCGGCGAGCCGTGGGTGGGATAGAAAATCGCATCGCCCCGTGTGCTGAGCTTTGCCAGGCTGGCGAGATATTGGCCCATGTCGCCATCGGGCGGCGCAATCACGCTGGTAGACCAGCCCATCACATGATCGCCGCTGAACAGCGCCTTCTCCTGCGCCAGCGCAAAGCACATATGGTTGGCGGTATGGCCGGGTGTCGCCACACAGGCGATGTCAAAACCATCACCGGCCAGCGCCGCACCGTCCGTAATGACGACGTCGGGCACAAAGTCATGGTCATGCGCCTCGTCGGCGGCGCCTTCACCGGCACCGGCCGGCGCGGCCGGCGCCAGCGCATAGGTCTTCGCCCCCGACCATTGCTGCAACGGCGCGGCGGCAGGCGAGTGGTCGCGGTGGGTATGGGTGATCAGGATGTGGCTGAGCCTGCGCCCCGCCAACGCGCGCTGCAGGGCCTGGACATGCGACGGGATCAGCGGCCCCGGATCCACCACCGCCACATCGGCGCCCGCGCCAATCAGATACGTGCCGGTGCCCTTGAAGGTGAAAGGCCCGGGATTGGGGGCCAGGATCCGCGACACCTGGGGCGACAGCCGCATCTCCATCCCGGGGGGCGCATCCAGAGAGCGGTCGAAATTCACGCTTTGTTAACCCGCAAAATCTCGCCAGCCCGCAAAATCCCCGGCAAACTTACGCCTTTTCCGCTCTCGGTAAAGCAGTCCTTAATCCGGAACCCGTCATGCTCCGGAATTATTCGGTGGTGGAGCATTTTCAGTGGCCAATGATCGTTCGGTCCGGTTTCTCAGCGCGCTTGGCGGTGCCTCCACCAGCCGCGTGCTGAATCTTTTCCGCATTGCGGCCGACAATGTCGACAATCCCGAGCATCTGGAAAAGCCGCTGTTCATCTCGCCCATCATCAACAAGGCCTTCCTGCTCAAGCACCGTACCCGCGCCGACGAAACCTATCTGTTCGCCAGCCCCCGCGCGGTGGCGACCAAGATCATCATTCCCTTCGACTCGACGGATCTGCGCGCCGGCGGCCGCTCGCTGTTCGTGGACCAGCGCGGCTATACCGAAGCGCTGCGCGAAGTGGGCAACTACAAGAGTGACGCCCTGGAACGCGACCTGTCGGTGCTGCGCATGCTGAACGCGGTGCCCAGCCTGGACCCGTTCCTGCTGCGCGAACATCTGCGCATGAACAAGATCGAGGTTTCGCCAAGCTATTTCGCCATCTCCGAAGGCGACCAGGAGCGGATGCACGCTTTCGTCACCCAGGAAATGTCCAAGCTGATCGCGCTGGCGGGCGGCGACGGTGGCTCGTCGGGACGCCTGGTGTCGGCCATGTTGTCCAACGAGATCGACGAAAAGCTGGAGCCGCTGCGCCTGACCCTGGGCCTGACCGGCAACGACTTCCGCGAAGGCGTGTTCAGCTGGCGCGGCTTTCTGTATTACAAATGGTCGATGGGCAAGTTCTGGCCCGACGTAATGGGCGTGCTGCGCGAGATCAACAACATCCAGCCGTTCGGCGGCCTGACGCCGGAGCAGAAAGTTTACCTGACCGCCGCCCGCCGCAACATCATCGAGATGGTGCGCGACAACGGCAATCATGTGAACAAGGCGCTGAGCGTTTATGACGCCTCCTTTGGCGACCTGGTGGAGAAACAGTCGCCCAAGACCTTCCGCGACTTCCTGCTGAGCGCGCCCTACATGTTCCTGGAACTGGGCGAGAAGCTGGGCGCCATCTCCCATATCGTCAGCTTCTGGCGCTATCGCTTCCCGCCTGGCGGCCCCACCTATATCGATGCCGACGAACTGGCCGCGATCTTCCAGGACTTCTCCTGCGGCTTCGGCGAGAAGCTGCAGGGCGAAAGCTCGATCATCAAGAAGCCCGTCGTGATTGACACGACCGCGGCGTGAGGCTTGTCTCTTCCTCCTCGCGGAGGATAGTTTGCGCACATTCGAAATCATCGCCGGCCTGCTGTTGGCCGTGATCCTGTTCACCGTCCTGAAAGTGATCGGGATGATGGTCAAGTTCGCCCTGATCGCGGCCGTCCTGGGCTTTGTCGCGGGGCTGCTCCTGGCCAGAAACTTTAGGCGCTCGGCTTAGGGAACTTTTGGGGTAAGGTGGCGTTATCAGCGCATTCGCCCCCAAAAGGATATATTCGCAATGCTCAAGTCATTGACCCGGCTGGCTTCCATCGCCGCCCTGACAACGCTTTCCTTCGCCCTCCCCGCCCAGGCTTCCGACAAGGGTGAGGTCCTGCGCAACGCCAATGAGGTCGTGAACGACCTGCGCCATGACCCGGCCTTCGGCACCGCCCGCAACATGCTGCAGGGCGCTGAAGCGATCTACATCGTGCCCAAGCTGGTCAAGGCGGGCTTCATCTTCGGCGCCGAAGGCGGCGAGGGTGTTTTGTTGCACCGCACCGGC
>Ga0209697_10001960_pt1 | contig 30463 bp, 29 predicted proteins | sample AliMusrvi5mmetaG_FD_184115 | JGI IMG/M metagenome (GOLD analysis project Ga0209697, IMG submission 184115) | Freshwater lake bacterial and archeal communities from Alinen Mustajarvi, Finland, to study Microbial Dark Matter (Phase II) - Alinen... | ecosystem: Environmental > Aquatic > Freshwater... | reverse complement strand
GGGCGGCGGGGCCGCGTCTCTTGACGCCCCATCCCGGCGAGATGCGGCGGTTGTTCGCGGATGCCGCGCAGCTTTCGAGGCGGGAAACGGCAGAGCGTTTTTTGGAAGCGTTTGCGGAGAGCGTTTCGCCGGTGACGCTGCTGCTCAAAGGCTCGCGCACGCTGGTGGCGGAACGGGCGGCGACGCAGGGGTTTCGCGTTTCTTTTAACACGACGGGAAATCCCGGCATGGCTTCCGGCGGGATGGGCGACGTGCTCACCGGGGCGTGCGCGGCGCTGGCCGGGCAGGGGCTCGCGCTCTTTGACGCCGCCCGCGTGGGGGCCTGGGTTTGCGGGCGCGCGGCGGAGCGGGCTGTTTCGCACGGGAACCAGAGCCAGGAATCCCTCGTGGCGACGGATTTGCTGCACTGGTTCGGGCGCGCGTTTGGGGATTTGCGCGATCCGGGAGCAGTGTAGCTCACCGTATCTCGACGAAGCCCAGATCCGCCTGCGCGGTAAACTCCGGCCCTGCACCGGGCGTTTTGCGCTGCGCCTCACGCCAACGGGCGTTGTCGAAGAACACCGCTTCCATCCGGTAAAAGCCGGGGGTGAGGGTGCCGGGCAGGGAAGCGAGCCAGCGGTCGGTCCACAGCGTGCCGTTGTTCCAGCCCTCGGGCGCGCACAGTCCGCGTTCCAGCCACACGTTCGCGCCGCCGCGTGCGGGGCTCAGGCGCAGCTTCATCCACGGGATCGCCTTCCGCTCTCCGTCAAAGCGCCAGCGGCTTTCCACGCGCAGTTTGCTGCCGGGTTGGCAGGTCGCGCGGATGTCCACCAAGGTGGTGGCCGGGTCGATCTGGCTTACCGCCAGCCATGGCGGCGCGGTGGGTGGTTCCTGTGATTGGGATTGTGAGGGCGGCGAGGAGCGGCGGCGGAATACAGTGAGGGCGTTCCGGTTTTCAACTTCCCACGCAGCCTGCCGCAGGTAGGTGTGCAGCAATAGGTCGCTGGAGGGGACGATCAAGCCGCCCACGACCCGCATGGTGGGATGGTAATAGCCCGCGCCGGGGTCGAACGTTGCCGAGTCCGCGTAATCAACCACCACCACGTCCACCGGCGGCGGCGGCTGGTAGGGCTTGAGGCTGAGCGTCTTCAAGCCCTTGAGCAAATGGTGCAGGGAATAGAGGGCGTCCCGTTTGGCCAGATGTGAAAGGTAAGGCAGACCGGCCACCACGGAGGCGTTTTCGGGAATGGAAGCCAGCGTCGCACGCTTTTCCTCCAGCGAGGCGCGGCTGTCTCCCGGCTCTTCCTCGGAGGTCAATTGATGGAATGGGCCGATCCACACCTGCGCCGCCACACAGGCCACCGCCACCGCGCAGGCGAGCCCCCGGCGTACCTGGGGCATGGAAAAGCCCGCCACCGCTTCGCACGCGGCGATCCAAAACAGCGGGAGCAGAGGCGCGGGGTAGTGAAAGTAAATGTTCCATTCTGAAGAGCGGAAGGAGAGCAGGTGTTGCAGGGCCACGGGCGCGGCCACAAGCAGCCAGCGAGGACGCAGCAGCGAGAGCCCGCACAGAGGCAGCAGCAGACCGGGCAGGAGGTTCCCGCTCAGGCTGAGCTGCAACTGGGAGCAAAGCGCCTGAGGCATGCGGGTCCAGGGCACGTCCGGGGAAAACCAGCGTCCGTAGAGCTGGGTGAAATCGACGTTGCCAGCGTTCCAGCAGGGCGTGATCACCCCGGCGTAGATGACCGCCCATCCCAGCGCCGCAACGGCGGGAGCCACGCACCAGCGTGCGCACCATTTCCAGCTCCACGGCGCGAAGCCGGGGCGCGGTGCGTCCTCCGGCGACCGCTTCGCCCCCCGCCAGGCCGTCCACGCATTGACGCCGCACCACGCGGCCAGCAGCAGCGTCATGTTTTCCTTGCAGGCCAGGACCGCCAGAAACCAGAGCCAGAAACGGGGCAGGGATTGCCGTTGCCAGGCGTCGATGGCCAGTAGCAAAAACGGCGCGGTGAACGCCTCGGGATGGAACTCGTGGAGCGCCACGAACCCGGTCGCGGGTGTAAGCAGGGTCGCCAAAGCCATCAGCCCGGCGGCACCCGGTTCCAGCCCCAGCCTCCGCGCGATGCGGTAGCCGACAGGGGCCATCGAAGCGAGCGCCAGCGTCTGCACAGCCACCGGTAGCAGCGGATGAGGCAGCAGCCAGAATAAGGGAGCCAGAAAGAAAACGACCACATCGGCGTGCCCGGCCAGCAGCGGCAGATTCAGGAGCGTGACCGTATCGGCATGCCCGTGGATCAGCCGCCAGAGCGCCTGGATATAGAACGCCAGGTCAAACGTCCGGTACCCGAATGTGGCCCAGCGCGTCGCCGAGATCCAAAAGACACCCCCTGAGAACACCGCCGCCGCCAGCCACATCAGGCGGCGCATCCGACAGCCCCCCGGTTCGGGAGCGGTATTTGTGGGAGGAATCATCGCGCGTTTAGAGCGGTTTAAATTTCATTCTTTACACGCTGCTCGGCGGGGCGGGCCGTCGCGGGGCTTTTCCAGCTTGGGCGGTATGGACAAATACAGCCGCTGCGCTTGAAAAGCCCCGCAACAACCCACGGCGCTCTCGCATCATTGTAAATACTTCAATTTAAAACGCTTCTAGCGCGTTTCGGGTTCCAATATCCCGGACGGCGTGGCTGCGGTCTTCACCGCGTCACCGTGTCCCCGCGTCTCCGCGTCTTCTTTGGCAGCGACGGGTTCCGCAACGGCGGACGGCGTGGCTTCTGCCTTCACTGCGTCACCGTGTCCCCGCGTCTCCGCGGCTTCCTCCTTGGCCAGCTCTTTGGGTGCGAGGGGCAGCTCCAAGGTGCCGTCGTGGAATTCGATGACGTGGCCCGAGCCGATCAGCCAGTGGAGATCGGAGGCGAGGGCCGCTTTGATTTTCTGAATTTCAGGCTCGGCCTCGTGCGGCTTGAGCAGACGAGTGGAAAGGTCCGCGCGCGTGCATTTTTGCGAGGTCTCGATGACGTTGAGAATGTCTGCGATATGAGCGGATACATCGCGGGTTTCCGCTCCGAACCGGACGGGGCGCACCGTGGAGACGAAAAGAATCCGCTTGCGATGTTTCCAGATGTGGAGCCCGGCATCCTGAAAATGGGGGCGGAGCCGGTTGACGGTCTGCGCGGGGAAGCCGCGTTCCTTTTCCCAGGCGTTGCGAATGGCGTCGCGGATCTGGCGGTCGTTGACGTTGCGGCTGGCGGGGCCGCTCATTTCCAGGGTTTTTCCCGAGCGGATGGCTTTTTCGAGGTAGGTGGCCCGGAAATGGGCTTCGACTTCTGCAAGCGATTTGAATTCGAGCGGCTCGGTTTCCTGCGTGGTGCGGAAAACGGTGACGCTGCTGACCTGCTTTTTCCACTCCTCGATCACAGCGGGATCGTTGACGACTTCGATTTGGCGCAGGAATTCATTGAAATCCATGCGGCGGCTGAAGCGCGCCTCGTAGAGCCGCCGCAGGGCGGGTTGGTAGCCGTGGTGGTTGGTGGGGCCGAGCAGCACGCCGCTCAGGCGGCAGCGGGCGACGTTGGTGTAGTTGCCCTTTGGCGCTTCGTTTTCCTGCGTCTCCTCGGTGTAATACTGGGCTTTGAGCTCGCGGAACGCTTCGCGTTCGGCGGCCTGGCCGTTGGTGGTCAGGGGACCATCTTCGCCGATCTGGTAGAGCGGATGGGACGGGGCGTTGGAGGTGACGCGCACGCGATGGCGCTCCGGTTTGTTGAGAAACATGCGTCCCAGCCCGTAGAGCGGATAGGCGCGGTGGCTCGACTTGATTTGCTTGGCGAGCGCGGCAACGCCGCCCGCTTCAGGCAAAAATTCAATGTGGAGGGGAATCAGAATTTCCTCGGGCCTGGAAACCGGGGGACGCTGATCGGTCGGCTGACCTTGGCGGGGACGGTCACCGGGGCGGCCCTGAGGACGGTCGCCGGGGCGGCCTTGTCCACGGGGGCCGGAGAAATCACGGCGCGGTCCGCGATCATCGCGATTTCCGGGAGGGCGTCCCTGCGGAGCGCCACCGGGACCGCTGCGGGGGCCTTGCGAAGGGCGTGGCCCGCGATTGCCGCCTTGTTGCGGGCCGCGCGGACCCTGCCCCTGCGAGCCGGGGCCGCGGCCAGGCCTGCGGTCGCCGGAGCGGCGGTCAAAGTCGTCGCGCCGGGGTGACTCGCCCGCGTAGTTCGCGTACGGGTTTTTGTCGGCGGGCTCTTTGAGCCAGTCGGGTGAAAGTTTCAGGTCAAAATCAAGGGGCAGGTCACTCATGGATGGGTGTGCGGCGGAGTTGGAAAAACGCAACTGTAGAGCAAGCCTGCGTCGGGCTCAATAGCGATTCGCATCAAGGAAGTGCAAAATCTTTGTTGCCAAAAAGTCACTTGGTCATTACTGGTTTGCGCACACACACATTTTTGCACCCAAAAAAATTTCAACCCCAACCAGGAAAAAAACCAATATGTCAGAGAAAAGCATCCAAGAAAAAGTAACAGACATCATCGTAGAACAACTCGGCGTGAATCCTGAACAGGTGACGCTCAACGCTTCGTTCATCGAAGACCTTGGCGCGGATTCCCTTGATACCGTCGAACTCGTGATGGCGTTTGAGGAGGAGTTTTCGGTCGAAGTTCCCGATGAGGACGCCGAAAAACTGCAAACCGTCAAAGATGTGGTCGATTACATCGAGTCAAAAGGAAAGTAAACTTTTGGGTCAACCAACTTAAACCCGCAGAGATTCCTGCGACAAAAAAAAGCCACGAGGACCTCGTGGCTTTTTTTGTCCCCGCATTAAAAGATTGATTGATTTGCTTAGGTTTGGTTGAGTTTTGACTCGGTTTGCATATCTTTGGGGCAACATCCATGATCAAATTTTCTTTGACTGCTCGTTTGGCCTTGCGGGAAAACGCTCCTTGCTCCCCTGCGCGGGGGAGGGGAACGGCAGGCTTGTTATCGATTTTGCTGGCGGTTTTCACCGCATCCCTCTGCCTTGCCGAGGGGGAGCCGCCCCGCAGCATCGACGTCGGCTCGCTTCCCGCCACCGTGGTGGAGGAGGTGCTGATCCCCGTGCCCACGGAGGTTTTTGGGGTGCTTGACAAACTCGGCTCCCCGAACTGGCACGCGGTTCTCCGCCCGGTGAAGACGGACACCCTTGGGAAACGCCCGCAGCAGGCGCTGCTGCTGGGCGCAACGATCGCCGAGGGGTTCATCGCCGTGGAAGCCCAGGAGGCCGAGGACGTGAAAAAGATCGGTCGTCAGGTGTTGACCCTCACCAAGGCGATCGGGGTTCAGAAATCGGTGATCAGCCGCACGACGAGCATCGTCGAGGCTGCCGACAAGAAGGACTGGAAAACGATCCGGATGGAATTCGATGGCGCATCGAAGGATGTAAAGCAGGCGATGATCGAACTGGAGGACGCCCAACTCGCCCAGCTTGTGAGCTTGGGTGGGTGGCTGCGAGGCACCGAGGCGCTCACGCAGGTGGTCATGAGAAGATATTCCAAGGACGGGGCGGAACTGCTGCACCAACCGGCCATCGTTGATTATTTTCAGCGCAAACTGGACGGGATGAGCCCCCGCTTAAAGGAAAACCCGGTGGTGAAAAAGATCGCGAGCCGACTTCCCGAACTGCGCACGCTCATTGAACCGGCGGGAGGCGTATCCCCCGAGAAGGTGGAAAAGATTCACTCCATTACCGCGGAATTGGCCAAAGCCATTTCCTCCCAGGAATAAACCGTGAAAACGATCGTCTCAACCGTCCTAGCCGTTTTCCTCCTCCTTTTGACGGCGCACGCCACCGTCAACGATTCGCTCTCCTTTGCGTTGCAGGCCGCCCACCCGTATGTGAAGGAGGGGTTCACCGTGCGCGAGGATTATTGGGGCGGTGATCTGCCCGTAAAGCAGCCCAAGGCCATCGTGCAGCAGCTTTTCAAGGGCAACGAATACTGGTTCTGGATGGGCACAGACTCGACCACCGCCAAAATCTCCGTCCATGTGTATGATGCCGAGGGGCACCTGGTGGAAGCGGAATACTGGAAGAACAAACCGCACATGGCGGCGGCCCGGGTGGTGCCCAAGGTCAGCGGCACCTATTATTTGATGGTGGAAATCGAAAAGTCCCCCCTGGAGCGCACCCATTGGGCGCTGGCCTACGGGTTCCGCTAGGCCGGTTTGCCCAGACTAAGGACAGGTTTGACACCGGAAGCGCTTTCATTATGCTGTGGGGAGGTCGTTTACCTAATCGATGTCAGAAAGTCAGACTTTGCAGTTCGAAAATGCCCGGGCGCTTCAGGCCTTGTATGCTGGTGATTTGAAGTTGCTCAAGACCCTGGAGGAAGAGCTCGGCGTGCGGCTGACGACCCGGGAAGGCTGGGTGCGCATCGAAGGTTCCTTGGACAACATCGAGCGCGCCAGGCAGGTCTTCGACCAGCTCGAACGCGCCCGCCAGAGCGGGATGCCCATCCGCCGCCATGAGTTCGGCTACGCCCTTCGCAGCGTCACGGAACCCGAAGGGGGGGGCGGCAAGCTCCACGAACTGCTCGACACCAAGCTGCACACCTCGCCCCGGCGCGCGCCGATCATCCCCAAGACGGCCACCCAGCGCACCTACGTGCAGGAGATTCAAAACCACGACCTGGTTTTCGGCGTCGGCCCGGCTGGCACCGGCAAGACCTACCTGGCCATGGCCATGGCGCTGGTGGCCCTTCGCAAGGAGCAGGTCAACCGCATCATTTTGACCCGGCCCGCCGTGGAAGCCGGGGAGGCGCTCGGGTTTCTGCCGGGGGACCTCAAGGAAAAGATCGCCCCCTACCTGCGCCCGCTCTACGACGCGCTCCAGGACATGCTCGAAGACGAGGAACGGGAGCGCTACATCGAGCGCAACATCATCGAGATCGCCCCGCTCGCCTTCATGCGCGGGCGGACGCTCAACCACGCCTTTATCATCCTCGACGAAGCCCAAAACACGACCACCGAGCAGATGCTCATGTTTTTGACGCGGCTGGGGGTGGACTCCAAGTGCGTCATCACCGGGGACACCACGCAGATCGATCTTCCAAGCAACAAACGCTCGGGCCTTATCGAGGGCCTCCAGGCGCTCAAGGACGTCAAGGGCATCGCCTTCTGCACCTTTGGCGAGCGCGATGTCGTGCGGCACGAACTGGTGCGGCAGATCGTCCGCGCCTACAAGCGGCACCGTTCCGGAGACGTTCGTCCCTGAGGCCGCAAAGTATGGAGGCGCAAACCACCGTTGCATGAACGTCCCTTTTTTCTGAATGACCTATGATGAAATTCTTTGAACACAAGCGCCTGGTGAAGAAGGGGCTGGCATCGCCCAAAAAGAGGCGACGCCAGAGCACCAGCGAAATCCTTCAGACTCTGGAAAATGACAGTTGGGTCAAGATTTTGATATTGGCGGCGTTCAGCGCCGGGCTGGGCTTTTTGATTCTTTCCGGCAAACAGGGGCAGGGGACGGAAAAGCTTCTCACCGGTCTGATGATTTCCCTCACGGCGATGGCGCAGCTTTGGATCAATCATCCCCGCACCTTCGCCCGCAATTCCCGTCTGTTGCTGGTGTTTGGCGTCTGTTTCGCCCACCTGGTGTTTCTCAAGGGCGTCCTCGCTTTGACATGGAGCGGGACGATCGACCGCCACTACGGCGTTCTGCTCATCCCATACGCTTTTGCGCCGCTGATCCTTTCTGTTTTGCTCGGGCGGCATCTCGGCATTTTTGCGGCCATTTTTGGAAGTCTTTGGGGAGCCATTGTGATGGACGGGCTGGCCCCGGCCTATTTCGTCCCTGCCGTTTTCATCGTCATCAGCCTCATCAGCGGTTTTGTCGCCGTTTTTGTGACGCTGGAAGTGCGCAAGCGCAGCCGGTTGATCCACGCCGGGATTTTTGTGGGGTTGGCCACCTGGACACTGTCACTGATTTTCGGGCTGATCGGGCCGATTATTCCGGAGATGTTCGACAACATTGACTGGCAATCGATCGCGCTCGAGAGCCTTGCGACAGTCACCTGCGGGGTGCTCACCGCGATTTTGGTGAGCGGGACGCTGCCGATTCTGGAGAGCCTCTTTGGCATCACCACGGATATCTCCTGGCTGGAAGCGGCGGACCTGAACCATCCGCTGCTCAAGCGCATGACCATCGAAGCGCCCGGCACCTACCATCACAGCCTGGTGGTGGCAAACCTGGCGGAAGCCGCCGCAGAAGCCATCGGCGGCCATCCCACCCGCGCGCGGGTATGCGCCTGTTTTCATGACATCGGCAAACTCGTGAAGCCGGACTATTTTAGCGAAAACACGGACCCGGAAAACAACCCCCACAACGAGCTCGCTCCGACCATGAGTGCGTTGATCATCATCGCCCATGTCAAGGAGGGGATCGACCTCGCGCTCAAATACAAACTCAAGCGGGAGATCATCGACGTGATCGCCCAGCATCACGGCACCTCCCTCGTCTGGTATTTTTACAAACGCGCCATGCAACAGCTTGCCGACGCACGGCGGGGGGGCAAAATCATGAACATGCGCGAGGAGGACATCCCGGACGTGAGCGAGGAGAGCTTTCGCTATGCCGGGCCGCTTCCTCAGACCAAGGAATGCGCCATCATTTCGCTGGCGGACTCGGTGGAGAGCGCCTCGCGCAGCCTGGAAAAAGTGACGCCGCAGCGGTTGGACCAAATGATCCATGACATCTTTGAGCAAAGGATCAAGGACGGGCAACTGGACGATTGCGACCTGACCCTGCGGGAACTGCGGGTGATCGCGGCGAGCTTCAAGTCCACCCTCCTGAGCATGCTCCACGGGCGGGTGGCCTACCCGCGGGAAATACGCGAGGCGCAAGCGCCCGAAACGCGCTCCGGTGGCCCCGCGGCCTTCCCTCCAGTTTCCGCCGCTTCGTAAAACGGTTCACTTATCCTGTAGCCCACGGCCCGGCCAAAAGACTGCAAAAAGTTGAAAAAACGCGCTTGCGCCCGCCAAAAGGCATGATAGGAATAACGGCCCACCGAAACAAATGCTCGGGTGGTGAAATGGCAGACACGTACGTTTGAGGGGCGTATGCCGTAAGGCATGAGGGTTCAAGTCCCTCCCCGAGCACTTTTTTAAGCAGGAAATTCTCTTTCTGCTCCGGTTTAACTGCTTGCTGCCGTTTTGCGACCGGTTACAATCCTCGGCAAATGGCAAAGCAAATCAGGTCTTTCTTGTTCTTGTCGGCGATTGCCGTCTGTTTTTCATCCTGCGGCGTGAACTGTTTTTATCCGACGCTCCATTTTGTTCGGACTTCCGATGACGTGAGAGGGCACGTATATGATTTGACAACAGGCCAGCCGGTTCAAAATGCTCGAATTTCATTCGAAGGCAAAAAACACCGCTCCGCTTCAACGGACAGGAACGGCTACTACCACATTGGCTCAGGGCAGGAATTAGGGTTTTTTATGTGCAATTTTGATGGTCAAAGTTCTGCGCCATTTTACGGAAACTTGAAAGCCGAACATGAGACTTACCGTCCTCAGCCATTTAGTATCTATGGAACTGGCAGTCTACTATCTATACCCAGCCATTCCACAATAGGTGGGGTTGTTTTGTTAGAACTCCCAAAGGACTATCCGAAGGTCGAACTACCCGCGCCTTTAACAAGGGCTGATTGTCAAAAAATTCGGCTACAAATTGCGGAATGGGAAAGACAAAAAAATCGGATGAATAAATCGCCCCAGAATTTCCAGCCTGAGTCTAAGCGCTATCTCGCTGATATTTATTTGAAACCAAAAACCTGTGCAGGAGAAACTCCGTAATGAGATTTTTGAGGCCTGCCGGACATCGTTTTTAAAGATTTGCAGGCATCTCGAAATTCCAGATTGCATGCGAAATTCAAGAAGACCCTCAATAACCCGCTCAAAAAGTTTGTATCCGTTTTGTATATTTTCCTAAAAACGCCTGTAAACCCTTATAAAACCTAGGTTTTGGTAATGTTCAAGTCCCTCCCCGAGAAAATCCAAAAATAACGATTTTTCGTAATTTTACGCTTGCGAGATTTCAACGGAGATTCGTTATATTCTTTTGCCATGCCAACGATCAAGATTCCCGGTTCGCCTTACCGGTTCTTCTTTTACAGCAACGAATCCGGCGAACCCGCCCACGTCCACGTTTCCCGCGCCGGGAGCGCGGCGAAGTTCTGGATCGGCCCGGTGTCGCTGGCATCGAACGGCGGATTCGCCGCTCACGAACTCGTCAAAATCAAAAAACTCATCCAAGAAAATGAAACCATCATCCGAAAAGCCTGGAATGACCATTTCGCCGAATGAAGCCGCGCGGGGGCGCGTTGTCACAATCACGGACGACCTTCTCACCGTGGAACTCAAAGACGGGCGCGTCATCAGCACGCCGTTGATGTGGTATCCGCGCCTTGAGGCGGCAACGCCCGAGGATCGAGCCGTATGGGAATGGATTGGGGACGGCTCGGGAATCCACTGGCCATTGATCGACGAAGATTTAAGCATCGAAGGGATGCTCGAGGGGGTTGCCAGCATCGAATACCGCAAATTGACCCATGCCTAAGCCCGCCAGCCGATTGGAGCAGCTTCTCGGGGAAGTCCGGGCCGCGTGCGCATTGGAGCGTGGAAGGAAGGCGAAACTCGCCCGTTTCCTTGGCGCGCGCCCGCACCAAGTGAACGAATGGCTCACCGGCCAGACGTGCCGCCCATGCGCGGAATACGCCTTGGGAATGGCCGAATGGCTTGGGTCGCTTCCAGAGCCCAGCGAAACCAAGGTTGCTTGAATGTTTACGTTCTGGAAACAAAAACCCCTAAAAACGGCATACTTTTTGAATGGGATTTGAGCATTCAAGTCCCTCCCCGAGCACTTTTTCTTTTTCCCTTAAATCACTCTGGAAACCTGATGAATACTAGGTTCCGAGTCGATCCTTCGAGAATGGGCGGTTGCGGGGCCGCATCAAAGTTTGGGGCGAGATTTGGGGATAAGTGGGGGTGCCTTTTTTGGGATTTTTTCGTATTCTTCTTGCGGGGATCGGAAAACTCAGCGATAAATACGCGTTCCTGCCAACGCAGGAATGGAAAACGGGCTGTGGCTCAGCTTGGTAGAGCGCTTGCCTCGGGTGCAAGAAGTCGCAGGTTCGAATCCTGTCAGCCCGACCACTTTAAGTCCCGGGTCTCAAAACCAAAATTTGGGGAGAGACCGATTATTGATCTGGCCCCCCCTCAGGGGCGACGGGATGACCCCGCGGACGGTGATTTTTTACTTGCCCGCCCCGCTGCTTTCATTGAAAATTAAACACTTCTCCGCCGTCTTCGTGAAGTCAGTCGGCGGCAGAGGAAAATCCATGTGGGGGTATAGCTCAGTTGGTAGAGCGCTTCGTTCGCAATGAAGAGGCCAGGGGTTCGAATCCCCTTACCTCCACCACTTTAATCGGTACCAAACCTGCCCTAAACCAGGTTTACGCAAGGGGTTACGGCGCATCAGTAGGAATCCCCTATGCGCGAACCAGAGGTGCTTAAGATGGCACTTTTTTGCATAAAGTGCATATTACTTTCATGGCAGGAGCGCGTTCAGGAAAGAGCCCAAATTTTCCGATCTTCGTGGAAAAAAACGGCCGGATTGGACGGATCTCATTTTGGAAAAAATCAGGGGTCTACGGAACCTACTTCCGTTACGGCGGCCATCCCCATCGCAGCAGTTTTGCGACCCTGGATGGCGCAAGAGGGCATCTCGAATCGGAGTTTCAGAAGCTCGACAATAATCAGCTCAACAGTGTCACGCTCTACCCCGTGCGGAACGAACTGCGGGTGTATCACGAATTGGAGGAGCTTTTGCGAGAAAGGGGCAACGGGGCGAGGTGCGTCATCTGCGGTTGCACAAAGAATGAAATCGCAAAGGTGCATAAAGGCCGCGCCAACGGCCCTTATTATCTCAATAAATTCTGCCGACACCTCGCAGCTTCGCACGCAATCACTTTGCAGTATTACTGTGAATTCCACGTTGGCATGCGTTGGCCTCGCTGCCCGGTGACCGGGAGTGCCGTGGGATATAAGGCCGACGGCAAATGCTTTAGGTTGGCGACCTATAAGCGCTGGGGCGCGTGTGGGCTGGCTGGGTGAAAGAGGGGGGAGGTGTGGTGGTTCGGATCCAAAACTTGCCCCGCGCAATGGTTCGGGTCGGCACTACAATCCTTGTTCGGTCCACAGTTGCTGCCATGGGGACGCTTTCATTTGTGGAGCGCGTTGCCAATGTATCCCCGCTTCCCGATACCAAGGTGGGCATTCCGTGGGGGACGCTAATGCCCCGCCCGCTGCGCCTAACTAAGCGCCTCATTTTGTCATTGCCCCGTGGGACTTATGTCGTGAGCCGTCGCGCTTTTGAGGGCCGTGCGGCTTTCGCGGAAAAGCTGGGAAAGACCAGGGAGGGGGCATGGCGGCGAGCGGTTGACGTCAGGGCCGCAGGGCGAGTCTGCTTTCTCGCATGGTCGGCCCCCCAGTTTGATGAAGAGCGACTTCTGTGGGGCTCCGTTCTCACTTAGTTATCCCTGCGAACCCGCAAATCAAACCAACAACAAACTATGACTGAGCAAGAATACCAAATCGCAAAAATGGAGTACTTGGCAGAGTGGGAGGGCTGGTCGGTGGATGAAGGCCCCACGGACGAAGTTGGGGCTGAGGAGGAGGCCGCTGCCTACTGGTCCCAAGAGATGCCGGAGGATTTTGAACTTCGTGGTTGAGTGCCTGGCTGAAAACTGTCCCCCAGAAAGCAAGAAGAAGCATGAAAATAATAGTGATACACTCGAACCTCGAGGTAAGGCACCGGCTGGTTAAATGGCTCGAACAGGCGCGCGGGCACGTTGTGCTATGGTCCTCGGATGTCCCTGAAAACTGGCGCGCGTTGATTGCGCAGCACGAGCCGGACTTGGTTCTGCATCCCGAAATAAATGGGGCGCAGGGTCTGCTCTTTGTCATCGCGACGTGCCTATTTGAGGGGTGTCAAACAAAGTGTCTCCCGCCCTCGGCTGATGCGGGCATTTCCCCCGAACTTGAATCGCTTCTGGCCGAGTGCGAGCAAAAGCACCGCGAGAAGCAGTGGAAGCCACGGCGATAGCGAAGCTGCCGTCATGATGCTTACGGATCCGACTTTACTGGAAAAGATGGGTGTGTGGATCAAACCAGTTTTGGAATCCATCCGGCCAGAGACCTAAGAGTTGGAAAAGAAGCATTTAGAATTTGCATACGGAGTGCATAAATTTCCACAAACAGCCGGACAGTCCTACAAATTCAGGATTAGGCCAGGGGTTCGAATCCCCTTACCTCCACCACTGTCCTTAGAGAAAACCCCGGTTAACCCCGGTTTATTTTTCTTGAAGTGTGACAGCCGATCTTTCAAACACCGGCGTATTCAAACACAGCACAGCGGACAAACACTGTCCCACCCAGAAAGTTTCCTGCTTGCTTTCGTGTAGTTTGTGGGAGTATCGGGTAGGGCATGGCAGCAAAGCGTTCGGCAATTCAGCGGGTTTCCAAAACCAAAACCGCACGGGCAACTGTGGCGCAGGCGCCCCGGATCGACTCCCGCGGCTTCTCCCGGCCACCTCTGGAGCGGATGCTGCAGTTGCACCGGGAGATTCAGGCGGGCCGGTTCCCAAATTGCCGCAAGTTGGCGGAATCCCTTGAGGTTTCCGCCAAAACCATCCAGCGGGACATTGAGTTCATGCGCAGCCGCCTGAACCTGCCGATTGAATACGACCAGCTTCAATTCGGCTTCTATTACACCGAACCGGTCACCAACTTTCCCAGCATCGAGGTCACGGAGGGGGAGATCGTCGCCCTGTTCGTGGCCCAGAAGGCGCTGGAACAATACAAGGGGACGTCGTTTGAGAAACCGCTCCACGCCGCCTTTCGGAAAATCACGGAAGGTCTGAGGGAAACCGTCACGTTTCCGTGGGATGATCTGGACGCGGTGATTTCATTCCGTGGCATCGGCAAGACCGTTGGCGACGTGGACCTGTTCGAGACCCTGAGCAAGGCGGTGCTGCGCTCGCAGGAGGTCGTCTTCGAATACAAAAAGCTGGGCCGAGCGTGGTACGAGGGGCGGCGGGTACAGCCCTACCATCTTGGGTGCGTGGAGAGCCAGTGGTATCTCTTCGGATTTGATCTGGCGCGCAAACAACTGCGCACCTTTGCACTTCCCCGGATGCGGAAGGTCCAGGCCACGGCGCTGAAATTCAAGCGCCCGGCGGATTTCACCATCGCCAGCCACCTCGGCAGTTCTTTTGGGGTCTTTACAGGCCCCGGGAAATACCGCATCCGCATCCAGTTCGACGCCTTCGCGGCGCAGTTGGTCGGGGAGCGCCAGTGGCATGCGTCCCAGAAAATCCGGCCCGTTGGGAAAAATAACGATGACGGGATCGAATTGACCCTGGAACTGGGGAGCCTCGAAGAGGTCATGCGGTGGGTGTTGAGCTGGGGCGGCCACGCCCGCGTTCTGGAGCCGAAGGAATTGGCCGAGCAGGTCAAGGCATCGGCGCAGGCGATTTTGGAAGGGTAAATGGGGACACTTGCGCTCAGTAAACCTTCGCGCCTTTCTCCACAAACTCTTTCGACTTCTCCTCCAGCCCCTTGGCGAGGGCTTCTTCTTCGCTGAGGCCCTGTTCTGCGGCGAATTTGCGCACGTCGTCGCTGATCTTCATGGAGCAGAAGTGCGGGCCGCACATGGAGCAGAAGTGGGCGGATTTCGCGCCCTCCTGCGGGAGGGTTTCGTCGTGGAAGGCGCGGGCGGTGACGGGGTCGAGCGCGAGGGCGAACTGGTCTTCCCAGCGGAACTCGAAGCGCGCCTTGGAGAGCGCGTTGTCGCGGTATTGCGCGCCGGGATGCCCCTTGGCGAGGTCGGCGGCGTGGGCGGCGAGTTTGTAGGCGATGACGCCGTCTTTGACGTCCTTTTTATTAGGTAATCCCAAGTGTTCCTTTGGCGTGACGTAGCAGAGCATGGCGGTGCCGAACCAGCCGATCATCGCCGCGCCGATGGCGCTGGTGATGTGGTCGTAACCGGGCGCGATGTCCGTGACGAGCGGCCCGAGCGTGTAGAAGGGCGCTTCGTGGCACCATTCGAGCTGCGCCATCATGTTCTCGTGGATCATGTGCAGGGGGACGTGGCCGGGGCCTTCGTTGATGACCTGCACGCCGCGCTCCCACGCACGCCGGGTCAGCTCGCCCTGCGTCTGAAGCTCGCCGAACTGCGCCTCGTCGTTGGCGTCCGCGATGGAGCCGGGGCGCAGGCCGTCGCCGATGGAAAACGCGACGTCGTAGGCGGCGAGAAGATCGCAAATGTCGTCCCAATGCGTGTAGAGGAAGTTCTCCTTGTGATGGGCCAGGCACCACTTGGCCAGGATGCTTCCGCCGCGGCTGACGATGCCCGTGGCGCGGTTGGCCGTCATCGGGATGAACCGCAGCAGCACGCCCGCGTGGATGGTGAAGTAATCGACGCCCTGCTCGCATTGTTCGACGAGCGTGTCGCGGAAGATTTCCCACGTGAGATCCTCGGCGCGGCCGTTCACTTTTTCGAGTGCCTGGTAGATCGGCACCGTGCCGATGGGCACCGGCGAGTTGCGCAGGATCCATTCGCGCGTGGCGTGGATGTTCTTGCCGGTGGAGAGGTCCATGACGGTGTCCGCGCCCCATTTGGTGGACCAGCGCATCTTCTCCACTTCCTCCTCGATGCTGGAGGCCACGGCGGAGTTGCCGATGTTGGCGTTGATTTTCACCAGGAAATTGCGTCCGATGATCATCGGCTCCACCTCGGGGTGGTTGATGTTGCCGGGGATGATCGCCCGTCCGCGCGCCACTTCGTCCCGGACAAACTCCGGCGTGATGAAGCGCGGCATCGCCTGCGGGAACTTGGCGAATACGCCGGGGGCATCGGCGCGGCCCGCCGTTCCCGCGTGCTGATGGCGCATCGCATTGCGCGGCGCTTTTTCTGAAAGTTGGTCGCGTAGCGCTTCGAGCCCCTGGTTTTCGCGGATGGCGATATATTCCATCTCCGGGGTGATGATCCCTTGTTGGGCATACCACATCTGCGTCACGGGATGCCCCGCCGAGGCGCGCAACGGTTTGCGGCGAAGGCCGGGGAACTCCACGAGGCGGTTCTTCTCGGCGCGGCTGGCATACTCGGCGTGTTGCGCGGAGAGATAGCCGTCGTCCATTGGCGCCACGGCGCGGCCCTCGTATTCCGCAACATCGCCGCGGGCGCGAATCCACGTTTCCCGCAGGCGCGGGAGCCCCCGGGTCACGTCCCCGCAAAAATCCGGGTCGCCCCACGGCCCGGAGCAGTCATAGACGCGCACGGGTTCGTTGACCTCCAGCGTGCCGCCCGCCGTCCGGGTGGGCGCGAGTGCGATCTCCCGCATCGGCACCCGCACGTCCGGAAAAAGCGCGCCCTGCACGTAAACACGGCGGCTGTTGGGCAGTTCATCGCTGCTGTGCGGTTCCGGGGAAGCTTGCGGTTCGGTCGTCATAATCTGGTAAAAAAACAAAAAGCCACGCCGGGGAAAAGCGGCATGGCGAAAGTGCTTTGCTCCCTTCGGCGGTATCACCCGCATCAGGTTCAAAGGGTCTGTCCCAAGGCCATATTCGAACGACCCCGACACTCTCAGCCAAACGGCTCCCCCGCATCTGGTTCTCCAGAATAGAGAAAAGTTGGCGCACGTCCAGCCGAGAAGAGCGGCCCTTGCCGTTGGGGGCGTGATTTAAAGTGGTGAGTGAAAAGGCATCCTCGCTCCCAAGCTCCAGCCTGGGAGTGCACCTGTCCCCCGAGACTCCAGCCTCGGCCAAGAGCGCAATCCGGTCGGCACGGTTTCGAGGCAGAGCCTCGGAACGAGTGGGAAAATCAGGAAAAGCCGGTCGCCGCGCGAGTGGGGACAAAGGGGGCTTATGGGACGAATCATTTGTCGCATCCTGTCTCATGCGTCCCATTTCCCGAGCAACACCCTCGCCAGCCGGGAGTCGTGCCCGGAGGTCGCGCTCCACCAGTAGAGCAACCTGCCGCCGATTTTCGGTTTCCCGTTGGGTTGACTTCGCGGCGCACGGCGCATAGCGTGGCGTCGTGTCCGCTGAAACCACCTCTTCCACACCACCCAAAAAAACACCTTTATTCGACGCCCATGTGGCGGCAGGGGGCAAAATGGTCGATTTCGGCGGCTGGCACATGCCGGTCCAATACAGCGGCATCCTCGAAGAACATTTCGCGGTGCGCAACACGCTCGGGGTGTTTGATATTTCCCACATGGGCGAGGTGTTTGTAAGCGGGCCGGAGGCCAAGGCGTGGCTGAATTATTTGCTGGCCAACAATGTGGAGCGTCTCGGCGTGGGGGAATGCCAATACTCGTTCCTGCTCAACGAACGCGGCGGCGTCATCGACGACCTGCTCGTTTATCTTCTCGAAGAAGGCCGCTACCTGCTCGTGGTCAACGCCAGCAAGATCGACGAGGACGTCGCCTGGATGCAGAGCCATCTGCGCCCCGGCGTGACGCTGGAGAACCGCAGCGACGAGTTTGCGGGGATCGCCGTGCAGGGGCCGCGCGCCGCGCAGCTCTTTGACCGCTTTTTCGAGGGGGAAATCGCCCGCCCCGCCCGCAACGAAATCCAACGCTACGATGCCGATTGCACGACGGTGTGGATCGCGCGCACCGGCTACACCGGCGAGGACGGGTTTGAGCTTTTCTTCAAGGCGGAATGCGCGGAGACGATCTGGAACGCCATTCTGGAAAAAGGGGCGGACCTCGGCCTCAAACCGTGCGGACTGGGCGCGCGGGACACGCTCCGGCTGGAAATGTGCTACCCGCTCAACGGCTCCGATCTTTCTCCGGACCACACCCCGCTCGAAGCGGGCCTGTCTTTCTTTGTCGATCTCGGGAAACCGGACTTCATCGGCCGCACGGTGCTGGCCGAACAGCGCCAGAACGGCGTCCCCCACCGGCTCGTCCCCTTCAAAATGAAGGGCAAGACCCCGCCGCCACGCGCGCACTACGGAGTTTACAAAAACGGACAACCGATCACCGAGACCACCAGCGGCACGGTCTCCCCCTCGCTGGGCATCGGCATCGGCATGGCCTACGTGCCCACCGAGTTCGCCCGGATCAACGAGGAAATCGAAATCGAAATCCGCGGCCGGCGTTTTCCGGCAAGCATCGAAAAGAAACCCCTTCATCAAAAAAAACCATGAACGTTCCCGAGGATCTCAAATATAGCGAAACGCACGAATGGGCCCGTCTTGAAGACGGCCAGGCGCGCATCGGCATCACCGACCACGCCCAGGAAGAATTGACCGACGTGGTCTATGTGGAGCTGCCCAAAATAGGCGCCAAAGTGCAGGCCAAAGCGGCAGCCGCCGTCGTGGAATCCGTCAAGGCCGCCGGGGACATTTATTCGCCGGTGAGCGGCACGGTCGTCGCGGTCAACGAGGCGCTGGAGAACAATCCCGCCCTGGTCAACACGGACCCGTATGGCGAGGGCTGGCTCTTCCTCGTCGCCCTGGACGCCCCGGAGGAAATCGCCCAGCTCAAAGACGCAGCAGCCTACCGGCAGTTGATCGGCGGGTAGCCATCCGTACGCAAAGTGGGACGGGCTCCCCCGATACCCGTCCCACTGCACCGGACCCCATTTCCGGTGAATTGTTTCCACAGTTAGTTTCGCACAACACGGGAAGAGCGGGGGGGAAAACCGCTTTGAAACACCCGGAACGAGCCCCCGGAGAAAGACCCCGGCGGCACAGGGGTTCATGGAGAGAGGATCGGGGAAAAAGGCCACCCTCACCGGGGAGGATGGGTTTGGAGGATTATTCCTCGCCTTTGGGTATGGAATGTGCTTTGATAGACAAGCGTTCTGATGCTGCATCCGGGAAACATTTTCCCGGCGGAACCCCAAAAACCCACTTGAAACTTTCGGAGGGCCAGACCAGTTTGAGCGCCATCAGCAATCCCATCTCCATCTCCTTCGCTGAACTCCTCTCCCCCGAGGAAATCTCACAGCTTCTCGAAACCGTCGAGATGCTGAAAAAGCTCGTTGAGGCAAACCCGGACGACGACCAATCCCTGGAGATCCTCAAGGAGGCGTATTGGAAAATCGGGGATCAAGCGCAGGGGCTCGCGGTCACGCGCCAGTTGGCCGACACGTATATGAAGCTCGGCCAGTATTCCGCGGCCATGCTCGAATACGAAGGGATTCTCTTGCATGAGCCCAACTCGCCCGAGGTGGTGGCCATTCTTGCGGAGCTTGAGGGCAAACTCTACCAGAACAAGAACACCGCTGCGCATTCTTCCATCGCCCTCGACTTCGGCCTTGTGGAACTGGAGGAAACCGCCGACGCGCCTGCCTCACCGGAAGTCTCCGCCGCAAAGGAAGACAACGCCGCGCAGCCACCCTCGCTCATTGCGACCCCGGCCACCCGGTTGCCCACGAGCCCCCGTAACCAAGCGCCCGTGACCCTGACGCACGACGGCAACGATCCCCTGGCCCGGTTTCTCGTGCAGCACCGGCTTGCCGCGCAAGACGCTGTCGATAGCGCGCTCAAGTGCGTCCGGGATAAGAACGCTTCCCTGCGCGCCAATCCAGACACCCAGGCGATCAGTGCGGGGTTGCTGGAAGAAATAATCAACGCCGGAGCCGACGCAGACCCCCTCCTCGCGCGGATTCTCGACCTCACGAAATTCGCCTACGCGCCCTTGGAATACTACGACATCGATCGGCAGATCGTTAAAATACTCCCGGACAACATCACCCTTGGGCGTCGCATCCTCCCTTTTGACATCGTCAGCCGCACCATGATGGTGGCCATTGACAACCCATTCGACACTCCGGCCAAAGCGCTCGTCCAGCAAGCGGTGGACTACCACATCCAGTGGCACCTTGCCACGCCCGGCGTCCTGCGCCGGATCTTGCGCGACAGCTACCGCCTGGCCGGTTAACCCCCTTTTTACCCCCCCTCTTTCACCCAATCGTTATGGCAGCCAAATCTTTCGGGGAACGGATCGCGGATGTCCTCATCGAGGACGGCCTGCTCCTGCCCAACCAGCTCGAAGAAGTCATGGCGCTTCAGAAGCAACAAGGCGGGCGCATCGTCAAAATCCTCACCGACAAAGGCTATGTAACCGAACAGGACATGGTCATTTCCATGGGCCGCTGCCTGGGCGTTCCGCCGATCAACCTCGCCAAAGTCCACCCTCCCGAAGAGGTCACCAGCCTGATTCCCAAGGAGATCGCCCGCACCTACAAACTGGCCCCGGTCTGCAAGCTGGCCAACAAGCTCTTTGTGGCCATGGCGGACCCGATGAACGTCCTTGCCCTGGACGACCTGCGCCAGCGCACCAAGCTGGAGATCATTCCGATGATCACCACCGAGAAAGCCATCGAAGACGCCCTCTCCGGGGTGAACTCCGGCGGCATGGCGATGGATCAAGTGATGAAGGATGCCGCCGAGGAAGCGGCGGGTGGCATCGAGGATATCAAGGAAGTCAGCAGCGACAATCTCGACCTCGACAAACTCCGCGGGCAGGGGGAAGAAGGCCCGGTCGTCAAAGTCGTCAACCTGATCCTCATTCAGGCGCTGAAGGAAAAAGCCTCGGACATCCACATTGAGCCGTTTGAAAAATCAATCAAACTGCGCTACCGCGTGGACGGCAACCTCATCGAAGCGAGTTCCCCGCCCAAGGCTCTCCAGCTCCCCATCGCCTCGCGCATCAAGATTCTCGCCGGGCTCGACATCGCCGAGCGGCGCCTGCCGCAGGACGGACGCTTCCGCATCCGCGTGGCCGGCAAGGAAATCGACCTGCGCATTTCCTTTCTCCCCACCGTTTACGGGGAAAAGATCGTCATCCGTCTTCTGGACAAAGGCGCCCTTTCGGGGTCGGTCCAGACCCTGGGGCTCGACGACTACACCTTGCGCGTCTTCAAAAGCGCCATCGACGCCCCCCACGGCATGATCCTGCTCACCGGCCCCACCGGTTCGGGCAAAACCACCACGCTTTACTCCGTCCTCCAGGAGCTCAACAACCCGGAATACAACATCGTCACCGTGGAAGACCCGGTGGAATACCAGCTTGTGGGCATCAACCAGGTCGCCGTGAAGGCGGACATCGGCCTGACCTTCGCCGGGGCCCTGCGTTCCATCCTGCGCCAGGACCCGGACATTGTGATGATCGGTGAAATTCGCGACCAGGAGACGGCGGACATCGCCGTTAAAGCCGCCCTCACCGGCCACCAGGTCTTGAGCACGCTGCACACCAACGACGCGGCGGGCGCCATCAGCCGTCTGGATGACATGGGCATCGAACCCTTCCTGATCTCCTCCTCCGTTCTGCTCACCTGCGCCCAGCGTCTCGTCCGGCGCGTCTGCCCCAACTGCAAGGAGGAATTCGTCCCGGAGCCGGACGTTTTCGAGAAACTCGAAATCCCCGAATTAATCGGCGAAACCTTCGTGCGCGGGGCGGGTTGCGACCGCTGCAAGGGGCGCGGCTACTCGGGCCGGGCCGCCATCCTTGAGGTTCTCCCCATCTCGGAAGCCATCCGCCGTTTGATCATCAAGCGGGCCTCGGCTTCCGTCATCAAAAACCAGGCCGTCCAGGAAGGGATGAAAACCCTGCGCATGGTAGGCATCGACAAAGCCCGCGAAGGCGTCACCACGCTTGAAGAAGTGCTGCGCGTGACCTCCGCAGACCATTAAACCGCTTTTTTCCTCATCCACGCATTTCCAAAAATATGGCACGCATCGACACGTTCTTTCGGTTCATGATGGAGCAAAAGGCCTCCGACCTTCACCTCTCGACAGGCAACCAGCCCATTCTTCGCATCAACGGCGAACTGGTGCGGGTGGACGCCCCCGTGCTCGAAGCCGACGACCTCAAGGCCTTGGTTTACGAAATCGCCCCGGAAATAAAAATCAAACAGTATGAGGAGACAGGGGATGTGGATTTCGGCTATGAATACCCCGATCTGGCGCGGTTCCGCGCCAACTTTTTCAACCAGAAATACGGCATCGCCGCCGTTTTCCGCCTCATCCCGAACAAAGTCTATACGATGGAAGACCTGGGGTTGCCGCAGGTGCTCAAGAAGTTCGCCATGCTCCACAAGGGGATGGTGGTCGTCACCGGGCCGACCGGTTCGGGAAAATCGACCACGCTCGCCGCGATGATCGACTACGCCAACCTCCACCGCAAAGACCACATCATCACCGTCGAAGACCCCATCGAATTCGTCCACCGTTCCCAGAACTCCCTGGTCAACCACCGGGAGGTGGGGGTGCATACGCGCTCCTTCGCCTCGGCGCTCAGAGGGGCATTGCGCGAAGACCCCGACGTTGTGCTTGTGGGCGAAATGCGTGACCTGGAGACCATCGAACTGGCCCTCACCGCGGCGGCCACCGGTCATCTCGTCTTTGGCACCCTCCACACCTCCAGCGCCCCCAAGACCATTGATCGCATTATCGACGTGTTCCCGGCCAACCAGCAGAACCAGATCCGCACCACGCTCGCCGAATCCCTCAAAGGCGTGGTGGCGCAGAATCTTTTCCGGCGCATCGACAAACCGGGCCGCGTCGCCGCCGTGGAAGTGCTCGTCGTGGACAGCCCCATCGCCAATCTGATCCGCGAAGGCAAGACGCACCAGATTCCCGGCATGATGCAGGTCGGCAAAAAGAAAGGCAACCAACCCCTCGACGACGCCATCACCGAACACCTCCGCGCGGCACGCATCTCGCCCGAGGAGGCGTATGAAAAAGCCACCGACAAAAAGAAATTCCGCGCCCTGCTCAAAGAAATCCCGGATGACTGGGACGAGTAAGCCCCCTCCCGCCTCCCCTGCTCTATGACGAAACTTGAACTCGATTCGATCCTGAAAAGCATGGTCGAATCTCACGAAGGCATTTCCGACCTCCTCTTTGCCGTGGGACGCCCGCTGCAAGTCGAAGCGCTGGGCGTTCTCAAGCCCGTGCGGACGGCACACAACATCAACGCCTTGACGCCCACTCAGATCGAACGCATCGCCCTCGGGATCATCGGCGATGACCACCGACTGCTGGGCGACTTGCTCCGCAGCGGTTCCTGCGACTGCGGTTACGGCATCAACAACCGCATCCGCTTCCGCGTCAACATCTTCCGCCAACGCGGCAACTGGGGGATCGTGATGCGGCGTCTCCAGACAGAGATGCCCACGATCCCGAGCCTCAACCTGCCCAGCATCTTTCTGGACATGGTGCAGGAAAAAAACGGCCTGATCCTGGTCACCGGGGCCACCGGCAGCGGCAAAACAACCACGCTGGCGGGGATATTGAACGAAATCAACACAACCAACGCCTGCCACATCGTCACGCTGGAAGACCCGATCGAGTTCATCCACAAGCATAAGAAAGCAACCTTCAACCAGCGAGAACTGGGGGACGATTTCGACACCTATCCCAACGGCCTGCGCGCCGCGCTGCGACAGGCGCCCAAAGTCATCCTGGTGGGGGAAATGCGCGACCGCGACACGGTCGAGATCGCCCTGACCGCCGCGGAAACCGGTCACCTGGTCTTGAGCACCCTGCACACCATCGACGCCGGGCAGACCATCAGCCGCATCCTGGGCATGTTTCAGCGAGAAGAGGAAAAGCAACTGCGGCTGCGCCTCGCAGAAACCCTCCGCTACGTCGTCAGCCAGCGCCTCGCCCCGAAACGCGAGGGAGGAGGGCGCACCCTGCTGCTCGAAATCATGGGCAACAGCCTGCGAACCAAAGAAACCATTGCCTTGGGTGAAAGCGATGGCCGGGAATTCTACGATATCATCCAGGACGCAGCCCCCTTCGGTTGGACGACCTTTGACCAGAGCATCACCCGCGCATTTGAAAGCGGGCTCATCACCGAAGAAACAGCCAACCTCTATGCCACCCGCAAGGGCGTCATGCAGCGCAACCTCGACCAGATCAAAAAACAGCGCGGCTTGGGCTCGGAAAAAAACACGGGACTGCGGCTGGACACACCCGAGCCCCCTTCCAAAAAAACGACCTCCCCACGCGGTTTGTTCGGAATTTGACCTCGCGCGCGCATTCTCCGGAGTATTAGACAGCTTCTTCTATGAACACACTTCAAGCGGGTTCCGCTTCGTTCGACCACAGAAACCGGGCCGCCCTTCTCTGTATCGAGTCGCCCCATATCCGGGAGATCATCTCGGGCCAGTTGAACCAGCTCGGCTTCGGCATCCACACCGCGACCAACGCAGAGGAAGCTCTTCACGCGCTTTATTCCCAGGACTGCGATGTCGTGGTGATCGCTGAAGACTACGAGGGCACCGACATCAAAACCCATCCCGTGCTGACCGAGATTGGCAACATGCCGATCAAGCAGCGGCGGCTGTTGTTTTTGACCCTCATGGGGCCTGACCTGACAACCCAATCCGAAAGGCAGGCATTCACTCTCAGCGCCGATCTGGTCATCCATCCCCAAGACATCCCAAATTTTAAAACACTGATCAGCCAGGGGATCCAGCGGCACAAAGAATTGTATGCCCCGCTGAAAGCGGCTCTGAGGCGCTTCGACGAGGAAGGTTTGCTTTGATTTCCCATTTCCTACGGCTAGTGTGCTGAATGATAAATAGCTATCCATTTGTTGAGTTCAAAATGGTCCGTCGGCAAGGCGCGCTGAGGGCGCATGTCCCAATGGACCTGCAACCGAAGCGCAACGCCGCCGCCGGGCCATTTTCAACGCAACCCGAAGGGCTGTGGCTCTTTTCCGATTTTTCCGCGTTGCTCGCTCGGGCAAGGTCATTCGGACATAGCCGCTTCGCTCGCACCTTGAAAAATCAAAAAATAGCCGACAGCAAATGGTTGGCTATTTATCATTCAGCACACTAGAGTTGGCGCCAATGAAAGCGGTTAACTGGGTGTGCTATTCTTGGAATCTTGCGAACTTCGCCTCCGTCTGTCCAGAGGTGGTGCCGCCCTATGCCGTTCGCCGCGCCGCTCTCGAAGACCTCTCCATGGTGAAAACCATCGTCCTGAGTTCCTTTACGCTCGATTCGGAATGGAATCCGTTCCTGAGGGAAGTGCGCCCCCGGATCGAGGCCTTGCTCGCTTCCGCGTTTGATGAAAAAAGCGAACCGCTTTGCCTGGTCGTGGCCCACGGCTCACGCATCATCGGCGCCTCGCTCCTCTCGGCAGATCGGGAGGCGGCAAACCACCTGCTTACCGGGCCGTGCATCTCCATGGAATACCGCAACCGCGGCCTTGCAACCGTGTTGCTGGCTCAATCCCTGCTTGCCTTGCGGGAAGCCGGTTTGCAAGAGGCCCGGGGCGTCACCAAGCAAGGCTCCACGGCTTCGCATTTTATTTACACCAAATTTGACTCCACCCGTTTGCAGCCCGCAACAGGGGGGAAGAGCTAGCACCAAACTTGCTTATTGGGTCTTTGCCCATGATCACCTACGCCTACCAAGCCCGCGATGCCGAGGGGAAAACCGTCTCGGGGGTTACCGATGCGATCAATGAAGACAACGCGATAAACACCCTGATGGCGCGAGGCCTTCTGGTGCTTTCGCTGGAGGAAAGAGCCGTCCGGCGCTCCAAAGCGAAAACCGCCAAGGTCGGCGACTCCGATCTGGTGCTTTTCACCCGCCAACTCGCCACCATGGTCGATGCCGGGTTGCCACTACTTTCCGCCCTCACCGCGCTGTATGAGCAGTCCGACCCCCGCAAACAAGCCGGTCTGAAATACATCATCGGGGAGATCATGGCGCGGGTGCAGCAAGGGGATACCTTCAACGAGGCCATTTCCAAGCATCCCCAAATCTTTTCACGCCTCTATATTTCCATGGTAAGGGCGGGGGAAACCGGGGGCATGCTCGCAGAAATTCTCGATCGGCTGGCCGGATTTCTGGAGGCCAGCTCGCGCCTGGCAAAAAAGGTCAAGTCGGCCTTGACCTATCCCGTCGTCGTCATCTGCATCGCCTTGGGGATCACGACCTTTCTGATCGTCGAAGTCGTCCCGAAATTCGCCGGCATTTTCGCCGAGTTCGGCAAGGCGCTCCCCGCACCCACCCAGTTTCTCATTGATGTCAGCACCGTAATGCGTTCCAACGGCATTTGGATCGTCGTCGCCATCATCGGCGCCATTTACGGCATCCGCCGTTTCCTGAGCACAAAAATAGGCACCGAACTCTGGGACCGTTACAAGCTCAAGCTCCCGGTCGTGGGCCCGCTGGTGCACAAGATTTGCATGAGCCGGTTTGCGCGCACCTTCGCCCAGCTCATCCGCTCGGGCGTGCCGATCTTGGAGGTGATGTCCATTGTGGGGGAAACCTCGGGAAACACCATGGTCGAACAAGCCATCAAAGGCGTCTCCTTGCAAGTGGAGAAGGGGGAGAGCCTTACCACCGCCATGGTCCGCCAGCCCATCTTCCCGCCCATGATGTTGCGCATGGTTTCCGCCGGTGAATCCACCGGCAAAATCGATGCCATGCTCGAAAAAATGGCCGATTTCTGGGACGAAGAGATCGAAGCGACGCTCGATGCGCTCACCTCCCTCATCGAACCGTTCCTGATCGTCTTTCTCGGGGTCGTCGTCGGCGGCATCGTCATCGCGATGTTCCTGCCCATCTTCAAGCTCAACGACATCGTCTCCGGAGCCAAATAGAGCAACTGGGGCGCACCGGGGGGCTCGAACCCAAGCAACTTCGGTTTCGGCTCAAGGGGCCGTGATGCGCACTTCGATGGGCGAGGCGAGGCCTTGCGCGAAGCGCTCCACATAGGTCTGCCACGCCTGGTAGTCGGCAAACTGCCCGCTGTAGTCCCAGCCGAATCCCGCCCAGTAGGAGGCCACGTTGTCTTTTGGCACCTTGGCGAGAAGGAGGAGGTTCAAGCCGTCCTCGGTCATTTTCTCAAGCTGCCGGGGATCGACCACGATGGCGGAGGCAAAATGGCTGCTGCCTTTGCGGTCAGCCTTCACGGGTTCCCAGGTTGTGAGGGCGCCCTGCGCGGCGGCGAAGTCTTTTTGGACCACGTCGCTTTTCTTGATGCCGATGCCGCACGTCAAAGCGACATCCCCCTGGGGCTTGTAGGTGCTCTGGTAGTGGTTGAGGTTTGACCCGGCGTCGAGGGTGATGCGCTTGACTTCGGCGACCGGGGTTCCGTTGACGTCGAAGGGCTCGTAGGTCAACTCAAACATCACGCGGATGGGCCCGGCGGCGAGCACGCGGGAGTGGACGAAGTTTTTCGAGACCCAGAGCTTTTCTGCCGCCCAAAGGCCGTTGCCGCCGTTGCCGCGGCTGGTGCCGGCGGGATAGAAATCCGCGCCTTCGCCGGTGTCCGTGTGGTATTTGCCCGATTTATACCATCCGTTGATCACCATGTAGGGGACCCGCTTGGCCCAGACATCCACGGCGCTGCTGCTCAACATCTCGCCTTTGGCGGTTTCCAGCGCCTTGCCATACATGCGGTGGGCGATGCGGTCGTTTTCCCACGCGAAATCGTCGAGGCGCTCAGGCACAAAGCGCCCGAAGGCTTTGAACTGGTCCGGGCTATAGACTTGCTTTTCGCCGGCGGTCACCGTGAAGGTCTTCGTTTCGCCGGGCGCAAAGTCCGCCTGGAAGATCACTTCATCGGGGCGTTCCTCGCCCTTGGTATCGACGGCCTGGCAGAGAAGCTCCTTGCCCTCGGCGCCCTGGACATGGATTTTTTCGAGGTTCTTCTCGTTGAGCGGCGCGAGGTCGCTGGCGCGCAGCTCGATGGTCTGGCTGGGGCGTGCAAAGGCCAGTTTATTGACGGCTTTGACAACCAGCGTGCCGGGCGCGGCGGGGCACCATGCAGGAAGAGCAGAGAGGAAGGCGAGGGCGAGATAGGTGGCAGGTCTGTTCATAAGGGAGGGATTCAGAGTAAGGGACGGGTAATCTTTGGGGGAGGGGATGCACGGCTGGCAAGAAGAAAATGGGGCGTGCGCGCGCGGGAGCGCTGTATCCCTCAGCCCGTGATTTGCACGGTTGTTTGGCGGGATAGGCGCTTAACCCACTTCCAGCAGCGCCGCCACCTGGCCTGCCACGTCCCCCGTGCGCATGAGCGCCTCGCCCACGAGCAGCGCGTTAACGCCCGTAGCGAACACCCGCCTCGCATCGGCGTTGGTCTTGATCCCGCTTTCGCTCACCAGCAGCACCCCCTCGGGCACTTCCTCACTGATCACCTCGGTGGCGTGCAGATCGACCTCGAACGTGGTCAAATTCCGGTTGTTGATGCCGATCACGCGCGCGCCGCAGTCCAGAGCCCGGTCCAGTTCCTCCAGCGTATGGACTTCCACCAGCACGTCCAGCCCCAGCGTGACCGCCGTCTCGTGCAGCCGTTCCAACTCGGCCTGCTCCAGCGCGGCCACGATCAAGAGGATTGCGTCCGCCCCGGCCACCGCCGCCTCGAAGATTTGCGCCTCGTGCAGGATGAAATCCTTGCGCAAGGCCGGGAGCCGCGTGGCTTTGCGCACCTCCATGAGATAGCGCAGGTGGCCCTGAAAAAACTGCTCGTCGGTGAGCACGGAAACCGCGTGCGCTCCCGCCGCTTCATACGCTTGCGCGATCGCCACGGGGTCAAAGTGCTCCACGATGGTCCCGACCGAGGGGGAGGCCTTTTTGACCTCGGCGATGAGACCCAGCGCCGCCGGCCCCAGGTCGATGGCGGTGGCGAATCCCCGGTAGTCGTTGCGCAGCCAAGCTGCCGCGCGCAGGTGTTCCAGGCGGGGCAGCAGCCGGGCGATCTCCGTGCGTTTCTGGTCGAGGATGATTTGCAGACGATTCATGGCGCGTCGAATAGAGCATCTCCGGAGCCGGAGGAAAAGAAGATTGAACTCGGAAACGGCGATGCAAAATAGCCGCATGGAGGTTCCTCCCGCATGCGCGCCCTGTCTCTGCCTACGGAGGACGCGCGCCGTTATTTTGTGCTTTTTGCGTCTCTTTGCGGCCAATTCTATTTTGAATTCGCCGAAATCGGGTATAAACGCCCTTCTGATGCCCCTCACACCCGACCTCCTCGAACTGCTGCGCTGCCCCCAGACTGGGCAGCGGCTGGCGCTCGCCTCCGCCACGCTTTTGGCGAAACTCGAAGCCTTGCGCGCCGCCGGAACCCTCTCCCCGGGGGCAGATCCGCCCCAATGGCTTCCCGGTGAACCGCTGGAGGCCGTTCTGGTTCGCGAAGACGGCCTCGTCGCCTATCCGGTCCAGGGCGGCATCCCGATACTGTTGCCCGATCACGGCATCGAAATCCCCGCAGACTTGCGTTGAATCGACATTTTCCTTGCGTCTTGAGGCTGGCTGGCGTAAACAATCCGCCCCTTGTCCTTCAAGGCTCTGCAAAACCGGGCCGCTCGGAAACGGAAGAGGAAAGAAGCAGGGGTTGGTAGCTCAATGGTAGAGCAGCGCCCTTTTAAGGCGTTGGTTGTGGGTTCGAGTCCCACCCAACCCACTTTCCGTTACATAAGAACAACCTCATAAGAACATTGCGTCCTGCATCTTCTGCATCCGTGTAATAAGGGCAACCTGAACAATCACAACATCCTTTGGACGAATCCCGTTCCAATGTAACGTTACCACAGAAAATGACCACACCATTGACCGCCTCCGAACAGATTGAACAACTCGAACAACAAATCCTCGGGTTGCAGAAACAGGCGCTTGTTGAATTAAAGGCCAAGCTGGCCGAAGCGCGGGAAAACGTCGCATGCCTCGAACGCGAACTCGAGGAATTGTGCGGCAAACCTGCCACCGTGACGAAATCCGCCGCCGCTCCCGTGCGTCGCTCCCGCCGGCCCTCCATCACAGACGAAGACTTGAAGCCGATGGTCCTCAAGGCGATGGCCGCAAACGGCATGAACGGCCTGAACGCCAGGAACATCGCCGAGCTTGTCGGCCAGGATCCCCTGCGCATCCGCAAATTCATCGCCAACAACCCCACGGCTCTCAAGCGTCAGGGATCGGGACCGGGCACCCGCTTTTTCCTTCCCTGAGAAGCTGGAGCGGCTGCCACACCTGGCGGGGTGAGACGCGCTTGGATCGCGATGTTCCGGTGGTGTCGGCGCGCACTTGCGCACCTCAACCACCGTCTATTTGCCTGTAGCCCTCAGGGCTTCCCATTGCAGAAGTGTCCACCCGGCAGGGAAACGGCACAAGCAACACAGGCCAGCGCCAAAAGCCGTAGCGGGGAGCGAGAAACGGGCATGAAAAAATTTGGCCCCGCCCGCAACTTTTATTGGGGCTTGGAGTTTTCCTCTTGATTAAAGGCCTCATACAAACCAAATCTTTTAACTTTCCCCAATGAAAAGAACCCCCTTCTCCCCGTCCCCCAGCCGCCGCGAATTCCTCAAGACAGCGATCCTCGCCGGAGCCGCCCTCGGTTTTCCGACGATCCTGCCCTCGCGCGTGTTTGGACAGAATGCGCCGAGCAACCGCCTGAACATCGGCCTTATCGGGATGGG
>Ga0209697_10001956_pt1 | contig 30528 bp, 24 predicted proteins | sample AliMusrvi5mmetaG_FD_184115 | JGI IMG/M metagenome (GOLD analysis project Ga0209697, IMG submission 184115) | Freshwater lake bacterial and archeal communities from Alinen Mustajarvi, Finland, to study Microbial Dark Matter (Phase II) - Alinen... | ecosystem: Environmental > Aquatic > Freshwater... | reverse complement strand
GATAACTGATGATAGATTGCAAACTGAAAGATAAAATTCTCAACAAAATTGTCAGGGAAAGTCCGGAAATGACCTTCGCCTTTGACGCGGAAGATGCCCAACAAATATTTGGCGCCAACCGGGAAGTCGTTGGTTCCATCCTCGACTATTTCGAAGAGATTGGATTGATAGACCAGGATAAATTTTTAGGAGGAGAAATAATGCTTGAAGTATTGATTCCTGCACATGATCTGACGTCGAGGGGTGGATTCTCGGCCAAAGAGGCCCTGCTTGGTGCAAATGTCGGTAGACTTCTGGCAGAATTGGAAGCTCTCCTGCCACTCTTCCCGGAAAAGGCTGAAGCAATCACCTCCACCCTTTCGGCCATTGCCCTGGCATTTTCTCCGTTGAAAAAAAAATAATTCCATTAAACACGACAAAACCATGATGCTCGAACACGTCGCCATCTGGACCGAAGACCTGGAAAAAATGAAGGCCTTCTATGTCAAATATTTCGGTGGAAATTCCGGTAAGAAATATGGTAATGAGGTCAAACAATACGAAAGCTACTTCCTGACATTCGACCAGGGTGCACGGCTCGAGTTGATGAAAAAAGCTGGCATTCCTGAAAACAGGAATGATACTGTCAAAGTCCAGCACCGGGGACTCATCCACCTGGCTTTCGAAGCCGCCACCAAACAGGAGGTCGACGAAAAGGCCGGTTGGTTTGCGTCGGAAGGAATAAAAATAATCGACGGACCCCGTACAACCGGTGATTGTTACTACGAATTTGTAATTTTAGATCCGGAAAACAACCGCATCGAAATAACCACAAGCAATTTTGTCCATCCAAATCTTTAAAATTATTAAGCCATGAAAAAATACATCTTCAGTTTTTGCCTCAGTTTGATTGGCTGTTTTTTATTTGCACAGCCAGCTTCCATCGTATTGAACAAACCCGATACCAACAGGGGAGTGAATGTGATGAAGGCCTTTGCGGAGAGATCCTCGCAAAGCAAATTTGATACCGTTAGCCTCAAACTTCAGGATCTTTCCGACCTTTTGTGGGCTGCAGATGGCATCAACCGACCTGAATTGGGCAAGCGTACCGCCCCTTCTGCCATGAATTCCCAGGATGTGGACATTTATGTCGCCCTGAAAAAAGGATTCTACCTCTATGATGCTAAGAAACACCAGCTTGATCTGGTTGCCGCAGGTGACTTCCGTCAACAGGTCGCCGGCAGGCAGGAGAATTTTGCAGGTGCTCCCCTCTTCTGTGTAATGGTTTCCGATATTTCCAGATTCAAAACAGGTTCAGATTCCCTGAAACTAAGCTGGGCAGCGCTGGATGCTGGAATCATCTCCCAAAACATTGGTCTCTTCTGCGCCGGAACCGGTTTTGCGACCCATCCTCGTGTCACGATGGATGTGCCTAAACTGCGCGAAATCCTGAAACTGAAACCCACCCAGTACCCGTTGATCAACAATCTGGTGGCGTATAAGAAGGACTAGGAGGACTATGGGACTGGGAGACTAGGAAGATGGGGGGACTTAGGGACAAGCCAATCGGTCCCTGAGCGAAGCCGAAGAGTCGAAGGGGGAAGTAATGGTGGTTGAGTTTGCCGATACTTTTTTGAAAAACAATAAATCATTTATACTTGGCAGATGTCCAACCGGGAAAGCTTTCTATTTTTGTGCCTATTGATCTCATTTTCAGTTGTTACCTTTGGATGCCAGAAAAACAATCCCTCCACGGCTGCTGTTCAGGTAACTTCATCATTTGCTGCCGATAAACCTTTTGGCGATAGTCCGGTGAAGGTGAAATTCACCAATGCATCCATCAACGGATCCAGCTATCTTTGGGATTTTGGCGATCATACAACCTCCACGGATAAAGATCCGGTCCATACCTTTACCAATCCTGCAAATTCATCTACCACGAGTTTCACTGTAACACTCACCTCAATAGCCACCGATCATTCCATGTCGGTTACCAGCAAATACCTGAACGAAAACGTACTGGTCGTGGTCAATACCAGAAACCAGATCATAGATTATCCTTATCAGGGAGCTTGGTTTCCACCACGTGGACCAATATTCTGAACAACGGGAGTTATTACCTCCCCAGTTCTATCATCCTGGACCCCTTTCAGTTTCTGATCCTGAAAAACCAGTAAAAATTTGAGTCATTTATTAACTGTCTATGATGGAATCGTAAAGCCCTTGACTCTCATCCGGCTAAGATGTTCCTTCTCCGCAAATCCAAAATCGAAATTCGAAAATCCAAAATTACAGCAGGCTTATCAGTAACGCCACATTCAGTGCCGTTACAACGGCTCCAATCAGGTAGAGACTAACGACGTTGAATTTGCTGTTTTTGTATTTTCCCATCACCTTTTCGGAGGAGGTAAGGTACACCTGTACAAAAATGGTGATCGGAAGTTGGATGCTGAGCAACATCTGAGAATAAATAAGGCCCTTGAATGGGTTCGAAATCACAAAGATGATCAGGAGTGCCACCACAAAGGAAATGGCAACCCCAAGCCGCGAATGGTTGTCCTTGATGTCGTAGGGTTCCTGAAAAATTCCGGAAAAAATGGATCCAGCAGCCATTCCTGAAGTAATGGTAGAAGCGATACCCGCAAAGAGCAGCGCAACGGCAAAGACGATACCTGCGTGTGCCCCCAAGAGCGGTGTAAGCAGTCCCTGGGATTGCTGCAACTCGGTAACCTGCGTGCCGGTTTTGAAGAAAGTTGCGGCCGCCAGCAGAATCATAGCGCTATTGATTGCCCAACCCACAAGCATCGAGATCAGGGTATCCAGAAATTCGTAATTGAGCTGTTTCTTGATGGTTTTTTCATCTTGAAGGTTCCACTGTCGGCTCTGGATGATTTCGCTGTGAAGGAAAAGGTTATGGGGCATCACCACGGCACCGAGCACACTCATGATGATCACCATCGATCCTTTCGGAAAGGAGGGCGTGACCCAGGAATGGATGGCACTGTTCCAGTCGATGTGCACCAGGGTAAGTTCGTAGATGAATGACAAACCGATGACGGACACGAAGGCGATAATCCACTTCTCAATCATCCGATATCCATTGGTAAAAAGCAGGATCATCACGAAGAGTACCACCAGCACCGACCCTGCCCGGATGGGAATGTCAAACAACATATTCAAGGCAATAGCACCCCCGAGAACCTCTGCGAGGGAGGTGGAAACGGATGCCATCACGGCCGTGGTCAGAATCGGTTTCGACCAGACCGGTTTGATGAATTTGGTGGTTGCTTCCGACAAGCATAGACCTGTAGCGATGCCGAGGTGTGCCACATTGTGCTGAAGCATGATCAGCATGATGGTGGAAAAGGTAACCATCCAAAGTAACAGATAGCCAAAATCGGCCCCTGCAGCCAGGTTGGAAGCCCAATTCCCGGGGTCGATGAACCCAACGGTCACCAGCAGTCCCGGACCCAGGTATTTAAGGATCTCCAGACCGCCAAACTTGGGTCTGTAATCCTTCCTGTCAATGTTGTCCAAAAAGCCCGAACCCTTCTTTTCCATAAAACAAAGATACCAATTTAAATTTTGAGTAACCAGAAGATGCCTACATTGGTAAATTCAACACGGAATTGCCCCCTTTTTAAACTCGCAACGGAACGAAATAAAGAGCGGCAATGCCGTAAAAAACCACCCAAAATAATAACTTAATATTTAACTTTGCTGGTATAAGAATTGCCGTATTCGAGCCAGGTTTCAACGTCCAAACATTATACCAAGGATAGTCATGAGAAAATCAATTTTCACTCTTCTAATACTCACAGCGCTCTGTTTATTTGGGTTAAAAAATGACCCAATCAGCCAAAAAAGCCTTCTGAAAAATGACAGTTTTGCTCATAAAATGGTGATCTATCAGGTTTTCACCAGACTGTTTGGCAATACCAATACCACGAACAAACCATGGGGAACGATCGAGGAAAACGGAGTGGGAAAATTTCGGGATTTTACCCCAAAAGCATTGAAAGAGATCCACGATCTGGGTGTCACCCATATTTGGTTCACAGGAGTCCTGCACCACGATGTGATCGGTGACTATACCGCTTACGGCATCTCCAACGACGATCCCGACGTCGTCAAGGGTCGGGCGGGCTCTCCCTACGCCATCAAGGATTATTACAATGTGGATCCTGATCTGGCCAGCGATCCTGCCAAACGGCTGGAGGAATTTCGTGCCTTGGTTCAGCGTTCACACGAGCAGGGGCTAAAGGTGATCATCGACATTGTCCCGAACCACGTCGCCAGAAATTATCACTCCATCTCCAAACCAGAAGGGATCAGGGATTTTGGCGAAAACGACGATAAAGCAGTCGAGTACGACAGAAACAACAATTTTTATTACCTGCCGGGAAAGCCCTTCCAGGTTCCGCAATTGTCAGAAAAGCCACTGGGCGGCGATCCTCACCCGCTTGCCGATGGAAAATTTGACGAAAATCCGGCCAAATGGACGGGAAATGGCTCTCGTATGGCCCAACCCCGTGCCGACGACTGGTACGAAACCGTCAAGGTCAACTATGGAATTCGTCCGGATGGAAGCAACGACTTTGAATCACTTCCGTCAGGGTATGATCAAAAGCCCTTCCTCGATCACTTTGCCTTCTGGCAGAACAAAACGGTTCCCAATAGCTGGCTAAAATTCAGGGACATTTGTCTTTACTGGCTAAAATTTGGAGTGGATGGTTTCCGTTTCGATATGGCGGAGATGGTTCCCGTGGAATTCTGGAGCTACCTCAACAGTACCCTCAAAAAAGAATTTCCGCACACCACACTGGTGGCAGAAGTATACAATCCTGCCCTTTACCGTTCCTACATTCAAAACGGAAAGATGGATTTTCTCTACGACAAGGTGGCGTTTTACGATACCCTGAAAAAAGTGATCCAGGGAAAGGCTCCTGCCGAGCGTCTCGTCAAGGTTCAGTCAGATCTGGCCGACATTGAACACCATATGCTCCATTTTTTGGAAAATCATGATGAACAAAGGCTTGCCAGTCCGGCATTTGCCGGGAGTGCGGAAAAAGGAAAACCGGCCATGGTGGTGTCGGCAACGATCAGTACTTCTCCCACCCTGCTCTATTTTGGACAAGAGGTTGGAGAGGCAGGTGCGCAAAATGCAGGTTTCGGGAAACCAACCAGAACCTCTATCTTCGATTACATCGGAGTTCCCGCCCACCAGCGCTGGATGAACGGTGGCGCCTTCGATGGTGGCCATCTCTCGAAAGAGGAAAAATCACTCCGTGCCTTTTACAAAAAACTGCTCAATTTCACCATCACCTCGCCAGCTCTGATGGGAGATTATAGTGAAATTCAAAGTTTCAACAAGGAAAAATCGTTGCTCTACTCTTTTAAATTGTTCTCCTTCCTTCGTTGGAGTGAAAACCAGAAGTTGATTATCGTTGCCAACTTTGATGCCGACAAGGGTGCGGATTTTGATCTCCAGATTCCCGGCAGGATGTTAAAAACGTGGAACCTCAAGGATGGCAACTTTGCCCTGACGGATCATTTGAACCTCAGCAACAAATACAGTCTCGTGGTGAAAGAGGGTGCCGGCAAGGTAAAATTATCGTTAAAGCCCCTCGAATCCGTCATCCTGGAGGTCAACATCCGGAAGGAATAAGAAATATCAAGGAACACTTTGTCTTTTAAAGATTCATTCACTGAAATAGCTAAATCCAAAATCATCCAATCAACCTTGCTGCTATGAGATTCATGCTTTTGCCCCTGATTTTTTTTGCCTTTCAACTCAGTGCACAAACCGGCCCTGTTGACCTAACCTGCGAACATCTCACCAATCCAATAGGACTTGATGCACCAAACCCAAGGTTATCATGGAAGCTGAATGATTCACGAACTGGTGCAGCTCAGTTTAGCTACCAGGTTCTGGTCGGCACCGATTCGTTGGCCGTGGCAAATGGGAAAGGGAAAATTTGGGATACTGGCAAAGTCCGGTCTGACAGTATGCTGATCACCTACTCCGGATCAAAACTTACCCCTTTTACCAGGTATTTTTGGCAGGTCAGAAGTTGGGATCAGGAAGACAAGCAATTGTCGGCGATGGCCACTTTCGAAACAGGACTGATGGAGATATGCAACTGGCGTGGGTCATGGATCACAGACTCCCGGGATCTCGCCTTGAAACCGGCACCCTATTTTCGGCAAGAGATAGAACTGAAGAAAAAAATAGTTTCAGCAAGAGCATATGTTGCGGTAGGCGGGCTATTCGAACTCTACGTCAACGGGAAATTGGTGGGCGATCACAGGCTCGATCCGATGTATACCCGTTTCGACAGACGAACACTGTATGTCACCCACGATGTAACCAGCTATTTGACGGAAGGTACCAATACACTTGGAATTCTCCTTGGCAATGGATGGTTTAACCTGCAATCCGCCGCGGTCTGGTATTTCGACAAGGCCCCCTGGCGTGCCAGACCAAAATTCTGCCTTGACCTGCGTATCACTTACCAGGATGGCTCCATCCAGACCATCTCCTCCGGAACCAGTTGGAAAACGGCCTTGAGTCCTATTATCTCCAACAGCATCTACACCGGAGAACAACAGGATGCCAATCTCGAAATCAGCGGTTGGAATACAAATGGCTTCGATGATTCCAAATGGAGCAGAGCCATCCTAACCGCCGCACCTTCGCAAAACATCGTTTCGCAGCAACTGCAGCCCATACGCGCAACAGAGGAGATTGCTGCCAAATCCTTTAAAAAATTCAACGATTCACTATATGTTTTCAACCTCGGAAGAAACATTGCCGGGGTGAGCAAAATAACCGTCAAGGGCCTTCCGGGTACGAGATTGGTCGTCAAACACGGAGAACGCTCCTACGAAAACGGAAGGGTCGATCAATCCAACATCTCGGTCCATTACCGTCCTACAGACGACAAGGATCCATTTGGCACCGATATTTACATCCTGAAGGGCGGTGCCGAGGAGACCTTCTCCCCACATTTCAACTACAAGGGATTTCAGTACATAGAAGTGGCCTCCAGCAAACCCATTGAACTGAGCAAAAAAAGTGTGTCCGCCTATTTTATGCACAGTGATGTCCCCCCTGCCGGGAAGTTAGAGAGCTCCAATCCCGTTCTCAACAAAATATGGGTGGCTGCCAACAACTCCTATCTTTCCAACCTCTACGGTTACCCCACCGACTGCCCTCAGCGCGAGAAAAATGGCTGGACCGGCGACGGACAGATCTCCGTAGAAACAGGATTGTTCAATTTTGATGGCATCACCATCTACGAAAAATGGCTGGCCGACCACCGCGACGAACAACAACCAAATGGTGTACTCCCCAACATCATTCCCACTTCGGGATGGGGTTACGACTGGGCCAATGGACCCGACTGGACCAGCTCCCTGGCCATCATCCCCTGGAATGTGTACCAGTTCTACGGCGACAGCAGGCTGCTGAAACTCACTTACGACAACATCAGGAGGTACGTGGATTACATCAACCGCATCAGTCCGGATAATCTGACAGACTGGGGTCTCGGCGATTGGATTCCTGTCAAATCAAAGGCCAGCAAGGAACTGACCTCCTCCTGCTACTATTTCACGGATGCTACTATCCTTGCAAAAACAGCAAAAATGTTGGGAAAGATTGAGGATTTTGAGAAATATTCGTCCCTGGCTGAAAAGATCAAAAATGCCATCAACAAAAAATACCTAAACACGACCACAGGCATCTATGCCACCGGACTCCAGACGGAGTTGGCAGCTCCTCTCTTCTGGGGTGTAGTTCCGGATGAGCTAAAATCGCTCGTGGCCACCAAACTAGCCAAACGGGTCGAAGCAGATCTGTTTCATTTGGATGTTGGATTACTTGGAACCAAGGCCCTGCTAAATGCCCTCAGCGAAAATGGGTACGCCGAAACTGCCTACAAAGTGGCATCGCAGGAGACCTATCCCTCCTGGGGGTGGTGGATGGTAAATGGAGCAACCACTTTGTACGAAAACTGGCCCATCGATGCCAAGTCCGACATATCCTTGAACCATATTATGTTTGGGGAGGTAAGTGCCTGGTTTTTCAAGGCATTGGGTGGTATCCGACCAGATCCTGTCCATCCGGGGTTCAAGAATGTACTTCTTGAACCGCATTTTGTTAGGGGACTTTCCCATTTTGAAGCCTCCCATCTGGGACCATTCGGGACGATCATTTCAAAATGGACCAGATCAAAGGAGCAGACCAGCTATTTTGTCACCATCCCTGCCAACAGCAGTGCAACGCTGAGGCTCCCTGCCAGAATGGTGCTTGAAAATGGTCAAACGCTCGATAAAAACAGCTTTATCAAAGTAATCACTGACGAACCTAATGTGTTAAAATTGCAATTACCTGCCGGGAGTTACCATTTCACCTTTTGAATTACCAGGATCAATTGTGGAACAATATTTTCAATCTTATGAAAAACAATTCCATAGAACATCTGTGATTGAATTTTTGGAGTAGACTCAAAATGGAAGGCATCCATAGTTAAACTCAAAAAAAAAGCATATTTCCAAAGGTAGTAGCAGGGAAATCAAAATATTTATCAACCGTTGGTTGTTCATTACTGGGTTGGAAAATCATGAGTTTCACGCCCTAATTTCTTTATATTTGTGCAAACTCTATAAGAATGGTTCAAGGTTATTCTGAAGATTCGATACGTACGCTCGACTGGAAAGAGCACATCAGGAAACGCCCTGGCATGTACATTGGGAAGCTCGGAGACGGCTCAGCCGCTGACGATGGCATCTATGTATTGCTCAAGGAGGTGATCGACAATTCTGTCGACGAATTCATGATGGGCAATGGAAAGAAGATCGACATTCATGTATCTGATCAGCGGATTTCCGTGCGTGACTACGGTCGCGGCATTCCACTCGGGAAACTGATGGATGTGGCAGCCAGAATGAATACGGGCGCCAAATACGACTCCAAGGCATTCAAAAAATCGGTTGGTCTCAACGGTGTCGGAATCAAGGCGGTCAATGCTTTGTCTACCTCGTTTACCATCAAATCGGTCCGCGACGGGAAAGTGAAAATCATCGACTTTTCCCAGGGAGATGTCGTTCTGGACAATGAGGAGGTGCAGACGGAAGAGCCCAACGGTACCATGGTTATTTTTAAACCGGATGAGGAGATCTTCAAAACCTACCACTACATCGATGAGTATGTAGTGGCCATGCTGAAGAATTACACCTACCTCAATGCCGGTCTCGTCATCAACTACAATGGGGAGAAATACCTCTCCAAAAATGGATTGTACGACCTTCTGAACGAAAACATCGGTCAGGAGCCGCTCTATCCGATCATCCATCTCAAGGGCGAGGACATCGAGAGTGCCATCACCCACGGCAACCAATACGGCGAGGACTACTATTCGTTCGTCAACGGACAGCACACCGTTCAGGGGGGTACCCATCTGGCTGCTTTCCGCGAAGCCCTAATCAAGACCATCCGCGATTTCTACAAGAAGGAGTTCGATGCCTCCGATATACGTGCCTCCATCGTGGCGGCCATCAGCATCAAGGTGGAAGAGCCTGTATTCGAATCCCAGACCAAAACCAAACTGGGATCCAGGGATATCTCACCGGATGGCATGTCCGTGCGCAACTTCGTGATGAATTTTATCCAGAAAGAGCTGGGCAATTACCTGCACAAGAATCCACAAACGGCTGATACCCTGCTTCGCCGTATCCAGGAATCGGAACGAGAGCGCAAGGCCATCTCCGGCATTCAGAAACTGGCCAAGCAAAGGGCCAAGAAGGTTAGCCTGCACAACAAGAAGCTGAGGGATTGCCGGCTTCATTACAATACCCCTCACGAAAACAAGGACAACAGTTCCATCTTCATCACCGAGGGAGATTCGGCAAGTGGTTCCATCACCAAATCCAGGGATGTGAATACCCAGGCTGTCTTCAGCCTTCGCGGTAAGCCGCTCAATTCTTATGGCCTTACCAAGAAAATTGTATACGAAAATGAGGAGTTCAACCTCCTCCAGGCAGCATTGAACATAGAGGAGGGCATCGACGAACTTCGCTACAACAAGGTGATCATCGCCACCGATGCCGACGTCGATGGGATGCATATTCGCTTGTTGCTGATTACCTTCTTCCTCCAGTTTTTTCCCGAGCTGATTCGCAGGGGCCATTTGTACATTCTACAGACTCCGCTCTTCCGGGTACGGAACAAAAAACGGACCGAGTATTGCTACTCCGAACAGGAGCGCGATGCAGCGGTCAAAATGCTGGCCACAGGGGTCGAGATTACCCGTTTCAAGGGATTGGGAGAGATCTCACCCGACGAGTTCAAAAATTTTATCGGAGAGCAGATTCGTCTCGATCCGGTGATTCTGAACAAAAATGAATCCATCGTGGAGATGCTCGAGTTCTACATGGGAAAAAATACTCCCGACAGGCAGGATTTCATCATCGAGAATCTGCATGTGGAGAAGGACGAAATATGAGATATGAGATATGAGTGATGAGTTATGAGATATGAGTGATGAGATATGAGATATGAGATATGAGATATGAGTTATGAGATTGTTAGTATTTGTATAACTCGTTGAAATAGTATAAAATGAAGAACAAATTATAAATGGCGAACGAAGGAGAACTCCTGCCCGACAACATCCTGCCTGACAATGGGAATCAGGGGGAAAAGAAGGAGCTGCACCACATCATCTACCTGTCGTCGATGTACCAGAACTGGTTTCTCGATTATGCCTCCTATGTCATTCTCGAACGTGCTGTTCCGTATGTCAACGACGGGCTGAAACCGGTTCAGCGCAGGATCCTGCATGCCATGCGTCAAATGGACGACGGCCGATATACCAAGGTAGCCAACATCATCGGCCAGACCATGATGTACCACCCGCATGGAGATGCCTCCATCGGGGATGCCCTGGTTCAGCTGGGACAAAAAGAGTTGCTGGTTGATTGCCAGGGAAACTGGGGAAACATCCATACCGGCGATGGTGCAGCAGCACCTCGCTACATCGAAGCACGCCTCTCCAAATTTGCACTGGAGGTACTCTTTAATCCCAAAACCACCAAATGGCAGCAATCCTATGACGGAAGAAACCGTGAACCAGTGACCCTGCCGGCAAAATTCCCGTTGTTGTTGGCACAGGGAGTGGAAGGTATCGCGGTAGGTCTCGCCTCAAAAATACTTCCCCACAATTTTCTGGAGCTAATTGATGCTTCCATTGCCCACCTCAAAAACGAACCCTTTGAATTGTTTCCGGATTTTCCTACCGGAGGATTCCTCGATGTATCCAAATACAACGACGGCCTTCGGGGCGGAGCCATCAAGATACGCGCAAAAATCGAAAAACTGGATAACAAAACACTGGTTATCACAGAAATACCTTTTGGAAAGACGACCTCTTCCGTCATTGAGACCATCGTCAAGGCCTTCGAAAAAGGGAAAATAAAGATCCGGAAGATCGATGACAATACCGCGGCCAATGTGGAAATTCTCGTCCACCTGCTTCCAGGTACGAGTTCAGACAAGACCATCGATGCACTCTATGCCTTCACCGATTGCGAGGTCTCCGTCTCTCCCAACTCCTGCATCATCGAAGACGACAAGCCTCATTTTATGCCTATCAGCGAAATACTGAGGAGATCGGTGAGCAATACAGTGGATCTGCTAAAATTGGAACTCGAAATACACAAGGGAGAACTGGAAGAGCAGTGGCATTTCTCCTCCCTCGAAAAGATATTCATCGAAGAGCGCATTTACAAGGACAAAGCCTTCGAAGACTCTGCCAGCATGGACGAAGCGGTGGCCCATATCGACAAACGACTTGATCCCTGGAAACCAAAATTCAAAAGGTTGATTACAAAAGAAGATATTCTCAAACTGATGGAGATCCGGATGGGAAGAATCTTAAAATTTAACTCCTTCAAGGCAGATGAACTGATTCTTTCGATCGAGAACGAAATTGCCGAGACGCTGCGAAACATCGAAAACATCATTCCTTTCTCCATTGCCTGGTACGAGCATCTGAAAACCAAGTTCGGCAAAGGTCGCGAGAGAAAAAGTGAGATCAGAAGCTTTGAGAACATCGAAGCCACCAAGGTGGTAGTGGCCAACGAAAAGTTGTACATCGACAGGGAGGAGGGATTTGTCGGAACTGCCCTGAAAAAAGCAGAATATGTGTGCGACTGCTCCGATATCGACGACATCATCGTATTTCGAAAAGATGGCACCTATTTCATTTCCAAAGTCTCTGACAAGGCCTTCGTAGGCAAAAATGTGCTGCACGTGGCGGTGTTCGAGAAAAACAACGACCGCACCATCTACAACCTGGTCTACCGGGATGGCAAGGGCGGCAACAACTACATGAAGCGTTTTGCCGTTACCGGTGTGACACGCGACAAAGAGTACAACATGACTCTCGGTACGGATGGATCGCGCATTCTCTATTTCAGTGCCAACCCTAACGGGGAAGCCGAAGTATTAAGAATTACCTTCAAACCACGTCCCAAGCTAAAGAAACTGATCGACGAGGTCAATATGGCGGAACTGGCCATCAAGGGCCGCGCTTCCATGGGAAATCTCGTTTCCAAGAACGAGATCCACAAGATTACCCTGAAGGAGAAAGGGATGTCTACCCTGGGCGGACGCAAAATATGGTTCGACGAGGATGTTTTACGGTTAAATGCTGACGGAAGGGGTCTCTATCTGGGCGAATTTACAGGCGATGACAAGATTTTGGTGGTCGACAAGGATGGCTTCTTCCATCTGTTCACTTATGATTTGGAGAATCATTTCGAAAAAAATATTTTATCAATCTTCAAATTTGATCCGGATAAAATTGCCACGGTCCTTTACTTTGATGCAGAACAAACTTTCCACTACCTGAAGAGGTTCAACATCGAAGCACATTCCGGCAAGCAATGTCGTTTCATTGGTGAATTCCCTGAGAACAAGCTAACGGCGATCACCTGGGAAAAGTATCCGCAGTTTGAGGTGGAATTTGGCGGAACGCACGAAGGCAGGGAGAAGGAGATCATTGATGTGTCTGAATTCATTGCAGTCAAATCCTACAAGGCAAAAGGAAAACGGGTTTCTACCTTCGAAATAAAAAATATTACGGAGATTGAACCGCTGGTAAGGGAAGAGGAGGAAGAGGAAGCAGCCGAACAGGCAGAACAGCCGGAACAAGTTGCTCCGGAACAGGAAGAGATGGAACTGCTCGACGATATACCTTTTGAAATCATAAGACCCGGAAAAGACGGTGAACCGGATCAGATGGAATTAATCTTCGAATAATGAGAATATTCCTCACCGGTTACATGGGTTGCGGCAAATCTACCATCGGACGCAAGGTGGCTGCCTTGATGGGAATGAATTTCATCGACCTAGACAAATACATCGAAGAACGAAATTTCAAATCCGTACCCGATATTTTTGCCCAGGAAGGGGAAAAAGCTTTTAGGGAAAAGGAACGACTGGCCCTGCATGAGGTAGCACAATTTGAAGATATTGTCATAGGCACCGGCGGTGGAGCCCCCTGTTTTTTCGACAACATGCAGCAGATGAACGAGGCAGGAATTACGATCTACCTTGCCCCCGACAACGAAATACTCGCCTACAGATTGCTGAAATCAAAAACGGAACGACCACTTATTGCAGGAAAAAGCAGGGAAGAGCTCATGGCTTTCATCGCTTCCGCCCTCGAGAAAAGAGCGCCCTTTTACGAACAATCCAAAATTGTGATCAGGGGAATCAACGATGTGCAACCAGAAGAGGTATTAAGATTAATCGACCAATACAATACAAGTAAAGACGCGCTATAGGACGTCTCTCCAATAAATATCAATCAAACCTGATTGCCTTGTCGGGTGAGATGCGCGAAATGTACCAGGATGGAACAATCAGCATCAAGAAGGTAATGAGCAACGTACCCACATTTAACAGCAAAAGGTGGGTTAGATTCAAGTTGATCGGAACATATTCTAGGTAATAGGAGGCGGGGTCCAACCTGAAAATTCCAAAATAGGATTGCAGCAGACAGATTCCGATCCCGGCAAGATTTCCCCAAAGCATTCCCCTGCCGATCAAAAACAGCGACAAATAGAGAAAAACCTTCCGGATACTTTGGTTGCTGCTGCCTACCGCCTTCAGGGTACCAATCATGGAGGTTCGTTCGAGAATCAGAATCAGTAGGCCGGATACCATGTTGAAACCAGCCACCAGAATAATCAGGGTCAGGATAATCCACACATTCATATCCAGCAAATTCAGCCAGTCGAATATTTGAGGATACTTGGAGGTGATGCTCACCGGTCTCAGCAGCACCGAATCCTGCTGAGCATAGTGAATGGTCAGTCCCTTAATTTTTTTTGTGATCTCATCCAGCTGATCAAAATTACGGATGGAAATTTCAAAGCCACTTACCTGATCCGGCTGCCAGTTGTTCAGTTTTCTGACTTGCTGGATATCCGCCAAAACAAAAAGTCGGTCGAACTCCTCCAGACTACTTTGATAAATTCCGGATACGGAGAATTTCCGCATACGCTGACCCGTCGCCTGGTCGTTCAGAAAATAGCAGTAGACAGGTGATCCCACAGACAATTTCATCAAAGAAGCAACTTTTTTGGAGATCAGTACTTTGTCGGTAGCCACACTGTCGCTGACAGTAAAAATAGATCCGGCCACCAGGTTCTCCTGAAAGAATCGCCAGTCATAATCGGTTCCAACTCCTTTCAGCACCATACCCATCATCTCCTGATCGGTCTTGATGATACCCGGTTTGGTGGCAAAAACCTCCACGTGACGGACACCTTCCATCGAAATCAATCGGTTCATCCACTCCTGATTCTTACTGACCGGAACGGTTTCGAAGGAGGAGTTGGAATCGAAATTGACCAGCTGAATATGCGACCCGAATCCAATCACCTTGTTCCTGATTTCGTTCTTAAAACCGGTTACAATGGCAACAGACAAGATCATGAGCATCAGTCCGAAGGCAATTCCGAATAGGGCAAAAGAGATGATCGACCGCGAAAACTTCTTTTTGTTGTCACGATCGGAAAAGATCCTTCTGGCGATAAAAAGTTCAAAATTCAGTTTTGACACAACCCGTTGTTTGCCGTAAAAGTAACCAAAAAATCTGTGCCGGATTCCCACTTTTTTATACCTTTGATCGGAATGGCAGGTTTTCTGAATATTCGGAGCCACCGGCAACATACACAATACTAAATGCAGGTAAGAGCAAAAAAAGGACTGGGACAACATTTTCTTCGGGATCATCAGATCGCTTCAGACATCGTAGATTCCTTGCAGATGGGCGATCGCACTAAAGTATTGGAGGTTGGACCTGGAATGGGCGTACTTACCAGATTTTTGTTGCAGAAGGAGAATTTCGAAACCACGGTGGTAGAGATTGACAGGGAGTCAGTGGCTTATCTGAAAACCTATTTCCCGCAACTGGAAGGAAGGATCGTGGAAGGTGACTTTCTGCAGATGGATCTGAGAAGTCAGTTCTCCTCCACCCCACTCTCATTAATTGGAAATTTTCCGTACAACATCTCCTCCCAGATACTTTTCAAGGTTCTGGATTACCGTGACCTGATTCCAGAAGTGGTGGGAATGTTGCAAAAAGAGGTGGCCGAAAGGATATGTACCGGTCCGGGAAGTAAGACTTATGGCATTCTGAGTGTCCTGCTTCAAGCCTGGTACAAGGCCGAATACCTTTTTACCGTGAATGAGGATGTTTTCGATCCGCCGCCAAAGGTGAAATCAGCCGTTATCCGGCTTACTGCAAATGGAAGGAAGGATCTGGGGTGCAGCGAAAAACTCTTCAAGGCAGTGGTCAAGCAAGCGTTCAACCAGCGCCGTAAGATGCTGCGTAATAGTATAAAAAGCTTTACACCCCGTTATGACGAACTGGATGCCCATACCTTAACACGAAGGCCCGAGCAACTTTCGGTCGAAGAGTTCATTCAACTTACCAATGATATAGAGAAACTGATGGAAGTGAAAAATGAAAAATGAAAAATTTTGAGTGAAGAGTTATGAGTGAAAAATTGAATCTGTCATCCCCTTCATTTTTCACTTTTCACTTTTCACTTTTCACTTTTCATTTCTAAAGACTATTCATCGCCGTAACCGGATCCAGCTTCGAGGCCGATCTGGCAGGTACCAGCCCTGCAATCAATCCGATGGTGATGCTGATGATTAATCCGGTCGCAATATTTCCCGCGGTGAGTACAAATTCAAAATCGAAGTAGGCCTTGGCTATGTAGGTACCAATGTCAATGATCAGTAATCCAATCAACCCGCCAATCAGGGAAAGGATAATTGCTTCAAACAAAAATTCCAGCATGATGAAGCGGTTCTTTGCACCCATGGCTTTCTGAATGCCGATGATTTTTGTGCGTTCCTTCACGGAAACAAACATGATGTTCGCGATGCCGAATCCACCTACGAGAATCGAGAACCCTCCAATGATCCATCCTGCCAGATTAAGTACCTTGAAAAGGCTATCCAGTTGGCCCGAAATCAGACTCACTTCATTGAGGGCAAAATCGTTTTCGGCCGCAGGCTTTATCCGTCGGATGGATCGCATGATTCCCTCAAGTTCCTCCAGCATTCTGGAAGCTGGAATGTCATTTTTTCCCTTGATGATGATGCTCTGTCCGATGTCCATCTTGGGATCAATCATACGACTGGCAAACTTGCACGGGATGAGGATACGGTTGTCCATGCTGTTTCCAAACATGTCGTCCCCCATTTTCTCAAAGACCCCTACGATAAAGATGGTAAAACCCTGTACTTTTACGCTCTTTCCGATCGGGGTACTGCCGGGAAAGAGCTGTGCAGACAATTCGGAGCCCAACATTCCTAGATTACTGATACCATCCAGTTCTTCATCAGAAAGCGGTCTCCCTTGACCTATTTTCAGACTCCAGGTGTCAATCAGTCCGGATGAGCCGGCAATGACCACCACGTTATCTGCCTTGTTGTTTCCAAACTGAACGGTTCGGCTATAATTGAAAGTGTAAACTACCTTGTCGGAAAGAATCGACCTTCTTTTAATCTCCTCGGTCTCGTTCAGCGAGGGAACGGGACGGTTCAGGTATTTCCACCAGGGATAATCAGTTTCTCCCGGTGGAGGAGCCCAGGGCCATTTCTGAACATAGACCACATTGCTACCCAATTTTTCCATACTGTTACGGATCGTTCGCTCGAGCGAATCGATGATGGTAAACACGGATATGATGCAAAAAATACCAATGGTAATACCCAAAAGCGAAAGAAAAGTGCGAAGGGGATTTACAACCAAAGAGTTGTAGGCAAAACGAAAACTTTCCAGAAACAGCCTTATAAATAACATACAGTGGGTTGATTTCACCCGAAAGTTAAAACAATTTTTATTACTTTTGTGGAAAATTTTTAAGGAATTAAAAATGAGTAATTTAAAAAATATAAAGTCTGCTTTGGTCTCTGTCTACTACAAGGACGGGCTTGGGGAGATTCTTGTGAAACTACATCAATCCGGAGTAAAACTCTACTCCACAGGAGGCACAAAACAATTCATAGAGGGGCTTAAAATCCCCGTAACGGCTGTTGAGGATCTGACTGGTTATCCCTCTATTCTGGGTGGAAGAGTGAAAACACTTCATCCAAAGGTCTTTGGAGGAATTCTTGCCCGTCGCGAAAATGAAGGTGACAAATCCCAGCTTCTGGAATATGCCATACCTGAAATTGACCTCGTGATTGTAGACCTTTATCCTTTTGAGGCCACTGTTCAATCGGGAGCGACAGATGCAGAAATCATCGAAAAAATCGACATCGGTGGCATCTCCCTGATCCGGGCTGCAGCTAAAAATCATGCAGATGTTGTGATTGTATCGCACCAGGGTCAATATGGCAAGTTGCTGGAACTGCTCAATGAAAAATCCTGTATCACCACACTGGCTGATCGCAGGCAATTTGCAGCAGAAGCCTTTGCGACCTCTTCCCATTACGACACTGCCATCTACAAGTATTTTGCCGGAGCAGACAGCGGTCAGTTTCGTCAGAGCTTCAACCAGGCGAAATCGCTCAGATACGGAGAGAACCCCCACCAGAAAGGACTCTTTTTTGGTGATTTCGAGAAAATGTTCGAACAGCTTCAGGGCAAGGAGATCTCCTACAACAATTTGCTTGACATCGATGCAGCGGTCAATCTCATTGACGAATTCAGTGAAACTACCTTTGCCATACTCAAGCACAACAATGCCTGCGGTTGTGCTTCCCGCGAAAATGTAACTGATGCATTTCGGGCAGCGCTGGCAGGAGATCCTGTATCTGCCTTCGGCGGAATCTTTGTAACCAACTTGGAAGTGGACGGCAAAACGGCAGAAGAGGCTGCAAAAATCTTCTTTGAGGTCATCATTGCACCTTCCTATTCCAGCGAAGCACTCGATATTTTCAAAGGCAAGAAAAACCTGATCGTGCTGACCCGGAAATCGGCATCCCTTCAGGATACGCAATACAGGACCGTATTGAACGGCGTCATTCTTCAGGAACGGGATGCAAAAAGGGAAACGGAGGAAGATCTGACCCCTGTAACCATTACCTCACCGAAAAAATCAGAGGTAGATGATCTTTTATTCGCCAATCGTTTGGTGAAACAGTCAAAATCTAATACCATTGTACTGGCAAAAGGTAAGCAATTACTGGCAAGCGGTGTGGGTCAGACGTCTAGGGTCGATGCATTGAAACAGGCTATCGAAAAAGCCAGGTCCTTCAATTTTGAACTCCATGGAGCAGTAATGGCATCCGATGCCTTCTTTCCGTTCCCCGACTGCGTTGAAATTGCTTGCAAGGAGGGCATTACCTCAGTGATTCAACCCGGAGGTTCTATCAGGGACAAAGAATCTATCGAATTCTGCAACAAACATCAGATGTCTATGGTCACTACGGGTTTCAGGCATTTTAAACATTAGCAATTAAAATAAAATAATATACAACCTATGAGTTTCTTTTCATTTCTGACACAGGAAATTGCGATAGACCTCGGTACAGCAAATACCATCATCATTCACAACGGAAAGGTTGTGGTGGATGAACCATCCGTTGTGACCATAGATACCAAGACGGAAAAACTGGTTGCCATCGGAGAAAAAGCCCGGCAGATGCAGGGCAAGACACACTCAAACCTAAAAACCATCCGCCCCTTAAGGGATGGCGTAATTGCCGATTTTAACGCAGCAGAACAGATGATCCGTGGAATGATCAAAATGATCAATCCCAAGAAGCGTTTTTTTGCTCCTGCCCTGAAAATGGTGATTTGCATCCCTTCCGGATCCACCGAAGTTGAAATCCGTGCGGTCCGTGACTCTGCGGAACACGCCGGAGGACGCGACGTTTATATGATTTACGAACCAATGGCTGCCGCAATTGGCATCGGACTCGATGTCGAAGCACCGGAAGGCAACATGGTAGTCGATATCGGTGGTGGAACTACCGAAATTGCCGTCATCTCCCTGGGCGGGATTGTCACCAACAAATCCATCCGTATCGCGGGCGACGATTTGACTGCCGACATCATGGAACACATGCGTCACCAGCACAATGTGAAGATTGGTGAACGAACTGCTGAAGAGATCAAGATCGTAGTTGGCTCCGCCATGACGGAACTCGACGATCCACCGGCTGACATGATCGTGAAGGGTCCAAACCAGATGACGGCCATGCCAATCGATGTGCACGTGACCTATACGGAGATTGCCCATTGTCTCGACAAATCCATCTCCAAGATTGAGACGGCCATTACCAACGCACTTGAACATACTCCACCCGAACTGTATGCCGACATTTACAAAAGAGGTATCTGGCTGGCTGGTGGTGGTGCCTTGCTGCGCGGACTGGACAAGCGGTTGTATGAAAAATTCAATATACCGTTCCAGATTGCCGAAGATCCTTTGAGAGCTGTCGCCCGGGGTACCGGCGTTGCCTTGAAGAATGTCGATAAATTCTCGTTCCTGCTTCGATAATTGATCAATTATCCATTTATCCAATTAGAAGCCGGTAAAGTGAATCTGCCAACCATACATCATTGAAAAATTCTGAAGCCGGCGAGTTTGATCGGGCTGTTAAGAAGCTAATTATCGAGAATAAATATGAGGAATCTATTTAGGTTAATCCTAAGGTATCATTTTGTATTCCTGTTTTTGATATTGGAAATATTCTCGCTTTCCATGGTTGTTTCCTACAACAACTTCCAGCAGGCAAAATTTCTGACATCCAGCAACGGCATCAGCGGATATTTTTTCGAAAATTTCGCAGGCGTCTTTCAGGTCTTTGACCTGAAAAAGGCAAACACCGAGCTGGCCGAGGAAAATGCTGAGCTGCGTACAGCCTTGCAACACTACCAGTTAAGAGGTACCAATAATTCAAAATCAAGCTATTTGGCGGAGCGCAATCCCTTGATTGCCATGACCCGCGACTCGCTGAACAAAATTGTCTACTTTTTCACCACGGCACGGGTCATCAACAACTCTGTCAACCAAAGGCACAATTTCCTCACCCTGAACAAGGGCAGAATACAGGGTGTAAAGGCCGATATGGGAGTAGTGTCTGCCGGAAGGGTGGTCGGACTGATCACCAACGTCGGGGACAATTACAGTACCGTGATATCCATCCTGAATGAACGCTGGAAACTAAGTGCCAAAATCAAAAGAAATGATTTCTTCGGCTCCTTGTCCTGGAATGGACGTGATTACAGGAAAGTTCAACTCAATGAAATTCCCTACCATGTACCCGTGCAAAATGGGGATACGGTAGTGACCACCGGTTTCTCCGGAAGTTTCCCCGAGGGTCTGGAGATCGGCATTGTTTCAGAATATTCATTGGGCTCCGGCAGCAATTTTTACAAGATTGATGTCGATCTCGCTGTTGATTTCAGAAGCATCGTTCAGGTTGCGCTGGTAGAAAACAGACAGTTAAAGGAGATCAATAAACTAGAATCACTGAACAACGATGGTAAATAACCTGCTCAAATATTCGCTGATTTTTATTGTATCTGTATTATTGCAGGTGTTGGTACTCAATCACATCCTGATCTTCAGGATGATCTCTCCATTCTATTACCTGATCTTTCTGCTTCTGCTGCCTTACGATACGCCTCGGGCCATGCTGATTTTTCTCGGATTCATTCTGGGTCTGTCGATTGATGCATTTACCAATACCCTGGGGGTTCATGCCGCAGTTTGTGTTCTGATCGGATTTGTCAGACCAGCCATTCTCAATAAAATTTCAACCAGGGAAACTCGGGAATCGGTTTCGGCTCCACGTATTTCAACGATGAGTCTGAACTGGTTCATCAGCTACACAGCTATTTTTGTAACCATCCACCACCTGCTCCTTTTCATGCTGGAAGCCTTCACTTTCCAGGGCTTCTTTTTTACCTTGATCAGGGCCATCCTCAGCGGTATCTTGTCTATCGTGCTGATCGTGATCAGCCAGTTTCTCTTCTTCAGAAAATAAAATCAAGCCTCCATTTTAGATGATAGTTTTGTCTTGACAGCTGGATTATTGACGAGATTATCCTTACTTTAGCCTTTTCATTTCAGCAGCAGGCCACGGTTCAAAAGTAAAAAACTGATAAATATTAACTGACTGAAATTCAACGTTTCATTCTTGGTCAGCAAGGCGAGGCAAAATAATGTTGGTCCGTATGTTGCTCCCCGGAAGCAGGTGAAATTTCGCCAGCTTCCTGTTGACAAAGGCCGATAAAAAAGTATAATTACACCGAATAAGAGCGAATATTGTGGATACCTATACCAAAAGACAATACCTACTGATAGGCATTTTTTGTTTGACTGCCGTGATCATGATCTCCAGGCTCTTCTACATTCAGGTTATCGACTCCTCCTACAAAATCTCAGCCAACAGCAATGTGCTCCGCCGGCAAATCAACTATCCGGCCAGAGGACTTGTTTACGACAGAAACCACAAACTGATTGTTTACAACCAGGCTGCCTACGATGTATTGGTTACGCCCAGGGAGATGAAGGCTTTCGATACCCTTGCATTTTGCAGGATAGCAGGAGTGGAAAAAGTGGATCTCGTGAGTGAGATCAAGAAGGCAAGAAGCTATTCGATGTACAAGGCATCTCCCATCATCAAGCAACTTTCTTCCCACCGGTATGCGATTCTTCAGGAACAGCTCTTCAAATATCCGGGATTTTACATTCAGGCCCGTACCCTTCGTCAGTACCCCGCAACCATTGCCTCGCACATTCTGGGTTACGTTGGGGAGGTAGATCAAAAGAAGATCGACGATGACAAATATTACGAAAGTGGAGACTACATCGGTAAATCAGGAATTGAACAGGCTTATGAGAACGAACTTCGCGGAGTAAAGGGAATTTCCTACATGATGGTGGATGTCCACAACCGTATTAAAGGTTCCTTTGAAGGCGGGAAAATGGATACCGCTGCCGTGATAGGAAAAAACCTCATTTCAACGCTTCACGCAGATCTTCAAACCTATGGTGAACGGCTTCTGGCGGGTAAAGTCGGCAGCATAGTGGCCATCGAACCCAAAACCGGCGAGATTATGATCCTGGCAAGTTCCCCCTCTTTCGACCCCGGAATGTTTGTAGGTAGGGAAAGAACCAAAAATTACATGACCCTGCTCAACGACCCGCTGAAACCAATGCTTAACAGGGCCATTACAGCCTCCTACCCACCGGGTTCTACCTTTAAACTGGCCAATGCCATCATTGGTCTGGAAGAGGGACTTCTGGGTCCGGATATTCGATACTCCTGCAATGGACCACGATCTGCTCCCATCAAGTGCACCCATAACCACGAGACTCCGCTTCCGCTCCTGAGTGCCATTCGTGAATCCTGCAACTCCTATTTTTTCCAGGCTTTTAGGGCCACCATCAACAAATATCCTACTTCTGAGATTGGCTTCGAAGCCTGGCGCAATCACCTGATGGACCTTGGTATCGGAGAACGCATTGGCGGAGACTTAAATGCCGAAACAGCGGGCAATGTGCCCAAAACAACTTATTATGACAGGTTCTTTGGAAAGGGGCACTGGAATGTAATGACCATACGATCGCTTTCCATCGGACAAGGTGAACTCTTGCTGACTCCCCTGCAGCTGGCAAATATGGTCTCCATTATTGCCAACAAGGGTTATTACATTGCCCCCCACGTGGTCCGTAGCATTCAGGATTTTGACAAGAGCGAACGGGAACTCTCCTTTGAGAAACACGTCACAACTGCAAATCCATTTCTGTTCAATGTCATTGCCGATGGCATGCAAAAAGTGGTTGAAGAGGGAACAGCCAAACTGGTTGCCAGGGTGGAAGGAATAGCCATATGTGGGAAGACGGGTACGGTTCAGAACCCTCACGGTGCAGCCCACTCTGCTTTTGTGGCTTTCGCCCCGAAGGATGACCCGAAAATTGCCATCTGTGTCTATGTGGAGAACGGTGTCTGGGGAGCCAGGTATGCCGCTCCAATTGCCAGTTTGATCATAGAAAAATACTTAAATGATTCCATCTCACCAAAAAGAAAGCCACTGGAAGCCAGCATGCTAAGTGCCGACCTGATCTCAGCCATGCACCTTTCGGGAGGAGATTGAAAAAAGCATGAAGTGAAGAATGAATTGCTAATAGCTAATAGCTAATAGCTAAGGTAAAAAATGACCATAAATAAATGAAGAGCAACAACAACATACTGCTAAGCCTCGACTGGATCACCATCCTGATATACCTAACTTTGGTAATGATGGGATGGGTCAACATCTATGCAGCCGTTTACAGCGAAGAACACCAAAGCATCTTTGACCTGGGCCAGCAGTACGGTAAACAAATGATCTGGATAGTTGCCGGAATATTTTTGGCAATCAGCGTTTTAATTGTTGATAGTAAATTTTACGTTGCCTTTGCCTACCATATTTATGTGGTCGTCATATTTTTACTCATCGCTGTTTTGTTCCTTGGACGTGAGGTGAACGGAGCACGTGCCTGGTTTGAGGTTGGAGGTGTGGCGCTTCAGCCTGCCGAGCTGGGAAAATTTGCCACCAGCCTGGCCGTCGCCAAATACATGAGTCAGTTTGGGTTCAAAATGGCAAGGACCAAATCTTACCTGGTACTAGGCACGCTGATGTTATTACCTGCCCTTCTGATCCTGCTTCAGAATGACACCGGGTCGGCACTGGTATTCGCCGTTTTCTTTCTGGTATTTTACAGGGAAGGAATGCCTGACATCATTATCATCGGAGGATTCACGGCAATTGCCCTGTTCATCCTGGCACTTGTTTGGACCCAGTTTTCAATTTTGATTCTGCTGATAGTCGTATCGTTGATACTTTTCGCGGTTTTACGTCAAAGCATCAAAGAAGGAATGATTGGTTTTGCCATCGTCTCCGTGATTTATGGCATCCTCTTTGGACTTAAAAATATCATTGGATTCGATGCAACACCCTTCCATCTATTGGTGATTACCTCCATCCTTACGGTGCTGATTTTCCTGGCCTATGGACTTGCCAAGCACATAAGGCAAGCCTGGTTCGTACTGCTTTTCTTCATCTTTTCGATTGCCATCACGCTTTCTGTAAACTATTTCTACCGGAATGTGCTTATCTCTCACCAACGTGACCGTGTAGACAACCTGCTTGGGATTAAAAATGATTTGCTGGGAGCAGGTTACAATGTGCATCAGTCGAAAATTGCCATCGGTTCCGGGGGCATTATTGGAAAAGGATTTTTAAAGGGAACGCAAACAAAATACAATTTTGTGCCAGAACAAAGCACCGATTTTATCTTTTGCACGGTGGGTGAAGAGTGGGGATTTCTTGGTACAACCGTAGTCATCATCCTCTTTTTGACTCTTTTAATACGATTGATCTACCTGGCGGAGCGACAGCGGTCTTCCTTTAGTCGAATTTATGGCTACGGCGTTGCCTGCATCCTCTTTTTCCACATCGTGATCAACATCTCGATGACCATCGGATTGGCGCCTGTTATCGGGATTCCTTTGCCTTTTTTCAGCTATGGGGGCTCCTCCCTTTGGTCTTTCACGGTGCTGCTCTTCATCTTCATCCGGCTGGATGCCAACAGAACGAAGAATTTGCGGTAAAAGCAAGTAGACCCTCAAGGTTTTGGAAACCTTGAGGGTCTACTTGCTTCTAGCATGAACCATTCAATATTCTTCCGCAGGAATAAAATTAAGTTCCTCTTTGCTGAATACCGGTCCATCCTTGCAGATATACAATTTTCCCACATTACACCGGCCACATTTTCCAACCCCGCATTTCATCCTGTTTTCAAGCGTGGTATAAACCTGATTATCCGTAAAACCCAACTTCTCCAGAACCGGAAAAGTGAATTTGATCATAATTGGGGGTCCGCAGACAATGGCAATCGTATTTTCAGACGAAGGAGCTACTTTTTCTACAATGGTGGGAACAAATCCGATCTCCCCCTTCCAGTCGGCAGTCTGGCCACCAGGATCCACGGTAGTGACCATCCTGACATCAGGCCGCTCTGTCCACTCCTTCAATTCTTCCTTGTAAACCAAATCATTCACGGATTTGGCTCCATAAATGATGGTGATGTCCTTGAAATTTTCACGAAGATCGAGCACATTCCAAATGACGCACCGCATCGGAGGTAGTGCAATTCCTCCTGCTATGAATACCAGATTCTTTCCTTTCCATTCGTCAAGGGGAAACACATTGCCGTAAGGGCCCCTGAATCCCATGGTACTCCCCTCCTCCAGCGAAGCCAGACCCGATGTGACCCTGCCGGTATCCCGAAAGGTACATTCTATGTAGCCCTTTCTGGTAGGCGAAGAGGCGATACAAAAGGTCGATTCCCCTTCACCGAAGGCAGAATACTCCCCGAATTGTCCTGCCTTGAAATCAAAGAGAGCAGCCTCCGATTCATCCTGAAATTTTAGTCGGTATGTTTTTACTCCCGGGGCCTCCTTGATGACCTTTTCTATGGTCATCAGATAAGGGAGGTAGGTATTTTTCTCGCTCATTGTTTTGCAATTGAGGTAATGTGTTCCAGAAGGTTCATGTCAACAGGGCAGGCTCGCGAACAGCGACCACATCCCGTGCATCCAACCACGCTGAGCCGGTCGGGCATGTAGGAAAATTTATGCAGAATCCGCTGCCTCCAGCGCTGACTCTGGTGTTCACGGGGATTATGCCCGGAAGTATGCAGGGTAAAAAGAGAAAATCCACAGGCATCCCAACAGCGGATGCGGCGGCCCTTGGAGCCATGAACATCTTCCTGGATATCGAAACAGGCACAGGTAGGACAAACAAAGGCACAGGCGCCACATCCGATGCAGCGCTCCGATTGCTCTTTCCAAACCGTGCTGTTAAAAGCCTTGTTCAATTTGGCATTCACCTCTTCCAGACTGAACCTTGCAGGAAGGTCAACCAGATATTGTTCTTTTTTGTCGCCCCTGTCAGTTTCAAACACAGACGGAAGCAAAGCAACAAGGGCCTCACCTTTCGGCGTTAAAATCTCGGCAATGGCTCCCCCATCAGGCAAAACGGTCAGTTGAACATCACTTCCGGAGGTATTGCCCGGACTACCGTTCACACTCGTGCAAAAGCAACTTTCGTCTGCATTGGCACAGCTAAAAGAGACTACAGAGGTTTTGATTAGATGAGCATTGTGCAGTTTGTCTGCACTATCCCAGTTGAAAATGGCCGACAAGGGTCTGAATCCAGCAGCATCACACGGATGAACTCTCCAAAGTACCGTTTCCGGGATGGTATCCGGATCAAAATCAGTAAGATTGACCTTGCCATGCTCCTTTTCGTAGGAGAATAACACCTCTGCCTTGGGATAGACGGATGCTTTAATAGATTGCGTGGTCTGAATGTAATCATCGGCAACCTCGCTAAGGCTTTTCACAAGTTTGAAATCGACCTGTCCATGCGAATTAACGGGTGCATAAACCCTTTTTCCGCTCGTAACGATAACTTCAAACCATTGCGTTATTCCATCTCTGCTGATATATTTTGTTTCCATATTGCTTTAGCGTATAAATTGCTCTCTGTCATCCAGTTTCCAGCTTGAGAGGGCATTTCCCTGCTTGGCCGGCTGACCCGGCACAAAACCAAACTCAGGAGCCAGATCCTCCATCATCTTTCTGGTTATCAAATCAATGGGAATTCCTACCGGACAAGCGTCCCCACAGGCACCACATGCAGTGCACCTTCCGACCATATGCATCGCCCTGTTTACATGCCATTCCATATTTGAAATCGGGGATGGCCAGGGATTGATCCACTGGGGACGATTCACTTCCACCACGCATTTGGTGCAATAGCAGAGCGGACAAGCTGAGCGGCAGGCATAACACTTGAAGCAATGAGACATCTCTCCCATCCAGAATTTCCATCGCTCTTCACGGGTCATTCCCTCGATTTTAGAGAGAATCTCCTGCTCCCGTTCACCACGCTTCATCTCAAACTGGGCAACATAGGCCAAAATCTCCTCGAAGGTGACAAACTCTCTGAGTTCACCATTCAAATCAACCGTTAGGACCAATAATTTTTCCTCGCTAAGCTGATTTTCCACATACAGTTGCAAAATACTGCGCAATGTGGAAATGGGAGCAGTCACCGCAAAACGCTCTTTTCCCACAAGCTCCTTCTTTGTGACATAAACAGCCAGGTTGTGAAAACAACGGCTGTCGAATATCAATTTCCCGGTACTTTCGCTGTTTCTGCAAAATAATGGTCTGGGTCTTTTCGTTCCCTCTTCATATCCAATCACCAGCGACACTGCTCCTTCATCCAACAAGGCCGCTACTCTGTCTCTAAGCTTCTTCATCGAATCCCTCCTTCTCTAGATAATCAGCAACTTTTTGATATTCGGCATAAGGACCCAACGCACGGATGTCGGCAACCGTATTGTTGACAAGATCGGCCCATTTGGAACCTTCTGCAGCAGAAACCCAGGAATATTGAATCCGGCGGATGTCAACCCCCATCAGGTCGAGAACGGTGCGGAAAGCAATCCAACGGCGTCTGGCATGAAAATTGCCACTGGTGTAATGGCAATCGTTTGGATGGCATCCGGATACGATGACGCCATCTGCTCCCTGGGCAAATGATTTAAGCAAGAGCAGAAAATCGATTCGTCCGGTACATGGAAATCGTACGATCTTCACATTCGTGGCATACTTCAGACGACTGGTACCAGTCAAATCAGCACCCGCATACGTACACCAGTTGCAGACAAAAGCAATTATTTTGGGTTCAAATTCGGTAGAATTACTCATTATCTGTTAGTTAATCGTTTAACAAGGACATTACCTCGGCATATACCTGCTCGTTGGTATAGCCTTGTATATCAATGGATTTGGAACGACAGAATGCCACACAAGTTCCACATCCCTGACAAAGTCCTTCGTTCACCCGCGCGATGGTTCGAATCAGGCTGCCATCACGACCCTTGATCTCCTCGTGCTCAATGGCATTGTAAGGACAGGCTGTTTCACACATGAAACAACCAACACAGGTACTGTAAAGCGGTGGTGCCAAACGGTTGACAACGGCGACCACAGGCTCCCGAACCAGTTCGTCATTCGAAAAGAGTGCTGCAACTTTGACTGCCGCACCGGATGCCATCCCGACGGTTTCGGGAATATCCTTCGGTGCCTGACAGGCTCCTGCCAAAAAGATGCCGGCAGTATTGGTTTCTACAGGTTTCAACTTTGGATGTGCCTCCGCAAAGAAATGGTAAGGATCGTAGGAAACGTGAAGCTTCTGTGCAAGCTGTTCCGATCCGCAATTGGCAACACCTGCGGTTGCCAAAACAACCATGTCAGCCTCAATCTCGACCTGCTGGCCACCCAGAAGGGTATCAACCCCCTTTACAATCAGCTTTCCATTCTTTTCATATACCCTCGCAACCCGACCACGAACATAGTTGACTGTATCCTCCTCGATGGCCCTGCGAACAAACTCTTCATAATTCTTACCGCCGGCGCGGATATCCATGTAAAATACAGTCGACTCGCCTCCGTGAACCTTGTGTTGGTACAACATGGCATGCTTGGCCGTATACATGCAACAGATTTTCGAACAATAGGGAATTCCCTTTGCAGGATCCCTTGAGCCTGCACAAGCTATGAAGACAATCTTTTTGGGGATTGTACCATCAGACGGACGGCGGATCTCACCAAAGGTTGGTCCCGAAGCAGAAGCCAATCGCTCAAATTGCAAGCCGGTCAGAACATCTTTATACTTGCCATACCCATATTCGGGAAAAAAGTCAGTCCCTTTTACATCAAAACCGGTAGCCAGAACAACGGCACCAACCTCTTCTGTGATGATCTCATCCTCTTTGTCCCATTCGATGGATCCCACCTGACAGGTCTTTTCACAAATTTTGCAGGCCCCTCTCTTGTAATAGTTGCAATTGACACGGTCAATCACAGGTTTATTTGGAACTGCCTGCGGAAATGGGACATAGATGGCGGTTCGGGTTCCCAGACCGGCATTGAACTCACTCGGGATCTTCTTCACCGGGCACTTCTGGATACAAGCGCCACAGCCGGTACAAGTAGAATAATTGACACTTTTTGCCTTCAGCCGAATCCTGGCCTTGAAGTTTCCGATGAAACCCTCCAGACTCTCCAGTTCGGCATAGGTATACAGCTTAATGTTGGGATGTTGCGCCACCTCAACCATCCTGGGAGTAAGAATACACTGGGAACAATCTAGCGTTGGAAAGGTCTCCGACAACTGCGACATATGTCCGCCGATGGAAGGATCTCTCTCTATCAGGATCACTTTGTGACCGGTATTTGCTATATCAAGGCTGGCCTGAATGCCAGCAATACCTCCGCCAATCACCAGCGCCCGTTTGGTAACGGGAACCTTGATGGATTCAAGTGGTTTGTCCTTTTTCACCTTTTCAACCAGCATCTTCACCAGATCGATGGCCTTCTCAGTCGTCTCTTCACTTTTTTCGTGTACCCACGAACAATGCTCACGCAGGTTGGCCATTTCGCAAAGGTAGGGATTCAACCCGGCCTCTGCACAAGCCCTTCGAAAGGTTGGTTCGTGCATGCGTGGAGAACAGGCGCCTACCACTACCCCGTCCAGACCATATTTTTTTACAGCCTCTTTGATGAAAGTCTGTCCGGGATCCGAACACATGTATTTGTAGTCGATGGCATGAACTACCCCTTCCATACCGCCAATCTCCCGTGCAACACGTTCGACATCGACGGTGGCACTGATATTTTCGCCGCAGTGACAAATAAATACTCCGATCTTTGACATAGGTTTACAATTCTACGTTTACAAAATGACGTTTCAGCCCCAGTTCCAAGGCTCCGATACCCAAAGCCATTCCAATCGCCTGGGTGATATAGATAACAGGGATGTCAATGGGCTGAGCCAGTGTTTTGTTGATTGCTCCACGCCGCATGTCAAGATTCGACTGGCACATCGGACAGGCAACGATCAATGCCTCGGCACCACGGTCAGAAGCATCCTT
>Ga0209697_10001952_pt1 | contig 30563 bp, 20 predicted proteins | sample AliMusrvi5mmetaG_FD_184115 | JGI IMG/M metagenome (GOLD analysis project Ga0209697, IMG submission 184115) | Freshwater lake bacterial and archeal communities from Alinen Mustajarvi, Finland, to study Microbial Dark Matter (Phase II) - Alinen... | ecosystem: Environmental > Aquatic > Freshwater... | reverse complement strand
CATCTTTGAAGACGCCAGTGGGCGACAACGCACCATACATCCCGGCGACAGCGTGGACGGCCTGACCGTCCAATCCATCACCCCGGAATCGTTGGTGCTGGTAGGGCAAAACGGGAGCACCGTCATCGTTAAATGAACCCTAATTCCGCAACCCCTGCAACGGCGCAGGGATGCGTCCGCCCCGGTGAATGAAGGGGGCGCTGTCCAGACGGCTGACGGGCATGATGGGGGCGCGACCGAGTAGGCCGCCAAATTCCACCTCATCGCCAACCGCTTTGCCTGGCACGGGGATGATGCGCACGCCGGTGGTTTTGCCGTTAATGACGCCAATCGCCACCTCGTCGGCGATGAGACCGGCAATGGTCTCCGCCGGGGTGTCGCCGGGAATGGCGATCATATCCAGCCCTACCGAGCAGACCGCGGTCATCGCTTCCAATTTTTCAATGGTAAGCACGCCTTCGCGCACCGCGTCAATCATCCCCGCGTCCTCGCTCACCGGGATAAAGGCGCCGCTGAGACCGCCGACGTAGGAAGAGGCCATGGTGCCGCCTTTTTTTACCGCGTCGTTGAGCAGCGCCAACGCCGCCGTGCTGCCTGCCGCCCCGCAGCGTTCCAGCCCCAGTTCTTCCAGAATTTGCGCCACGCTGTCCCCCACGGCGGGGGTGGGCGCCAGCGACAGGTCGACGATGCCGAAGGGGACACCCAGGCGTCGCGACGCTTCCTGAGCCACCAATTGTCCCATGCGCGTCACCTTAAACGCGGTGCGTTTAATCGTCTCTGCCACCACGCCGAAATCAGCGCCGCGCACCTGTTCCAGCGCACTCTTCACCACGCCGGGACCGCTGACCCCGACGTTGATCACGCACTCCGGTTCGCCGATGCCGTGGAACGCGCCGGCCATGAAGGGGTTGTCTTCCACCGCGTTGGCAAAGACGACCAGTTTGGCGCAGCCGATGCCCGCGCGGTCGGCGGTGCGCCGCGCGGTGGCCACGATGATCTCACCCATCTCGCGAATGGCATCCATATTGATGCCCGCCCGTGTGGTGGCGACATTGATGGAGGCGCACACGCGCTCGGTGACTGCCAGCGCCTCGGGGATGGAGTGCATGAGCACCCGGTCGCCGTGCGTATAGCCTTTATGTACCAGCGCGGAGAAGCCGCCGATGAAATTCACCCCCACGGTGGCTGCGGCATGTTCCAGCGTTTCGGCGAAGGCCACATACGACTCGTCGCTGCACGCGCCGGCCACCAGGGAAATTGGGGTAACGGCGATGCGTTTGTTGATGATGGGGATGCCGAACTCCTGCTCGATCTCATCAGCCACCGCCACCAGCCGGTCCGCGCAGCGCGTAATCTTGCCAAATATCCGCCGCCGCGCCGTTGCCCCGTCATGATCGGCGCAATCCGCCAGGGAAATCCCCATGGTGATCGTGCGAATGTCCAGCTTCTCCGCCTCGATCATGTGGATCGTTTCCAACACTTCAAATGGATTGAGCAACGGCATAAGAACCATCCTTCAATACGAGCCCGCTCTATTTAGAGCCTCTCCCAAAGTCCGACATTTTTCCTCGCGGCATCTTTTTGCGCCAGGCTTTGTCGCGATTTCCTCGTGTGTCTCTTCTCGATACAGTCGAAAATCGCTTCGCGCCTGACCCAAAAACCTGCGCGCGATGAAATATCCCGGACTCTGGGACAGGCTCTATTTATGAACGGATGAAGATCGATATCCGGGTATGCTGTTGACTCAGGTAGCACAACCGGTCGTGGTGTAGTTTGTCCCGATAGGGACATCCGATAATAGCACCCCCATTTATTGGGGGGGGTACGGATGACCACCGGATCGCGAGTCCCGGCAGGGACGGCCGGAATTCAGGATGGCGCTCGAGCCGACGATACGGGTGTTCACACGTGATTTAACATTGCTGGTTCACCGCTTTCGGCCGTCCCTGCCGGGACTTGGCATTATTGTAACGCCACAATCCCCCAATAAATTGGGGGGCTATTCTCGGTCGTCCCTATTCGGGACGATTGGACGCCGAAAATCCGGGTTGGATACAATGCCAGTGTGCTGCAGCATGTGGCCGAACCCTTGTTTTTCAATAAACCCAAAGAGCTAAACTTCAGGGCTATTATAGATTGTCCCAATCGGGACAAAAGAACCTTGGGTTCCATTTTGCGACGCTATCCACGGGTTACCAGTACTTACCCTGTCGCCCCGAAAAACACGATATGCGCGCCAGGCTTGTCGAAGGAGCAGGTGATGACCGCGCGGCCTTTGTCGTCGAAGGCGACCGCGGCGCCGTCGGTGGCGGCGAAAGACCGGTCCACGACCTGTGCCGTGCCATAGGTATATGTGCCGCGCGCGTTGGCGAAGAGGCAGACCACGCCTTTACCCGATTCGTCTTCGATCTTCTCGTAAATCTCCGGGCTGCCGCCGACCACGCCGGTGCGCAGTTGGGTGCTGGCGGTGACGGCATCACGCACCTGCTTATAGTACCCCAGCAGCGTACCGAAACGCGCCACACCGTCGTCGGAGATCGCCGGCAGGTCGCCCCAGATACCGTTTTGCCCCAGGATGAGCGAGGCGATGTTGATGAGCTGGGAATCCGCCGGGTCGTCGGGCAGATAATGGGTCAGGAAGAGCACCGAAGGGATCCAGCGGTCATATGTCAACGGCGTGCGGCAAACCCACCCACGCGCCGGGCCGGGCCAAACGAAGATATTGCACCAGTTGCGCACGACGTCGGGGATATCATAGCTGCCAAAATACGGTCCGTTGTTGATGAGGAAATATTTCCCCGCGCTGAGGAAACCCAGACCCACAAAACGCCCGCCTTCCGTGACGTCGAAGTCGACGATCGCTTCCGGGCAGGCGTGGCAGAGACGGTCCACGACTTCGATCATCGCCAGCCCCAGTTGGAAGGCGTAGTTGTCCGCGCGCTCCTGCTCGGTGTTGTCCGCGGCGCCATGCTGGTGTCCGGGCGCATCGCATCCATACTGCCCGATGGCATCCCATTTGAAATAGGTGACGCCGACATCCTGTACCAGGCGAATCAGTTCCTCGGCAAAGGCCTCCCGGTAGCGGCTCACCAGACACATATTGTGGCTGTCTTCCGTCTCCCACACCGGGTGCGGCGTCCACTCTTTCCCCTGCGCGGCAATGTGGCAGTCCAGGTGCTGTTGATTGATAACGCTGGTCACCGCGGCTTCGGTTGGACTGAACCACAGGCCCAGCTTCATGCCATAACCGTCGAGCCGTGCTTTTACCGTGCGCAGCCCGTCAGAGAAGCGCTGGCGGTTCACCCGCCAATCGCCCGTTTTCTCATACCAGCCGGTATCCAGCACAAAGACTTCGACGCCCATGCGGTGGGCCACATCGATTTCCCGCAGGATGCGCTCCTCATACATGGAATCCAGAAAGGCCGCGCCGTGCCAGGACTGGTTGCGCTCCTGGTACGCCCAGGTGTTATAGAAGATGTATGGTTTGCGGCTTTCCAGATTCTGCGATTGATGCGTCAGCACGAAACGGCGATAGGCCGCGGCCAACGCCGCCACCGGGCCGTCGACCGCCGCTACCTGTAACCAGAGCGTACGGTACGTATGCTCCGCGCTCAACGGCTGCCCATGCACGTAATTGCCTTTGCGGGCGCGCAACGTGACGGTGTGCGCGGCGTCCAGGTGAAATTGCAGAAAGGCATCGGGCGCCTGCGAGCCGTGCTCGTACGCAAGTAGAAAACTCTGTTCTTCGCTTTGCCCCACGATCATCGGGCCCATCAGCGCGCGGCCATTCTCGAAGTCGCGCTCGGGCACCTCGGCTTCCACCAGGCAAAAGCTGTGCACCATCTCGTTAAATTCTGAGAAGCGCACCTCGGTGACCGCACAGCCCGCGGTGGAGACGGCGCCATAGGTCAGGGCATCGACGCCGGTGCTTTTGGTCAGATGGCGTGGGGCGTCGCTGAGTAACACATACTGCACGCGCAGCACCGGATCGCCGTCCGCAATGCGGAAGGCAATTTCCAACCCCAGGCGCGGGTCGGCGATAAAGGAGCCGATGAAGCGGTATTCCCAAACGCCGTTGCGGAAGGACACCGGATCAGTGACGAAACGCAATTCATGCAACACCGCCGGCAGCGATTGCCCATCGACCTCAAAGACCGGTGGGGCAATGTGCACCACCCGCCCGTTTGCACCAGCCTGATAACTCCACAAGCATGTCGCCGTGCCTTCAACGGTCAGCGTGTAGGCGCTGGTCGGTATGCTGAGCAATGTGGTGTCGAGCATGAAGAAACCTCGTAAATCGGCAATACGCTTCGCCGGTAACAACAGGGAGAACAGGAAGCGTCAAATTTGGAATAACACCACGGCGGTAGCGTATATGGCGTACCGTCTGAAAAGACCCTCCGCATTATTCATAACTGTTCGAATAATGCCACAGTTAGCCCAGCAGACAATTTCTTCTTGAATAATCCGGGCTAAATAGAGCGTGTCCCAAAGTCCACGTATTTGGATCGCGAATGGATATTTCCGTCAGGCTCGGAGAGAATTCCACACTTTATCGAAGGGAGATAAACGTGGTATTCTCGACAACGCCTGGCGGAAAAAGACACCGCGAGGCGAATGCATGGACATTGGGACAGGCTCTAAATACGATGCATGGCGGTAAAGATGGCGTCGTGCTGCACGCGAATCTGCAAGCCTAACTGGTGGCCCACGGCATTCAAGCGTTCCGACAGGTCAGGGATGGAGGTGCGCTCAGTGTCCAGTTCCACCAGCATGATCATATTAAAATAATCCTGCAGAATCGTCTGGCTGATATCGAGGATGTTGACGTCTTGTGCGGCCAACGCCGTGCTGACTCCGGCGATGATTCCCACGCGGTCTTTGCCAACCACTGTGATGACAGCTTTCACACCCCACCCCCCGATCGTCTCACGCACTGTAATAATACCCGAGGAGCCCTGTCGCCGTCCAGTGACGCGGCCGCGCCGTCCAGGCGGGGAGCAACGGTGTTATCGCGCTGTTGATGAACATGAATTCGCGAAGCGCATACAGCTTCGGTTAGAGATCAATGGACGTGCGGGTGTTGGGGGACATCGGGTCGGCTTCACGGTCATTGACGATCATCTTCTCGATGGCCTGCCAGTCGGCAATCGCGCGCAACCCGTCGGCGATCAGTATCAGCAGCACGACGTGGATCACCACGCCGATGCCCGCGGTTTTCCACAACAGCAGCGCATCGACGGCATAGCAGGCCATACCGCTGATGAAGGCCCAGGTGTAGCGCCGCGCCGCCAGCACACCAAAGGCGGCAATGCCTGCCGCCGGCAAGAGATTGAGCGCAAATAGCCCGAAGGGGGAGGCTATTTTTGGCAGCAATGTCGACACCCCGAGGCCGATGGCAGCCGTGATGCCGTTGCCGGTGAATGCCAGCACCGCGGCATGGACAACGGCCAGTACAGCGATCACGGTGAACCATTTCGCGGCTCGTTCGATGCGATCCGTCAACTCCGCCCGTGGACCGGCGGCGATTTTGGGGGATGATGGTGTTGGCATCTCGCGCTCCTTCCCAGGCTGGTGATCTCGTTGTTCGTGCGATGGCATGACTGCGGTAATGGTGTCGTGTTAGGGCGTGTTCACAGGAATCGTTCGAAGCGGTCCTTTCCCGCTTTACAGACCGGACAGGTGGCGGGTGGGTGATTACGCGCGCACAGATACCCGCATACTTTGCAGCGCCACACCGGATATGGCAATGCGGCCAATGACGCGTCCGTCGCCGTCGGTTGCGGTACGGCAATGGGCTCTGCGGGACGGCGTTCAGGGATGGGCATCGCCGCTGCTTCGCCGCGCGCAATTTCCGCCGAGACGTACAATGCGCAGTAACAGGCGCCGAATTCATCCAGGTCCGGGTCGCGGTAATCGCAGGGGCAGATCAGATCCAGATCCTGCGCGCGGTCCCCGCTGGCCAGTCGGCACGGACAGGCGCGGTAGCCGTAGCGCCCCTCGTTCACCAGCAATCCGTCGAGTAGTTCACGGGTGAAGTCGACGTCCGGGTTCAGGTGATAGCCGCCTTCTTCCGCTTCGCGCGCGAGTCGTTGCAGCAAGGCGTCAATGGTGGAAAGCTCGTGCGTGGTCATTCCTGCACCAATGCGCGGATGCGCGCTTCCTGATAACCGACGATGCACTCCGTGCCGTTGATTATCAATGTGGGGAAGGAACACTGCGAGTTCCACTTAGCGACTTCCGCGCGCACCTCCGCCTTGCGGGTGTCCTCCAGGTCGTTCACGTAAATATAGTCATACGCGACCCCTAACTCATCCAGCAGCGCCCGCGTCTTCTTGCACCAACCGCACGTCGACAACGCATACAACAACAACGGCACGGTTTCCCGGCCCGCGACATGCACGACGGTCATCCTTCCACACTCCTTCCCGGTTCACCAACGCGGTCTTCGCTGCGCGAATCTCGCGGATACTACGCCTTTTCGGCAAAAAATCGCCAGTTTCCTTTTTCATTGCAAAGATGCCTGGAAATCGCGACTGCCCGGCGCGTCGCGGTCCCGTTCACCCGTTTGACACCCCCACACCCCGTGGGTATACTGCAACGCGGATTGCTCTCCCACCTGATGCTTGAATACCTGCAACAGGCTTGGGAGAATTGAAACTGTCTTCGTTCACGAAGACTGTGAGCTGTGGAGGAATTGCCGATGTCCTGGGACGCGCGCGAACCCTATAAAGTACAGGATCTGTCGCTGGCGGAATTTGGCCGCCGGGAGATCGACATCGCCGAAAAAGAGATGCCCGGGCTGATGGCCACGCGTGAGAAGTACGGCGCGCTCCAGCCACTGCGCGGCGCGCGTATCACCGGCAGCCTGCACATGACCATCCAGACCGCGGTGCTCATCGAAACGCTGCGCGCACTGGGCGCCGATGTGCGCTGGGCCTCGTGCAATATCTTCTCCACCCAGGACCACGCCGCCGCCGCCATGGCCGCTGCCGGCGTGCCGGTCTTCGCCTGGAAGGGGGAAACGCTGGAGGAATACTGGTGGTGTACGCTGCGCGCGCTGGTTTTCCCCGAGGGCCGCGGTCCGCAACTCATTGTGGATGATGGCGGCGACGCCACGTTGCTCATTCATCGCGGCTACGCCGCGGAAGAGCGCCCGGCGCTGCTCGACGAGACGACGGACAATAAAGAACTCGCCATCGTGAATACGCTGTTGAAAGCCTGGCTCGCGCGTGACCCCGGCTTCTGGCACCGCTTGGTGGCCGACTGCCGCGGCGTCTCCGAAGAGACCACCACGGGGGTGCACCGCCTCTACCAGCTTGAAGCGCAGGGCGAATTGCTCATGCCCGCCATCAATGTCAACGACTCGGTGACCAAGAGCAAATTTGACAACATTTACGGGTGTCGCGAGTCGCTGGTCGACGGCATCAAGCGCGCCACCGACGTGATGATCGGCGGGAAAACGGCGCTGGTCTGCGGTTTCGGCGACGTGGGCAAAGGGGTGGCCGAGGCACTCGCCGCGCTGCGCGCGCAAGTGCTGGTGACGGAAATCGACCCCATCTGCGCGCTGCAGGCGTGCATGGCCGGTTATCACGTGACCACGGTGGAAGATGCGCTGCCCGTGGCGGATATCTACGTAACGGCTACAGGCAATTGCGACATCATCACCACCGCACACATGGCCGCCATGAAGGATCAGGCCATCGTCTGCAACATCGGGCATTTTGACAACGAAATCCAGGTGGACGCACTGGCTGCCTGGCCGGGCATCACGCGCACGGTCATCAAACCGCAGGTGGACAAATACACCTTCCCGGATGGCCACGCCGTCTTCATCCTGGCCGAGGGGCGCCTGGTCAACCTGGGGTGCGCCACCGGCCATCCCAGTTTCGTCATGTCGAGCAGTTTTACCAACCAGACGCTGGCGCAAATCGCCTTGTGGACGCAAAACCTGCCCATCGGCGTCACCCGCCTGCCCAAGGAGCTGGATGAGGAAGTGGCCCGTCTGCATCTGGCCAAACTCGGGGCTAAACTCACCACCCTCACCCCGCAACAAGCCGACTACATCAACGTCCCCGCCGCGGGACCGTACAAGCCGGACTACTATCGCTATTAGCCCGCGTTTTAACCCTTTTCAATCATGCTTTACAGACAAACGCCAATACTCATCTGGCGCGCAAGGGCGAAGTCATGAGTTACATCGAATGGTCTCCCGAGCACCGGCCAGGGATGGCCGGATCACCTGACCTTCTGCGGGAGGCAATACGATGTGGCTAAATTCCTCACGTCAGATGCTATCCTGACTTCAGACGATCTCCTAACTGAGGTGCTCGCGAGACCATTCGACTCAGCCCATGACTGCGCGCCATGAGACTGGGGGATCGGGAAAGGGGCGCAATGCGCATCACCATCATCGCCGTCGGCAAACTGCGCGAAGACTACCTGCGGCACGGGTGCGCGGAATACCTGAAACGCCTGCGCCGCTATGCCGCTGTCACGGTCCTTGAGGTCGCGGAAGAACAGGCGCCGGAGACCCTCTCCCCGGCGGAACAAACCCAACTCAAAACCCGCGAGGCGGAACGCTTGTGGCGCGCCGTGCCGGATGCCGCCTATGTCATCGCCCTGGACGCCGACGGCCGGGCCTTCACCTCTACGGCCTTCGCCGCCCACCTTGCCGATCTCGCGCTCACCAACGCCGGCGACCTCGCCTTCCTCCTCGGCGGTTCCCTGGGCCACGCCCCCGGCACCCTCCAACGCGCCCACCTCACCCTCAGCTTCGGCGCCTTCACCTACCCCCACCAACTCATGCGCCTGATCTTGCTCGAACAGGTCTACCGGGCGTTCAAAATTATGCGGGGGGAGCCCTACCATAAGTGACGGCTGCGGTTTGATCTCTGGTGGCGAGGTTACGTGAAGTTTTTCGAGGTCGCAAGCCCTGTCAGAGCCCATAAATTGGTGGGGACGAGTCCGAGCCCCAGTAGCGAGCCGGGCCGGGTGCGGCTAGGATGGTAGCGGATGGTCCGGTGTGACGGCACACGGTCCCCGTCTGGGCCAGTGGGGTGCGCCGCACTCGGTGTCACACCGTCCGTCGTCAGGGCAATGGTCGAGAGCCTTTTGTCCGCGCCGAAGGTGACCGACTCTACCAGCGCCTCCTGGTCGATGTTGTGGGCGTTTGTCCATGCACATGGGGTGCTCGTTGTTGTTGCGTGGTGGGTTTCCTGGAACCATCTTTCAGTGGTTTAGTCTGTGAAAGTCTGAAAACGTGTGCGCTGGCAGGATATATCCTGCTTATCTGGAATTCAGCACACGTGTGGACTTTTGGATGCCGTAACTTGATGGGAACTGCGCGCGAAGAGCGAAACATCGCGTTGCCTCATGAAGCTGGCTGGGTGCGAAGGCTGGTGTAAATCATGAACGACTGGTTTTCTATAAACCAAATCGACGCAGATACATATATCATCAGCGAATACCGCCATTGGGAAGAAACCCATTGTTACCTGATTCACGGGCAAGAGCGGAGCCTGCTGATTGACACCGGCTTGGGTATCTGCAATATCGATGCACAGGTGAGAAACCTGACGGATAAACCGGTGACAGCCTCGGCAACCCATATTCATTGGGATCACATCGGCGGTCATAAATACTATCCGGATTTTTACGCCCATTCAGCAGAACTGAATTGGCTTTCCGGTGAATTCCCGCTGACGATGGATACCATTCGGGAAATGGTTGTTGACCGCTGCGATTTGCCGGATGGTTACGATGTAAACAACTATGAGTTTTTTCAGGGAACCCCGACACGTGTATTGCATGACGGTGACATTATCGACATCGGAGACCGCACTATAGAGGTGCTGCACACCCCCGGGCATTCCCCGGGCCATCTATGCTTTTGGGAAAAGGAACGCGGATACCTGTTTACCGGTGATCTGGTATATAAGGACACACTATTCGCCTACTTTCCCTCTACTGACCCTGCGGCTTACCTGAACTCCCTGGAGAAAATTGCCACTCTGCCGGTAAAACAGTTGTTCCCGGCACACCACAGCCTGGATATCCACCGGGAAATTATAACCCGAATGCGCGACGCCTTTCGGCAACTCGATGCAGTAGGCAAACTCCATCACGGCAGCGGAAAATTCGACTACGGGGATTGGGGAGTATGGTTGTAGGGTGAATGTGCATTTACCCATCGACCAGCGTTTTTTCCGTGATTGACGAGCATAAAATGGTCGTCATAGGATCGTAAACCATAGCCGTAAGAGAGGTTTGGGGGAACCTTACCATAAGTAGCTTATAAAAATTGGCCTCAGTCAGCCGGGAACCCGTGAAGATTCATGGGTTCCCGGCTTTTGCTTCAGCTAGAATCGCGGGGGCGTATGCGTGGCTAATGACTGCGTCGGTAGACAACTACTCATGCCAGGAGGGATCAATCCTGTGCATGGCTCACCCGTTGATCTGATACCAAACGGCGGGCTCCCTGTCATATCGGGTGACAGGGAGCCCGCCGGGTCATGCTACTCCGTCAAGGTCCAGCGTACGCCGCAACTCGGCGACACCCACCAGTAGGGGTGCATGGACAGGCCGTTTTGCTTAGTAGCGGCCTTATCTTCGCCGTAGCAGATATTCGGGCCGTTGCTGTTGCCGATCGTGTAGGCGAAGCCGAAGCTGGTGCCCGGCGCCAGCTTCAGGTCGAGGATCTCCGTGCGCGGGATGGCGAACTCGTAGAGGCGCTCGTTGCCATGCTGCTGGATCACCAGTTTGGCAGCCGTCACCGCGCCCGTCGCCGGCTTGCCGGCTACGGGGCGTGGCTGGTGCGGATAATCGTGCATGCGCGGCACGCCCGGCGCCAGCAACCGCCACAGTTCGCCTTTGCCATCGGCGCACAGGTACGCGGAATACTCGTAATCCGTATCCGGCACGGCGCTGAAGCCGAATGGGATTTTGTCGGTATTGGGTTTCAGGTCGTGCCAGTCGTTCCGCACGTCGAAGGCGAGTTGCACACGGTCGCCATCCCAGGCCATGGCGCCGTTCGGGTAGCGCTTGTAGACATAGGGCACTTCGGCAAAGCTGCGTCCGGCCTCCTTGAAGGTCTTCCCGTCGGGACCCTTGTTCTTCGCCAGCCAGCTTTTGAACGGCTCCTCGTTGTCCGATTGCGCGCTATGGAAGAACGCGTCGTCGTTGCGCGTGGCCTCACGACCTTTGGTCATCTCCGGCGTGGGGTCGTTCACGCGCACGGCGAAATACAGGTTTTCCGCATCCCATGCCATCTTCAACTCGGCGAAGTTGCCGTTGGGGATCTTCTCGCGCACGTCGAGCCACGGACGGCGCGCCAGTTCCGAGATATCCTGTTTCTCCGTGTGTGCCACCAGCGTGATGCCCGGTACCGTCTTCCAATCATCGAGCTTGCCGTCAACCTTGATCTTCCGCTTCGGGGCGATGGCGGCATTCAATACCTCGCTATAGGTCGCCGCCCCCAGGTTGCTCTCCAGCGCGAAGGTGAACGGGTAGGCATTGGCGGCGTTCGACTTGGCCGCAGCGAAGGCAAACATCAGTTGCTTCGTCTCGCCGGGCGCCAACTGCAGCGCCTGCCGGTCGCTCTTCAACGTCATCCCTTCCGGCGCCGTGACTGTCAGCGTGCCGGTCAGCGGGGTGGTCAGGCAGTTATGCACCTTCACGTTCAACGGACAGGCGGGCGCATCCACGGGCTGGGGGAAGTCCTGCGGGATGATCTCCACGGGGCGCTTGCCGCTGATAGTGCCCGCCGCGATGCGCGCCACAGCCGCCGCCGGGCCCTTGGCACAGCGCACGTAGGTGGGCAGGAACGTCAACGGCAGGACCACCGTGTCCTGTCCGGTGTAGATGGGGTTCCCCGCCAGGTCAATAAAGCTCAACAGGCGGTCACGATTGTCGAGCGTCAGCGTGCCGCCATTCACCGCTTCCACCTGCGCCATCGGGCGTTCCTTGACGGCATCCTGCGGCGATTTCGCGCCGATGCCGATGAGCTGTCCGTAGAGCACCAGCAGGCCATCCTTGTCGTCATCCTTGCCGAACTGGAAGAGCCACGGCAGGCGATCCTTCAAGGCGATCTTCTCGAAGCCTTTCCCGCTGGTCATGGCGTTGAAGGTGGCCGTCGCTGTCACCACGGGCGTGGGAATCACGCCGGTGCAACCGGGTACGCCGTCAAACAGGTCGCGCGGGCACCAGGGGTTGACGCGCTCCTGCCCGGTCGCCGTGAACAGGCACACGCCCATGGGCAGGCGGTATTCGCTATTCGCCATCCAGGATTCCGTCTCCATCGAACGTTTGCCGTGGGCTTGCGCCACCAGCGGGCCATAACTCATGCACGGGCGCACATAATGGTCGGTGAAGATGTCGATATACGGGTCCATCACGTTGGTGCTGTCGGAGTAGAGCTTGTCCTCCGTGTTCATGATCGACGACGCGGCGAAGATGCGGATATCCGGAGACACTTTCTTCGCCGAGGTGGCGATGAGCTTGAGCATGTCGCGATATCGCGGGGTGTCGCTGGCCCAGCCGGAGATGCCGCCGCCTTCCCACGGCTCGTTATAATGCTCCAGGCCCCACAGCGCGCCTTTGTCATCTTTCCAGTAACGCTGGCAGAATTCGGTGATCCAGGCGCCGTACCGGGGGTACAGGTCGGGGCGGCACACCCAGTCGGCTTGTCCGCCATACGGATTGCCATCCCAATTCGGGCTGACGGCTGCGGGTGTCTGGAAGGGATTGAACGGCCACATCCACTGGTAATGCCCGCCCAGCGTGACCATGATCTTCAGGTGGTGCTGCGCGGCGATCTCCATCGAGTTGTCGTAGCGGGCCCAATCTTTGCGCCCGTCCTGCGTCTCGTTCCAGCTCCACTCGCAGCGCATGCCGCGAATGCCGATGCGTTCGTAGATGCTCGCGCGGTAATCCAGCGCCGCGCGGTCACCATTGAAGAAGTTGCCTTCGCCGAAGATCAGCGTATTCTCGACGGTGGCGTTCGGGTTGGGGCGCGGCACGCGCGCGACCGTGGTCAGAAATTGCCGCAGCAGTGTGTCTTTGCGGGTAAGAATCAGGGCGAACGTGCCGCCGCGCTTGGGCACAGGCAGATCCGTGAGGGTCACCGTCGTCGCCGGCTGGTCGGTGAACGTCACGGTGAATGGCGGGGCGGAGATAGGCGCGCCCAGCGCGGACATCAGGTCCGGCGCGCCGAAGTCGGCCACCCCGGCGATGTTGGGATCCGCCTCTTTCGGCTCGCGCTGCGCGATCTCCTGAATGTCGATGGCGAAATCCTTCACCTCACCCTGGTCCTTCTCCTTGCTCAACACCAGCGTGATGGTGACCGGCTCGTCGAAGAAAAAGACCTGGCCAGGCGCCGAACTGCCGGCGAAATGGTATGTCGCGTTTGGCATGGTGCAGTCGAAGAGCTGCATGTTCTGCGCATGCACCAGCGCGCGGTAATCTGCCGACCAGGCGCACGCGACAGCAAGCAGCAGGCAGAGCAAGGGCAACCACTGTTTCATTGTGAAATACCTCCGGAGGGAAAGTGGCGGAATGCCGGGTCAAGCAGGCAGTGAAGACGATCCGCTACTGGTTAGATGCCGGTAACGAGGAAATGTTCCGTTACTTTTTGCAGGTCAGGTATCAAAACTATTCTCAAGCGTTTCCTTGTATGACGGCGAGTGCGCCGGACGGTATCCAGCACAGCCCCCATTGCCTTGCCGGTATGGTGGGGGTCGATGAAGAAAGCGGTGATTCGCAACTCGACGAATGGATCGCCCGGTGTTGTGAGGGAGATATGTATGACTCAATCAAACCACCAATCTCTCATTGTGCACCTGGGGCAAATTGGGAGGATGTTGCGACTCTTGATCTACCAGCCATCCTGATGCATTGGCGTTTAAGCCTCGATATTCACGGGTCGCCGGCCAACAGACCCCCTAGTTTTATAAAAGGCTATGAGATAAAAGAACCCTATCATAAGTAGCGGCTGTGGTTTGATCTTAGGTGGCGAGGGTTTTGTGTTCGTCTGCAAGGCCGCAAACTCCACCATGGTTGACTGTTGCTGGGATCGAGCCCACTGGAGTTGGTCGCACACCAGGTGAAGGCTTGGTGATCATGTCATCGCGGTATGGTACAATGGAGGGGTATCTGACCAGAAAGAGGTGTACCATGTCAACAACGCTCTATGCCATTGAGTCGCAGGACGGCACTCTCGAATTGGCCTTATGCCCGGCGACCATCGAGATCCGACTGTCAGCAACAACGCGGCAAGAATTTGACGCCGCGTGCGAAGCCGAAAAGACGAAAGCAAAGAGCGGATGGTTCTCACTCGGGGGGAAGATTATCAGTGGCATCGTCGACATGGCGAATAAGTTTAGCCACCATTCCGGCGACACGATGGAGATGATTCCGTTGGAAGCGATCATGGAGATCAAGTATGATGACGATCGTCTCCAGGTGATCAAGACCGACGGTACGCAAGTGACCTGCGCGGGGGAGATCGGCTTTGCGTCATTCAAACGCGAGTTTCGATTCGAAGCTCCCCGATACTTTGCCGAGTCGGACGCCACGAGCTTCATTGCACGCTTCACCCGCATCAAGCCGCGTTATGATGCATACCTGAGTGAAGTACAGCAGGAGATGTAATCGCGAGTGTCATAGATGAAACTTCCGAGAGGATGGCTATTTCAATGTGTCGGACGCATAATGAACAGAAACGTTGCGCAGAAGTAGTGCGGCGTTTTCGCTCAATTTCAGCGGTTCCACCTTTTCCTACACCGCAAAACCGCAGCCGACGGAGTGCCTTGGGAGAACCTTATCACAAGTAGCTTAAAAAATGCCTTCAGTCGAAACAGTATTGAAACAGTATTGGGGACAATCATCCGCCATGCTTCCCAGCATCTGTGGCGGAAGCACTACCAGAGATGTAATTTGGCTATTGGGAGCCGAATTATATGACAGACTGTGATGAGCAATGTAAATATAAAAAACGGGCGGTTGAGAATATCAAGGCAAACACGACCGTCCGATAACGGACGTTCTGCAGCATGGACGTGGGAAGACACACCACCAGTGAGCGAGGAACAATGCGTATAATGGCACCATCATCTACCGATATCCATGGAGATGGCATACAGGACGATACGCGTGGTATCCAAACCTTACTCGATACGGGGGCCAGCGCGGTCTACCTGCCACCACCGCCGGCACACTACCGTATCAGCCGGACGTTGCGCATCCATTCTGGTCAGACACTACAACTCGACCCGTATACCGTTATACGCCTTGCACCGCACAGCGACACGGTGATGATCACGAACGATGACCATGAACACGGTAACACGGACATCGCACTGATCGGTGGCATTTGGGACATGGACAACCGCAACCAGGCGTCGAATCCGTTCATCGCCATGGGCGATGCGGCACTCACGACGCCGTATGACCCAGCCCTGTTCCTCGGTGTGCTGATGCGATTCAACCACGTGCGGAATTTAACCTTGCAGGGATTGACGTTGCGCGATCCGACGACGTATGGCACGCAACTGGGCAATCTTTATCAGTTCACGATACGGGATATTACCTTCGATTATCAGCATGCCAATCCCGACGAAATCAACATGGACGGCATTCATATCCACGGGAACAGTCGGTACGGGTATATCGCCAACCTTAAAGGGATGACCCATGATGATCTGCTGGCGTTGAACGCCGACGATGGACTGGTGGCGGAGATGTCGCGGGGGCCGATCGAAGATATTGCGGTGGACGGGCTCTTTGCCGAAGATGGTTGGACCGCGGTTCGCCTGCTCTCGGCCGGATCGCCGATCCGCCGTGTCAGCATCCAAAATGTCTACGGCACCTATCGCTTCAACGTCGCCTCCTTCTCGGATTATGGGCTGCATCCGGGTGAACTGAGCGTTTTTGAAGACATCTCGTTGCGCAACATCTCTTGCGCCAAATCCAGCCGCGGGTTTGAAAGTGAACCGCCACCTGAATCCATCTGGCACGCCTTTTCGATGTTCTACCTGTGGGGGAAGATCAACGTGCGCCGCCTGACCGTCGACGGCTACTCGCGCCGTGAGGAGAAATTGGCGTACGACGATATCCACATTGAACCCGAGGCTACCCTCGATGATGTCGTATTGCGGAACTGCCACGTCATCAACCGCACGCCCAACCCCATGATCTTTCTCCATAACCGTGGCATCATGCGCCATCTCAGGTTGGATGGAGTCAGTCAATGTGCCGAGGGATCACCGGCACGCGGCAGCTTGGTCTGTAACCTTGGCACGCTGACGGATGTACAAACCACAGGGATGCGCGGCGAGAACCTGGCCTTCCTGACGGATGGGATGTCATGGGAGGAACCCCATGCTGTGCATCCCCAGGTCTTGCAGGCTTCCTGATGCGCTGGCGTTTAAGCCTCGCTATTCACGGGTTGCCGACCATCAGACCCCCTGGTTTTACAAAACACTGTGAAATAAAAGAGCCTGACAATATGCCTCATGGGTTAAGCACATATCCTGAATCAAGCGCTATCGGAGTTTTTAATGAAGGCATGTGGTGCCAACCTTCAGGTGTTCCGGCATCGCGACGCAAAGGATTAGGGAGGAGATACAGATGAACTTCGTAACATCCATGGTTCTTCCGCAACAACGCCCATTTTAGCCGCATTCGCCGCAACAGGGCGCGTGGACCGGCGTGGCGGTCCGTGAGCGTCAAATAGCGCCCACCTTGTTCCGCGCACCCGCGTGTCGGGTATGCTGGAGGGGGGTGACCGGGAGCGCCTTCCAGCCGCTGTCGTCGAAGGTGGCGATCATGGCCGGTGCTGCCGGCGGCGCTGTCGCTTCCGTGCCGATCTACACTCGCCAATCACGCGACAGGTCCAGATCCGCCGCGCCGACCACCTGCGCGATCAACAGCAGGCCCATCCGCCGCGGGCTGTTATCTTCACCGGGAACCGCGCTTCCTCAGTGCGTCACTTCTCCACGGTCACCCAGCACGTTTTGCTGTAGTCCGAAACCGCCCCCTGCGCCGTGACGGCGCGCACACGGTAGGCGTATTTTCCCGGCAACAGCGTTTGGGTCAGGGTGGGGATCTTCACCGTGCCCAGCGGCTGCCAGGGACCCCAGCCGGCGGTGGTGTGCGCCATGCCTTCGATCTTCCATGCCGCGGCTGCACCTTTCCATTGCAGGAGCAGGCCACCGGGGTGCGGGGTGGCGGTGAGGTCGGTCGGCAGGGGTACTGCCGGTGCGGTGCCGGGCAGCCAGCGTAGCATGGTGGTGGCGGTATTGGTGTACGCGGGCTGGAAGAGCAGGTATTCGCCGTTCTTGCGGACGGAGACGATCAGCTCGGGTGGGCCATCATAAATGGGGGCCACACTCTGCGGGCCGACCATGGTGGTGCCGACATAGCGCAAATCCGCCTTGCGATACACACGGTTGCTCTGTGTCAACTCGTAGCCGACGAAGACGAAATTACCGGCGATGCGCAGCGTATACGGCTGGTCGTGGGGCTCCCCGGCTACGTCGGCGTCATACGGTAATGCCAGCTCATCGAGTTTGACCAGCGCATCTTCCTCCACACGGTAACGCACCAGCAGGCGCCCGGCCGGTGCGTTATGCCCCACGGTGTTGGGGAACGTGTGATTGAACCCCAGCACATACAGCGTTCGGGTCGCCGTATCATACCACAGGCGCTTGATGGAGCCGTACCCCCCGGCATATTGCCGGGCATCGCCGTCGAAAGGCGCAGGGATCGCCCATTCACGATTGTCGGGGGAGGACCAGCTCCACACCGGCGCACCGAATTTGTCCAGCCGTGCCCCTACGGCGATGCGGTAGATCTTCTGGGTGCCCTCATCGGTGTACCAGAAGTTGCCATCGTCATCAAAGTTGGAGCCGAAGAGCCAGATGCGCGGCTCCACGTCATACTCATCGGCATCGAACTGGCCGTTGCCGTTGCGATCGCGCCAGATCCAATGGCCGGAGGTGGGGGCCTGATACGGCGGCTGCATGCCCAGATTCATCGCGCGGATCATGCCGCAGGGGATGGCGGTGTTGCCATCGGTTTGCGGATTGAAGCGGAAGATGCTGTAGACGCCTTGACCCTGATCGGAGGTGATGAGGAAGAAATGGCCCTGAATGACGCGCACCCCGTAGATCAACTGTCCATTCCCGCTCATGCGGGGGTCCTGGGGGTAACGCCAGGGGTTGAGGCTGGAAGCGGACATCGTCCACTCGTTGCCTGCCGGCCGGGTGTAGTCCATGGTGTAGCGGTTGGCAGCATTGTACACCGCGGTCTCGTCGCGCGGGTCCGCTTGCGCGCTGTCCAGGTTGGCGGTACCCTGCAGGGACCAGCGGAGCGCCCCCGCAGGGGTGTAGCTTTCGATACGCGTCTGGCTGATGCCCATGGCGCCGACCTGGCCGACGTAAATGTTGCCGGTGGCATCGGCCCCGATATCGCGCATATTGTCGAACCGCAGCGGGCCATAGGTCCCATACGTGCTGGGCGGTCCGTTAAACAGCCCGCCTTTGGTGCCGAACCAGCCATTTTTTCCAAAAGTCTGGTCCAGGGTGGGCGTAGTAGTGAGCTGCGTGAAGGCCGCAATCTGCTGGTTGGGGCCATTATCGGCGACCAGCAGACGATCGCGCGGCGCATCATAAAAGATCGCCGAAGCCTGTGGGATAGCGGTAATCTGCATGGGGAGCGGCAGGCCGTCTGGCGTGAAGCTGACGATCCGCGCCGGGGCGGGCGTACTCAGCGTATACGCCTCCAGCGCGCGCACGGCGAATTTCTTGTGCACGGGCGCCTGGAGGCGGAGATATCGATACGGGGTGGGGTCGCTGACGGTCAGGTACTTCTCCGGCCACCCGCCGGGCTCCTGGGCGAACAGGTGCAGATCCGTCCACGGGCCATTCAGATCGTTGGCAGCCTGAATGAAGGCGCCCAGCAGGCTGCCGCCGGTCACCGCCACGCGCACAACCGCCAGACGCTGCCGCTGGCCGAAATCCAGCCCCACGTACCCGCCACCGTCTGCCGTGGCGAACTGGTGCTGTTCATCACGGTTGAGCATCTCCGGCCCACTGCCGGGTTCACTGCGACTGCCGAAGGGAGTGGCGGTGAGCAGGGTGGGGGCGGATTCCTGAGCGCGCTCCAGCACCCACAGGTTGCCGCGGGCATCCAGCTCCAGGCGACCGGGTCGAGTAGAGGGGAAGGCCCCGTCTTTTCGTGCCAGGGGTGTGCCGTCGCTGAGGCGGTAAACGCGGATACTGCTGTCGTTACCCTGGGTGGTCTGGCTGACAAAGAGCCGGTCGTGCGCTTCATCGGCTGCCAGGCCCAGTTGTAGTGGGTTGGGCGTTGCTGTGACGACGGGGATTGTCCTGCTCGCGAGCCCCTCAGCATTGCGCCGGCCATTCGTCGCCTGCCCGGGAGTGCGCGGGATGATCACAATGCGGTTGCCCTCGCCGTAATAGATGAAATGGTCTGTCACATCCACCGCGTTGATAGCCCCGGGAATGGGGGAGTCAATCAGGTAGTCACCATCTTTATAGACCGCCGCGCGATTGCCGCCCTCTTCCCAGGTAGAGCTGCAGAAGACCATGCCGTCCGGCGTGACGTCCAGGTCGCCAAAGTAGGACAGGGTGTAGCGCCGTTCTGCCGTGCGCCAGAACTTCTCACCCGGGTTGAGCGTATTGCCCAGCCACGAGGTGGTCACTTGCAGCGGAGTCGCCGTCACTGGGGCCGCCGCGCGCACCAGCGGCACCAGTCCGGCAAGGAGGCATAACAGGAAAAGCAAACGTCGCATCATCACCTACTCCAGGAAAGGGTATCGCGGTAACCATATCACTCGACTCATCACCCGTCAATGCGGCTGACTCGACGTGCGACCGCCTGCTGGGTATACTACCACACGGTGTGTCACCTGTTCGGGAGTGCCCATGCAATTCACCCCATTTTCTTCGCCAGGGATCATTTTGAGTTACAAGTGCTCCAGCACCTGCCGGCATTGTCTGTACGGGTGTTCTCCGCACTGGCAGGGGTGGATGACGCCGGAGCGCCTGGAGATGCTGTACCAGGCGATGGCATCAACCGGCATGGTGCGCGGGCTGCACCTGGCAGGCGGGGAGGCCTTCTTCAACTTCCCGCTGCTGCTGGAGGCGCTACGGCTGGCACGGCGGTATGGCTTGCCCATCGATTACGTGGAAACGAATGCCCACTGGTATCGCGGGCCGGAAGACGCGGAGGCGAAGTTGACTGCACTGCGCGACGCCGGGTTGAATTGTCTGCTCATCAGCTGCTCGCCTTTGCACGCAGAGTTTATTCCGCTCTCGTCTACCCTGGGCGTCATTCGTGCCGCGCGTGCCATCTTCGGGGAGCAGGGGGCCTTCGTGTGGCTGCCGGAGTTCCTGACTCAGCTCCGCGCGCTGGGGGTGGAGCAGACACTGCCGTTCGCCGAGTATGCCCGCCGGGCGGGGGCCGTGGCGGCACGCGAGGCAGCGACATATGGCGGGCAGCTTATCCCCGCCGGTCGTGCGCCGTATGCGCTGGCTGAGTACCTGCCCCAGCAACCTGTGGAAGCCTGCTGCACCAGCTCTTGCGCGCGGCAGTTGCTGGCAGGCGCGCATGGCCATTATGACCTGTACGGCCACATCCTCCCCTGTGCCGGTCTTAGCCTGGGCGATTTCGTCGATCTGCCGAAGCTCACCGCGCAGGAAATACTCGCACAGCGCCCGCTGATCCGCCTTTTGGTTGAGGAGGGTGTCCGCAGCCTGCTGGCCTATGCCGTCGCTCGGTATGCCTATCCCACTCAGACCCACTACGCCGGTCCATGCCACCTTTGCATGGACATCCGTCGCCATCTGGTAACGCTCGGTGCCCCATATGCAGAACTGGCTCCGCGACAACTGTATCAGGACCTGACGCATACCGATGGCGACACCGGACCAACCAAGGCAGACGGGACAGCATGCACGGCAACTCCGCTTGCCTCGCCAGGATGATCGGGAGCAAACCCGGCAGCGTCGCGGTCACGGTGGTGTGATTGTGACACCTATACGCAATATCTCCTGCAGCGCACCAAGGCTTCGTTGACCGGCGAGGCGGTGAGGTTGAAGACGGCCAGGTCCTTGCCAGCCTGCGGATAAAGTAACGTTGTGCGCTGCTGCCGAGATTTTCGCGTCAGGCGAACACTCTACCTGCAACTCTATGAAGGCATAGACGGCAGATAGAGTGTGAAGCATCACACGGAAAGATCGGTGGCAGCGCCGACGAGACTTTATCCGCGGGCTGCTAGCGGCTGATGTTGCTGGTAACTAGCAGGGAATCGGCAATACCAGCACCGACTCCAAGTTACGTTTACGCCGGTTCTTTAGATTGGGGGCGCCGTCTGTTTCAACGAGTCGATGGGTAGTTGGAACCTGGAAATTCAGGAATTTGCCGTTGTGCCAGGTTATCGGGCTTTCCTGATGCAAAGGCGTTTAAGCCTCGATATTCACGGGTTGCCGGCTTTTGCATCAGTAAGAATCGGGGGGGTCGTGAGCGTGGCTGATGAACAGGCTGACAAAGTCACAACCTTTGATGCCACATCACCGCGGACAATCGACGCGATGAAGGCTATCAAGCGTCATCATTGAATAATAACCGGTGACATGGGCGGTTGATGCGGTGCCGTGGCCGGTTGTAAGCGCTGAACGCCCTGTGGGAGTGTGATGCTGATGACCGTCGATGCGATGCCGTTGTCCCCGGGCGAACTCACCCTGCACACGATCGTGCTGGCGAATGGTGTCGAGGTTGAGCTGGCGCATCGTGATGGATGGCTGCACGGCATCCGCGCCGTGCGTGGGCAGGGCGTCATCTGGCGGTCAACGACGGAATGTATCGCCCCCGAGATCGCGACACCAGACGGCATGGTGATGATCGGCTGCCGGATAGCGGAGATGTGCGAGACACCCGCCGGCGTCGTCGTGCGCACCCGTCCCTACTTCCGAGTCGGGCACCGTATGGAGTGGACCGAACATGCCTTGCACGCGCGGATCAATACGGGTTCCTGGTCCGGCGCGCCGATTTCGCCCGACGGCGCCGTGCTGGAATGGCTGATCACGCCGATCGAGGCGACATACGACGGCGTCACATATACCGGGTTCTCGTATCAGTTCCATTATCGCGTGCCGGGTCAGGCCATCTACCAGATCGAAGACAAGGCGAGCTGGGAACTGGGGGGGCAGGCGGCCGGCAATACCTTCATCATGCGCAACTCGTTCACCGCGCCGATGGTCTCGCTCGAAGCGGAAACCGCCTACACATCGGCCTGGGTGGTGCCCGGCATCGCCAATCCCTACATCTTCCAGCACCTGCCGCTTTACGCTCAATTGCAGGGGTTCACCTTCCAGCATACCGCGACGCACATCCTGCTCACCGTCCATGACTATCCGTCACACGTGCGCAGCCTGTTCCAGCATGATCCCGACAGCCCGCTGCTGCTGCACTTCAACCAGTTTTGCTTCGACCTGACCGAAGAGATCACTACACCGGCGCGGCGCATTCTGATTGCGGCGTGCCCCGCGGACGGTACGGCGCTGATTAACCACTTCCTCCGTCTCCGCGCACAGATCCATCGCGACATTCGCGCCTACTACGACATCGTACTCGACCTCCCGCGCCCCTCGGCTTTCGTCTGTGCCCAAGGCGTGGCGTCGCTCGAGAAATTCCCACCGATTTTCGCGCAGCTCGGTGCGTGGGGCGTGCGCCAGGTGTATCTGGCGCCTATCTGGCGCAGTACAGCCACGGAGATCGCCCCGCGCTTCGCCGGCGAGACACCGGATTATCTCGTGCCGAATAACATCTGCTGCCCGCTGGAGTTAACGATGCCCGATGCCAACGGCGGGTGGGAGGCGTTGACGACCGCGATGGCTGCGGCGTTGACACAGGACATCGCCGCGTATCTCTGGTTTGGCGCGCATTTTTCCCCGCTCTCACCGCTGCCGCGCCGCATGCCCGACCTGCCGGCGCGCGACGTATCCGGGCAATGGCAGCGCAACAATTACAACTTCGATTTGTTTGCCGTCAACGAACAGAGCGAAGCCTTCCGCACGTATCTGTTCGACGCGTATCGCAAGGCGAAGGCGTGTGGTATACGCGGGATCTTCCGCGACTCACATTTCAACATGGCGGCGGATACCCTCAATTACCTGTGCCAACCCTACGAGGCGGGGCACGGCGGCGCCACGGGCGATCAGGTGGGGTCTCTGGATTACACCCACCAGCTGTACCCGACTATGATTCGCTCGCAGCATGACGCCGAGGTGGGTATTCAGCGCTACTTCCAACGCGAGATGGGCATGCTCTACTTCGTGGAATCCGCCGGTGTATTGGGCACGGCGGGGTGCGGCACGCACTACGCCTGGACGCGTGGCCTGGAGTGGCTGTTTGCGGACATGAGCACCGGCTTCAATCTCGATGCCGTGCGTGAAAGCGGTGATACCGTCGAACAGGCTTATTTCCGCGGGCTTTCGACGCGCCTGATGTACCACATCGAAGTCATGGTAGATGCGTATCCGGATGCAAGCGCCATCTCCGGTTTCTGGAACCCGGCGGTGCTGGCGCCGATGAATCACGGCTTTTTACGCGTCGAGCCGCACCTGCAGACGATGTGGGTGTTGCCGGACGACCGGGGGATCCGCTGGGTCGACGGTGACATCGACGTGATCTTCGCCTATACTGATTTTCCGTATACCCTCACCGGCCCTTGCCACGTGATGGAGACGATCAGCGGCGAAGGCTGGGATGCTGAGGGAACGATCACGCTGGATGCCCAACGCATCTATCTGCTGGAACCGCAGTGAAACGATCCGGCGCCCGTCCCCCAGCACCTGCAGCACCGCGTCGCTGAAGTGCAGGTGGATGGTGCCGACCTTGCGGCGACCTCCGCGTTCTCGGCGATGGCGATCTCCTCGATGACCAGGTGCAGCAGCGTTTTCTGCTGCTCGTCGTCGCCGGTCTCGATGCGCCAGACCAGTAGGCCCAGCGCGCGGCTGACGGTGCCGGCGTCCACCTTCTCGCCGTTCTCCCGCGCCAGCGTTGACTCCAGACCGTAGGCGTCGGCCTCCCGTAGGGCGATCTCCAGATCCAGCTCGGTGATGCGCGCCTCCATGGCGGCGCTGGCCAACGGGGTGGTGGTGAAAGAAGCGGTTTTTCCATGTGCAGACTAACGGTTGTCGGTCTATGGTGATTTTGTATTGCATGGTAGTGGCATATTGCCTGAATTATTGCCCCAGCGTCACCTTCCCTTCGACACGACGCAGGGTATCCAGGCCCAGAATATGGTAGCGAATCGATTTCCCGTACAGGCCTTCTTCAGCATAAATGTAGTGTTGCTTATTGCGCGGGTGCTGGAAGGCATACAGGCCTAAGGCCTGATCGATCCACCCGCCGTACTGCCGCTGCAACGTCTCGCCGACCAGCGCCGCGCCTAGCGTGTCGGCGGCGGCCTTCAGCGTGAACTTCTCCGCCGGGTTGCCACTGGTGGGCAGCACATAGCTCATCCCCTCGTCCGGCGCGGCCAGCGGCCCGTTCATCGCGGGAATCACCGAGGCGAACCATCGTTCCTTGATCGACCCACGCTGGGTGCCCAGCGCGTAGTAGTCGTCGGGGTGCAGGCGTAGCCGGCGACCGGCCCGTCCGAAACGGCGCGGCACAAAGGTGGGCATCAACCGCAAGTTGCCCTGCCCCTGTGAAAAAGTGTCCTGGATGCGGTCGGCCATCGGACCTTTCCTCATGGCTTGACGATCTCCCAAGTGGTACTGTAGATTATTGCTGATCAGGAGGGCTCAAACAAGGCACTTCATTGCTATCCTGTATCCAGTATTGCGTTATGGGCATCGAATATCTGCGCATCCTCAGTGTCGGCCAGGTGCCTCCCCATCTCGGGTGGGGCATGCCGCCGCACTGCCATCCGTTTTACGAGTTGATCAGCGTCAGTGCCGGGGCGTTCACGGTGACGACCTTGCGGGGGCGCGTCGTTGCGGGCGCCGGCGACGTCTTGCTCTACCCGGCGGGGGTAGTTCATGGCGAGCAATCGCATCCCGATCATCCCGTGCACACCTTTTCCATCAGCTTCACCTGGCCCGATGCCGTGCCGGATCTGCCGTTGATCACCCGGGATGCCGACGGCCGTCTGTGCTGGTTGCTGCGCTGGATGTACGATATACGCTTTGTCCCCGGCGCGCGCGCACAGGCGGTGCGGGATAGCATGATGCAGACGCTGCTGGCGGAATACCTGCGGCTGATCGCCTATGAGGAGCCGGATATGGTGGAGCGTACCCGGCGGTTTGTGCGGCAGCATTTGGCGGAGGCGCTCTCCCTGGATCGGTTGGCGGACCATAGTCAGATGAGCAAGTTCCACTTCGTGCGTTGCTACAAACGCCTCGCCGGCGTCACCCCGATGGACGACGTGCGCCGCCTGCGCGTTGAGGCCGCGCGCGACCTGCTGCTCGCCACCGATTTTTCCTTAACAGCCATTGCCAACCGCGTTGGCCTGGCGGACGATCACCATCTCGCGCGCCTGCTCCGCCGGTATCTGCAGATGTCTGCCGGCGAACTGCGCCACCGCCCCGCCCGCACGCGGTCACTCCTGGTGGAGGACGCTGAACGGGTGTAGACCCGCTGACCGGTGACCTGTCGGCGGATTGAGGCATTGCTTGAATGGGGGAATGCCGTTGCTCTTGACCAATGCCCCACTCGCAATTACAGATACCAAAAAGCAACCGTAGATCTAGCGAAAACACTACGATTGTGCAAAGATTGATGTGTTGTATCGGCAATGACCGTACGCACAGGCACTACCGGAGAGCGACCGAAGGGGGTATGGCGGTAATGGCACAGGAACATGTTGCACAGACGAATGCGCAGGGGTTGTATACCGAGCGACCGGAGTCTACGGCGAGTGCGCGGGTGTCATATGCCGCCCTGGCACGCGAATTGCGCGAAGGATGCGATACCTGCGTCGTCGGCGTGATGGATGACCCGCACTTTTTCGGTCAAGAGGTGCCTGCCGGGCTGACGGCGGCTGACATCGAAGCCGTCTGGGGCGCGCTGCCCGGTGTGCGCGTTGTGCGTTTAGATGCGAATCAAATTCGTTCCTATAGCCTGCTCTTTAAAGGCAAACTCGATATCCTGGTGTTCCCCTATGGTAGCGTATATCCCATGGATGCCTTCTGGATGTATTCCGGCCTTACGTTCGATCACTTTCTGAAACGGGGCGGCGCCGTGCTGACGACCGGTGGCATTCCGTTCTTCAAACAGGCGGCCCCGTGGGGAGACCACCTGCCGATTGCGACCGCGGAAGAACGTCAACAGGTGTTCGACAAATGGGTCTCACGCTTTGGGGTGAAGTATTACGAATTGCCGGCGGCACCTTCGCGGACCCTCGTGCACCGCGAGCTGCTGCCCTCGCTCGCCGCAGCGGACTCCTTCGCGGCCTCGCGCCTGGGGGTCGTGATCACCAATAGCGCTCACGAGCCGGTCCCCCAGCCGCCACATGGCAACGTCTTTCCGGAACGTTACCCCGCGCGCTGGGTCACGCCATTGCTGACCGGCATTGATGCCTGGGGCACCCCGCTGGCGGTGAATGCGGTCTTGGTGCAGGACTTTGAGAATGGCAGCCGCCGGGTCCATTTCACGCATGAAGAAGCGCCGCATCCGCTTGCTCCAGATGCGCCACACTTCACGGCGCTCATGCGCGACCTCTTCGCCTTACTGTCGAACCGTGTGATGGTGAAGGACGTCGAAGCGGATTCCGCCTGTTACCGCGACGGTGAAACGGTCAAGATAACCGCCGAGTTGGTCAGCTTTGAGACCGAATCCGTGGAAGTGACCCTGCTGCTGCGTATCAGCGATGCGTTCCATGTCGTCCATGAAGAACGGACCATGCTCACCCTGTCACCCCGGACGACGGCAACACAGCACTGGACTGTGGCGAGCGCGGCATTATCAGGTGATGAATACACCTGCCATGTCTCCTTGCAACGTGATGGCCGCACGGTGGCCGAAGGCCGAAACGGCTTTGTGCTCTGGCGTGCGGCGGTGATGACCAAGGCGCCGGCGGTCGCGCTGCACAATGAATATTTTAGCCTTGCTGGTGAGGGGCGCTTTATCTCGGGCACCAATTATTACGAATCAACGCGTGGAGAACTGATGTGGTACCGCCCGGCAGTGGACCGCATCATCGCCGACTTCCATGCCATGTACGCCAGTGGCATCAACTATATCCGCCCCCACTACCATCACTATAAATGGTTTAAGGATTATTTACTCTACCACCACCAGCACCTGTTTGACTTTTTCTCCTCGATGGAGAATTGCGACAATCCCCTTCCCGATGAGCATGCCTGGCGATTGTTCGACCTGTTCCTCTACCTCTCGCATAAGTACGGCATCATCTATGGCGGTGACCTCTTTACCCTGGTACCCGAGGAGATGGGTGATCCGCGCGGCTGGTTCGGTACGGTGGAAGCCGTGTATTGTCCGGAGAGACGCCGCGTGCAAAAAGCGTTTCTGACACAACTGCTCCGACGCTATCGCGCTGCCGAATGTGTCTCCTGGGATCTCTTCAACGAGCCGCACGCCATCCCCGATGAGGACGTGCATGCTTGGGTCAAGGATTTGCGTTCGGTTTTCGTAACTGAGGGTGTTACAACACCGATTACCGTCGGCGGTCCGCTCGGATTGGGCGATGCGGTGGACTATGATTCTCCCCACGGGCGGATTCCACCGGAAACGCTCAATACCTCCGGGCGCCCCTATTTATTGCAAGAACTGCATCTGGATAAGCCGGAAGGACTTGAACACGAACTGGCGCAAGCCGAGCTGCTGCGTACGGTCTATGTGGCTGGCATTCAGAGCGGCGTGGCCGGTATCTGCCCGTGGTCGTGGACACGCCAGATGCGGCTTTGGCAGGACACCGAACAGCACCACCATTCCTTCCCCATGGAGAAATGGGACGATCGTCTGGGGATGCACACGCGCGAAGATGGCACGCAGAAACCCGCGGGCTTGGTCTTCCAGGCACTGGCCATATTACTGGGGCGTATGACGTTGCAGAAATTTGACCCCAACACGCGGACGGTCATGACAACCCAGGGGAAGATCATTGCCTACCCCGGCAGTGAACTGGCGCCGGAGCCCGCGCTGTATCACGTCAATGGCTCCCGGTGTTTTGCCGCGATGGACAAGGGGGGCATCAGTTGGGAACAGCGGGCGTTGCTCAGTGGCCCGGGTGACGGCTTTATCTTTGCACAGGCTTTAGACGACGAAGATCTCGCTGTGAGTCGCCATGTATTGGTCCACTGCGAAGCACCGGGCGCCCTGACCATCCCACGAGCCGGCAAGGTGACCGCCCAACTGATCGACTGGCATCCCACGGCGACGCGTATATGCACCCCGTTGTCTACGGAGATGGGGAAGACAGGTACCATCATTCACCTCACCAGTGAGATGTGCCGGTACTGGGTGGAACTTCGCTGGGCCTAACGCCGTTTTGAAGACGTACGGTCCATTGACAACGGATGTTGATCATGTAGTCACTATCTCAAAACGGTCAGCCGCTCCATATATTGGCCGATATCAACATTGTCCAGTTATGAACAGGGGGAATATGTAATAGTGAGATGAAAACATGAAGTGTGTGCTATTCGATCACGCTAGCGGCGGGCTACCAAAGAGCAATGCAACAGCTCCCACCCCAGCAGAACACGATGGACCGCTACCTGATTCCAGCCTCTAAGGAGAATTTTACATGGTGCATATCCCTGGCTCCGAGTCGTGCATTGCGAAGTCGGGTATTCCGCTCTGGCGGCGTTTTTTATTGGTCGTTAGTACCATTTTAGTGTTGGGTAGCATCGCCTTCGGCGCGGAAGTCACCAACTACACTACGACCTGGCTGGGCAACACTTGGCCAGGATCTCCATACTTCCAACCCTCGTGGGGCACGGGGAAGATCGGAAAGCACGCGAATTATCATCTCATGGATATTTGCGTGACCGCAAACGGGACAATTATCGGCACCTCGTATTGGGAGGAGTCCGCACGCTACGCGCCGATCTATGACGCGCACGGGGAAAATATCGGCCACCTCACCCGTAATGATGGCATGAATAGCTTCGATTGCGGCGCGGTTGCCGCCGATGGCTCGTATGTCTGGGCTTCGAATGTCTACGCGGATGTGCCCGGCTATGTCTCGCGCTTCAACTTCACGACGATGGTCTACACCGACGTGCAAGCGCGGCTGAGTCAGGATAAAGTGTGGGGCCTGGCGGTGAACGGCAAAGAACTCTATGTCAGTGACACCATCGGCAATACCGTGAAGGTGGTGACCGCCGATACCTTGACCCCCCTGCGTTCCTGGACCGTCACCGCGCCGGGGAAGCTCGCTATCGAGAAGTCAGGCAATGTCTGGGTGCTGACACGCCATGCGACCCCGAAAGCGATTTGTTATACCAGCACGGGCACGAAGTTGTCTGAGATCACATTCCCTGCTGATGTCGATCCGCAAGACATCGCCATCAATCCGACGAACGGGCGCATCCTCATCGCCGACGCGGGCATCCATAGCCAGGTGCGCATCTATGCGGTGCAGGCCGGCGCGGTGGCGTTGGAATCGACCCTTGGTGCGGATTACGGTATTTTTAGCGGCGTCAAAGGCGAGGTCGGCCCGTTGAAATTCAATCGCCCGAACTGCGTCGGGGTGGATAGCGCCGGTAATATCTATGTCGCAAGCAACGGAGGGCTGGGTGGTTACGAATGCGGTGCGGAAATGGAAAGCTATACCCCTGAGAGGACGCGCCGTTGGAGTGTGTATGGGTTAGAATTCACGGATATCGCCGCAGTCGATCCTGGCTCGGAGAGCGATATCTTTACCAAGTACCACCACTACACCATGGATTACACGAAGGACACGGGCAAGGAATGGGCCTACAAAGGCTTTACCTATGACAAGTTCGCCTTCCCGGATGATATGCGCAATTTGGGCTATGGTCTCGGCTATACCCGCATGGCGCGCATGGCCAGGAAGAAATTTCTGGTGTTGGATCAAACGAGCTTGTGTTTCTTTCGGTTTGACGCGGAGAAGTGGGGTGAAGTCGCCATTCCCAGTGCCATGTTCATCCCGACTACCGTCAACCGCACGCCTCTTCCGGGTCTGAACCACGCGCCGGCCATTTGGCGCGACAGCAATGGGGATGGGAAGTTTGACGCCAATGAGTACCAATACCTCAATATCTCGGATCCGGCCGGCGGGGTCTGGCAAGTCATGCCGAACGGCGATGTGATTTTTGGCGGTTCCTTCGGACATGCCGATTATTTGTTGTATACGTGGAAATGCCAGGGCCTGGACGTCCACGGCAATCCGATCTATCCGACGACGCCCACCAGCGCCGTGCCGCTGCCGTACACGCTGCGGCATGTCCACCGTCTCGAATATGATGCGGCTGCCGACACCATGTATCTGGGCGGCTTCAGCGATGAGTACCCGGGAGACGACGAGGGGTTCCGTATCATCCGCG
>Ga0209697_10001950_pt1 | contig 30568 bp, 28 predicted proteins | sample AliMusrvi5mmetaG_FD_184115 | JGI IMG/M metagenome (GOLD analysis project Ga0209697, IMG submission 184115) | Freshwater lake bacterial and archeal communities from Alinen Mustajarvi, Finland, to study Microbial Dark Matter (Phase II) - Alinen... | ecosystem: Environmental > Aquatic > Freshwater... | reverse complement strand
GGAGTACGGAGTGGGGAGTGCGGAGTACGGAGTGCGGAGTACGGAGTGGGGAGTGCGGAGTGCGGAGTGTGGCGTGGACATGGGTCAGCAGGTTTTCCGTATCCTGCATGATATCAAGATAGTCGGCATGAGTCCGGTACCATTCCAGCATGGTGTATTCGGGATGATGCAAATGGCCCCATTCGCCTTTCCGGAAACAGGGGCCGATCTGGAAGATCTTGTCATAACCGGCGGCGAGCAGGCGTTTCATGTGCAATTCAGGGGACGTGCGCAGGAAGCCGGCCCCGGCGGGTTCGGCGTCAATATGCAGTTCCATGGCAGGGGTCGGGAGGCGAACGGGCGTTTCCACCTCGGTGAACCCTGCGGCTTCAAACCAGGTTCGGAGGGAGGACAAGACTTGACTGCGAAAAACCAAGGCCGGCCGCAGAGACTGCAACCGGTTCCGGTCAAGATGAAGATGCCGCATGATCCCTGCCCTCGGATTCCGGATCCCGGATCTCGGTGTTCGGGTTATTTCTTCAACACGCGGTCGGCATACTCGCCGGTGCGGGTGTCGATCTTGATCGTGTCGCCCTGATTGACAAACAGGGGGACCTGAATTTCAAAGCCGCCATTGATTTTGGCCGGCTTATTCACGTTGGTGGCGGTGTTGCCGCGGGCGCCGGGTTCGGTGTCCAGGACTTCCTTCTCGATGAAGGTGGGCAGCGTGACATCCACGGGGCGGCCGTTATGGTACAGGACGCGGACCTCGCAATCGTCGTAAAGGAAAAACCGGTTGTCGCCCAGTACATCGGCGGTCAGGGTGAACTGCTCGTAGTTCTCGTCCATGAAGATGTAATGATCGGTTTCATTGTGGGAATAACGCATGGTCCGTTCTTCCAGGTCGGGCTTCTTCAGAACATCGTTTGAACGGAAGGCGCGGACGAAGGTGTTCCCGTCGATGAGGCTTTTCAGACGGCAGGTGTAGATGGCGGCGCCTTTGCCGGGTTTCACGAAGTTGAATTCAGAAATCAAATAAGGCACGCCATCAATTTCGACGCGTAACCCTTTACGAAAATCAGACGCTGTGTAATCCGCCATAAACCCAATCCCTTCGTTTCTCGACTATGTTCAGAAATAGGCCGCATAAAATAGGCATCATGCGTGACACTGTCAAATGTAAACTATGCTGGTAAATGGTGATATAGTATGGGTTGAAAGGGATCTGTTCCGCGAGATTCCGGCTATTGACAGTCAGGGAACTGATCCCTATAGTCTGCCATCTTTTCGGGCGATTAGCTCAGTTGGTTAGAGCACTACCTTGACATGGTAGGGGTCGTAGGTTCGAGTCCTATATCGCCCACCATCCCATTCGGCTCTCGATAAAGGGGCGGCAATGGATAATTCCACATCTTTAAAAAAATATTAGTTCATTATGCCAGCACTTTGATCATCAGCAAAAACCTGATGGCGAATCAGGTTTAACCCGATTGCGGGAAAAGCCTTTTGTTGTGATCATATCCCCAGTCAACGGATGAGGTGGTGGGTCTCCCCTGATACCGAACCCCCCTTTGGTAGATGACGTTAGCCGTCCGCAAGATAAGGCATAGCATCCTCACCACTTCCCGTTGACTTTTCGTTTTTAAAAGACTCAAATTAATTTTGACACAATGATAATAGTTGGCGGATGTTTGTTTATAGTGGGTGTGCTTCTGACGTTATTTCCCATAATCAAGTGGGCTGTGGGGCCCGGGCTGTTGTTGATCGGTGGATTGACATGGATGATTGGCGTTTATTTGAAATAGTTTCCACTTATTAAAACAGCGCAGGATCTGGTTTCAATGGCGATTGAATACAGGATGGAGCAGTTCGGCAATCACGAACGGGTGGTGGGATCTGGCGCTAGTCCATGCCCTCTGCCACCTAGACCAGTTCAACGCGCGCCAGTCGTCTGTTCAAGATATAAAACACGTATTTATCTCCTTGCTGACATCGGTGCGCAATGATATATTCGTGCGCATAAATATATCAACAAACACTGATTGGTTGGCTCGAAGTAAAAAGGCGCGATGAAATGAATAGGCAGCAATATCTATTTCAGAAAATGAACGCATGGTTGGGGGCGAAGGGTTACCAACCCGTCTTTTCGCTTTCCAACAAGGATGCCGGTCTTGATATGAATGCTGTCTTCAGGAAAGAGGACGCGGTTCCTCTTGTTGTCGAGATGCGGGTCATGAATGCCTACAGGTCTCAGGAATTCCGGGCGTTGGTCGGTGATGCGATACTACGCAACCGGTATGGCGAACCGGGGCACCAAGTTGAAGGGGAACTTTTCCTTGTTGTCATGCTGAAACGCATGAGCCCTATGGTCGTGAAGGATCTTCAGGACTATGCTCAACGGTATCTGCCGTCTTTAAACTGGCTGGCGATGGATGAAGTTGGTCAAGGCCGGGCGCGTTTCAGTGGAGTCGAGGAATCGCTCTCATTGCCGGATGCCTTCCGGCAAGAGGTTGATGTCCGGGTCCAGGGCTCACAGGGAAATGTCTTTTCCCAAAAGAACCAGTGGTTGTTCAAAATCCTTCTGTTGGCGGGCATTGATAAGCAGTACTGGGGAGGGCCATCCCTCGTTCCAGGAAGCATAGGTGAACTGGCTCAAATATCGGGCGTTTCCCAGCCCTCAGTCTCATCTTTTGTGATGAGGGCGGGGAGCGCGGGATTCTTGAAACGGTCCCGAGGTGGATTTCACATTATGCGATATCGCGAATTGCTGGATGAATGGTTCTACTCCGTCAAACAACGACGGCGCTATGAGGTCGGGGCACGCTTTCTCTATGGCGAGGAGCCTGCGGAACGCTTTGTTGGCAAGATGAGGGAATACTGCCTCAAGGCCAAGCCGGGATCTGATGGCCCGGCACTTATTGTGGGTCATCACCTTGCATGTCATCTTTTGAAACTGGGCCGCTCCAATGTGCAGTTTGCCAAGATCTATGCAAATCGCCCGGTAGAGGAAATTATGTCGGCACTCGACCTGGCGCGAGATGAATCCTCCGATCCTCAACTGGTTCTGGCGGTTCCGCCAGTCGCGCAACCGATCCTTGCGGGACATGTTGTTTGCGATGGAATTCCCGTAAGTGATGTACTTCAATGCTACTTGGACGTGAGATCGTCGCTTGCACGCGGCAATGAGCAGGCAGAGTTCATTCTGGAAAAGATACTCATGCCTCATTTCGAAAGGAAGCCTCTATGTTGATGGGAAAAGAGTTTGATCCTTTCTTCGCCCAGATTGTGCGGACTCTGGGACCCTATTTGGATGATATTTTGTGTATCGGTGGATGCGCCAATGCTCTTTACCGGTTTCACGATCTTGCGAGTCCTATGCCCTGGGGATATCTTGGAACCAAGGACGTGGATGTGGCCACAGAGACAGACGCAGAGGGGCGAATTGTAAAAGCAAATTACGGGAAGATTTACGGACCGATTCAGTACGGACAAGGCGGGGACAAGCTGGATGCTGTGTGCTACTTCAACCCCGAAGTGAATGATCGGAATCTGGAATTTGACCCGAAACATGATCTGGCGGGACAACGATATGACTGGCCGTAAGGAGCGATCTTAGTCATATGAGACCAGGAGTTGAAACTACAGATATTGTGACAGGCGGCGGCGATGAAGCCACCCGCGACAAGGTGGTGGTCATAAATATCCGCTTTTCCTTGAGCGATGGAACCATCCTGACCGACTTCTACGGTGATGGTAAAAGAATCATCATCGACCTTCGCCGCCGTGACTGCATTGCCGGTGTGGAGCTTTCGTGACCGTCCCCATTCCGGGAATGAAGTGGAAATATTCGAGAATGAAGTATGTCGAATCACAGATGGAGCCGAAAGACGCCTCGGCCTTGTTCAAACAGTTGATGGATTTACCTGCCCGGTTCCCTGGGCAATGCTTCCCAAGTGATGGGGTCTATGTGGATCATTCGGAAAACGATGGCGGAACCCATAGACTCAGATGCAACCACGAGTTATGCCTCGCTGTGACCATATGGGAATCGGGGCAAATCCAAGAAACCTATTATCTCACGGAGGAAAGTCCTGCTTGGCAGTCATCAATCCTTCCCACATTCATTCGGGAGCTGATTAAACCTATTCTCACGGCGTCCACTCGTTCTCGTGACGGACTGGTTTGACCACCGGAATCACAATTTCAGGGACTCAAACGCGTAGGGAAATACAGTGCCGCTCCGAGCCTGGAGGGATGCTGATTACTGCCAAAATTACTGCCGTGTTGTTCAGTTGGCAGAGCAGCCGACTGCATAACTGGTTCAGAATGAACACTATAGAAGTGGTGGCGAGGGTCGGAATCGAACCGACGACACGCGGATTTTCAGTCCTTCCGAAATTGTATAGTTTACTAGGAAAACAGCGTATTTCGGTTGATTTGGTGTAAATGTGGTGTAAAATCTCGCCTCGATGCATCTCATGAATTTCTATGCGTGTTCATGCGTGCAACCTGAGGCCTCGTTACAGGAGACACAGATGAAAAGGGTCACAAAACGCCGTACGGGATATTTGTATAGACGCGGCCAAGTCTACTATCTCGAGTATATGTTGAATGGCCAGCGGGTGAAACAAGCTTTGCGTGATGCCGAAGGAACCCCGATTACCGACCGCAAGAAGGCCGAAACGAAACGCATTGCGATTATGTCACCTCTGACCGTTGCCGACAGGCAAGATGCGAAACAGATAGCTCGGGCAGAATTTGATGCCGCCGACAGCGGGCATACCGAACCCGCGCAGGTCGCTGGAAAAGAAGAGGAAGTTGTTGTGGCGTTGACCATTCAGGATGCGTGGGACACCTACGTCAATTCCACGCAACGCCCTGACTCCGGTCCGCGCACACTCACAGGCTACGAGAGCCAGTTCCGACTCTTTGCCTCCTGGATGGGCGAGAAGTATCCCTCCTGTCCAGAGATGCGGCAGGTCACTTCGGAAATTGCCGACCAATACGCATCCTATCTGCTACACGATGACGTCTACCCCAAGTCTCTTCGATCCAAGAAACGTAAAGGGATGTCGAACGATGAAGAGAAGCCCACCCCGAAACGGGCAGCCAGCTCAAATACCTTCAATAAGCACATCCGCTTGCTAGAACTAGTGTTTCGCGTCTTGAAGAAGAAAGCTCAATTGATTGATAACCCGTGGAGCGAAATCGGCAAAAAAACAGAGCGCAAGCAGAGCCGCCGTGAGCTTACCATTGGGGAAATCAACACCATCGTTAATAAAGCCGAAGGGGAACTTAAGACACTGCTGCTGCTCGGAATCTACACGGGCATGCGCCTCGGCGACTGTTGCACTCTTCGTTGGTCCGAAGTTGACCGTACACGCAACATTATCCTTCGTGTGCCGAACAAGACCGCTCGAAAAGGTGAGCCAGTACACATACCCATACACCTTACCCTCGCCAAGGTCCTCTTCTCGAAACCGACTCCAAAACAAGGAGAATATGTGATGCCGGGATTTGCCAGGAAATATCGGCAGAACAATTCCGATATAACGAAGGAGATGCGCGATCACTTTACAGACTGCAGCATCCGCGTCCACGGTGAGGGAACCGGTAAAGGAACGGATAAGCGTGCAGTCGTCGAGGTCGGATTTCACAGCCTTCGACATTCTTTCGTGTCGCTGTGTCGTCAGGCCAATGCCCCCCTTGCGGTAGTTGAGGCCATCGTTGGCCATAGCAATCCCGCCATGACCCGTCATTACACCCATGTCGGAGAACTTGCCGCAGGTCAGGCAGTAGCCGCGCTCCCCGCCATTGGCCGTCAGAATACAGAAGGACCACGGAAGAGCGCGAGGGCTAAGCTACTTTCCAAACGTGATCAGGAATTCGTCGCGATTCTTGAGAATTCGTCAGCCGTGACATGGATCAAGGATCGTGAAAGACTTCTTGGCCTGATTCTGGGCAAATGACACACTTAACGGAGACTGTGCGTGGTCTGTCAAACCAAGCCCCGTTGAGCTGGCCGTAAGGTAGCCTGGCGAAGTAAGTGAGTTGGGGGTTACTGGGCGTTGAATCGCTTTTCAAAGTTCCCGACGACGCGCATGATTTCGTCGAAGGTGGGAACTTTGCCAAAGAACATTTCGCCAGCCATGGCTTGATAATCGCGTCGCCAGTCCTGTATCTGGCTTTCTAAGGGCATAAGCCGGAGAGTCCCTTTGCGTAAAGTGTCATAGTCCATCCAAGACCAGTTGAAATAGATTTCACGGTGTGCGGCAATTCTTTTGAAAAGATCCAAGTCCTGGGTGGCGCGAGTGGCTACACCCTTTTCAATCAAGCACCAAAGGTCATAATAATGACGGGCAAGCCGGACTTTACGTGCCTTGTCGGCGGGGCGATAGGTTTCCTCGTGCAATAACATGGCCTTCTCCCAAAATGTCCGCTCTGGCAGAAGAGCATGCACAGGAAATTCGCTTGCCTTAAAGATCTCCGGAAATGCCTCAGCCAGGTATGGCCGAATTAATGGTGATGCTGACGGTTCAGTGTCGGACCTGGCGCCCATCTCGATTTTCACGACTGGCCGTAAATAGGCAACCGTCCCGGTCAGCGAGCCGGGATAATGAAACAGCAGTGTCTGGCGATCAGGATCTTCATCGGCCGAGGCGGGCACGAGATCCCACGCAGGGACATTGGGCAGGAACTGGCGAATACGATCTTCCAGCGTGGGCTTGAGCTCCTCATGAATTCTCTTTTGGCATTCTTTTTTCAAAGCATCCAGCCTTGTGCGTCGCTGCTTCTTACTCGGGGCTACTTCTGGACTTGTCTCGCCACCAAAACCCAGGAACTCGCGTGCCACGACAATGTCGATGTCTTCTGAGAAACGTTCAATCAACTTCCATCCCTTTGAGAGTGATGTCCCGCCCTTGAATGTGAGATGAGTACCCCATGTGGGTAGGGTGAAAAGTTGATGGAGTATCCAACATACCCAGAAATCTTTCTCGATGCTGGCTGCTGAGAGGCCTATCCTGACTTCTGCCTCCTTGCAGAATCGGCGGCGATCTTCTTCTGTCATGGCGATAAATGCCTGCATATCTTAATCCTTTCCTGATTCCGCCAGGCGGCGCATGATTCCTGCGACCCAAGCGGGGGCGTAGCGAGCATCATCCAGTAGTTTGTGTCTGTCATCCTTAGATAATCTGTTCTTGAGTATCCCCAATGTTTGATCATCGACATGCCTCGCCCCTATCCAGCGCAGAGCCTGAATTACCAAGCCGCTGGTGGTGCCTGCTGTGGCCATGTTCCGCGTGGACGTGTGCTTGAGGATAATCTCACGTTTCCCGAGACAGACTCGGCGTGAACGCCCATCTGTAAGAAATACCGTTTTTGCCGGAACCTGGTCCGATAACCCCAGCATATTAGCGGCGTAGGCACCTGTCGGTTGGATATGCGAGGCATCACGCCCCTTGAGTGCCTGCGCCATGGCATCTATGGAGGGCGAGAGCAAGCCGATGCGTGGATCATGGTCAGGATAGTCGTAGAGACCGCGCGCAAGTTGGCGGATTACCCCCGTTCGAGAGTGCCTCAAGAGTGCAATAGCCACGGCTGACTGGCTGCCCAGATCTTGGAAGTCAGAAGGTGTGAAAACCCAGCCCTTCCCCTTGCTATTGATGCGGCTCAGGACTTGGCTATCAACTGAATGGAGGTGCTTACTCATCTTTTGAAATAAAAACATATACTTATTTATTTCAAATACAACTCTTTTTTCTTATCTGTAATGACATCGAGCAGCCACCACCAAGCCCCACCGGTGGGTATATATCTCTTTAACAGTGACGCGTCCTGAGTAAGAACATCCCGCCTACGATAGCACCAAAGAAAAGCCAAACCCAACAATAATACAACCACTTACTGCAGGTTTTCATGAACTTCGTGCAGGGTGGCAGAAACGATGGGTTGCCGATGCTGTATAGGGAGAGTGGGCCGATGCCAAGAAATATCACGAGCAAGATTACGTCAGGAACCCTAGGCAAAGGCAAGATGACGTAGTTGGGGCCGTAGATTATCCTTACAAATCCGTCCACCATCATTTTTACACTAAGAAACCCCAATATCCAGATAACCGACGCAACACACTTCGGAAAAATCCCATTCTGATTTCTGAACAGTGCATAACTTAACATGATGAACCTCCTTTTATTGAGACCATTATTTATCTAAGAGTGGAATGTCGAAATAGGCAGCCCGGCTTTTTGAGGAAATAGGCCGCTTTGTACCCCGCGGCACCATGCCGGAATTCATGCTCTAATGTCTTCGATTGCTTCATAATTACCAGTGCTCGGGAAAAGACGGGCACTTGCTACTTGTACGCCAGGCAGTCACCGTCTGTGTTGTAGAGATCCCATGCCCACGGACAGGTATCAGCGTCCACACATCGGTTGCAAGTAAACATATCCTTGGCGGGCACAGGAAATCCGCTCTCTCCCATCTCACGGATAGAGTCCTCGTTGTATCGCTCCTCATAGGTCATTGTGAAACCCTCCTCGCTATTGACATCCTTGGTCATGACAGAAGACTAAGGCATCACAAGTCATCGAGACTATGGACGACGCTGGGACAGTGGGGGATATTCAGGGTTAGCAAAAGGATTTGGCTGCGACTGCGACGGGGATTTATAAATCCGCTTGTCCCAGGTTGGAATGAGGCATAAAGTCAACTTGTGTTGATCAATCAACCTCAGGAGGCGATATGAAGTCTAAGAGTGAAATCGTTGCAGAGCTGGCGGAAACCGTAGGAGTCGAAAAGAAGCAGGCAGTGGCGATGCTGGAGGCCTTGGTTACAATGGCTTACCGTGAAGCGTCGGCTGGTTTCCAGATTCCTGGCCTCGGTAAACTCGTCAAGGTTGAGCGGGCAGCGCGTACCGGCCGCAATCCTGCCACCGGCGCGACCATCCAGATTCCCGCCAAGACGGTCCTGAAGTTCAAGATCGCCAAGGCGGCGAAGGACGCGATCCTCTCGTAGGGCGATGACCCCGGCTCAAGCGTTCTGGATGATCAACGTTTGTACGATCGGATAAATCCAAGAAGATCCTTGGAGTTTAGAACATTTATCCGTTTCACAGATAGTTTGATTAATACATCTGCATTCGGAAATACCAGAACAGACACGATCCAGGGTTTCCTTCCGAATAATAGCCCGAGCATGTGCCGTAACCATCGGATACTCCGGTTGATCTGACCAATCGGATTCGATGAAAAATGGTGTTTATTGACCAGGAGATGTTTGCCATTCCATGTCACCGTCCCATGATGCGATTTGGTTTCAATAAGAAATGTTTTTAGGTCTGGACGGATAACGAGGTGGTCAAGGTTCCCGTAAGGGAAGGGAATGTTATTCAGAACCAGGTAGCCATCCAGCAGAAGCTTTGACAGCAGCCTGCCTACTTCTTCTTCCGCCGCCTCCCAGCGGGTCAGTCCTGGTCGTCGATATGGCCCTTTGCTGCGATTGTCGCCGATGTCGCTTTTTTGAGCCATCTGCCAAAGAGGTATCCCCTGCTTAAAAAGGTATCGACCGGTATTCGGCTTACCGAAAGGTTAAAATACTACCTCCACCCCCCAATGGGATGTACGATTGCAGTTACCAAACAGGACGAAGGCCTGAGTACAAATCCAGGGCTGAACGTCAGATCGCCGAGTTTCTCGACAGCCATCGCATTCCTTACATCTATGAGAAACCGACGGCTGTAGTGGATGCCGGTAAACTGAAAATCTGGCATCCGGACTACTCGTTACAATGCGGCCCGCTCATCGAATATTTTGGCATTACCGGAGACCTCCATTACATGGAGAGTGCCCGCCACAAGCTCCGCGTCTATCAAGAAAACCAGTTTGATGTGATTCCGATCTACCCGGCAGACATGATTCCGCAGTGGCCAGATAATCTACTGCGCCGGATAGAATCTGTGCTAGAGCCGCGGATTCGAGACCTTTATCGTTTCTGAGGCCTTGTCGCTGTGTCTCCCAGTATAGCCCGTTATTTCCCAAAATACACCTGCGCTTTCCCAATAGCGCCCATTGCTCAACTCGACTTTATGTTTGATCATGTTGGCGATGAGAAGGAAACCAGTAGTTCTGAACACAATATACAGGAGGATATCATGAGCAAGATGACTGAAAACTTTATGGCCAAAGTGGTGGATGCACTTGACGAGCACGATGGCGAAATGTTTGCAATGGATGCGTTGAGAATGGAAAGCAATCACATCGTGGTTCCTATTAGCGCGCTAATCACCGATAAGGATGCGCTTCCCATTCCGATCCTGTTAGTGACTGAGCGGCACGACGCTCTGTTTGTTGAGGCTCATGAACTGCTCTATCTCGGCTCCCCAGGAAGTCTCATGAACGCCGCGGTAGATGGACTTTTGAAAGAGTTGCTGTATAACGACAAGTCAGCGGTCGAAAATCGCGCAGAGGATATTCGTGCTTTTCGAATGCTTTCCAACTTGTATCTGTCAAGCGACCATACAGGGGACGAGTTGCTTGCTTCTGCTATCCAGGCGACAAACGCTGCAACTGCCTTCACCACGGCCATTAAAGATCCATTCGACGGCGAGATTCTTGTCAGGAGCCACATGCACTGCGACTTCAATGCCATTCCTGAGGAGTTTTCCTTCTTAGTAGGAGGGGTGCTTGATCATTCAGCTCGGATTCGAAGGTTTGTGACGATCATGCGTCGTCTGGTGCTGCCTGACAGTACCAACTTCGAGAATGTTGTTGAAGCTGTGCTTTCGAGGATTTCATCTTTGCCTACGGGGCACGACGAAGGCGTTTCAAAGGTGTCTCGAAAGAAAAGCCCGAATCATGCAACGTTGTGACCGGTTAATAAAGGGAAGGAGCGGTCAAATGAATGGCAAACCCTCAGAGCATTCCGTTGTCGTGAAATCAATTGCGGTGACACGAAGATTAGCCATGACACACCGGGTCGGGGCAGAGGATGTGATCGGTCCTGAATTCCTTGCTGCCGGCATTTTGAAGGCCATGCCCAATGCCAGGGAATTCCTACGGAATCAAGGATTGGCCCATGTTATTTCTTGTTTGGAGAATATTCCGGATGTCTCGGAGGCGGATATGAAGGATTTGCCGCCGGCGAAACTTGACGCTGACTTGGAAGGGTTGATGAAAGGAGATCTCCGAGGATTCCTTGATGGCTCGATAGTGGCCGCTGACGCATTGGGCAAGCTTCTGGCGGTGCCCGGGATTGTCGAACGCCTAGCGTCTTTCGGGAATAGAAGACTCGTGAAAGAAGCCCCCGAAATTGACAAACGGGAATTGATGGCGAGGGTAACGGGGCTGTTTCAGCATGGATACAGGTTAGCTCTAGCGTACTATTCTCCGGATTCGAAAATAGGAATGTCTGATTTCGCGGCGGATCATCCGCCCCAGGCTTTTATTTATGCAGTAAACGAGTATCGCAAACGCCGCGATGCTGTTCGCAGCATAATGTATAGCGGCCCTCGAAAGCAGAGATTGTCCGTTTTTGAACGATACATGCGCCTCTACGGCCCTGTTGCCGCAGATGTCGCCACGGCAGTCGTTGTCAACGAGTTAACTCCTTATGTTAAGGATGGGGCACTGATAACGGTACGCGATATCGCATACGCGATTGCGCCTTATGATTACCATCGGATGGCTGGCAACGTAATTGAGGCGGTGCAAACCTTAAAAAAGGATGCCCTTGTCCGACTCATTCCGGAGCCGGATTATTGTCAGATGTTTTCCGGAGTTTTGCCCACCGAGGCTCTGTTCAGCGATTTCACTCAATATCTGGGAGGATCGGCTGATTGGTAACTCTGGCGAAAGTGGATGCTGGTGGTGAATGGGTTGAAGAATTGCTTTTCTTGGGAAAAACCCGGCCATCACTATGATGAGCATGAACAGGTGACCTGTCGCAAGTAGCTTATCTTTAGTGGTCAACTCAATGCTCGACCGATAGCAGCGTTATGACCTGATCGGAATAGCCCAACGCGATCGAATCCTCCCACAATTCGGACGACTGCGAACGGTTCGAGTACCATCTATTGGACGCCGTCTTCATGCCTTCAATCTGGACATGCCGCCCGGAAGAAAGGAGTTCCCAAGCCTTCGATTCCCGTGGGATAGCCATCTGTCGGGCCATGAAACGAAAACCGCTCGCCTCCATCTCGTCAGAGGCGATGTAGTATTTGACTTTTCCTGCCTCGGACACAACAACGCCACATGCCTCGGTCGCGTACTGTACATACCGAATGACAGCACATGGCAAGGAAACATCGAGGGTTCGGGCCATATCTCGGATGGACTTCAGGGTCATCATGCCCTGTTTGTCGATGTGCGTCTGAATCAGGCGGCGGGGAATCAGTAGGTTTGCGGCAAACGTGTCTGCCTGTCTTTCTGACAACTTGTCAGATATGAACCCAATGTGACAGTCGGGGCTTTGTCCTGCCATCAGGGCCTGGCGTTGGTCCGGCAGATAGTAGTGTCCAAGTTCGTGTGCGATGGTGAAACGTATCCGCACTTGCGATGCGGAGAGGAACGCATCGGGGTAATACAGGATGAACAGGTGTTCATCCAGGAGGTATTCCAAGCGGCCGTGAAATTGATGGCCGTAGTCCCCGGGTGCCAGTTCTATGCCTTCTGCACTGGCAATTCGGTTCAAGTCAACGGGGGCGCTGGTGCATCCCCACGTCTCGCGAACATCTTCACATAGTTTCTCTATCGCAGGGTCAATCATTCCTGGCTCTTGTCGGATTGAGTTCGTCTTCGGCGTGCACGTTCAATGGCTTCCTTGCGCTTTTCGCCCAATGCCTTGAGGGTTTCTGGGTCAGTTATCTCCTCAGCCTGTTTCCTTGCTGCAGCCCTGAGTCGAGGCTCCTCGCCCAGATTTACAGTCAAGCCAGGGAATTGGAGGATATGAGACGAGGCTTCCGTCTGCCTGCCGCCAATGCGTCCAAACGGATCCAACCCGTGAAGCATTTCGACATCCTCTTTGCTCAAAGGAGTCTTGTCGTCCATGAAAACCTTAATGTCCGCTGCGTTGATCTCAGATTCACTGAGTCGTACCAGAAGCTCTCGCGTGATAAGAGCATCTATCGTCCGATCCTCTTGTTCTGTTCTGTTCATGATTACCTCAAGGTTCGAAGTGAGTCGTTTGCTTTCAAATACTCAACGAACTTGTCTCTAATCTCCTGCAAGGCCCGTTTCACCGCCATTGCACTCGTAGGCTGCAAGCCCCGCTGAAGCATTTCTTCGTATACAACTGTAGATCCGATTCTTGACGGGAACGCCTTCGTTTCATCCATGATGGCCTGGGCGCAATCCGCCAGCACATATGCGACTTCCATCTGTTTTCGCGGTAACAAGTGCATCCAGGTTTTAAAAGCCGCCAACATAGCCGTGGCCTTCTTCAGGGACTCCAAGTGTCGAAGTTGTTCACCGATGCTGGTTCCGTGGATAACATCTTCGCAAAGGTGGCGGTAACCGGAGGAATCGGTCGCCTTGAGTCTCGGAAAAGCGACTTTGCAAAAACTGCTCGACATCTTGATTCTGGCTCTGAAGAAAGCACTGTATCTCTTACCTTTCGAGCAAATAATATTGTCCGCTCAATCAGCCGATCGGTTTCGACCAATGACATGGATTGGCAAGGACAAACAGCCACAACTTGAGCCGCGAATTCTGATTGAAGATGCGGGTAAGTCCTATGGCGATAAAAAAACAGAAAACATGCTGATCCACGGCGACAATCTTCTCGCGCTCAAGGCGCTGGAACAAGATTTCGCAGGTAAACTTAAGTGCATCTACATTGATCCTCCATATAACGCCGAACAGGCCCTCAATAAACTTTACGACGACAGTATTGAGCATTCGCAATGGTTATCCCTAATGCGTGATCGATTTGAGATCCTTCGGTATCTTCTAAGGAAAGATGGCGTGTTCTTCTGTCAGCTAAACGACGATGAAATGGCTTATGGTAAGGTATTGCTTGATGAGGTATTTGGGCGAAAGAACTTTCTTAACCAAGTCAGTGTACGAATGAAGCAAACTGCCGGCGCTTCTGGTGGCGGAGAAGACAAGAGACTGAAGAAGAATATTGAGCATATCTTAATCTACGCTCGTGATAAAGATGGCGATGGGGGATTTCAGAGCTTCAACGAGGTCTATGATGAAGAAGATTTATTTGAAGTCATTGATGACATGCGCGCTGAAGGCAAAAGCTGGAAATATACGCGAGTCCTCAAAAGCTTAGGTCAGCGGCAATTCATCACTACTTTTGAGGATGGCTCTGGTCAGTCGATCAATGTTTATCGTCACGATAACGTTGTGATGACGCCAATTAGCAAGATCTCCGAAATGGAAGGGCTGTCTGAGCAAGAATGTTACGTTAAATATTTTGATAAAATCTTTCGTGACACAAACGCTCAAAGTTCAATTCGAACGCGTGTCATGGAAGCTGTCGCTGGCAAAGGTGATTTCTTCAGCATCGAATACATGCCGAGATCAGGGAAGAATAAAGGGCGCATAGTGACACTCTACTACAAAGGAAACAACTGCGACCTCATAGCGTGGTTGAAAGATGTTGCCGTAAAGAAAGGGGATAGGCTTGTAAAACTTGAAAAGGCGGGGACTTATTGGGAAGGCTTTCCGCTTAACAATTTAACGAAGGAAGGCGGAGTCTTATTCCCTCAAGGAAAAAAACCTGAAGCACTCATCAAGAAAGTATTTGAACTGTCTACTCAGCCAAGTGATTGGGTTCTCGATTCATTTGGTGGGTCCGGCACAACGGGTGCAGTGGCTCACAAGATGGGGCGGCGATGGATAATGGTAGAACTTGGCGATCACTGTGAAACACATTGTCTGTCCCGGATGAAAAAGGTTTGCGATGGTGCTGATCAAGGAGGTATTTCGGAGGCGGTTGGCTGGAAAGGAGGAGGAGGGTTTAAATATTACGAGTTAGCTCCAAGCCTTCTCTCAAAAGATAAGTACGGCAATTGGGTTATCAGCGAGGGTTACAATGCTAATATGTTGGCCGCAGCTATGGCTAAACATGAGGGATTCAAGTATTCGCCTGACACGGAGGTCTACTGGAAGCATGGCAGATCATCGGAAAAAGACTTCATCTTCACGACAACGGCGTTTGTTCAAGCGGCATTCATTGACCGTATTCATGACGAAATGGCAAAAAACGAGCATCTGCTGATCTGTTGTAAGAAGTTTTCCTCAGTTTGCAAGGTGCGTCACCCGAATATTGAGATCAAAAAGATACCTTCAATGTTACTTGGTCGCTGCGAGTTTGGGCGGGACGATTACAGCCTCAATATTGTAAATATGCCGGAAGATCCGGATGAGTCTGCTTTTGTGCCAGTCGGCCCACCAAAAGTGAAGGCGAAAACCAAAGATAATCCGGCGCAACCGAGTCTTTTTAGCAATGAGGAGGTCGAATGATGAACAACACAGCAATATACGTCAGGAATCGTCTCAGTCTGCGCCCTCCTCAGGAGGAAAGCCTCCGGATTCTTTCCGAATTTACATCCGAATTGTCGCTCAACAAGAACTGCGACCTTAGTGCAGAACTGTCGAAGGTGAAGGCAAAATATCCCACCTGCGTGGACTTTGAGAGAAACTTTCCATCCATGTGTTTTGCCCTGGCAACGGGTGTTGGCAAGACGCGTCTTATGGGTGCTTTCATCGCATACCTCTATCTTGAGAAGAAGATTCGTAATTTCTTTGTCCTAGCCCCGAACCTGACGGTCTACAACAAATTAATCGAAGACTTCTCGAATCCGCTGAACCCAAAGTACGTTTTCCCAGGCATTGGTGTGCTGGCCCAGAATGCACCCAATATCATCACTGGCGACAACTATGAGGACGCGCGGCATGGGAATTTATACACAGATTTAAACATCAATGTGTTCAATATCTCGAAAATCAATGCCGAAGCGAGAGGTGGCGCAGAACCTCGAATCAAGCGGATGGTTGAATACTTGGGTGAGCCGTATTTCAACTATCTCTCGAATCTCGATGACCTTGTTATTCTCATGGATGAATCCCATCACTATCGGGCTGATCGCGGCATGACCGTAATCAATGAACTAAACCCGATTCTCGGGCTCGAACTCACTGCGACCCCACAGGTTGAACGGGGAAGTAACACGATCAAGTTCAAGAATGTGGTCTATGAATTCTCGCTTAAGAAAGCCATAGATGGCGGATTTGTGAAGATTCCGGCGGTTGCCACTCGAAAGGACTTTAACCCGGCACAATACAGCGATGAGGACCTTGATCGGATCAAACTTGAGGATGGTATCCGCATTCACGAAGACACAAAGATTGCCCTTCAAATCTATTCTAGGGATTCACGAAAGCGGCTGGTCAAGCCCTTCGTTCTTGTCGTGGCAAAAGATACACAGCACGCCGGGCAATTGAAGGAGCTTATTGAATCGCCGTCGTTTTTCAAGGGACAGTATGCTGGAAAAGTCATGGAGATCCATTCCGGCCAGAGCGGTTCAGAGAAAGACGAGAATATCGCCAAGTTGCTTTTGCTAGAGCATCCTGAAAACACAATTGAGATCGTCATTCATGTCAACATGCTTAAAGAAGGCTGGGATGTGACGAACCTTTACACAATCATCCCTCTCCGGACGGCCGCATCCACAACTTTGCGCGAACAGACAATTGGCAGAGGCCTTCGCCTGCCTTATAACGGCGAGAAGACGGGCGACCCCAAGGTAGACAAGCTAACTATTGTGTCACATGACCGGTTCCAGGAGATCCTTGACGCCGCAAATTTGTCCGGCTCAATCTTCCGGCGGGAAAACATCATTGAGATTGACGAAGAACTCACGGCACAGAAAGAGACCCTCACGGCCACCTCACCAATGACGCGGGGATTGCAGGCCGAGCAGAAACGAATTGAGGCACTTGCCGATCCAGTGGAGAAGCAAAAAGCGCAACTTACCCTTGAGACGAAGAAACAGATCGTTTCAACCCTTAATGACCTCAATACCGAGATCAAATCCGTTCAAGAACTGAGTCGTCCTGAAATCAAACAGAGGGCCATGGATAAATTCAAGGAGCGCATTCAGTCCGCGCCGCAGCAATCGCTCTTTGTGAACGAAATGGTCAAGGAGGCTGAATCGCATTACGACGAGGTCGCCAGGGAGTTCGTGCTCAACATTATTGAAATACCGCGAATTATTATTCAGCAGTCGGATAAGGTCCGCTCCGGTTTTCATGGCTTTACTCTCGACACAATCGGCTTGAGCTATCGCCCGGTCTCTGAGGCGATTCTTCGGCGGTCCTTGATGGACAACAAGGAGGAAATTATTCATGGCGTTGGCCGGATCACTCCGGAAAGCCTCGGCAATCTTATTGTGAGTGAATTGATAAACTACCCTGAAATTGACTACGATGAACAATCGGCGCTGCTTTTCAGTCTCGCGAATGATGCCTTGATCAAACTAAAGGGGGATCTTACCGGGGATGAACTGATCAACGTTGTGCAGTATCACAAGCGCGAAATCGGCGCATTCATTTATGCCCAGATGATGTCATCTGAGCATTTCTATTGTGATACACCAGTATATGACGAGCCTATCGTCAAACCATTCACGGTAATTGAAGAGCATAATTATTCCAAGTTTACCGCCGATAACGTACACGACTACTCAGAGACAATTACCCCAACCCGTCTCATTCCGACCAAGATTTTCAGCGGGTTCAAGAAAGCGTGTCACACGCTCTATAAGTTTGACTCAAAGACAGAAAAAGATTTCGCGGCGATCCTCGAGAACCCAAATAACGAAGTGCTGAAATGGCTTCGTCCGGCGAAGAATCAATTCCAGATATACTGGAAGCACAATTCCAGCCGGTATATCCCTGATTTTGTCGTTGAAACGCCTAATGCCATTTACATGGTCGAAACCAAGAAAGAGGGTGATATTGATACCGGCGAGGTACAAGAAAAGGCGACAGCGGCCGCCGAGTACTGCAAACATGCCACCGACTTCACCATAAAGCACAAAGGCAAACCTTGGAAATACGTCATCATTCCGCACAACGCTGTGTTGGCGAATATGAGTTTCCGCACGCTTGCTGTAAAATACGAGTACAAAGGTGTGTGACTTTCGTCATTTATGTTTGAGGTACGACGAATTCCAATTCCTAGTAAAGTATGAACTTCTTGCCCTTCTCAACAGTATATGACCCTGCGGAAGACCCTCCGGGGAGTGTAGATCCTTTGGGGACACTATCGGAGGCTGAACGCCTTGCGGATCTTCTGCTTCCCGGATTTACAGTTCGAATATGGCGTCCACGGCTCCTGACTTTCACTGCGGTTGCATCGGTAATAGCCGACAGGGTTGTGAGACTTACTGGCAAAGAAGAAGATCGTTTGGATGCTCGCCTTGTTTTTGAACGGCTTTTTGTGGCAGGTGTAGCCAGACAATCCGAAGGTTCTCCAGATGATTATAGAAATGCGATTTCCCGATTGCCGGGCAGGACTCTGGCCGAGCAAGCCTGGCGTGATGGTGAGCCATTGCAGTCGGGAAATTTTCTCAAAGGGCAGGCCGTCAACGGTCCCTATGGTGTCATGGCGCGACTCAGTCGATCACTGGGGATCATAGACGGCGATGGCCGGCTTGGCCGAAATGGGCCGGACATTCTTTTAGCATGGGCGTCAGATCAGGGGTTGCCCCACTTCCTTGAGGATCCAGATCAAACGGACGGCGAAGGTGTGAGGTGGGCAAAATTGATCACCAAGACAGTTAGCCAAGGACTGGGCAAGAAGGGCGACTGGCCAGGCCGCAATCAGCAGATATGGGCAGAGTTGGCTGAACGACTGCGCCCTGATCAAGTAGTTGGCGATGAACGAAAGGCAATCATCAAAGCACTGACAGATGATCCAGTTCGTCGCCGAATACTCGAATTATTGCGATCTCCTGAAAGTCTGGATGTCTATCGCTCTGGGGGCTCTCAGGATCGAGGAATATTTGAGCGAACAGTTCTTTTGAAGACAGTGGCGCGATTACTGGATGTTGATAAACCGACCGACCGTCTAATTGCCTCGTGCCTTCGTGCCATCGACGCTTATGAGCAGGCAGCAGCAGTCATGCAGCAGGTTTTTGATGCAGTATTATGGGGATTGCGTCAAAAGTCAGGACGAGCCAAACCTGATGATGTGTTGCAGTTAGGACCTGTATCGAAAACCATTCAACGGGCTGTGGTAAATGCCACTCCCGCTGCAAATTGTCTCGAGAAAGCAGTCGCAGAGATGAGAAGTTTGCCTTTACCCGATGCAACTGCCAGAAGTCAGGCCATGGAACTTATACGAGATGATGTCATCCTCTGCCAGGAATCGGCACTTAATGCCGTAACTGCTGTCATGGCGCGCCATGAAAAGATTCAACGTACGAAGCGAAAGGCTACTTGGGTGGATTGTGGCCAAGTCTGGATGCTAATGCCAGGGTATGGGTCTGATGCAGAGCATCCACGGGAGTATAAAAATGAGTTTCTTCACCCAATGCGCGTCGTAAATGGGTTTTCTTTTCTACGAGAACTTGGCATGGCACGTATTTCCAGCATGGTAAGTAGCGATGACAACTGAAGAATTCGACAAAACCCTTACGAGTTTTTGGAGTGCGCCGGTTATGAACGGTGACTCTGGTGCCGTAGGTGTGGGCTCACCCGTGGCTTGTATTGCTACCACGTACACATTCGATGCATCATTCTTTGAGGTGGAATTACTCCCCCGCTTTCTGGGAGTCAGATTTGACCATACCGAACGAGAGATTAGTTTCTTGGTTGAGCGTGAGCAGGCGTTGGGAACATGCCGGGCATGCGTTTTGGTTGATCATACTTGCGTAGATGCCAGACAGACAACACTGCGCTGGGATCAGATGGCCGTCCGTGTACCTGGTGGTGCCCAGCATGCGAAGATTGTCGTGCTTGCATGGGAAAACTGGATTCGAATCATCGTTTCATCAGCCAATCTGACCAGACAGGGTTATCGTAGGAACCGAGAAATTGCTGGTGTATTAGATTTTTTTGACTACAAAGACTCCATGCCCCTTCAACTCGCAAAAGATGTGTTAAATTTCTTGAACGATGTTGCAAGCACGGGGTGGATCCAATCACACGCGGCAGCCCAAGAGCGAATGGCTTCAACTTTAGACTTTGTCAAAGGTCGCCTTAATCGCTGGCAACAGGCACCATCGGAGTTTACGATTCGGGATTTGCCTCGCGTCTCTTTTATTGGCGGTCGCCCTGCAACAAATGGTCGGCGAATGTTATCGGTTATTGACCAGGCTGCCAATTCATGGGGTAGCCGCAAAGCGACGGATGTGGCGGTGATGACCCCGTTCGTAGGGGAGACTGAGAATGGAATGGATCGTCTTACTCAGCAATTGATATCCCTTTCACGTAAATCCGCTGGCAGCGTTCGGACATGTTTGGCGATTCCAGGACATCCCTCGCAGGATGCCGGGAGTAAGAAGATGATAAGTGATTTGCCTTCTTCTTTCCGTGATGTCTGGAATGCGTCTTGGGGCGAAGTCCAGGACGGCCCCACAATATATGTTGTCCCGCCAGCGCGCAAGAGTGAGAAGTTCAACCGGATCCTGCATGCCAAAGCCATTTCCCTTTCTGATGGCGAACGTGACTTGCTGTTGTGTGGGTCCAGTAATTATACCCCCCACGGCATGGGCGTTGGGGTGGCAAACATTGAGGCTAACCTTTGCTTCCAGGATGAGTCTGCTGCACGGGTTCGCCTGGATGCGCGTCTCCCGGTCCTCTGGTACGACGATAATAATGATTCCTGCGACAATGTGTTTTGGCCCCCAGAAGTTGATATGCCAGAAGATGAATCAGCCGGCCAACCGTCCCTTCCTCCGGTTTTTAAGGCCGTGACATTCAATGAGCAGAACGCAAAGTTGACTGTGTTCTATGACGTGGCGTACCCGTTGCCATCTGTATGGTCTTTGTCTCGCCCCGGTGCCAAAGCAAACGATATGGGCACAATCATCCTCGACTCTTCGAAAATGATATGCGTGCCGCCGGAAGGCCATCTTTCTGTAGAGATGCCTGCAACTCTACGTGGATTAACGCTGACTTGTGTGCGAATAGCATGGGCCGACGATAAAGGTCAAAGTCAGGCAGGATGGCTTCCAGTTCAAACAGAGAGTCTCGCGGACTTGCTGCCTCCGGAACAGTTTCGTGGATTGACCTCGGATCATATCATGAATTGTCTTATTTCGGGACGTGAACCGGCTGAACTGGTTGACGAGAATGGGAACGATTCAGGTCATCTGTCGAGTGCTACTGAGTTGTCTCAAGCTTACGATCCACTGCGAGAGATTGACACTACAGGTTACGCCTTGTATCAGGTTAGAAAACTTGGGCAAACCCTTGCCGCATTGGCTGAGCGTTTACTTCGGACAGTTAGAACTCAAGAAGCCGTGACCTACCGGCTTCGTCAAGATCCCCTGGGGCCTATGTCACTTGCGGATGCATTAACTAAAGATCTCATTATTGAGGGCCAGCCTGCTGAAATAGCCCTGATGCGGGCCCATCAGTTGGCCTTTAGCCTTATAGAGACTGCATTGACACTGGCGCATGTCTGTCGCCGTGTGCAGGCTGATCGTAACCCAGGCGATCATGACGTCCGTCCCGTTTATCGGGAAGTAATAAATGATCTATTTGAGCGAACAAAACTCAAAGATGGGATAGCTAGTGAATTGGGTTCACTGACCAACTACATTGAAGCGGTAAGGTCCAAATGTGACCAACTAGTTGGGACGGGTGGTTGACATGGCTGTTAACTGGCAATTTGCAGAAAATATCATCGATCTCCAAGGTGTTGAAACAGGGCGGCCTGACAAAATCGACCCTAGAGAAGCACTGCGTCAGCAGGAAACAGCCAAGAGTATTCTGGATGATCTTCGGGCAAACCCTGGCGTTATTCTGGCTGATGAGGTCGGGATGGGGAAAACTTACGTTGCTCTGGCTGTGGTTGCGTCTGTTTTGCTTTCCACGCAGGACGACGCACATCCCGTCGTTGTGATGATGCCTCCTGGGTTGTCCAGTAAATGGAGAAAGGAATGGGAGCAGTTTAAGCATCTTTGTTGCCGAAATGCTGATGCTTTGCATTGCATGCGTTCTGCATACGTGGACACACCGACAGAGTTTCTAAAACTGCTTGATGACCAACGCAGAAGAAGAGTTCGCCTGATCTGGATGACCACATCATGTTTTCATGCTGGCCTATACGATGGATGGATCAAACTTGCATTTGTTCGTCTAGCCCGTTCCAGCAGCCGACTGAGTGATGAGACCAAGAAGCGGATCTACAAGTGGGCGACAGAGATGAGTCGTCTCAAATCTCAGCGACACCTCACGCCTGAAATCGTGGAAAAGCTGATGCATCTGAAAGTTAGTCAATGGCATCGATATCTCATACAGGAAGGGATTCTTGATGAAGGGTCGGATGACCCAATCCCTGCGCACTTGCTTCAGCATCAACATCAGTTGGACTGGTCTCCTCTAGCAAAGTTCCTGCGTGAAGATGTGCCCGGGCGACAAGGGGATATTTCATCTGCGCGATTGAATGAAGCGCGACGTGATTTTAACGACTATTGCCGGGATATCTACCAGTCGTGGCTACAGAAAGTTCGATGGCGGGCATCTCTTCTCGTACTAGATGAGGCTCACCACGCAAAAAATGACAGCACGCGATTGGCTGGTCTTTTCAGGTCTGATGAAACGACACAACTACTTATCCAGAATGGTGAGACGGGCGGGGCGAAGCGTCCACTTCTCTGGGATAAATTCGACCGCATGTTGTTTCTCACTGCCACCCCTTTTCAATTGGGTCACCATGAATTAATGCGTGTCATCCGATCATTCGCTGCCGCCAAGTGGACTGGTCCTCGGGCACCGGATCAGACTCGTCAGCTGTTTCTGGAAAAGCTGCAAGTATTGCAACAGCGTCTTAGCGAAAATCGGATCGCGGGCAAGCGATTGGATGACTGGTGGGGTAGGATTGATCGAACGATGCTCGGCAGTTATCTCGGGAATGGTATCAGCTTGTCGGATGCCGCGCATAACTGGTGGTGTTCTGTAAAGGATCAACCCCCAAATTCGCTAGGGGATGAAATTCTGAAAGCTGTCGAACGTTGCCGTGAATCCAAGACGAACGCTGAATATTGCATTAATGATCCATGGACCAGTCTCCGGGCATGGGTAATAAGGCATAATCGGCCAACTTTGCTCCCGTCGCGCCCGGGTGAGCATCCCTCCCCACGACGCCTTCCATGCGCCGGAGGCGAAATAATGAATCTAAGGGGTGCTAAAACACAAGGGGTGGGAGGCATCCCACTTGGTGCAGATGAGGCGGCTCCGTTCTTTGTTGCCGCCAGGGCACAAGGGGAGTTGGCTCGATTCACCGGGAAAGGTCAACGAGCCTTCTTCGCAGAAGGTCTCTGTTCAAGTTATGAGGCATTTCATCACACAAGAGAAAAGCGTGGTGACGTGCGCGAAGTTGATGATGAAGGAGTTGAACACAGCAAAGTGCGGCGGCAGTCAAATCGACAGGAATCCATAGTGCCAGTCCAATGGTATGAAGATCATGTCTCTAAATTGATCCCATCCAAAGAGGATGATTCTAATCGTCGTTTTAAACATCCCAAAATCAGGTCTGTGGTTCGTCGTGCTGTTGATCTGTGGCTTTCCGGCGAGAAAGTACTCGTTTTTTGTTTCTATCGACAGACAGCCCTCGCTTTGCGAGATCATATCAGGCGAGAAGTGGAGAATGCCTCAGCTAGAAGGACTGCTGAACGACTTGGCCTTGATCCGGGAGCCATTGAGGATGCAAAGGATCGGCTTTCGCTGATATCCAAGCGTTTGGGAGATAAGGAAAGCCCTTTCCATCGCGAAATTATTGATTACCTACAGCACCAGATAGATCAACCTGAATTTGAAGCTCTATCCGGTAACGTCAAGGTCCGTCAGCGACTTATCGATCTACTAGCTGCCTATTTGAGATCAACGGCATATGTGTCCCGATTCTTGCCTCTCGAAGTCCCTGATATCCGAGATGCCCTTGTTGAGGGCAAGGCCGGGGCTGGCATTATCCGCAAGGGAGTTGCGGCGCTTCGAGAGACATTAGAGAGCTCAAACGATATGTCAGGAATGTCGCTCAAGCAACGCATTGCTGAGTTCTTACGTTTTGTCCAGGATCTCTCAGATAAAGATAGTCGTCGGGTTCAAGATGAAGGCTCGGTTGACGCTGTTGAAAGCCAACTGGACGAATATCTGGAAGCGGTTTCTGTGTACATATCACCGCGAGGATCTGCTGACGATGAGACAGAAGAAGAACGAGCGGGTAGTTTCCGCGCTATGCCAGTCGTTCGAATGGTTTTTGGAGACACGAAGCAGTCTATTCGGCAAAAGATCATGTTTGCTTTCAATAGTCCATTATTTCCAGAAATTCTTGTCAGCAGCGCCGTTCTTGGTGAGGGGGTTGACCTCCATCGTTTCTGTAGATACGTGATACATCACGACCTTTGCTGGAATCCTAGTACGCTTGAACAAAAGACGGGGCGCCTTGATCGCATTCGATGCAAGGCAGAACTTGTTCGTCATCCTATCGTCATCTTTGAGCCATTTATAGCCGGAAGTGCTGATGAAAAGATGTACCGTGTGGTCAAGGATCGTGAGCGCTGGTTCCAAATTGTAATGGGTCAAAGATTTGAGTTCGATGAAAAGACGGCAGAAGATTTAGCTCGTCGCGTTCCTCTCCCTGAATCACTAGCACAATCTTTGATTTTTGATCTACGCCGGTTTCGCGGAGAAGAGCCATCAGTGGGAACTGGAAAAGAGCTATGTTGAAATAAGTGATGTGATTAATATTTGGGCAACATATGAAACTGGGTGTGCATTAAAATGACAGTTGTGAATCCACAAACATTCTTTCGGTTCGCGGCGGATCATCATGAGCTGCTGGTTGAGTTATACCAGCACCGGGATGGAATTACTGAGGCCGAATTACTGCAACTCATCCGACAGTTTTCCGGTGACGCAAGCCCTTCGGCCAGTTACCTCGTTGAACGACTACGCGAACTGGGATTTATCGACTTTGCACCACATGCCACCGCCCAGTACGAGATGACGCGCCCATTTGCTGAACTCATGAGTAGCCTCCTTAGGGAGTACCGGCTAACGAGTGTGGAGGTTATCCAAGGGTATTTTACCGCGATGGATAGTATGGCTGCGGAGATCAGTCAGGCTATATCTGCAAAGAATGGCGATCTGTTCGTGCGTGCCATGAATGATGCTGCTGAGCACATAGAGCGAATGAGACATGATTCCCGTCGAAACCGCGATGAAATTATCGCAACGGCAATGCGCGTTAAGTCGAACCGTGATCGAATGCCGCCAAAACGGCGCTATGAGATCATAAACCGTCTCTGGACCCGATATCTTGTGCCCCTACGGGACATGATCGACACGGCGAAAGCCATGGATGCTTCCCTTGATCGCCTGGAGCGTGTGTTAGAGGATGCGGAGGCCTGTTTTCAGATAGATGGCGCCGTTGGTCCGGTGGTGAATATGGGCCGTGCAAGGTTAAGACGGCTAAGACGGGATGTTGTGCTTGATTTTCGGGAAAGTATTCGCGAAATCGCACCGCTGTACGAGGAACTCCGAAAGGAGAACACCCTGGCAAGAGGGGCGTCACACGCCTTGGAAGTAATGAAGAAACAAGGGCTTACAAAGATGGCCTTGCCTCAGATTCTTGGCATTTGTAACTGGCAGCAGCAGGGACTGTTCAGTGATTCTGCATTGGGCGCGTATATTGTTACCTTGCGGGGATATGTACCATCTCGGCCACAACCGCTTCGCACCGGTACAGGGAACACGGCCCGTGACCATATCCGGATTGATGAATTCGATGCTTCTGTAGTGGGTGCTATGCCAATTCCCGATGCATTGATATGGCTCTCCTCTTCGTATCCCGACGCTTCGCTAAGCACAGTATTGAGGTTGTACGGGCGCATGCACTCTGGTCAACTTGGGGTTACGAGTTTTGGGCAGGGAAATGAGGATTATGCCGTGTGTGACGTAACACTAAAGGCCCACCCGATGCGTTTGGATGCCGTTAAGTGAGTAAAATGTCATGAAGTCAGAAGATAAGAGCAATGTGGTATTGGATCTGCCCAATCTGGCAGAGGTATTTGAAGCCCTTCGACGGGGAAAGCATATTTCTGCGCGTGATGGCGAACTGTTTCATGCGCTTAAGAAGCATGAGAGCCTATTTGAAGCTCTCTTCTCTAAGCTTGGGTTCAAAATGGTACATCATACTCACGACTTCTTCTATTTCCTCGATACCTCAAATTTTACCGATCTGTCTTCGAAAATGGCTGTATTTATGTTCATTCTAGTGGAATCACTGGCCGACCAGGGGGACACAGTAGAGGATACCGTGATGACCCGGCGGTTTGACTTCAAGGATCTCCCTCACCTTCAGGGTGAGCGATATCAAACATACATGCGAGAAGCAGGGGTCACCACTCCAGATGACCTTATCGCCATAGTGCGTACGATGGAGCGCTTCGGTTTCGCGCGGCGCATGGACGCAGAGACGTTCTGCTTTGATGTTCCAATCTACAGGTTTCTTGATCTTTGCATGGACATGGCCAGCCAAGCTGCGAATGCTGAACCCGCTGCATCCGCGACGAGCTCTTCTGGGGAGGAGCTATGAGTACACGATGCGGCCCCTATCGGATTGTGGCGTTTCACTGCGGGAAGTTCGATTTCGCCGAAGTAGAGATTGACTCACCCGTGCACCTCATCGGACCGAACAATGTCGGGAAAACGTCACTTATTTCACTTCTCCAGTTCTTGTACTTGGACGATCAACGCCAGATGCAATTTTCCCGTGATATGGGGGAAACACGGCGCTACTACTTCCCTGAAAAATACAGCTATGCCCTGTTTGAATGTTTGACCCCCAGCGGCTTTCAGGTTGTGGGAGTGCACGGGCTTGGACCGGTACGTCAGCATGAGTATGAACGGTTTGTTTACACCGGGCGGATTGATCATGCCGATTTTCTTGATGATGACCGAAGAATGAGGGAGCCCGAGGACAGTTTTGCGCGGCTGGCTCTTAAAGGTTTCAAACGGATGGAGCCCCGTCATTTGCGGGCGGCAATAACAGGCGTCGGTGATGGACGCGATGTTTTCCTGGGTTTGGTGCCGGCGCGTCACGGAAGCACGTATGAGCGTTTCCGGAATGTTTTTGGAAATATCCTACGCCTGTCCCACATCCGACAAGATGAATTGAAGCAGTTACTGCTCGATATTTACAGCAACGAGTTCCAGCAGCGGGAGATTGATCTAGCCAGGCATTATGCCACCGGGTTTGAGCAAGTTCGCCGTGATTCTCATGAAGTCCAAGAGCTGAAGCTCTTACAGGCTGATATTGAGCGCCTGCTTCGTCACCTGGATCGTCGTGACAAGGCCAGAGAGATCATTCCCGCCCTATGGGAGGCCATTGGCAAGAGTTACTCGGCCCAGAAGGCCGAATATGACCGCAAGGAGTCGGCTCTCCTCGAAGAACGCCGCATGATTGAGGCGGAGCAGACTGAGCTGAAATCCCGAATCGACTCATCTCACGTTGAATTGCGGGATTTGGCCGGAAGAATAGCAGTGCTTGATCAAAAGCTCGGACACATCGAGGATCAGCGGCGCCGGTTTGAAGGATTCGTGCCTGATTGGGCTCGCCAGAGACAGGTGACCATTCAGTCACGGCTTGAAGACCTTGTCGTGAAATTGAGTAATGCCGCGGAGGAACCTGTTGACCAGGTGAGGAAGCGGTTGCGCGGCGCAGAGGAGAAATTGGCCTCTAAACGTGCTCAGTTTGAGAACTTAGCTCATGCCGCCGTGAATCATCTTCGCAAACTGCTAAAAGATCAGGAGATTGCCGATGCTTTCTCCGTCCTGAATCCAGATCTTTTGAAGCTTCCTGTGAATACCGCTACCCTGGGAATCACCTCTCCTGACGATAAGATGCTTGCAGCCTTGATCCGAGAGTTACTTGAACACCTCAGCGGGCGAATATTGGACGTACGCGGCATCAAGGTAGATCTGAACACGTTGAGTGCTCCCCACTTGGAAGAGTACCGTGATCCTGATCAAATCAAGGAGGACATTGCATCATTGGAACGCGATATCCGCCGGTACACCGAAACCCTTGAGGCTGCACAACAGGCGGAATCCCTTCGAGCTGAGAAAGCGGCACTCGAAAAGGAGCAGGCGAATCTCATTCGTGAGCTTGCCGCATACGAATCCTTCTGTGAAGAACTAACACGGGAGCCGACTTGGAAAAATGACTTGGCGGATCTTCATGATCGTGAGCAGGCGTTAAGAGAGTTGGTGGCCGCTCATGAAGGTCGCCGGTCTGAACTGATTAATGCCGACCAGCGTAATCGGGGTGCCCGGGCTGAGATTGCCAGAAAACGCACAATACTTCAGGAGCAGGTTCAGGCACTGCCTCAACCTGCTGACACATGGCCCTTGCAGGTTGTGGAGGATATTCCTGTCGAATGGGATGAATTGAGTTCGCGGTACCGTAAAGCTCACGGGGATGAACAGAGTCAGGCTGAACAAGTTCGCGAATTGCTGGACACCATCGAAAGGCGGACGTACGGACGCTACGTGGCCAAGGATGAGGCTGGAACCATTCAGGCGCTTCGGGATCAATTGGACAGCATTCCCCAGCGGGAGAAGGCCGTCGGGGAAATGTGGAAAGGGATTGCCGTTGGTATCAAGAAGGATTTGCAGAACATCGGAAAGGATCTCGATACACTCAAGGGGTTGGTCAGCGGGTTGAACCGTCAATTGTCGTCAGTGAACATTTCCAATCTCGCCTCGCTCAAACTCCTGATTGAAGAGTGTCCGCAGTGGGTGAAACTGATACGGGAAATCACCGTTGATGACGAATTGCCGTTGTTTAGCAATCCCAAAGCAGCCGAGGAGGCCCTTGAAGGGATTAGCCGACTCTTGTCCGATCACCCGAAGGTTGACCTGAAAGACTTGTTTAACCTCTCCTTTGAGGTCGGCACCCCCGACGGCAAGTTCTATCGCCACGCTCACTTGGATGCAATTGAGTCAAATGGCACGACCATGGCCATCAAGGTGCTGGTAAATCTAGTATTGCTCCGCAGTCTGCTGGGCGGTGCCGAGGTGCAAATCCCGTTCTACCTCGATGAGTGTTCAAGCCTCGACCAGGGGAATCTCACGGCCATTGTCAGCGCGGCTCGTCAAATGGGGTTCATCGCCATTCTCGCCAGCCCCGAAGCGATGGATTCGGCAGACAAATTGTATTTTATCCAAGAACAGACTGGTGGGCGCGTCGTATTGGATCCTAAAACGTCTATGGTACGAGTCCAGAGGCCCCCAGCGGCGTTGGAGGGAGCTCCCCGTGCCTGATGCCTTTGCACGATTGTTGCGGCGCATGATGGAAGAAGGGAGCGTTCCCCGTTCCCAACTCTCCGACCGGGCGCTCAAGAATTTGCGGAGCCTCTTTGATGGGGGTGCCCTGAGCCAAGCCAGGAGCGGCGGGGGCCTCGTTGTCGAGGTAAGAAACCCCGAAACATTGGCTGCGTTCTACGGGAAACGATATCCGTCTGATGGAAAGGACGTTAAAGGTCCGCCGCGCGCTCGTGCTGTGGGAATGCTCCGTAATGCCAAACGCGTGGGCCGCACGAACATGGAGCCAGTTTTAGTACGCGCCATCAACCAGGTGGTGTGTTGCCGCAATGGGACGTCGGTCAACCTATTTGAAGTTACCCGCCAGACTGGATCCGCCTGTTTGATTCTGGAACAAGGTCAATTCTGGACGATGCAGGCCACCATTGCCATTGTTGAAAATCTGGAGTGCTTCCTTCATTTCGAAAGTATGCACGTCTCAACCGATATTGCCCTGTACGCATCCGGCCGCCTGTCGGAATTGGCGCTTCAATGGCTAAGTTCACCGGAATTGTCCGACTGCCAATTCGTTCATTGCGGTGACTATGATCCCGTCGGCCTGGACGAGTTTCTGAGGTTGAAGAAAGCTGTAGGTGATCGTGCAAGATTGCACATCCCCGCCAACCTTCGTGATCTCGTGACCACATATGGCCGCCCCGAACTCCTGATTGATTCAGAGGCTATTCTCAAGCGCCTGCGCGAGGCATCTGACCAGAATGTTCACACAGTTGTTCAAGTACTTGATGAACTTGGTTGCGGGCTGGAACAAGAGGTTCTGTTGATAATTTGAGATATATCGTTCTGGCAGTTTGATTCCCAAGATATGCGTTGGCGACTGTGCCTCCCGCGCCTGCCACATCCCACAATTTCCCATTCTAACCCAGATCATCCCGTTTTGCTTTGATTTGTTCTTGGATCACTACTGTCCGGTTTAAAACCCCTTAAAACATTGCTGATTGTCGGTGTCATGGTCTTGAATTTGTAACGATGGTTTAGCAAAGGCCTGTAAAATGGGTGTTTTCTCGAAAAGGGTGAGATCTAAA
>Ga0209697_10001942_pt1 | contig 30629 bp, 21 predicted proteins | sample AliMusrvi5mmetaG_FD_184115 | JGI IMG/M metagenome (GOLD analysis project Ga0209697, IMG submission 184115) | Freshwater lake bacterial and archeal communities from Alinen Mustajarvi, Finland, to study Microbial Dark Matter (Phase II) - Alinen... | ecosystem: Environmental > Aquatic > Freshwater... | reverse complement strand
CCTCAGTTTTACATCCGTACACTGGACATCACAGGTGAGATCAATCTTCCTGAAGGAACAGAAATGATCCTTCCAGGTGACAACGTGACCATCACGGTTGAACTGATCTATCCTGTTGCATTGAACCTGGGTCTTCGTTTCGCTATCCGCGAAGGTGGACGTACGGTAGGTGCTGGTCAGGTTACTGAAATTCTGAAGTAAGCAGAGGTAAAATAGTTCAAAATAGAGACGTCCCGGACTTTTGTCCGGGACGTTTACAACGGACAGCTTGTCGGAAGCAGAGGTAAGTTCGACTCTTCCTGTCCGGCTAAAAATATATTCAAAATTTTCCCAATGAAATTCACGAATTATTTCACTGAATCCTACACCGAACTTGTTCAGAAGGTCTCATGGCCAACCTGGAGTGAGTTGCGTGGTAGTGCTGTAGTCGTATTAGTTGCTTCCCTTATAATCGCACTGTTAATCTTCGGCATTGACGTCACTTTCAGAAGTTTCATGCGCGTGATTTACAGTTTTTTCTATTAATTTTTCCTGGAGAGATCCCTAATGAGCGAAAGTCAACACAAATGGTATGTTCTCAGAGCCATCGGAGGTAAAGAGAAGAAGGTAAAGGAATATATCGATAATGAGATAGCCAATGGCGGTCTTCAGGATTCTGTTTCTCAGGTCTTAATTCCAACTGAAAAGGTTTTTCAGATTCGCAATGGGAAAAAAGTTGCAAAAGATCGCAATTTTTTCCCCGGTTACGTTTTGATTGAAGCCGCTTTGGTGGGAGAAACCTCGCACAAGCTCAGAAACATTCCTAATGTAATTGGTTTCCTTGGAGATACCAAGGGCGGTGATCCCGTCCCTATGCGTCTCGCAGAGGTGAACAGAATATTGGGCAAGGTGGATGAACTTCAGGAGAGTGGTGAAGATTTCGATGTACCATTCTTCGTTGGTGAGACCGTAAAAGTGACCGACGGACCATTTAACGGTTTCAACGGAACCATTGAGGAAATCAATGCGGAACGCAAGAAACTGAAGGTAATGGTTAAGATTTTCGGTCGTAAAACCCCCTTGGAGCTTAGCTTTATGCAAGTGGAAAAGGAGTAAAGTAAATTTTTTTATAAAACGTTATGGCTAAAGAAATTGCTGGATTTATCAAATTACAGATCAAGGGTGGTGCAGCAAATCCTTCACCTCCTGTAGGTCCCGCACTGGGATCAAAGGGCGTGAACATCATGCAGTTCTGTAAAGCATTCAACGCCAGGACCCAGGATCAACCCGGTAAAGTATTGCCGGTTGTCATCACGGTTTTTGCCGACAAGTCTTTCGACTTTGTTGTAAAAACGCCGCCTGTGGCCATTCAATTGCTTGAGTATTCAAAGGTCAAATCAGGATCTGCTGAACCTCATGTCAAGAAAGTGGGATCGGTCACCTGGGATCAGGTAAGAGAGATTGCAGAGATTAAGATGCCAGACCTTAATTGCTTTTCGGTTGAAGCAGGTATGCGCATGGTAGCAGGTACTGCAAGAAGTATGGGGATAACCGTAACAGGTCAATCACCTTTTAATAACTAATAAAAGTTAAGGTTCAAATGGCAAAAGTTACCAAGAATAAGAAAGCTGCATTGGAGAAACTCGAGGCCGGGAAATTCTATGAACTTCGTGATGCTGCCAAACTGGTGAAGGAAATTACCTTTACTAAGTTTGATGCCTCCGTCGACATTGATGTCCGGTTGGGAGTAGATCCTCGGAAAGCTAATCAGATGGTTCGTGGTGTAGTAACTTTGCCCCATGGAACAGGGAAAGAGGTACGTGTACTGGCTTTGGTTACTCCTGATAAGGAAGCTGAAGCAACAGAAGCAGGTGCCGATTTTGTAGGTCTTGACAATTACATCGACAAAATCAAAGGTGGTTGGACAGACGTAGATGTCATCATCACCATGCCCCCTGTGATGGGAAAAGTAGGTGCGTTGGGTCGTATTTTAGGTCCTCGTGGCTTAATGCCCAACCCCAAGAGCGGAACCGTTACCATGGAAGTCGGAAAAGCCATCAGAGAAGTCAAGATGGGTAAAATCGATTTCAAGGTTGACAAGTTCGGTATCGTACACACTTCCGTCGGCAAAGTTTCTTTCGATCCAATCAAAATTGTGGAAAATGCAAAGGAATTTGTTCACACGATTCAGAAATTAAAACCCTCTGCTGCTAAAGGTACATACATCAAAAGTATTTACCTCTCTAGCACCATGAGCCCCGGCATTCAGGTAGAGCCTAAATCCTGCCTGGAAAGTTAAAAAGTTGCAATGAAAAGATCAGATAAATTAGAGGTTATTGAACAATTGACCAATGAGATCAATTCATACAACCATTTTTACATTGCCGATATCTCAGGTCTGAACGCCGAGGTTACGAGTAATCTGAGAAGATTGTGTAACAAACGCGAAGTAAAACTGGTTGTAGTTAAAAATAAACTGCTCCGTAAAGCATTGGAGAATTCTACCAAGGATACTGCCGAACTTTACGATGTACTTAAAGACAATACGTCCGTATTATTCTCCAACACGGGAAATGTTCCTGCCAAACTGATCAAAGAGTTTGCAAAGAAGAACAAAAGACCGATTTTCAAAGCTGCATTCGTTGAAGAGTGTGCTTATATTGGAGAAAATCAGCTGGATGCATTGGTTGATATCAAATCAAAAGAAGAACTTATCGGAGGCATCATTACCTTGTTGCAATCGCCAATCAAAAACGTTGTTTCTGCACTTCAATCAGGAGGACAGACCATCGCAGGCGTGTTGAAAACACTGGAAGAGCGCAACGCATAAGACAAATTATTAGTAAGAAAAAACAATCCATTAATATTTAAAATCTCAAGTAGTATGGCAGATCTTAAAAAACTTGCAGAAGAATTGGTTAACCTGACTGTCAAAGAAGTTAACGAACTTGCAGGTATCCTCAAATCAGAATACGGTATTGAACCAGCCGCAGCAGCAGTTGCAGTGGCAGCAGCACCGGCAGCCGCCGAAGCTGCAGAACCGGTCGAAAAAAGCGAATTTGACGTAATTCTTAAATTCGGCGGCCAGTCCAAACTTGCTGTTGTAAAATTGGTAAAAGACCTCGCAGGTATCGGTTTGAAAGAAGCAAAAGATTTGGTCGATGCAGCACCAAAAGCGATCAAAGAGAAAGTTTCAAAAGAAGAAGCAGAATCACTGAAAGCTGCGCTTGAAGAAGCCGGAGCTGAAGTCGAAATCAGATAGGGATTGACCTGTCCTATAGGTTATACGGTTTAGGATCCCTGCCACGGGATTCTAAACCTTTTTATGTTTTTATTTTGGTTCCTTAATTTGGTAGCTAATGCCCTCAATGAATATACAACAAAGGATTAGTTTTGCGTCCACCAGAAGCAGATTTGAATACCCCGATTTCCTGGAGGTTCAGATTCAATCTTTCAAAGAATTTTTCCAATTGGGAACCTCTCCGGAAGACCGCAAGATGGAAGGTCTTTTCAAGGTTTTTCAGGAAAATTTCCCCATTTCCGATACCAGAAATAATTTTGTTTTAGAGTTTATTGACTATCAGGTCGATCCTCCAAGATACAGCATTGAAGAGTGTATCGAGCGCGGACTAACATTTAGTGTCCCGTTAAAAGCCAAGCTTAAATTGTTCTGTACCGATCCTGAACACGAGGATTTTGATACCGTGGTTCAGGATGTTTATCTGGGGACTGTTCCCTATATGACCCAGACCGGATCCTTTGTGATCAACGGTGCCGAAAGGGTCGTCGTTTCTCAGCTTCATCGTTCTCCAGGCGTATTCTTCGGACAGAGTGTCCACGCCAACGGTACGAAGCTCTATTCTGCCCGGGTTATTCCTTTCAAGGGATCCTGGATTGAATTTGCCACAGACATCAACAACGTGATGTATGCCTACATCGACAGGAAGAAGAAGTTACCCGTAACGACTCTTTTGCGTGCGATTGGATACGAAAGCGATAAAGATATTCTGGAAATTTTCGACCTCGCGGACGAGATCAAAATTTCAAAAGCAGCCCTGAAAAAGGTGGTTGGACGAAAACTTGCTGCCCGTGTTTTGAAAACCTGGGTGGAGGATTTCGTAGATGAAGATACCGGTGAGGTGGTCTCCATCGAAAGAAATGAGGTGATCGTCGACCGTGAGGTGATCATCACCAACGAACACGTAGATGAAATTCTGGAATCCGGAACCAAAACCATTCTTCTTCACAAGGAGGATGCCGTGAACGGAGACTATGCCATCATCTACAATACCCTGCAGAAAGACCAGTGTAACTCCGAAAAGGAGGCTGTGCTTTACATCTACCGTCAGCTCAGGAATTCTGAACCGCCGGATGAGGCTACTGCAAGGGATGTCATCGACAAACTTTTCTTCTCCGAAGTCCGTTACGATTTGGGAGAAGTTGGCCGGTACAGGATCAACAAGAAACTTGGGCTGAACATCGAGATGACTACCCGTGTATTGACCAACCACGATATCATCGAGATCATCAAATACCTGATCAAGCTGGTCAATTCCAAGACAGATGTCGACGACATCGACCACTTGTCGAACAGGCGTGTAAGAACCGTTGGAGAACAGATGTTCACCCAGTTTGCTGTGGGTTTGGCCCGTATGGCCAGAACCATCCGTGAAAGGATGAATGTTCGTGACAACGAGGTGTTTACACCTATCGACCTGATCAATTCCAAAACCCTCTCTTCGGTCATTAACTCCTTCTTCGGAACCAATGCCCTGTCACAGTTCATGGACCAGACCAATCCACTGGCAGAAATGACGCACAAACGTCGTATGTCTGCTTTGGGGCCCGGCGGTCTATCGCGTGAAAGAGCAGGCTTCGAGGTACGTGACGTTCACTATACCCACTACGGCCGCTTGTGCCCGATTGAAACACCGGAAGGTCCGAACATCGGTTTGATCTCCTCCCTTTGTGTGTTTGCAAAAATCAACAACCTTGGATTCATTTCCACTCCTTACCGGAAGTCGGACAATGGTAAAGTCAACCTCAACAACGACGACGTTACCTACTATACGGCTGAAGAGGAAGAGGGAAAAATCATTGCACAGGCCAATGCCCTGATCGATGCCGATGGTCGCTTCATCAATCCAAAGGTGAAAGCCCGTCTGGATGCCGACTATCCGCTTGCCAACCGTGAAGATGCCGACCTGATGGACGTTGGTCCCAACCAGATTGCCTCCATTGCGGCTTCCCTGATCACCTTCCTGGAGCACGATGATGCCAACCGTGCCCTGATGGGTTCAAACATGATGCGCCAGGCTGTTCCGCTGATGCGACCCGAATCTCCCATTGTTGGTACAGGTTTGGAACGCAACATCGCCAAGGATGCCCGTATCAACATCGTTGCGGAAGGTCCGGGGATCATCGAATATGTGGATGCCGACAAGATCGTTGTTCGGTACGACATGACGGATGAAGAGCGCTATGTAAGTTTCGATCTTGAAACAAAGACGTATACTTTACCAAAATACAAGAAGACCAACCAGGGTACCTGCATCGACCTTAAACCAATGGTTAAGAAGGGAATGCGTGTAGAAGCCGGCGACATCATGACCGAAGGTTATGCCACTGCCGGTGGAGAGCTTGCCCTGGGACGCAACCTGAAAGTGGCCTTCATGCCATGGCAGGGTTACAACTACGAGGATGCGATTGTGATCTCCGAACGGATTGTCCGCGACGACATTTTCACCTCCATCCACGTAGATGAATATTCCCTGGAAGTGCGCGATACCAAACGCGGTTCTGAAGAGTTTACCTCCGACATCCCGAATGTCAGCGAAGAAGCAACCCGCAACCTCGACGAGAACGGTTTGATTCGTATCGGTGCCATCGTGAAACCCGGGGACATTCTGATAGGAAAGATTACCCCCAAAGGCGAGTCTGATCCTTCACCGGAAGAAAAACTGCTTCGTGCCATCTTCGGAGACAAGGCAGGCGATGTGAAAGATGCTTCCTTGAAGGCATCCCCCTCCCTCAACGGAGTGGTCATCGACAAAAAACTCTTCTCCCGGGTCATCAAGGAGAAAAAAGGGAAAGTAGCCACCAAACCGCTGCTCGAACAAATCGACCGCGACTTTGAAGTGGAAACCAACCGTTTGAGAGATATTCTGGTGGAGAAACTGTTTAACCTCGTCAACGGAAAAACTTCTCAGGGAGTAAAAGATTATTTCAATACCGATCTTATTCCAAAGGGGGTGAAATTTACCCAGAAACAACTTCAGATGATTGATTATCTGAATGTAAATCCTGGTAAGTGGACCACCGATAAGGACAAGAACGACATGATCTATGCCCTGGTGAACAATTTCATCATGAAATACAAGGAGGCAGAAGCCGTTGCCCGCAGGAAGCGTTACAACGTAACCATCGGAGATGAGCTACCTGCTGGAATCCTTCAGTTGGCTAAGGTATATATTGCGAAGAAACGTAAGTTGCAGATCGGTGATAAAATGGCCGGACGCCACGGAAACAAGGGTATCGTATCCCGAATCGTTCGCGATGAGGATATGCCTTTCCTTTCGGACGGTACTCCAGTCGACATCGTATTGAATCCGCTGGGCGTTCCTTCCCGTATGAACCTTGGACAGATCTACGAGACGGTTCTCGGCTGGGCCGGAAAAGAGCTTGGCGTGAAATTTGCTACGCCGATATTCGATGGCGCAACACTCGACCAGATCACTGAATATACAGAAAAAGCTGGTGTTTCCAGATTCGGAAAGACCTGGTTGCACGATGGTGAAACAGGAGATCCGTTTGACCAACCCGCAACGGTAGGCGTCATCTACATGCTGAAACTCGGCCACATGGTCGAGGACAAGATGCACGCACGTTCAATTGGTCCTTACTCGCTGATTACCCAGCAACCGTTGGGTGGTAAGGCGCAGTTCGGGGGACAGCGCTTTGGTGAGATGGAGGTTTGGGCACTCGAAGCATTCGGTGCATCCAACATCCTGCAGGAAATCCTGACCGTGAAATCGGATGACGTGATGGGTCGTGCCAAGGCGTACGAAGCGATCGTCAAGGGTGATCCAATGCCACAGCCCGGAATTCCGGAATCATTGAACGTTCTGTTGCACGAACTCAGGGGACTGGGTTTAAGTGTCAACCTGGAATAGTCGTTTTGTCGGTAACCGGAATTTACATTTCGGTTGCAGGCTTTTTGTTAATCATTTGGTTATGTTACAAATATTCTCTATAAACTATGGCATTCAGACGAGATAACAAGGTTAAGAGTAATTTCACCAAGATCAGTATCAGTCTTGCTTCTCCGGAAGAGATTCTTGAACGTTCGCACGGGGAAGTGCTGAAACCCGAAACCATCAACTACCGGACCTACAAACCCGAGCGTGATGGCCTTTTTTGCGAAAGAATTTTCGGGCCTGTGAAAGATTACGAGTGCCATTGCGGTAAATACAAACGCATCCGCTACCGCGGAATCGTTTGCGACCGTTGTGGTGTTGAAGTCACAGAGAAAAAAGTGCGCCGCGAAAGAATGGGGCACATTTCACTGGTGGTACCTGTAGTGCACATCTGGTACTTCAAGTCATTGCCCAATAAAATCGGTTACCTGCTCGGACTTCCAACCAAGAAACTCGATTCAATCATCTATTACGAACGGTATGTCGTCATCAATGCAGGGATCAAACGCAATGACGGTGTTAAATACCTGGATTTCCTGACGGAAGAGGAGTACATCGACATCATTGATTCACTTCCAAAGGAAAATCAACAGCTGGACGATGAACATCCCGACAAGTTCATTGCCGATATGGGCGCCGAAGCATTGTACAAACTGCTTTCCAGGCTTGACCTGGATGAGCTTTCCTACGATCTTCGCAACAAGGCCGGCAACGAGGGTTCTCAGCAGCGCAAGAGCGAGGCTTTGAAGCGGTTGCAGGTAGTGGAAGCTTTCCGTTCCTCCAAGGTGAGAAATCAACCCGAATGGATGATCGTCAAAGTGGTGCCCGTTATTCCTCCGGATCTTCGTCCGCTGGTACCGTTGGATGGCGGCCGTTTTGCCACCTCCGACCTGAATGACCTCTACAGAAGGGTCATCATCCGCAACAACCGTCTGAAAAGACTGATCGAGATCAAGGCACCTGAGGTGATTCTCCGCAACGAGAAACGTATGCTTCAGGAAGCTGTGGACTCACTTTTTGACAACAGCCGTAAATCCAATGCGGTCAAGACCGACAACAACCGGGCACTCAAATCACTTTCAGACTCCCTGAAAGGAAAGCAGGGTCGTTTCCGTCAAAACCTTTTGGGAAAACGTGTCGACTATTCCGCACGTTCGGTAATCGTCGTTGGACCAAATCTTAAGATTCACGAGTGCGGTATCCCGAAGGAGATGGCCGCAGAACTATACAAACCTTTTGTCATCCGCAAGCTCATCGAGCGCGGCATCGTCAAAACGGTTAAATCGGCGAAGAAGATCGTCGACCGCAAGGATCCAGTTGTTTGGGACATCCTGGAGAACGTGATGAAGGGCCATCCGGTTCTGCTGAACCGTGCACCTACGCTTCACCGTCTTTCCATTCAAGCCTTCCAGCCCGTTTTGGTAGAAGGAAAGGCAATTCGTCTGCACCCGCTCGTTTGTACCGGTTTCAATGCCGACTTCGATGGTGACCAGATGGCCGTTCACCTTCCGCTTGGCAATGCTGCCATTCTGGAGGCGCAACTGCTGATGCTCTCTTCTCACAACCTTTTGAATCCTGCCAACGGTGCTCCAATCACGGTTCCTTCACAGGACATGGTTCTTGGTCTGTACTACATGACCAAACACCGCAAGGGTGCCAAAGGAGAGGGTCTATCCTTCTATTCCCCTGAAGAGGCAATCATCGCCTACAACGAAGGCAAGGTTGACATGCATACCATCGTCAACTGCAAGGTTTATGACCTCGATGAAAACAATGAATCAAAACTGACCACCATAGAAACTACGGTAGGCAGAATTCTTTTCAACGAATTTGTACCGAAGGAAGCCGGTTACCTCAACAAGTTGATGACCAAAAAGGCTTTGCGCGACATCATTGCAGACATCCTGAAAAGGACCAACAATGCCATCACCGCTCAGTTCCTCGACGACATCAAGGATTTGGGTTACAAGATGGCTTACCGCGGAGGTCTCTCTTTCAATCTCGACGATGTCATCATTCCGGAAGGAAAGACAGAGATGGTCGACGAAGGCTATGCCGGTGTCGAAGAAATTTCGAACAACTACAACATGGGTTTCATCACCAACAACGAAAGGTACAACGGTGTCATCGATATCTGGACACACGTAAATGCCAAGTTGACCCAGAGCGTAATGAAAACCATCAGTACCGATAAACAGGGATTCAACTCCATTTACATGATGTTGGACTCCGGAGCCCGTGGTTCCAAGGAGCAGATCCGCCAGTTGTGCGGTATGCGTGGATTGATGGCTAAACCCCAGAAATCAGGATCTACCGGTTCACAAATCATTGAGAACCCGATTTTGGCCAACTTCAAGGAGGGCCTTTCGGTACTCGAATACTTCATCTCCACCCACGGTGCCCGTAAAGGTTTGGCCGATACGGCACTCAAGACGGCTGATGCTGGTTACCTGACCCGTCGTCTGGTCGACGTTGCACAGGATGTGATCATCAATGAACCCGATTGCGGTACTTTGCGTGGTCTGATCGCCTCTGCACTGAAGAATAACGAAGAGGTAGTGGCATCACTCTCCGAAAGAATCCTGGGTCGTACCACGGTTCACGATGTGTACCATCCGATGACCGGAAAACTGATCGTCAAATCTGGTGAGCAGATTACGGAAGAGATTGCTGCTGTGATTGAAGACTCTCCAATCGAAAGAGTCGAGATTCGCTCTGTATTGACCTGTGAAGCCGAGAATGGCGTTTGCGGCAAATGCTACGGTCGTAACCTGGCAACGGGTAAGATGGTTCAGATGGGAGAGGCCGTCGGTGTAATTGCCGCACAGTCTATCGGTGAGCCTGGAACGCAGCTGACCCTTCGTACCTTCCACGTGGGGGGTATCGCCGGCAACGTTTCCACGCAATCTACAGTAATCTCCCGGTACGACGGTATCGCCGAAATCGAGGAATTGCGCACGGTTGAATGGACCGACGAAAAGGGAGACAAGGTCGACATCGTAGTGAGTCGTCTGGCCGAGCTGAAGATTCTGGACAAAAATACCGGAATCCCACTCTCTACCCACTCCATGCCTTACGGATCGAAACTGTTCCTCAAAAACGGATCAGAAGTCAAGAAAGATGCAGTCGTCTGCGAATGGGATCCTTACAACGGGGTTATCATTACAGAGTTCAATGGTAGGGTTTCCTTCCAGGATTTCATCGATGGGACAACCTATCGGGAAGAATCCGACGAGCAGACTGGTTACCGCGAAAAAGTAGTCATCGAAACAAGAGATAAAACCAAAAACCCAACCCTGCGTATTCTCGACGAAAACGGAGATGATATCAGGCTGTACAACCTTCCCGTTGGTGGTCACATCAGCGTGGATGAGGGTCAGATGGTAAAAGCCGGAGATGTATTGGTGAAAATACCAAGGGCCTCCGGCAAGGCAGGCGATATCACGGGTGGTCTTCCTAGGGTCACAGAGCTCTTCGAGGCACGTAACCCATCCAATCCTGCAGTAGTTTCCGAGATCGACGGTGAAGTATCCTTGGGCAAGATCAAACGGGGTAACCGCGAGATCACCATTACTTCACGTACCGGAGAACAGAAGAAATACCTCGTACCGCTTTCCCGCCAGATCCTGGTGCAGGAAAACGACTATGTACGTGCCGGTATTCCACTCTCAGACGGAGCTACTACACCTTCAGACATACTGGCCATTAAAGGGCCGACCAAAGTTCAGGAGTATATCGTGAACGAGGTACAGGATGTGTACAGGATGCAGGGTGTGAAGATCAACGACAAGCACTTTGAGGTGATTGTCCGCCAGATGATGCGCAAGGTCGAAATTGTAGACCAGGGTGATACCCGATTCCTCGAGAAGCAGATTGTCGACAAGATGGAGTTCAATACCGAAAACGATTGGGTGTTCGGCAAGAAGATCGTAACCGATCACGGCGATTCTGAAAACCTGAAAGAGGGTCAGATCATTACCGCCCGCCGTTTGAGGGACGAAAATTCCATGCTGAAACGCCGCGACAAAAAGGTAGTGGAAGCAAGGGACGCAGTTCCTGCCACCTCCAGTCAGGTACTTCAGGGTATTACCAGGGCTTCCCTTCAGACGAAGTCGTGGATGTCGGCCGCCTCTTTCCAGGAAACCACCAAGGTGTTAAACGAAGCCGCTATCAACGGCAAGGTAGATTACCTCGAAGGTTTGAAGGAAAACGTAATATGCGGACATTTGATCCCTGCCGGTACCGGTAACCCGATGTTCCGAAATATCGTGGTGGGTTCAAAGGATGAATACGATCGTCTGATCGACCACAAGAAATACGAAACGGTAGAGGAGGAGGAGTAATCTCAAAAAGTTCACCATGCAGGACGAAAATCAAAATCAGCTCAACATCGAACTGAGCGAGGAGGTGGCACAGGGAACCTATTCCAATCTGGCCATTATTACACACTCTCCTTCCGAATTTGTGGTGGATTTTGTTAGGGTGGTGCCAGGTGTGCCGAAAGCCCAGGTGAAATCCAGAATCATCTTAACGCCCGATCATGCCAAGAGATTGATGAAGGCCCTGCAGGAGAATATCCAGAAATATGAAACGATCTACGGGCCGATTCAGATTCAGGGAGGCTTCGAACCCATGAACCCTTCTCCCTTTGGCCCGCCGAAAGGACAAGCATAAAAAAATCCCTTCCGAATATCCGGAGGGGATTTTTTTTGGATATAATTTTCCAGCCAATACTCAGCCACTGGTTCAGATAAATTTTGATGTCATTCCAAATAGTTTAATTTGATTAACTTTAAAAGGTAATTTAATAAACATAATTAGAGAAAGTATCCATAACATCCCAGTCGCACCCATTGAATCAGAGGTTTAAATTGTGATAGGATATTCAGGTGGATGGCTCTATTTTACCATTTGAAAAATCGGCTGGTTGAAAATAACATTTTTGTAGGTTCTCACGTAAAAAGTAGTGCCATTTAACACCCAATAATAGCAACATAAAAATAATTTGAATTATTCATCTTCATGGCAAATAATGGATATTTTTAACGAGAGCATCCTGAGACTTAAAATTTATACATCGTTGTATTAAAGCGAACCAACCTATGAAAACAGAACAAAGCATTTACTCCCAATCTGGTGGATGGATCAAAAAAAACAACCAGGATTTGGGCAATCTTGCCCAAATCGTTTTTTTATTTGGCAATAAAAATTTACTCAAAGAGCAACAACATTTGGATGAAGTAAAAACTGCCTATCCTTTGGCAGAAATTGTTGGTTGTTCTACATCCGGCGAGATATACGGAGAAGAGGTCTTTAATGAAAATATTGTTTGCACGGCGGTCAGGTTTGAAAAAACAACGATCGAAATTGTGTCCGAGCGCATTGAATCCATGGAAGAGAGCTTTTCAATCGGCGAAAAGCTGGCAGAAAAACTCGACAAGCATCAATTGATACACATTATGGTGTTATCCGAAGGCTTGAATATCAACGGAAGTGAACTTACCAAGGGACTAAATAGCCGCCTGAACAACAAGGTCTCCGTTACCGGTGGGCTTGCAGGTGACCAGGCCGACTTTGCAGAGACGGTGATTGTTCACAACAAGGCAGGGGAGAAAAATCTTGTTCTGGCGATCGGGTTCTATGGTGAAAGCCTTCAGGTTGGTTATGGATCGATGGGTGGTTGGGACTCGTTTGGCGTGGACCGGGAGGTAACTAAGTCCAAAGCTAATATTTTGTATGAACTGGATGGGCATCCTGCCTTGGAACTGTACAAACGATATCTGGGAGAGCACGCCTCGAACCTACCTTCCTCTGCGCTCCTGTTTCCTCTGAGCCTGAGGTCTAAAACTGCCGAAACTTCATTGGTTCGTACCGTTTTGTCGGTCAATGAAGTGGATGGGAGTATGGTCTTTGCGGGTGATATTCCACAGGGAGAATATGTCCGTTTGATGAAAGCCAATTTTGACAGGTTGATCGATGGAGCCAACGATGCTGCTGAAATGTCCAAGATAAGCCTCGAAAATTCAGACCCAGATCTGGCTATCCTGATCAGTTGTGTGGGTCGAAAACTTGTGCTGAAGCAAAGGGTGGAAGAGGAACTGGAGATTATTCGGGAAGTTATCGGTGCCAGAACGACCATGGCCGGCTTTTATTCCTATGGGGAAATCTGCCCGATTAAGCCGTTTGAACAACACTGTGAACTGCACAATCAGACCATGACGATCACCGTATTTAAGGAAATCTAAGCCTTGTCCACCATGGGAAATAGCTTCAATAAACTATTATTGCGCCAGATTAAGCGACACTTCGGTTCAGCCGAAAACTTGCCGGACGAACTGAAAGCCTTGATTCAGGATGTTAGCAATACCTATGCCTATTTTGAAGATGATATCAAACTACTTCAAAATTCAATTGAAATCAGCTCTCAGGAATTGCGGGACGGTTTATTGAAGCAAAAACAAGATGCAGAAGCACAAAAAACAACCATTAACAATATCAGGGAGGCGATTTTTGCCCTGAATCCGGCGGATAAAAATGGTATTGGCGACCAGGAAAATACTCCTTCCGACAGCAGTTACCTCTTTGATTCGCTCATAAAATTAATAGAGGAGCGTAATCAGGCGGAGGAAGAAATTCTGAAGCTTTCCAAAGCAGTCGAACAGAATCCAGCCTCCATCGTTATTACCGACATCGGTGGAGAAATTGAATACGTCAACCCAAAGTTCTGCAATTTAACCGGGTACCGGAAAGAGGAGGTGATAGGAAAGAACCCCAGGATCTTAAAATCAGAAAGTACATCAAAAGAATATTTCACCAACCTTTGGAATACCATTTTATCGGGCAGGGAGTGGCGCGGAGAGTTGCAGAACAAAAAGAAGAATGGAGAACTCTACTGGGAATCTGCCTTGATATCTCCCATTATCAACGACAATCAAATCATTACCCATTTCATTGCCATCAAGGAGGACATCACGGAAAGAAAACGGGCTGAAGCGGAAAGAATTCGGCAAGCCGGACTAATCACTTCCCTGCTCGACTCCATCCCGGATATTATCTTTTTCAAAGACCTGAAAGGTAATTACCTGGGCTGTAATCTTCCTTTCGCGGAATTTATCGGAAAAACAAAAGAGGAGATTATCGGCAAAAACGACATTGAACTCTTTGACAAGGCAACTGCTGATTCGTTTGTGCACTATGACAAAGAGATGTTGAGACTAAAAATGCCAACACACAATGAAGAGTGGATAACCTATCCGGATGGCAAACGGGTCCTGCTTGATACCCTCAAAACACCTTATTGGGCAAGTGATGGAACCCTGATCGGCTTGTTGGGAATCAGCCGCGACATTACCGACAGGAAGGAATCTGAAGAGGCCTTGTACCGAAGCAGCAAAAAATGGGAAGCTATCATCTCGGCTTCGCCGGATGGAATCGGCATGGCCTCGCTGGATGGTAAAATTCAGCTTATGTCCGATAAATTAACGGCCATGTATGGTTATTCCGTTGAATTGAAGGACCATTATGTTGGAAAAAATGTCTTTGATTTTATTGATCCCTCGAACCATCAGATTCTGATCGACAACATCGAAAAATTGCTTTCCGGGGAGAATGACAATAAAATCACAGAATATCTGGCTCTGAAACAGGATGGTACCAAATTCTATGTGGATGTAAATTCGACGCTATTGTATGATGCCGAGGGTAAACCCGAGAGCATACTTTTTGTTGAACGCGATATTACAAACAGGAAAGAGGCCGAGGAAGCCCTTCAGAATGAACGGACACTCTTCCGGACCATTATCGATCTGATTCCGGATGCCGTGTATGTAAAAGATCTGGAAGGAAAAAAAATTATTGCCAATCCAAAAGAGGTTCTGTTTGCCGGCAGGAGCTCTGAAAACGAAATATTGGGTAAAACTGATTTTGAATTGCATCCCGAGAAGGAGGCCATACGCGGGTGGGAGGAAGATCAGATTGTACTGAAAAGTGGTAAGCCCATTTTCGATGTAGAGGGAGCTCTCGTAGACGTGGATGGCCGAACCCATTGGTTGCTCTGCTCTAAGGTCCCATTGCGCGATATGTATGGAAAAATCAATGGTCTGGTGGGTGTGACACACGACATCACTGAAAGAAAGCTGGCCGAAGAGGCGCTTGAACATGCAGCAGACAGGCTTGCCATTGCAACAAAGGCGGGTGGCGTGGGTATCTGGGACTATGACCTGATTGCCAACCAACTCTTTTGGGACAATCAGATGTACAACCTTTATGGAATTTCCATTGACCGGCAAAAGGATGCCTACCAGACCTGGCAGGAGGGTATGCATCCCGAAGATCTTGAACCCAGCAACCTGGTCATGCAGCTAGCCATTCAGGGAGAGAAAGACTATGACATCGAGTTTCGGGTTATTTGGCCCGACGGTTCAGTGCACAATGTCAGGGCACTTGCCTTTGTTGTCAGGGACGATGCAGGCATCCCTTTGCGTATGATAGGAACCAACTGGGACATTACCGAGCAGAAAGCTACGGAGGCGACCCTCCTGAAAGCAAAACAGGAAGCCGACATTGCCAGCAAGGCCAAGTCTGAATTCCTGGCCAATATGAGCCACGAAATTCGTACTCCACTCAATGGGGTGATTGGCTTTACCGATCTGCTGCTCAAGACACCATTGAATAAAATTCAGAAACAGTATGTCGAAAATGTAAATACCTCCGGCCATTCACTGCTGGGAATTATCAATGACATCCTGGACTTCTCCAAAATTGAGGCGGGTAAAATGGAACTCGAACTCATTCAAACGGATCTTATTGAAATTGCGGAACATACCTCTGATATCATAAAATTCCATGCTTCAGAGAAGGGACTCGAACTTTTGTTGAATATCCAAACCAATATTCCGCGCTTCGTAGTGGTTGATCCAATCAGGTTAAAGCAAATCCTGGTTAACCTGATCGGGAATGCTGTGAAGTTCACTGAATCGGGAGAGGTAGAGCTAAATCTTACCTTTACAAAGAAGGATGATACCACAGGTGAATTCAAATTCTCCGTACGTGATACCGGAATCGGAATAAGTGAAATTCAGCAACAAAAGCTGTTCAAGGCCTTTGTTCAGGCCGACTCTTCCACTACCAGAAGATTTGGAGGAAGTGGACTGGGGCTCACCATTTCGAGTATTTTGGTTGAAAAAATGGGAGGGAAAATTGAACTAATCAGTGAAGTTGGGAAAGGTTCAAATTTCTTTTTCACGCTGGAACTAAACTATGAGGAGGGCGAAAAACCTGATTTCACTTGCCTGACTGGCATTGACAGGGTTTTGGTTATCGATGACAACGACAACAACCGACTGATCCTGGAACATACGTTTGATAATTGGGGGATTGAATTTGTTGGCAGTGACAATGGATTATCTGCGCTCAAAATCATCGAAAGATCAAAGAAGTTTGATGTTATCATCGTGGACTATCATATGCCTTTTATCAATGGGCTCGATACCATCAGAATGATCCGGGAACAGTTGAACCTCTCTGCCGAGGAGCAACCGATTATTTTACTGCACAGCTCATCTGATGACAGTGCCATATTTGAGGAGTGCAAGCGGCTTGGTGTGCGATTCAATCTTACCAAACCGGTCAAATCCCAGGAGCTGTTGTATTATCTGAAAAATCTTCAGAATCATCCATCTCACGACACCAAGGATAAAGTAACAGAGCCGGCTGTATTCTCTGAAAAAAGTGATTACGCACCAGTCATTCTGGTTGTGGAGGATGTGGAACTTAATATGTTGCTGATCACCACCCTGGTTAGACAAATGATTCCCAATGTGACTGTACTGGAGGCAAAAAATGGTAAAGAGGCTCTTGAAGTGGTGATCGCCAATAAACCCGACCTGATTTTTATGGATGTTCAGATGCCTGTTATGTCGGGTACGGAAGCCGCTGAAGCCATACGTAATCATGAAATCGGCAGTAGTGTCAGGATCCCCATAGTAGCCCTTACGGCAGGCGCCATCAAGGGTGAAAAAGAGAAATGTCTGGATGCTGGTATGGATGATTTCCTTACCAAACCTATTGACAGGACTTTGCTGGATCAAATGCTGCAAAAACATCTGGTCTTGTTTTATGAAAAAGCTGGCAGACCCAAGAAGCTGGACGAAAAGATTCCTGAAAACCTTCACTTTGATGAAGCCATGTTTAGAGAAAACATAGGCAACAATCCGGTTCTTCTTGAAGAATTACTTAAGGTATTGCCACTTCAGTTCGCCGTAGATGTGCAATCGCTTTCAACATCCATGCAGGAGAAGGATATTTTTGGAGCACAGCAGGCGGCCCACAGCATGCGGGGAGTTGCCCTAAATATGTGCTTCGCCAAACTCGCCGCATTGGCAGAAATCATTGAGATGGATCTTACAGAAGAAAATATAGATGAAATGGAGGATGTTTTTCAGTCGATACTTCAGGAATGGGACTACCTTCAGCTTCTGATACAGAAACTGAAGTTTTGAAACACACCAAAAAAGTTTTATAACGACCGGCATTGATCCTTTGAGAGTTGGCCTAGGAACCTGGCTGGATCTATTTCATGATTTTTGAAGCTGCTTCATAAATCACAGATACTTTGTTGGTGGAGATGACGTCAATCCCAGCCTGAATAGCCCTTACATAGGATTCGGTGTTCATGTTGCCTCCAAAACCGTCAGAGAAGATCTTTACTCCTTTTGCATGGGCCTTATCAATCATCTCTTTGGAAAGCTCTTTCCAGTTGGCATCCAGAGCGTAAGGATGAATTGCATCGATCGTTTTGTCCAGGTCACTCCGGTTGTCAAGTCCGGGGAGTATTTTTGCCTGGGGGGCCAAGGCCCTGATCTGCCCGATTTGTTTTTCTTCATTGATGTAGAAAACGGAGCCTTCGAGCAGTTGGTATTTCGTGAGCTCATCCAACAGCACCTCGGCATTGATCTCCTTGCAGTCGACGTAAAAATAGGTTTTGTGACTGAATTTGGCATTGTGTTCCGATAAGAGCCGGCAGGCCTCCTCCAGTGTTGGTACCTTTTCATTTGCGAAGAAAGCATCGAACCAGGTCCCTGCCGAAAGAGCACGAACATCGCTAAAATTCATTTGGTTGACAGGACCTTTTCCGTTGGTGGTACGATCGAGACTGCCGTCGTGAAGGAGTATCGAATGGCCATCCCTGGTCTGCCTGACATCCATTTCAATGTAATCGACTTCAAGATCCAGGGCAATCTGTATGGCAGACAAGGTATTTTCGGGGGCAAATTCATTCGCTGCCCGGTGTACCGCCACCCCTACAATGGGTTTTGTCGCCGAACGGAAGGCGATCATCCCAGCTTTTGTTTTTGCATAACCGGGTTTTGTAGCAAGATAATCCGCCAAACTGCGGGCAGAATCAGTCGGCCCCGTTTGGCCGGAAACGAGATTCACTCCGGCCATTACAAACGAGATACTCAGGAAAGTTAACAGCTTTTTCATCTGATAGTTGTATTTAAGTAATTGAAATTGTAGTTGATCTTGGATTTTTATAAAACAGTTCAGCTCACATCCCTTTTATCCATTAGCCTTTAGCCTTCTTCAGTTGATATACATCGCCCTGAAATCACTTGGCGTCATGTTGGTGCCAGTTTTGAACTGCCTGTTGAAGTTGGAAATGTTGTTGAAGCCCGATTCCATGCAGATTTGAGAAATGGGAATCCGGTTTTCGATCAGTAATTTTTTTGCATGGCAGACTCTCAACTCATTCAGGAAAGTCATAAAGGTCTTCTTGGTACTTTTTTTGAAGTATTTGCAGAAAGCATGCGGAGTCATGTTGGCAATTTGTGCGATATCTTCAATCTGCAGCGGGACGTGGAAATTTTTGATCACGTAATGGTGGACCTTCTGAAGTCGAACAAAGGAAGGACTGTTTGCATCGAGGAAGGGTGTGCCGGAAGAAAATTCTTCCGTGAGTAGTTTTCGGGATTCGGACTTCGACAGTTCAGAAAGAATCTCGAGCATCAGAATGATCCTTTTGGGTCCTTTTTCGCGGGTTAGTTCGTCCAGCATCTGCGGGATTTTGCTATCAGTGGCGGCAGGGAAAACGAGTCCTGCCTGTGATTTTTTGAGCAGCTCATGGATTGGTAGCATCTCCTGGATGGAAAAGAATTCCTTTCCGAGAAAATCCTCAGAAAACATCACTACGACCGCTTTCGACTGCATCAGGTCTGATTGGTCATGAATGGCATCGTTCTTCCAGTAATGCGGAATGTTTGGACCCAGCAGGATAAGATCTCCCTCCTGAAAGTTCTCGATCGTATCCCCAACGAATCGTTTTCCCTTGCTTTCAATCACATATTTTAATTCGTATTCGGGGTGGAAGTGATATTCCGAATGAAACCGAGGTAATATTAACCTTGTGGCCACGAAAGATGATCCTTCACTCAGTAGAATCTTCTGGTAGGTAGCTTTCATCTTTGGTACATAATTGTTAGTTAATCGATCAATAGTAGTTGTATTTTGACAAAATTATATTAATCTGTGATAATTAGTCATTGAAATGAAATTAATTTTTGAATTATGTTTGTAAGGTGAGGAGTTAAGAATTCAGTATTGTTAAAAAGGATTTTCAGGATGAAAAAAGTGGCTATTCTTGGTTTTGGTTTTATGGGAATGACCCATACCGAAAGTATTCTCAGGAATAGCGAGCTGGATCTTGTGGCTATCGTGGACAAGAATCCCAAAGCTGTCGAGGAGAAGTTGCTCTCTCCAACCGGTAATTTTGCGACAACCACCTTCAGTCAGGATAAACTCAACAAGATTAAAAGATACAGCAGTCTCGACGACTGTCTCGAATTTGAAGAGTTGGATGCCGTGCTGATCTGCGTTCATACTGACCTGCATTACGAAATGACAAAAAGGGTACTGCTTCATGGGAAGCATGTTTTTCTGGAAAAGCCTTTTTGTCTGGATATGCATCAGGCGGAAGAGTTGGTCGCCCTGGCCAGGGAGAAAGAACGGATTCTGATGATCGGACATGTGGTTCGATTTATGCCTCCCTATCAAAAGCTGAAGGAGTTTGTCGCCAACGGTCAATTCGGTGCATTAAAATTTTTGTCCTTATCAAGATATTCAGGTGTACCCGCCTGGGGTGAGTGGGTGGAACGGAGAACCTCCTTTGGATCAACTGGTGGCGCTCTTTTCGATCTGCTCATTCATGACATAGATTTTGCGAATTACATGCTTGGTATTCCGGGAAGTATTACCTGCGATTATCTTCCAGGTCTTTTGAGCAAGCATGACTATATAAGCGCCTTGTGGAGCTATTTTGACAAGAATTTAAAAGTAAAGATCGAAGGGGGAAATATATTTCATTCAAGCTTCCCATTTCAGGCAGGGTACATGGCTGGGTTTGAACATGCCAGTATTCAATATTCAACGCTCAAGGGAGATATCATCCGGATTGCCACAGATACCACCCTGGAGGAGATCCCTGCAGGGCTTGCAGGCGATGGGTTTTACAACGAGGTTGCCTACTTTGGACAGTGCATCAACAGGAATATGCCACCGGTAGAGTGCATGCCTGAATCCGCTCTTCAGACGATTCAACTATGCTATGATCATCTATAACTAACGAAGAAAATGAAAGAAGAATTAGCTATCAATGGGGGGCCAAAAACAGTGGAAAAGGACTTTGCATGGCCACTCTACGATGAAACAGATGTCAGTTGCGTGGCAGAAATTGTGCGCAGTGGCAAATGGGGAAATCCGGATTGCGGCGGGGAAGTTGCCCAATTTGAAAAGGAGTTCGCCGATTTCTGCGGAACAAAATATGCCCTCAGCTGCGTCAACGGTTCAGTTGCCTTGCGCCTGGCCTTGATTGCCTGTGGCGTCAAACCGGGCGATGAAGTGATTGTACCTCCCTATACTTTTATTGCTACAGCTTCTATCGTGATCGAGGCAAATTGCGTCCCTGTATTCGTGGACATTGATCCCAGAACCTATAACCTGGATGCCTCCAAAATTGAAGGAGCCATCACCACCAGAACCAAAGCGATCATTCCCGTACACTTTGCAGGTCAGGCATGCGAGATGGACGAGATCTTGGCGGTTGCCAAAAAACATGGACTGAGAGTCATTGAGGATGCCTGCCACGGACACGGGGCTGCCTACAAGGGCAAAAAACTTGGTTCCATTGGAGACGCGGGCTGCTTTAGTTTTCAATCTTCCAAAAATCTGACCAGCGGAGAAGGTGGAATGGTCGTGACCAATGACGATGCACTTTACCAGATGATGAATTCCCTGCGCAACGTGGGTCGGGTAGAAGGGGGAGCCTGGTATGAGCACCATTATGCAGGATGCAACTACCGGATTACCCAATTTCAGGCAGTTTTGCTCTCAAACCAGTTGAAAAGGCTGGAAGAGCAGACCTTAAAACGCCACGAAAACGGGACCTATCTCAATGAATTGCTGGAAGAAATAGATGGGATAACCCCATTGACCAGAGGTTTGGGAGAGACGATACACAGTTATCACATCTACATCTTCAAATACGACAAATCAAAATTTAACGGAGTTTCAAAAGTAGAATTCTCAAAGATGCTGGCTGCCGAAGGAGTACCCTGTTTCATGGGTTACCCGCAACCCTTGTACAAGCAGCCACTGTTTCAAAAGAAAAATTTCATGTGTTATGCCATTCCGGAATCTGTCGACTATGCCAACGTTTGTTGTCCGATAACCGAAAAGGCGTGCTACGAAGAGGCGGTCTGGATTTTCCAGAACACCATGCTGGGAACCAAAAAAGATATGGAGCTTTTCGCTTCCGCGATCATTAAAATCCAAAAATCAGTCAGGCAGTCCTAATTAGAAAATAAATTACTCTTACGAATTTCAAGATAAGTCAGCTAATGATTTGTATCCGTCAACTACTACTATTACTATTTCTTACAAGTTTTTAATCTGACAGTTCAAAGGTTGTCCATTCCGGGCAACCTTTTTTTATTTTTAACGAGGGAGTTCAATAGCTTCAGTATCACATCCGGTTTACACCTCTTCATAGGTAGTGTCAACAATATTGCCGGCATTAGGGCCATTTGGCATTTTTCTGATACGCCAGCCCAGAGTTAGTTGCAGCAATCCGTAAATCAGCAGGATGGCACCCAGAAATTTAAATATTTTCTCTGCACTTTCGATGGGATGGACAAGCAGAAAGATGCCTCCGGAGATCATCATCAACCCAAAGATCAGGTAAATCCACGACCAGACTGACTTCGAGAGTGAACCAATTGCGCCGAAAAATTGCATCAATCCCATCAGCAAAAAAAGCACACCAAAGAAAAATCCGAAGATCTTTACAATCACCCATGGGGATAGCAGGAAAAGAAGTCCCCAGAGAATAGTGAAAATTCCCTGGAAAGAGGAGCCGAAACTGAAAGCCCGGCTGTTTTTCCTACCCGAAAATAGCAAACTGAAGATTCCACTCAAAAGGATCATCGCCCCAATGGTCATGATGACAGATTTGAGGGTCAAGTTGGGCACGACCAAAAACGTAATCCCGATGGCGATAGTCAGAATACCTCTGATAAAGGCATTTTGTGGGGTGGACAAAAATGATAGTCTCATTTGCATGATCGTTGATTTTAATTTTTTGTTGTTTCTACAATTGGGTGAAACAATATTAGAAATTATTTGGTAAGAAATGGTTAAAATACCACCAATTTGCAAATAGTTTATTTGCTAACTTTCCGCCAACAAATCAACAGTCAATGAGAAATATAACTAAATTTTGGTGCCTTTCGGCCATTTTGGCAATGGGAATAGTAATTTTTTCTTCCGGAGATACCAAAGCCCAGGAAAGTGTCACTTATACCAAATATGTCAATCCATTTTTGGGCACTGATTTTTTTGGGCATACCTATCCGGGGGCGGCCTTGCCATTTGCGATGGTGCACGTAAGTCCGGATTGCAACACCAGCGGCTGGACTTACAGTGCCGGCTATACCTATTCGGATAATTCGATCATCGGCTTCAGCCACACCCATTTCAGCGGCACCGGTATGGTAAGTGGTGGCGATATTCTGTTACAACCATACGTCTCGAACAAGTTGAAAATTGTTCCCGGTTCGGGAGAGAATCCGGATGAGGGTTACCGTTCGAGGTTTGACCACAAGGATGAATCAGCTTCTCCGGGCTATTACTCCGTTTATCTCAAGGACAATCTTGTTCAAGTAGAGCTCACGGCGACCCAAAGGGCGGCGATGCATCGCTATACCTTTCCTGCCAGCCTGAATGCCAGGGTGATTCTGGACATTGGCCATCAAATCGGGTCAACACCATCGACAGGGAAATCAAGGGTGGATATTATCAACGACCATGTTGTCGAAGGATGCAAGAGTACGGAGCGGGGGAACCTCTTTTTTGTAGCGGAGTTCAGCAAACCATTCGAATACTATGGCACTTTCGATGCCACCTACAAGACCCCGGAGTCGGGGGGAAGTATATTCCCGTATAAAAACAGTGAGATTGGAGACAAGATCGGGGCCTTTGTTACCTTCCAGACTTCAGATAAGGAGCAGGTGGTAGTCAAGGTTGCCATCTCCTACATCGATGTGGAGGGGGCCCGCAAAAATTTGAAGAAGGAGATGCCAGACTTTGATTTCGACAGGGTCAGAAATGAGGCAGACAAAATCTGGAACAAAGAGCTTTCCAGGATTGAGATTTCCGGGACCACAGACAAAAAATATCAAATTTTCTATACGGCAGTTTACCATTCACTTTTGGCACAATACATTTCGCAGGATGTCGATGGCCGATATTTTGGGATGGATGGCAAGGTGCACACGGCTGTAGGCTATGATTTTTACGGTTCCTTTTCCTGTTGGGATACCTATCGTTCGCAACACCCTTTCCTGACCCTGGTGGCTCCGGATCACGTAAATGACTTCCTGAAGTCGATTGTCGCCAAAGCCAAAGACTTTGGCTGGATGCCTGCACAGCATTTTCTGAATGTCTATGGGGAAGGAATGGTAGGCGACCACCTGATTCCGATTCTGGTGGATGCCTACATGAAGGGATTCAGGGATTTTGATGCAGAATTTGCCTATCAGGCCATCCGCAAGAAGGCCATGGAACTGCCGAAACCACCCGTACCGCTTAGCGCCGGTCGTTCCGGACTCGAATTTTATTTGAAACTGGGTTACGCACCAATCGACAAGGTAACCGAGGCTGTTCCCAATACGCTGGAATTGGCCTACGACGACTGGTGCATCGCCCAGATGGCTCAGACCCTGGGAAAGACTGCCGACTATGATATCTTCATGAAGCGTGCACTCAATTACAAGAATGTTTGGGATGGCAGTGTGGGCTTCATGCGCCCCAAAAAAGCCGACGGAACTTTCCTGGAAGCACTGAATGGCAGGGAGCAGGTGATTGATACAGTCGGGAAACACACCTATTACCGTTATTTTGATCCACTTTTGGTTGGAAGGAGGCCTTCCAGGCACTATACGGAATCGAATGCCTGGCAGTACATCTGGTCGGTACAGCACGATGTGAAGGGGTTGATCGACCTGTTTGGCAGCAACAAAAAATTCAACGACAAGCTCGACCAGTTTTTCACCATGGACCCCAACATAACTCCACCGAAATATGTCGGAGTAGTAGGAACAATCGGGCAATATGTGCATGGAAATCAACCCTCCCATCACGTAGCCTATCTGTACAATTATTCGGGTGAACCCTGGAAGACGCAGGAGAGGGTCAGACAGGTTTGTGAACAATTGTACAAATCAGGGCCGGGTGGAATATGCGGCAATGAAGACATGGGATCACTCTCCTCCTGGTTTGCCCTTAGTTCAATGGGGATTTACGCGGTTACTCCCGGAATTCCGGTATACAACATTGGATCGCCGCTCTTTCCAACTGTGGTTTTACATCTGGCGGGAAACAAATCCTTCGTGATTCAAGCCAACCATAATTCGTCTGAAAACAAGTATATCCAATCGGCAACTTTAAACGGAAAACCTTTTGACAGGTGCTGGATCTTGCATGAAGAGATTGTAAAAGGCGGAAACCTGGTTTTCGAGATGGGAGCAGAACCCAACAAGAAATGGGGTATAGGCTCTCCACCACCCTCCATGACCCGATAAATAATAAAAAATCATTCTAAATTATTTTAGTGACAATTGGATATTCTTTTTTTCGAACGCCTCATTAGTAAGTTCTAATGTCTTGTATGATTTGACTTCAGAGGCTGTGTGAGTTCGATTTTTCTTCAATACCCGCCAAAATTTTGCGGGTATTGAATTTTTTGAGAATTGCAACGTTTTGGTATCCATTTGCTGAAGTTTTATATTTGCCCCCCGAAAGATTGAAAAAGCCAGCGGCTAATTTGTCAGTCTATTCCCGGTTCTCCGGGAATTAATACCAAACCGGATTTTTACAATGGATCATGCCGATTCACCAGCGACAAAAAAGAACCACTTAAACAAATTTTTTATACAATGAAGGGTCTAAAAATAATTGTATTGGCCAAGCAGGTTCCCGACACCAGAAATGTTGGGAAAGATGCCATGAAGGCCGACGGAACTGTAAACAGGGCTGCACTTCCTGCTATCTTTAATCCGGAAGATCTCAATGCCCTTGAACTGGCTTTGAGGGTAAAGGATTCGGTTCCCGGGACAACGATCACCATCTTGACGATGGGTCCCGGCAGGGCCGCCGAAATTATCCGGGAAGGTTTGTACCGCGGTGCTGACAGCGGAGTGCTCTTAACAGACCGGGCATTTGCAGGATCCGACACCCTGGCAACCTCGTATGCGCTGGCTCAGGCCATCCGGGAGATGGGACATTTTGATCTGATCGTTGCCGGAAGACAGGCGATTGATGGTGACACGGCACAGGTTGGTCCACAGGTTGCCGAGAAGCTGAATTTGCCACAGGTGACCTATGTAGAAGAGGTCCTTTCGGTCGAAAAGTCATCCATCGTGATGCGCCGCAGACTGGACAACGGTGTTGAAACCGTTAAATCACCGCTTCCCATGCTTCTTACTGTAAATGGCAGTGCCCCGGATTGCCGTTCCAGAAACGTGAAGATGCTGATGAAATACAAACATGCCAGGACGATCACGGAAAAGCAGGAGGCTACGGAAGATTACACCAGCTTGTATGACACGCGCCCGTTCCTCTATATCCGGGAGATGACGGTTGGCGATATTAAGGCGGATGCCGACCAGCTTGGCTTGACAGGATCACCAACCAAGGTGAAGAAAATCGACAATGTTGTGCTGCAGGCGAAAGATGCCAAGAAGTTGACTACTGCCGACGAAGGGATCAATGAGCTGATGAAAGAACTGATTGAAAGCCACGTGATCGGCTAAAGATATCCACACTTTAAACAATTGATGAATGAACAACATATTTGTATACTGTGAAGTTGAAGAGGGAGTTGTTTCCGAAGTAAGCCTCGAACTTTTGACAAAAGGCCGTAGTCTGGCCAATCAGCTTGGTTGCCAGTTGGAAGCTGTTGTAGTAGGTTCCGGACTGAAAGCAGTTGAAAAACAGGTGATTCCCTACGGCGTAGATGTGGTACACATCGCCGACGATACCAGGTTGGAGCCTTATACCACTTTGCCTCATGCGGCCATTTTGAACAAGCTGTTTGCGGAAGAGAAACCACAGATCGCACTGATGGGAGCGACTCCGATCGGCCGTGATCTGGGACCGCGTGTTTCGTCTGCCTTGCACAGTGGATTAACAGCCGACTGTACCAGCCTTGAGATCGGGGATCACGAGGATAAAAAGGCCGGCATGGTTTACAAGGATCTGCTGTACCAGATCAGACCTGCCTTCGGAGGAAACATCATTGCCACCATCATCAATCCCGATTGTCGGCCGCAAATGGCGACGGTTCGCGAAGGTGTAATGAAAAAAGAGAAGATCAATGCCAACTATCCCGGGATTGTGAAGAACCTGGAGGTGGCAAAATATGTGACAGATCTTGATTTTGCCGTTCAGATTATCGAAAGGCATACCGAAAAGAAAAAGATCAACATCAAGGGGGCATCCATCGTCGTTTCCGGAGGATATGGCGTTGGATCCAAGGAGAATTTCAAGTTGTTGTATGATCTTGCAGCTGTATTGGGCGCGGAAGTGGGCGCCTCCCGTGCAGCGGTTGATGCAGGATATGCCGAACACGACCGCCAAATTGGACAGACAGGAATCACGGTACGCCCCAAACTTTACATAGCCTGTGGAATCTCGGGTCAGGTTCAGCACCGTGCCGGAATGGAGGAATCAGCCCAGATCATCTCCATCAATTCGGATCCTGAAGCGCCTATCAATTCTATCGCCGATTATGTGATTACAGGTGATATCTCTGAGGTCATTCCAAAGATGATCAAGTATTATAAATTAAATACGAAGTAAATCGTGGTTGAATCGGGGTATCCCCAAAAACATCATTCAATATGGCAAATTTTTACAACGATAATAAAGATCTGAAATTTCATTTGAATCACCCAATGATGCACAAATTGGTGTCATTGAAAGAAAGAAATTTTGTGGACAAGGAGAAATATGATTTTGCTCCTTTAGATTTTGAAGATGCGATGGATAGTTACGATCGTGTACTGGAAGTCGTGGGAGAGATAAGCGGAGAGATCATCTCTCCAAATGCAGAGAGTATTGATGCAGAAGGGCCGCAGGTGATTGACGGACACGTGAAGTATGCACGTGGCACCCAGGAAAATCTGGATGCACTGATCAAGGCAGGTTTGATGGGGATTACGTTGCCCCGCAGATTTGGCGGATTGAATTTTTCCATCGTTCCCTACATCATGGCTGCGGATATTGTTTCCAGATCCGATGCCGGATTTGTCAACATTTGGGGTTTGCAGGATTGTGCAGAAACTTTGAACGAGTTTGCCTCTGAAGAACAGAAGATGAGGTACCTCACACGTGTTGTACACGGTGAAACGATGGCCATGGATCTGACTGAACCCGATGCTGGTTCTGACCTGCAGGCGGTGCAGCTGAAAGCACATTACGACGAGAAGAAGGGGACCTGGATGTTGAACGGAGTAAAAAGGTTCATCACCAATGGGGATGGCGACATTGCCCTGGTATTGGCCCGTTCGGAAGAGGGAACCCGGGATGGCCGCGGACTCTCCATGTTTGTTTATGACAGGCAAAGTGGAGGCGTAATCGTGCGCCGCATCGAACATAAAATGGGTATCATCGGATCACCCACTTGTGAACTGGTATTCAAGAATGCTCCGGCAGAATTGATCGGTTCCCGTAAAATGGGATTGATCAAATATGTGATGGCCCTCATGAATGGTGCCCGTCTGGGTATTGCCGCCCAGTCGGTAGGTATTTCCGAGGCCGCCTACCGGGAAGCCCTTCAATATGCCAAAGAGCGGAAACAGTTTGGCAAATCGATCATTGAATTCCCAGCCGTCTTTGAGATGCTGTCTGTGATGAAAGCCAAATTGGATGGTTCACGAACCTTGTTGTATGAAACCTCCAGGTTTGTTGATCTATACAAAACCTACGAACAAATTTCGGAAGAGCGCAAACTGGAAGCCGCCGAGCGTACGGAAATGAAAGAGTCGCAACGAGTAGCCGATCTTTTCACTCCGCTGGTAAAAGGTATCACCTCGGAATATTGCAACCAGAATGCATATGATGCCGTTCAAATTCACGGTGGTTCCGGATTTATGAAGGATTATCCCGTCGAACGTATCTACCGTGATGCCCGAATAACCTCTATCTATGAAGGGACCACGCAGCTACAGGTTGTGGCAGCCATCCGGGGAGTCACAACAGGAGGTTATATCAAACAGATCCGGGTGTATGAAAAGGCTGAGTTGAAACCCGAACTCGAAAAATTCAGGAGAATCCTGATCTCCCTGACGCAGGATTACGAAGAAGCAGTAGAAAAGGTGGTTGCAACGGGCGACGATGAGTTCATCGACCTGCATGCCCGCAGGATGGTTGAGATGGCTGGATACATTATCATGAGCTATCTTTTGGTCATTGATGCCAACCGTGACAGCGTTCATCTTAGATCTGCGCAGGTGTTTAACAAGATGGCAAAAGGAGAGGTGAAAGCCAGAGCCGAGTTTATACGGGCCTCTTCTGTGGAAGACATCGGACTTTACAAGTATTAATACTTACCAAAATCAAGAATAAGGCCGGATTATTTCCGGCCTTATTCGTTTAATATACACGTAATCAATACGATATAATTTATTTTAATTAAGGTTAAAAAAATGCAAACAGCGCATTGCAGGAATTTAAAAGTGTATATCTTTGCACCCACGTTTAAGAACAAAATGTAGCGCTGCTGCAGGAAAATTTTTAAGCAAAGTTCTTTGAGTGCAGGTGCCGTGGTTTTCAATAAAAATGACGGATACCATATGCAAGGCTAATTTTTTTTAAAGAAACGTACAAAAAGGTTTGTTTAGGAATAAAAAACGCTTTACATTTGCACTCCCTTTCGGGGTGAAGCGCTGAGAGGTGATGATCGGAAGATAGGGGAAATCAAGAGAAGAAATAGTTCATTGAAAGATATTGAGAAGAGGAAAAGAAGAAAGCGACTAGGTTTTTTGGAATATGATTAGAGTTTGCTGCGAGGCAGGTTTTAATTTTAAGGATGGAAAATAAGTAAAGCCTGAGGTTCTGGGATATAATTTAAAATTTTCTATACAACGGAGAGTTTGATCCTGGCTCAGGATGAACGCTAGCGGGAGGCTTAACACATGCAAGTCGAGGGGTATAGTAGCAATACTAGAGACCGGCGCACGGGTGAGTAACGCGTATGCAACCTGCCCTTTACAGGGGGATAGCCCGTAGAAATGCGGATTAATACCCCATAGTACTATATGATCGCATGGTTTTATAGTTAAAGATTCATCGGTAAAGGATGGGCATGCGTGACATTAGCTAGTTGGTAGGGTAACGGCCTACCAAGGCTGCGATGTCTAGGGGTTCTGAGAGGAAGATCCCCCACACTGGTACTGAGACACGGACCAGACTCCTACGGGAGGCAGCAGTGAGGAATATTGGTCAATGGGCGCGAGCCTGAACCAGCCATCCCGCGTGCAGGAAGACGGCCCTATGGGTTGTAAACTGCTTTTTCGCATGAAGAACATCCCTGACGTGTCGGGGACTGACGGTAATGCGTGAATAAGCACCGGCTAACTCCGTGCCAGCAGCCGCGGTAATACGGAGGGTGCAAGCGTTATCCGGATTTATTGGGTTTAAAGGGTGCGTAGGCGGTTATATAAGTCAGTGGTGAAATCCTGCAGCTCAACTGTAGAACAGCCATTGAAACTGTGTGACTTGAGTAATCTTGAGGTAGGCGGAATGTGTAGTGTAGCGGTGAAATGCTTAGATATTACACAGAACACCGATTGCGAAGGCAGCTTACTAAGGATTTACTGACGCTGATGCACGAAAGCGTGGGGA
>Ga0209697_10001934_pt1 | contig 30732 bp, 24 predicted proteins | sample AliMusrvi5mmetaG_FD_184115 | JGI IMG/M metagenome (GOLD analysis project Ga0209697, IMG submission 184115) | Freshwater lake bacterial and archeal communities from Alinen Mustajarvi, Finland, to study Microbial Dark Matter (Phase II) - Alinen... | ecosystem: Environmental > Aquatic > Freshwater... | reverse complement strand
ATTGAAAAACCAGGCTACCACACTCCCGTACATCGGGTGGGAATGGGAACTTTCGCCATCCCAATTTTCCCACAGAGTGGTGGCATTTTTACCCAGGATGTAATTCCCGTAACCGGGAAAGTCCTTTTGGTTCATCACCTTATAGGCATGGTCAGGCCTGCCGTTTTCAGTCAGCACTTTCAGCAGCAGTGGCGTGGCAAGGATGCCGGTATCAAAATGATATTTTTGCTGTTCCAGCAGTTTCAACACGGTGGCAAATACACGTGCCTTTTCGCCCTTTGGAACTATACCGAAAGCCAGCGGAAAGAGATTGGCCCCTTGTTTCCCGTCAAGGTAGCAAGCCTGCTCCCTGTTGAAAAATTTATGGTTGATGTGTTTCCTGATGGATCCGGCCAGTTGTTCAAATTCGTTCCGATCCTGCTGCTTTCCAAGTGTTTCTGCAATTTTGGCCATCAGATCCGTCACCAGGAAATAATAGCAGCTATTGACCAGTTCCGGGGAAAGTTTGATCTTCACGGGAGTGGCCCAATCACCGAGACACCAGCCTTTGGGCTCTTCCCTGACGACAATCCCTGTCGAATCGCATCGTGTTCCCAGGTAGGAAACCCACTGCTTCATCCCTTCATAATGGTTTTCCAGCACGGATTTGTCGCCATAATACCGGTAGTAGGCCCAGGGCATCATCACATATCCGGATCCCCAGGCGGGACCGCCGCCACCGCCGCCGAAGGGTACTGTATGGGGTACATAGCCAGTCTTGTGATTCCGTGCATCCTCCATGTCGAGAAACCATTTCCGGTAGAAATTAGTCAGGTCGAAATTATAGAGGGCCGATTCGACTGCCACCTGCCCGTCGCCGGTGTATCCCAGGCGCTCGCGGTGTGGACAGTCGCTGCTGATGCTTCCGTGCAGGTTCTCCAACTGCGTCCGCAAATAGTTGTCATATATTTTGTTGAAGAGCGGATTCGAACATTCAAAATGACCTGCTGAAGCCACATCCGTATGCACGACTTTGACTTCCAGATCCTCCGCCGAAGGTTGGTATTTCAGTCCGCTGACCTCGATCTGCCGGAAGGCGTGCCAGGTAAAACGCGGCTCGTAAATTTCCTGTCCACCACCCTTCAAAATATAGGTATCGGTTTGATGATAATCTCTGCCAAGCTCCTCGATGTGCCTCAACCTGACCGTATCGCCGCGTTCTCCGTGCAATTTTATCCTTACCCAACCGGCAATCATCTCTTTGGCATCAAACAAGTAGTTTCCAGACTCATTTTTACCCAGCAAAACTGGCTGAATCGTGCGAATGATCCGGTCAGGAGGAGCCAGCTGGGACTGAAGCTTCCCGGTAGGAGCCCTTACTTCGACTGCTTGCCTCCAAGTACTGTCATCAAAACCTGACAAGTTCCATCCGGGAAATTCGAGTCTGGCATCGTAGCATTCTCCGGTAAAAATTCCATCGTGTAGGAGGGGACCCGTGGTCATTTTCCAGCTTTTGTCGCTGGAGACGACTTGTCTGCTGCCATTTTGGTAATTGACTTCGAGTTGAAAGATCATGCGCGGGGTATTGTACCAAAGGCATCCTTCGGCGGTTCTGTCCCGCTGATTGTACCATCCGTTACCCAGTACTATCCCTGCCACATTACCGGTTTCCTTCAGCATTCTCGTCACGTCGTAGGTATTGTAAAGCACCCGTTGCCGGGATTGATCGTCGTGGAAATAGATCAGCTTCTGCAAACGGCGGGTGTCGTAATTGGTCTGGGCAGGAGCCAGCACCTGATCTCCCACCCTATTGCCATTCAGGTAGAGTTCGTAAAATCCCAGTCCACATATCCGGATTCTGGCCGATTTTATATCCGTTGCCGTTTGAAAACGCTTCCTGAACCAGGGAGCGGGTCCGGTGCCAACCGAATCGGGAAACTGATCCTCCCCGGTTCCGATCCATTTGGCCTGCCAGTCGGAGGAGGCCAGGAAACCCATCTCCCAGCAGGCTGTCCGACTCCAGTCCGATGCCCTTCCCCGGCCATCCCACACCCTCACCTTCCAGAAGAGCTTCGCTCCGGATTGCAATGGTTTCCCCCGATAGGGTATGTGACAGGTTTCGTTCGAAATATTTTTGCCTGAGTTCCAGAAGTTGCCCTTGTTTTCGGCCAGATCCGATACCTCGTCGGATACCAGCACCTGCCAGGCGGTTTGATATTGGTTTCTAGCCACGGATTTCAACTCCCATCCAAGCTCCGGAGCCAATAAGTCCAAGCCAAGTGGATCTGTAAGATTTTGACACTTCAGATTTACGACAGAGAGTGCTGGATCCTTTTCATTTTGGGCAGAGGCGTTAAGAATTGAAATGACTAGCAGGAGTGTCAAGTACGACAATAGGGTCAGTACCTTCATGGAGAAAAGAGTTAAAAATTATTAGTTGGCAGCTTTGGTGGCAGAATGGAATTGCGACTCAAATTTATAAAAATTCCGGTCATATCTGGTTTAATTTCGTGCAGTCCTAGCCACTGGCACCATTGCAAATTAGCCGGGAAAGAACCTCCCGCTATCCATCAGAAAAATTGCGGTATTTTTCATAACAAAAATCAAGGCATCCCCGTATAAAAAAGAGAATTTGAAAAGTTTCTATTTCATTTTTGTGGCAGGGAATATCCCGAAAATGGCTAATATTGGCAAAGGGAATCCGGTACATGGCCCTCGCGGACAGGAAAGCCTTCCCATTTCAGGATTCTGATCACAAAAATCGGTGGTTCAACTGCAGGCGGGAGTACGAAAAAACAAATTATATATCAATACGACTATGGCAGATCTTAGAACAAAATTTATGGGAGTCGAGTTAAAGAACCCCATTATCCTTGGTGCTTCCAGTCTGGTGGAAGATCTCAGTGCAATTAAGAAAATTGAACGTGCAGGGGCTGCGGCCATTGTTTACCGTTCACTTTTTGAGGAGCAGATCAATCTGGAGCAGATTCAACTTGACGAGCAGGTTGGCGAATACAGCTACCGGAATGCCGAAATGGGAAATATTTTCCCGGAGATCAAGCACAGCGGTGCAGGAGAGCACTTGTACAATCTTACTAAACTGATCAAGAATGTCAACATTCCCGTTTTTGCCAGTCTGAATGCCATCTACGACCAATCGTGGGAAGACTATGCCGTTCAGTTGGAAAAGACAGGAGTGGCCGGGCTTGAGCTCAATTTTTACGATGTACCAACGGATGCGGAAAACGACAGCGCAAAAATTGAGGCCCACCAGATTCAGATTTTGAAGAAGTTAAGGAAGCTGGTGAAGATTCCGATCAGTGTGAAACTCTCCCCTTTTTACGCCAATCCGGTCAATTTCATTACCCAGGCCGATAAGGCAGGGGCGGATGGTATCGTCATCTTCAACCGTTTCTTTCAGCCAGAGATCAACATTGAGAACGAAGAGTTCTTCTTCCCGTTCGATCTCACGCACGACAAGGATTACCAGATTACGCTCCGTTTTGCCGGACTACTTTATGGGAACATCAAGGCCGATATTTGTGCCAGCAGGGGCATTTCGGACGGAAATGATGTCATCAAGATGGTTCTGGCCGGCGCAAGTTCGGTGCAGGTGGTTAGTACAGTCTACAAAAATAAGGCGGAACACATCACCAAAATGCTGGAAACGCTGGAAGAGTGGATGGAAGCCAAGGGATACAAGAACCTGGATGCCTTCAGGGGAAAACTCTCGATGAAATCAAGCAAGGAGCCCTATGCCTACCGAAGAGCCCATTATGTCGACATTCTGATGAAATCCACGGAGATCTTCAAAAAATATCCAATGGTATAAATAGTACAAACCCGGTTCCGCCGGGTTTTTTTATGCTTTATTTATTCCCGTAAGTCTCCTGCTGTTGAGCAGAATGGCAGAAGTAAATCTTCCAAAATATGACAAAAAACATATTTATGCTCTTGGATGCTCAGCATGAATGATTTAATTTAGTAGAACAGAAGCCGGTATATTTTAATCTTTTTAAATCTTACCGCTATGGACTCACTGCACAATCGGATTGTAGCACTGGCCGATCTCCACGGCCGCACCAGGGAGAGCCTTTTACCCATCCTTCAAGGCGTCGTCGAATACGAGAACTACCTTTCACAACGATCGATGGTCGAAATATCGAGGGAACTAGATCTTCCCGCAGCCGAAGTATTCGGAACAGCCACTTTCTATTCCTTCCTGGAGCACAGGAAAATGGGGAAATTCACCATTCGGGTTTGCAAGACCATCTCCTGTTCAATGATGGGCAAAAATCAGATTTTACTGGCTATCAAGGATATGCTAAAAATTGATCTTGGACAGACGACTCCGGATGGCAGGTTCAGTCTGGTGGAGACCAACTGTCTGGGTTGGTGTCACAAGGCCCCAGCCATGGTGATCAACCACGAAGTTTTTACCGAGCTGACTCCTGAAAAAGTTCGGGAAATTTTAAGCGACTACCTTAAAAAAGAGCTGTAATTGGCCATTCCAACTCCCAAAATCGACTTTCGAAAATCCAAAATTGATTACGGTTGCAGGAGTGGCATCCAGGATACCTTGAGACTTTAGAGCTATAATCCTAAAATCCATTGACAATGATTGAGCAACATCTTCTATTGAAACGGGTTGACTTTATTTTTGTCCAGGACACCGACTGGGAGAAGATCCTGCAAAAATCGATAAATCGGCCTAAACAGGAGTTGATCAATGAACTGATCAGTTCCGAACTGAAAGGACGAGGTGGGGCCGGATTCCCGACAGGATTAAAATGGAAGCTGACCTCGGAGGTCGAGGGCAGCGAAAAATATGTCATCTGCAATGCCGATGAGGGAGAACCGGGCACTTTCAAGGACAGGGAGATCCTGACACGCGTGCCTTACAAAGTACTGACTGCCATGGCCGTGTGCGGATACATCGTGGGAGCTGCCAATGGTATCATCTATTTACGTGGGGAGTACCAGTTTCTGGAAAAACCACTCAATGACGCCATCAATGAATTCAGCTATTTTTGCAAAAAAATCAACCTCGACTTCACGATCAAGATTTTCATGGGCAGCGGTGCTTACATCTGTGGAGAGGAGACGGCCCTGTTCGAGTCGCTCGAGGGGAAAAGGGGCGAGCCACGCAACAAACCTCCCTACCCATCCGTGAGCGGTTACCGCAACAAGCCTACCGTGATCAACAATGTGGAGACGCTAGCCCATACCTACACCATTTTCAAATACGGCGCGAAGAAATTTTACGATCTGGGAGTCCAGTATTCGAGGGGTTCAAAGCTATTTTCCGTTTCCGGGGACACCCCTAAACCCGGCATTTACGAGCTGGAACTGGGGATGAGCCTCCAGGATTTCGTGGAGGAATTCGGCGATGGAGACACCAAGGCGGTGCAGGTGGGCGGTGCCTCGGGTTTTCTGGTTCCGCGCAAAAAATTCAGCGAAACGGCCATTGGCTACCAGGGGAAACTGATAGGTATCTCCCTGCCTACCGGCGGATCGATGATGCTCTTCAACAGCTCCCGCTCGATGTATAACCTGCTGGACAACTACCTCGAATTCTTCCGGGAAGAGTCGTGCGGGCAATGCACCCCTTGCCGGATCGGATGCCAGCAGCTGCTGGCAGGGATCAAGGCCGTCAAGAAAGGGGATCGGCCGGCACCCTACCTCGATAAACTGCTCAAACTGAGCGAAACGATGCAGTTTACGGCCAAATGCGGCCTGGGGCAATCGGTGGCCAACTCTTTTGCCTCGATCGTGGAGAATTTCAGGGAAGAAATGATCTATTAAGAAGGCAAAAGAAGAAAGGCAAAAGTGATTCCAAAATCGAAATTCCAAAATTCAAAATCATGTCTGAAACGATTCACATCACGATTAACGGAATACCGGTAGAGGTCGAAGAGAATACGGTTATTCTGGATGCCGCAAAAAGGATAAACGTAGTCATTCCAACACTTTGCTACCACCAGGATATCTGTGTGGCAGGCAATTGCAGGGTTTGCCTGGTGGAGGTAACCGGGCAAAAGCGGTTGGCAGCAGCCTGTGCAACTCCCTGTGAAGAGGGAATGGACATCCTGACCAACAGCCTGAAAGTGAGAAACTGCAGAAAGCATATCATTGAGTTGTTGTTGTCTGAACATCATTCTGATTGTACCAAATGCTACAAAAATGGAAAGTGCGAACTGCAATTCCTTGCCTCGGAATACAAAATCATGACCCAGGATTTTATCGAACTCTACGATGAGAAAGTACATACCATCGACAATTTCTCCCCCAGCATCGTAAAGGACGACAGCAAGTGCATCCGATGCCAGCGTTGTGTCCGCACCTGCGAGGAACTTCAGGGGGTCAATGCACTCTCGGTTGCTTACAAGGGACACCGGATGAAGATCTCTACTTTTTACGAGAAATCGATGAACGAGGTAGTCTGTACCAATTGTGGTCAGTGTGTAAACCGCTGTCCGACGGGGGCGCTGGTGGAGAAAAACTACATCGAAGAGGTCTGGGAGGCCATTTCCAATCCGGATCTCCACGTGGTGGTGCAGACTGCACCTGCCGTAAGGGTGGGCTTGGGCGAAGAATTGGGCTATCCTGCCGGAAACCGGGTGACGGGGAAAATGGTTTCAGCCCTGAAAAGACTGGGCTTCGATGCAGTACTTGACACCGATTTTACGGCGGATCTGACCATTCTGGAAGAGGGATCCGAACTGCTGCACCGGTTGAAAAGGGCGTTGCTCGACAAGGAATCCAACGTGCCGCTGCCGATGGCCACCTCCTGTTCACCCGGTTGGATCAAATACATTGAGCACATGTACCCCGAATACTTGCCAAATCTCTCAACCTGCAAATCTCCCCAGCAGATGTTCGGGGCACTCCTGAAGACCTATTATGCAAAGGCGCGCAACATCGATCCGAAAAAAATTGTGTCTGTCTCGGTGATGCCCTGTACCGCCAAAAAATTTGAGGCAGCCAGGCCTGAAATGCACGGCAGTGGCTACCGGGATGTCGACTATGTTTTAACAACCCGCGAACTTGCCATTATGATCAAACAGGCCGGGATCAATTTTGCCCAGTTGGAAGAGCTGGAATTTGACCGTCTGATGGGAGAATCTACAGGTGCTGCGGTGATTTTCGGGGTGACTGGCGGGGTCATGGAGGCAGCCCTCCGTACCGTTTACGAGATCGTGACGGGTAGGGAAATTCCATTTAAAAACCTTGCCGTTCTTCCCATTCGTGGTATGGAGGGCGTTCGAATGAGCAGCGTCAAAATTGAAAATCCGCTGGAGGAGTGGAAATTTCTGGAGGGAGTCGAATTGAATTACGCCGTGGCTCATGGACTGACCAATGCCAAAAAGGCAATGGACCAGATCAAAAACGGAACAGCTTCTTTTCATTTTCTGGAGGTGATGGCTTGTCCGGGCGGATGTCTGGGCGGGGGTGGGCAGCCCATCCCAACCAACTTCGAAATCCGAAAAAAGAGGGCCGCCGCCATTTATGCAGAAGACATTGGCAAGCCGATCCGAAAATCGCACGAAAATCCGGAAGTAATCAAGATCTACAAAGATTTTCTGGGTCAGCCGCTGGGCGAATTATCGCACAAATTGTTGCATACCTCCTATCAAACAAGAGAAAGATCATAGCCCGAAAGCACTTTTTACTGTATATTTGCAGTTCAAAAGTACGCCATGGCATTTACGAGCATCAAAGATTGGAAAGAGGGAATTATCAGCAACGCTGAAATAGACAAATACCTCGTTGACGGGAAAGATTTCATTGACAACCAGGCCATTTTTGCCACCCTGGACCGTCAACGCCAGCCAGATCCGAAATATGTCCGGGATATTCTTCAGAAATCACTTTCCATCACTACCCTGAGCTCCGACGAAACCGCTGCACTCCTTCAGGTAACGGATCCTGAACTTTGGCAGGAGATCAACCAGACCGCACTTGCCGTCAAGAAGAAAGTATACGACAACCGAATCGTCTTCTTTGCCCCACTCTATTGTGCCAACCATTGTGTCAACAACTGCGCGTACTGCGGTTTCCGCGAAGCGAACAGCCTCGAAAAAAGAAGGATTCTGACCATGGACGAGGTCAAGAGGGAAACCGCCTCCGTCTTGAATGAAGGGCACAAGCGTCTGATACTCGTTTTCGGAGAACATCCTTCCACGGATGTGGACTACATGGTGGATTGCATCAAATCTGTCTATTCAGTACAGGAGATTGCCACCAAATCCGGACAGCCCACGAACATACGCCGTGCGAACATCAATGCGGCCCCGATGGACATTGCCAAGCTTAAAAAACTGAAGGAGGCTGGAATTGGCACCTACCAGGTCTTTCAGGAGACCTACCACCGGGAGACCTACAGCCAGGTCCATCCTGCCAATACGCTGAAAGGAAATTACCGCTGGAGGCTTTACGCCCTGCACCGCGCACTGGATGCCGGACTGGACGACGTGGCCATTGGAGCGCTTTTCGGTCTCTACGACTGGAAATTTGAGGTAATGGGACTCCTGAAGCACACCCATGACCTGGAACGGCAGTTCGGTATCGGGCCTCATACCATCTCCTTTCCCCGGATGACCCCGGCTCTTGGATCCTGGCTAAGCGACCATTCAGAATACATACTTTCGGATGATAACATGAAAAAAGTGGTGGCCGTGCTGCGCCTATCCGTCCCTACCGCCGGTCTTATCGTGACGGCCAGGGAAAAGGCAGACATCAAGCTGGAACTTTTGCAACTGGGTTGTACTCAGACGGATGCCTCTACCAGAATTGGTATCGGTGCCTACAGCGACCAAAAGAAGGAGTTAAATAAAGACAAGGAACAGTTTACGATTGGCGATCCGCGCGACCTCGACGAAGTAATTCAGGAGGTCGGAAAGCTCGGATACATCTCCTCCTTTTGTACGGCAGGCTACCGCTGTGGCAGAACAGGCGAGACCATTATGGGTATGCTGAGCCATTGTGTGGAGGGAAAATACTGCAAACTCAACGCCGTACTGACCTACCGGGAATACCTCAACGATTATGCCTCCCCAGAAACCAAGGAGATTGGGGAAAAGCTGATTCAGAAGGAGATTGCCGAAATTGAAGCGGCCGAATATTTTAAGCAAAAACCTCACCTGTTGGCAAGATTCCATCAGGATTATGGTGAGACACTCAACGGCAAACGGGACCTCTTCATCTAATCTCAACCTTGACGGTAGTGGTGCTTCCGGCAGAGTTCAATTCCCATTCGCGGATGCTCCGGACCTAAGATTCCCGTTAGGATCAATTGGTTGAATCGATGGGAAACAATGCTTTCTCCCTGGAAAAATATCTCCTCCTTTAACAATTTTTGTGAACACTCACAGACCGAAAATGAGAAAGAATGTTACTTTTGTAGGCTGATTTATAGGAAAATAAATCAAAAAACAGGTAGCAGCACGGCTCATTTTGAGTGAAATACAATTTCAATGCTTGCAAGTCGACCAACGAAACGAGCTGTTACTTTGCCCTTATCAGGCAATAGAAAATTCGGCTGCAGACGGCTTGAGGACCATTTGATATTTAATAATTTATAAATACAATTTACGCGTGAAAGCACAAACAGGAATTTCCAAGATTCAGAATCTTTTCGCCACCTCTGTCATTCCGGTTGCATTTGTGATCGCCCTTTTCGTCTATTTTTTCATCATGGGGGCACCCTCCAATTTTCAGGGTAACAGTTCCGATAATTCGCCGCTTCAAGGGAGTTTTCTGGGCATCATCTACAAGGGTGGTTACATCGTTCCAATCCTGATGACCCTCCTGATCACCGTGATGGCTTTTTCGATCGAAAGATATTTCACCATCAAAAAAGCCTATGGAAACCTTCCTCCCGTCAAATTAGTGGCCAACCTGAAGCAATATCTGGCAGCCAATGACATTCAGGGTGCCAGAAACGAATGCGACCGGGTTCAGGGATCGGTGGCCAGTGTGGCCAAGTCGACGCTCGACAAATACGAGCAGATGGAGCTCGACCAACTGATGACCAAGGAACAGAAAATTCTGGATATTCAAAAAAATTTAGAGGAGGCAACTTCGCTTGAACTGCCAAGTCTGGAGGAGAATCTTCCCATCCTAGCCACCATCACCTCTTTGGCAACCCTGATGGGCTTGCTGGGAACGGTCTTGGGAATGATTCGCTCCTTTGCTGCCATGGCCAATGCAGGTGCTCCCGACTCCGTTGCTCTGGCCAACGGTATTTCTGAGGCATTGGTTAACACAGCCTTCGGAATTGGTTCTGCTGCATTGGCCATGGTATCTTACAGTTATTTTACCACGCGCATCGACAAACTGACCTATGCCATCGATGAGGCGGGCTACAGCATTGCACAGACATTTGCGGCCAAACACTGATACCAGTTCTAACAACTGAAAATTATGCCCAAAGTTAAAATACCACGAAAGAGTACGGTAGTAGATATGACGGCCATGTGCGACGTGGCTTTCCTGCTGCTGACCTTTTTCATGCTCACCTCAAACTTCACGAAGAAGGAGGCTGCCGTGGTCAACACACCCAGTTCCATTTCGGAAATAAAAATTCCTGAACGAAACATGATGCTCATTCTGGTTGATTCGAAAGGGAAACTCTTCTTCGGTATCGATGGCCAGGAAAACAGGATCGCCCTGCTCGAAAAAATGGGAACCCTCTACAACATCGCTTTTTCGCAGAATGAATTGAAGGAGTTCAGCCTGATCAACAGTTTCGGACTACCCATGAATCAGATGAAAAATTATCTGGCCATGAAAGAGGAAGAACGGGAATCCCTTTCCGGTATGGGAGGCATTCCCTGCGATTCGATGGATAACCAGCTTAAAAACTGGGTGAGTGCGACAAGAAGCATCAGCAAAGAGTACAGAATTGCTATCAAAGCCGATCAGTCAACTGCCTATCCGGTGATCAAAAAACTGATGGGTACACTGCAGAGTTTGAATGAAAACAGGTACAACCTGATTACTACGCTCGAAACGTCCGCAGATCTCGAACAAAAATTATAGGATGCTATGGCTGAAATTGGGAAAAATCATAGAAAAGGTGCCACGAAACGCAGGGCTAAAAAATTATCGACCAGGGTTGACTTTACGCCCATGGTCGATCTGGGATTTCTGCTGATCACCTTTTTTATGCTGGCCACCACACTCAACAAACCGCAGACCATGGAGATCGCACTTCCTTCCAAGGAGAAGACGCCAGAATCTGAACAAACGACCGTCAAGGCATCAAAAGCCATTACACTGCTGTTGGGAAAGGCAAATACGGTCTATTACTATGAAGGAACCCGGGTCAATGAGGTGGATCCCGAATTGCATGCCACCAATTTTTCTCCCGGCGGTTTGCGTCAGTTTCTACTGAAAAGAAATTACGAGGTCATGGAAAAAATCAGGAACCTCAGAACAGAAAAAGAAAAAAAAAGATACTCAGAAGGAGAATACGAGAAACAGCTGAGTGCCATCAAAAAGGAAAAAAGTGCCCCGATTGTCCTGATCAAGGCATCGGATGAATCGGTTTATAAAAATCTGATCGATGCACTGGATGAAATGGCGATCTGCAACATCGAAAGGTATGCCATTGTAGACATTGCGCCCTTTGACCTGGATTTAATGGCAAAATTCAATACCCTAACGAAAGCTCCGGATGTCAGCAAACAATGATCTCTTTTCACGCGAATGGTGTGATCTGATTTTCGATCAGAAGTACCGCAAATATGGCGGGTACGAATTGCGGACAAATTCCTCCAAACGGCACGGCCGTGCCTTGCTGATAGCAGGCCTGCTATTCGTGCTGATCGTGTCTGCACCACTCCTCATCAAACAAATTTTTCACAGCAGGGTTGAAAAGGAGGTCAGTGTTAGGGTACTCACAGACATCCATATCGATCTGCCGGAAGCAGACAATCTGCTTAAAGAGGTTCCTCCCCCTCCGGCTCCACTTCGAAACAGCATCAAATTCGTTGTGCCACTTGTTAAGCCTGACGAGCAGGTGGCAGAAGAACCTCCTCCGACCCAAAAAGAGCTGAAAGAGGATAAAATGGCCATTGGAACGGTCAATTTTGACAAGGGCACCGACGACATTTCGGCACCCGTTGCGACCACCGAACACACCAAAATTACGGAAGAATCTGACATTCCTTTGACATTCGCAGATCAGATGCCTCAGTTTCCTGGCGGAGAAAGGGAGATGATGCGTTTCATCAAGCAGAATCTGCGTTATCCGTTATCTGCCCAGGAGAACAGGGTACAGGGAACCGTCATTCTCAATTTCGTAGTGAACCGCGAGGGTAAAATCATCAACCTCAAAGTCATTAAAGGGATTGGATTCGGTTGTGATGAAGAGTCGGTCAGGGTAATGGAGCGAATGCCGCTTTGGAGTCCGGGAAGACAGAGGGGACAAACGGTGATGGTCAGCTTCACGATGCCCATCCGATTTGTGCTGAATTAATTGAAATAGGCCATGAAAGTAGTAGTCCCTATGGTTTGTCTTTTGCTGCTAACCACCAGTTGTAGATTTTTCAAGGGTGATCCCTACAAAAATACTCCCGTCTCCGGAACCACGACCATCGCCGTGGACGAGACATTTCGGCCGGTGATGGAGGCAGAGTCTGATCTTTTCAAAGCCATTTACGGATATTCGGAGATTAAATCCAGGTACCTGCCTGAGGCGGGTACCTTCAGACTTTTGATGGAGGATAGCGTCCAACTCATCGTTGCTTCCCGAAAATTGCAAAACGATGAGATTTCCTTTCTCAACAGCCGGAAATTGTTCCCCAAACAACTCCTGGTGGCCCTGGATGCCATTGCCCTCATCGTGCATCCCTCCTGCAAGGATTCGATCATTTCCATGAAACAGATCAGGGAACTGCTGGGAGGAAAAATCACGGGATGGGAACAACTAAATACCAAAAACGAAAAAGGGTCTGTCAGATTACTCTTCGACAACGAGAAATCGGGTATCGTCGCCTTTCTGTCGGATTCGGTCTGTCGGGGAAATTTTGCGACCGGACATGCCTCCGCCCTGCACAACAGCAGAGAGGTCATTGAATATACGGCCACCCATCCGGGAGTGATTGGTTTTGTAGGAACAAGCTGGATCAGCAACAGCAATGATTCCCTCCACCTCTCCTTTCACAAAAAAATCAAGGTACTTTCGGTAAGTGAATCCGATCTGCCCTCACCGGAAAACAGTTACAAACCCTACCAGGCTTACCTGTTGGATCACAGGTATCCGCTGACAAGATCCGTTTACCTGATCAATGCGGAACCAAGGAGCGGACTTTCGTCGGGATTTGTTTCCTTTGTATCCAGCGACAAGGGTCAGAGAGTGATCCTGAAATCAGGTATTCTTCCGGCTGTCGCCCCGGCCAGGGTAGTCAACATCCGGCCTAATTTGTAAAGCAGGCGAACCATCAGTACACAAAAAAGTTATGAAGCAAGGGTTACTATTTTTTCTCATCCTGGGATCAACCCTCCTACATGTCTGGGCACAAGAACCTTTTTCAAAGGGAAGTTTCCTATTGGAGGAACAGCAGTTTCAATCAGCCAGGATTCATTTTCTGCTTCAGCTAAAAAGCAGGCCCAACGATGCCGGACTTCTGATCGGTTTGGGCAATGCTTACGTTGGTCTCCAATCACCGGATAGCGCAAAAATAGCCTTCAAAAGAGCCTTTCAGGTTGGGCAGTCCAATCCAAATGTTCTTGCAGGCATGGGAATGGTGGCTCTGTTAAACAACGACCACGATGCCGCGAGCGATTATTTTGAACGAACCAGAAGGGCGGACAAAACCAATCCCGAGATCTATTGCAACCTCGCCGAGGCTTGTTTGAATCCATTTAAAACAGATACGGTATCCGCACTTAGCTACCTGAAACAGGGACTGGATCTATCTCCCAAATATGGCAGGCTTCATCAATTGACTGGTGATCTGGAGCTGGTAAAAAAGAATTTTGGATCTGCACTTAATGCCTATGAGAGAGCTACTTTCTTCGATCCAAAATCGGCCATCAGCTACCGAAAGGCAGGATATGCCTATTTTCGCTCCGCCGCCTTCAGGGAAGCACTGAACGATTTCAACAAATCCATCGCGCTCAATCCCGACCAGATTCTTGTATACAAATATCAAGGCGACCTGTTTTATGCTTTGGGGAGATACCAGGAAGCAGGGCAGGCTTATCTCACCTACCACGAAAGGGCCGAGGTAACTTCCGAGGACAAGGAGCGAATGGCCTTTGTACTATTTTTCAGCAAGAAATATGAAGATTCGGCTAAGCTTTTGGAACAGTTAACTTCTGTCAGCAGGGAAGAGTCGGTCCTGCTAAGAATCAAGGGTTACATAGCCTACGAAACAGGCAACTACCAGAAGGGACTGGATGATCTGGACCAATTTTTCCAACAGCACAATCCGGAGAAAATCATTGCATTGGATTACAGCTATTATGCCAAAATCCTGCAAAAGTTGGGCAAGGATTCATTGGCCAGGCTAAATTTCATAAAATCAGCAGCATTGGATTCCAACAGGGTAGAGACTTATGAGGAGTTGGCAAGGTATGAGTCCAAAAATGGAATGCACCAACAGGCTGCCCTCCATTTTAAAACAATGATGGATCGCGGGGCAGATAAATTGGTCACGACCTTTCAGATTGGAAAGGAATTCTATTTTGAAGGAGAATCTTGGAGAGCAAAGCTGGATTCGGGAAGAGAACTTCAAAAATCAGGAAGAGAAACGCTACCTGACAGTTTAGCCGTCAGAAAATCAATGATCCGTTACTATGCGAGGGCCGACAGTGCCTTTTCCGTGGTGAATCAACTGAATACAGAATATGCTGGCGCCTATGTCTGGAGAGGAAGGATTCAATCCATTCTGGACCCGGATGCCCTTGCCACCGGGGCCAAGGAGATGTATGAAAAGGCGCTGTCGATTCTGGAGAAATCGGATCAGGCCAAAAATCAAAAAACCATCATCGAATGTTACAGGTACCTGGGTTCCTATTATTATCTCGGGTATGAAAGACTACTGAGAAAGGACAAGGTGCTGGCAGCCGAGATGAAAGCCAAATCGATGGATTGCTTCGCAAAAATCAATACCCTGGATCCGGCTGATATCCAGGCAAAAGAAATACTTTCAAAAATAAACAAGCGCAAATAATGATATCCTCACCGGGTGACTCAGAGTCACCCGGTGAGGATATCTGAGAATAAGTCTAACTTATTGAAATTGTAATATTTAATTTCGTTCTGATGAAAATTGTAATCGCATCACTCCTCTCCCTTTTGATCGGCTCAGCTGCCTGTTGGTTTTACCTACCGAAGCAGTCATCCTATGATGTAGGTCCCGGCTACAATGTTAAAAATTATGGAGCCAGAGGGGATGGAATAACCGACGATACCCAGGCAATTCAAACTGCCATCAATACCGTTGTCAACAAGGGTGGAGGCGTGCTCTATTTCCCTGCCGGGATATACCGAATCGGCGGTCCGGTAATGGATTCAGTCGACCACCACATTTGTCACGCCCAGCTTTACATCCCATACAGCGACATTAACCATACCACTACCCTAACCTTTCGGGGAGAATCTGCTCCCGAATTCGAGGCCCAGGGATTGATTCCTGCCGGACCCTCCCAAAGTGGAACCATCCTTATGTCGACCATCGTCAGTAAGGATTCTTCCGCTGCCGTGATCGGCGTGGCGAAAGGTAGAGGAAAAGGCTGGCAACAATGGACTTATGTAACTCCGGAATTTACCAATCTGGGTATTCGGACTACCACAACAAGGGATACCACGCAGATCATCAACTCGCTGGGTGGGATCAACCTTCGTTTTGCAAGCAAATGTACGCTGGATAACGTGCTGATTGACACCAGAACGCCATTTAGCAAATCTCTGAATCCGAAAACGGGTGGCAGTGTCGCATTGGTCACCCCTGCCGTCGACAACCACGCCGAAATAGAGATCGGCTTGATCCGGATTGGCGGATATGCCTATGGAATCAAATTCAGCGAACATTTCGTGGGTAAGGATATTCAAGTGGTCTGTTGCAACGTGGGTATACAATCCGAGTTCAGTCACCACAGCAGTTCCATCCAGACCCTGGAGATTGAATGCTGCAGATACCCAGTCGTATTCAATCCCGGGCACAACCTTTTCGTGGCGGACTACAACACCGAACATTTTACCGGCAATGCCTGGTTTCGTTTCGAACAGGACATCACTTTCGTGGGAAAGGCCTACTATCCGGCCAAGATGGTCATCGGATTGTGCCATCCTGTCGTCTCCAACATCGGCTACGATCCAAGTCAGTTCCGCACCAATGATCCGGACCGGGTTGTGCTTCTCGAAAACAAAAAGTAAATTCCTGTGCCAATAACTGCTACAAGATGAAAAATAAATATGGTCTGCCTTATTTTGTCCTTCTGTTTTCACTCTTATTGCCAAATGGATTCATAAATGCCCGGCCATCCGGAAAAAAGACAAAATTGGAGTTCTTCCAGCCGGGGCAATCGTGGCCCGACCAGGATGGGAACCACATTCAGGCACATGGAGGTGGAATCCTGAAAATCAAAAAAAACTACTTTTGGTATGGCGAACAGCGCGGGAAAGGACTCGATCCAAAATTTCGTTACGTCAGCTGTTACTCTTCCAAAGATCTGCTAAACTGGAATTTCAGGGGTAATGTAGTTAAAATGCTTCCTCCTGATTCCCTGACTGCAGGTTGGATACTCGAACGGCCGAAGGTATTTTACAATGCAGGAACTAAAAAATATGTCATGTATTTTCATCTGGATGACAAAGGTTACAAGGTTGCCCAGGTAGGAATTGCCATTTCTGATAAACCCGATGGGGATTTCAAATTTGTCAGAAGGTTTCGTCCGCTGGGACACGAAAGCCGCGACATCGGTCAGTTCATAGACGACGATGGTACTGCCTACCTCGTTTTTGAAGATCGTCCCTATGGCTTTCGCATCGCCAGACTTTCGAAGGATTACATGGATGTTGAAAAGGAGATGACCCTGGTAAAGGCCCACATGGAGGGAGGTGCCATTGTCCATTACCAGGGATTGTATTATTCCATTGGATCTGCTCTCACCGGCTGGAATGCCAATCCCAACAAATATGCAACTGCCCCCACCCTCGAAGGACCCTGGACCGAATTCAGGGACATTGCCCCCCCCGAAACCAAAACCTTCGGATCACAGTCAACCATGTTGATCAAAGTGACTGGTTCCAGAAAAACAACCGTTATTTTTATGGGTGATATCTGGAGACCCAAAACCCAGTATGATTCCAGGTACCTCTGGATGCCGCTTGAGCTAGGAGATGGAAAATTATCGCTTCAAGAACCAAAACCGTGGAAATTAAATGTCAAAACGGGGGAATCTTCCATGGTTGAAAGTCAAATTACTGAACCTGCTTCAAATAAAAAATAAGGCCATTTCCCTGGAAATTTACAATCTACTATCAGAAAAGGGAAATATAGCATTTACCAAACTCCCCGCCCAGATCTAATTTTTTTACCTATGAAAAATCTTATCAGACACTCTTTTAACGCACTTGTCATCTTTCTGATTTCCTTTCAGGGAGGCAGACTCTTTGGCCAGTCCCATTATCCCGGACAACACAAGGATAAAATGGTCGTTTCAGACAAGGCCACCCCGATCGTGTTATCGTTTGATTTGAAAGCGGTAAAACTGTTGGAATCCCCTTTCCTGGAAAACCAAAAAAGGGAAGAAAAATGGCTGCTTTCGATTGACAACAACCGTTTATTGCATACCTTCAGACTCAATGCGGGTATCGCTTCCAAAGCAAAACCACTCGGCGGCTGGGAGGCTCCGGATGTTGAACTGCGGGGACATTCGACGGGCCACGTTTTGTCCGGACTGGCATTGATGTATGCATCAACCGGCGAGGTCATTTTCAAGTTGAAAGGGGACAGTTTGGTGACTGAACTCAAAAAAGTTCAGGATGCTCTCGATCAGAAAGGGTACCTGGGTGCTTTTCCGCAATACTTTGTCAACAGAGCCATCAACGACGGCCATGTGTGGGCTCCCTGGTACACCCTTCACAAGATTATAGCTGGTTTGCTCGACATGTATCTGTATGCTGACAACCAGATGGCCTTCGACATGGCGAAGAAGATGGGCGACTGGACCAACCTGAAATTAGCCGGATTAAGTCAGTCGCAACTCGACAAGATGCTTAAAACTGAATTTGGCGGCATGAGTGAGGTGTTGTACAACCTTTATGCACTTACCGGCGAGATCAAATACCTCAAAACGGCAGAGATGTTTTACCACCGGGAGCAGCTTGATCCACTGGCCGCTCAAAAGGATGTCCTGAAGGCGCACCATGCCAATACCTATATCCCGAAAATCATTGGAGATGCGCGCGCCTATGAACTTCAGGCTACTGAAAAAGAGCATACGATTGCAGATTTTTTCTGGAACACCGTGATCGGACACCATACCTATGCCACCGGAGGAAACAGTGACAACGAGTTCTTCTTCGCACCCGACAGTCTTTGCCGGCATTTAAGCCTCCGTACGACGGAGACCTGCAACACCTACAACATGCTGAAACTTACCAGGCACCTGTTTTCCTGGACGGCAGATGTGAAATATGTTGACTATTACGAACAGGCATTGTACAACCATATTTTGGGAAGCCAGGATCCGGAAACAGGAATGGTTTGCTACTTCATGCCTATGAAATCGGGCAGTTTCAAGGTTTACAGCAATCCAGACAACTCTTTTTGGTGCTGTGTGGGTACCGGTTTTGAAAATCACGCCAAATACGGAGAAGCCATCTATTATCACAATGAGTCAAATCTGTATGCGAACCTGTTCATCCCTTCTGAAATCTCCTGGAAGGAGAAGGGAATTCAACTCCGCCAGGAAACCCGTTTTCCTGAAAGTGAATCCTCCAGATTTACTTTTCTGGCAACCAGTGGGGAAAAATTTTCTTTGATGCTGAGATATCCCTCCTGGGCAACCTCAGGAGTCACTGTCAAGATAAACGGGAGGGTACAACCAGTTAAGACCCGTCCGGGAAATTTCATCCCATTGGAGCGAAAATGGCAGAAGGGAGATGTAGTTGAGCTCAGCCTACCCATGTCACTCAGATTGTTGGCGACCAGGGATAATCCAAAAATCGCAACCATTTCCTATGGCCCTGTCCTGTTGGCAGGGGAATTGGGAAAAGAGGGACTGAAGGAGAATGCCCCCTATGCCGACGATCAGGATGACCTGAACCAGCTGGCTATGCCTGAAAACCTTAAGACAATCCTGAATATCGGAGGAAAAAAGCTGACAGAACTGGTTAAACGGGCAAATGACAAGTCTCCCCTTACCTTTAAAATGGAGGATGCTTCAAAGGAAAAGGTTACACTTATCCCCTATTACCAAATCCACGGAGAGCGGTATGTGGTTTATTGGAAGTTGAAATAGCTACTTGCAAATGGCAACGCGGAATACACGGATTGTAAGGATTTACACAGTTTTGAATCCGCCTGATCCGTGTCATCCGCATTTCTATTGATTGCAAATTATAATTTTATAAAAAATGGAACTACTTCACAAAGAACTTACCGATCAAATTTTGAAGTCCTTCTACAAAGTATATAATACGCTGGGATATGGATTTCTTGAAAAGGTATATGAAAATTCACTGTGTTATGAATTAAGGAAAAATGGATTTTATGTTACGAAACAGCATCAATTAAAAGTCTACTATGAAGAATTGCAGGTTGGGGAGTATTTTGCAGATCTTATTGTTAATGATTTGGTAATTATTGAGTTAAAAGCTGCTGAAGCAATTGTCGAGGAGCATGAATATCAATTACTTAACTATTTGAAAGCAACAGATAAGGAGGTTGGCTTATTGCTCAATTTTGGTAAAAGACCTGAAATCAGAAGAAAGGTGTTTACAAATGAAAATAAAAAATTGAGATGAGGTCTTAATAGCTACGCGGAATACACGGATTGTACGGATTTACACGGATTTGAATCCGCCTGATCCGAGTTATCCGTGTTCCTATTGGGTACAAATTTAAATCAGATTTAAAAAGCTACGCGGAATACACAGATTGTAAGGATTTACACAGTTTTGAATCCGCCTGATCCGCGTCATCCGTGTTCCTATTGGGTACAAATTTAAATCAGATTTAAAAAGCTACGCGGAATACACGGATTGTACGGATTTACACAGTTTTGAATCCGCCTGATCCGAGTTATCCGTGTTCCTATTGGGTACAAATTTAAATCAGATTTAAAAAGCTACACGAAATACACGGATTGTACGGATTTACACGGATTTGAATCCGCCTGATCCGCGTCATCCGTGTTCCTATTGGGTACAAATTTAAATCAGATTTAAAAAGCTACGCGGAATACACGGATTGTACGGATTTACACGGATTTGAATCCGCCTGATCCGCGTCATCCGTGTTCCTATTGGGTACAAATTTAAATCAGATTTAAAAAGCTACGCGGAATACACGGATTGTACGGATTTACACAGTTTTGAATCCGCCTGATCCGCGTCATCCGTGTTCCTATTGGGTACAAATTTAAATCAGATTTAAAAAGCTACGCGAAATACACGGATTGTAAGGATTTACACGGATTTGAATTCCTAACATGGGAGCCAACTATTTTGTATCTCTTTTTCAGTTTGTTCGTATAAATTGCATATTTATTCTCTGGAAAAATGTTTTTTCCGCGTGAAATATCAGTTTATAAAAATTTCCATTGTAAACCTATTAACCAATTTATTCCCATGAAAAAACTATACCTCTTCATTTTTACTGTTCTTTGTATTGGAACCACTCAGGCCCAATTCAACTATCCGGCAACGAAAACAGTCGATGCCAAAGACACCTATTTTGGAGTTACCTATACCGATCCCTACCGCTGGCTGGAGGATTTCAAGGATCCGCAGGTCGTTAGTTGGTTCAAACAACAGGCCGATTATAGCAATGCCATTCTGACCAAAATATCCGGAAGGGATGAGTTGGTGGCAGAATGGAAAATGCTCGACAAATTGCAACCTCCAAGGATCAATGGCAGGGTGTATGAAGGAGGAAGAATCTTCTACCGCAAAACAATGCCTGGCGAGGATGTTAGCAAATTCTACTACCGTGAAGGCTATGATGGAAAAGAGCAACTGCTGTTTGACCCCTCTACTTATATCAAAGGCAAGAAACTCTCCATTCAAAGTACCTTGCCTAGTTACGACGGTAAAAAAGTTGCCATAGGATATGCGGAAGCAGGTGCCGAAATTTCTACCATCAAGGTGCTGAACGTCGATACCAAAACATTTTTGGATGAAGCTATCTACCCGAGTTGGTTTGGACCCATCAGCTGGACCTTCGACAACAATTCGTTTACCTATTTCTCCCAAAAAACAGGAGATAATACCAGTCCTGAATTCGAACTGAATACCAAAACCAAATTGCACAAGCTGGGCGATGAGGTCAAAAATGACATCGATTTTTTTAGCAATGAAAGCTATCCAAAACTGGAGATCAAAGCCAATGATCTTCCATTTGTCGCCGTTAGCAAAGATTCCAAAGCCTATATTTTCGCCAATCTCTCCAATGTTCGGAGTGAAATGTTCTCCTATTTTGCGCCCATCGGCCAGTTCAATTCCGGAAAGATTGACTGGAAAGTCCTGTGCAAACCGGAAGACAAACTGGTTAGGGGAGTCGAAATCATCAACAACGACATCTATGCCATCACCTACGACCACGCAAAAAACTACCAGCTGATTCATACCACACTCCCCAATCCGAACTGGAAGAATGCCGATGTCATAGCCGCCGAAAAGAAGGACCAAACCCTCGAGTCGATTTCCCATTGCCGGGATTACCTGTTGCTTACCTACAGTGACGGTATCAACAACCACATCTACAAGTACAATTTTTCCACAAAAAATACCACTGAGATCAAACTTCCCTACACAGGGGCAGGCTATGTCTTTTGCCTCGACAACAAAACCAACAACTGCAACGCCGGAATCACCTCCTGGAACAAGCCCTACACCGAATACAACCTCAATGCGGTCAACGATCAGTTCACGCCAAGTACCTTCAACAAACCGCCCGTTTACCCCGCTGCCTACAAGGATCTGGTAGTGGAAGAGGTAGAGGTAAAAGGCCACGATGGCGTGATGATCCCACTCTCCATCCTCTACAAAAAGGGAACGGTACTGAATGGCAAAAATGCCTGCCTGATGGACAGCTATGGCGCCTATGGCAGCAGCATGACCCCCTATTTCAACTACATGGAAAATTCATTGGCCATCAAGGGCATCGTAGTTGCCATTCCCCACGTCAGGGGAGGCAGCGAAAAGGGAGAAAGCTGGTACAAGGCCGGCTACAAAACCACCAAACCCAATACCTGGAAAGATTTCAACAGTTGTGCCGAATACCTGATTCAGAAAGGATTTACCTCTGCCGGTAAACTGGCAGGAACAGGCACCAGTGCCGGCGGGGTATTGATATCCAGGGCCATCACGGAAAGGCCCGACCTTTACGCTGCCGCCATCTGCAACGTGGGTTGCGCAAATGCCATGCGAATGGAAACTGCACCGAACGGACCCGCCAACATTCCCGAATTTGGAACTGTAAAGGACAGCATCGAATGCAAGGCCCTCTATGAAATGGATGGAGTATCCCATGTAAAAAAAGGAACCAAATACCCTGCCGTGATTTGCATTGGTGGCTGGAACGACCCTAGGGTGATCGCCTGGGAGCCCGGGAAATTTGCTGCTGCACTTCAGAATTCCACCACCTCGGGAAAACCTGTTATCATGAAGGTGAACTACGACAATGGTCACTTCACGGAAGACAAATCGGTCACCTTTGGAAATTTTGCCGACCAGTTTGCCTTTGCCATGTGGCAATGCGGACATCCTGACTTTCAGCTAAAAAAATAGCCATGAAGTAATAGACTTTGAATACGAACTGCAAAATCTGTCATAAAAGGAAAGGGGACCATCAAAAAGCTGATGTGTCCCCTTTCTTCTTTTGTGAAACCTGATTCACTAACTATTTCTCTGCCACCAGTTGATCGATCAATCCATTGAATTCTGTTTTAAATTCGTCGTAAAATTTACCCGTGGCCGGACCATTGAATCCGGAATGGACCTTCCTTACATTTCCCTTCTTATCTATGAAAATAGTGGTAGGAAAGGAGGCAATGCCATTCAGCTGCGGCAAGGCTTTTGAGGCATTGTCCTTGCCCGACTGGCCCGCAAAAAGAATTTCGTAACCAATGTTTAAGCGGTTCTTCAGATTGCCCAAAGTTTTTTTGGCAAACTCAAAATCATTCTTTCGTTCAAATCCCAAACCGATGATTTCGACCCCCCGTTTGCTGTTTTCCTTGTACCAACCGGCCAAAAAAGCATTTTCATCCAGACAGTTCGGGCACCAGCTGCCCAGAATCGTCACTACGACGACTTTCCCTTTGTATTTGGCATCGTTTAGGGAGATCTTTTGACCCTCGAGGTTGGGGAAAGTAAAATCAATGGTAGTGAAACCATCCTTCAAGTGTGTGACCTGATAGGCGTCCGGCAGGTTCGCAGTTGCATTCCGCCTTCCTTCCATCGGTTGTTTGCTCCGGGGTGTAATGAATTCGCCGGTAAAGATGGAATCTGAACTAAACTCTCCTTTAACCAGATAGGGTGTAGAACCGCCAAATGTCGACATTTCAAACTTCTTTCCATAGACATCCCCCTCCAAAAACCGGTAATCGCCGGTAGTGGTAAGGATAGAGCCTGTTAAAAGTGCCTCTTTCTGGTCGAAATTGCCAACGGTTTTTTCTGCACTTTCACCGGTTCCAATGACAATGTCCCAGGTCCCATTGAGTGAGACAGCAGGCTTTTCAGGCTTAACGGCAAACCTGGGTGCCAGTCCGTATTTTGCCGTAAATGGGATGCCCTTGTCAGGAGCTGTTCCCGATTTTACGAGTCTTCCCTGAATGGCATGATCCAACATTTTCGCTTGCAAAACAGCATCGTAGAGATCGATGGGGATGAAAACCGAGTCATTTTTATAACTGACATTTTTTAGCTGAAACCTGTCGGAGCCATTGATCAGGAAGACAGAGGAAAGTTCAGCCGTCTGACCAACTGCTTCAAACAGGAAAGGGATTTCATTCTCACCTACCGTGAAACCACCCCGCCAAAGTCCTTGCTGAAGTGGTTTGGTAGAAGGTTGACAAGAAACAATACTCCCCGAAAAAAAAAGGAATGCAACAATACTGGACCAGTTAAAATAGTTCATTCAGATTATATTTTTTCGTAAAAATACAGGAAATTGACGGATAAAATTTCATATTGTCTATGAGTTATTTCTACTCCCAAACGAGGATCAAAATCCAGGGATCTTTCTTTTGTGCAATAATCTTTACAAATTAGGTTACACTGATCCATCCAATAAATCTTCAAGAAACTGAAGGAATATATCTTTAAACATCCGAAAGAAACCATTATCGAAACGGCAACGATAATTTTGCTCCAACCTGAGAAACTCCACCCCGAAAAGTGAATGAACTGCTTAGACCAAAGTATCCTAAATTCTTACTTTCTCTCCAATTTTTATTGCGAAAAATTAATTCTATTATGTTATTATTCAATCAATTATACTCAAGCGATGTGGACTCAAAAACCGCTAATTTAAAATATTTCCAATTATCCCAATTTTTCTAACACCTAACGATATATTATTATATTTGCATTCAATTTATGGGCATATGCTCATAATATAATGATTAAAATGCTATGATCAGGAATCTGTTCCTTGTAACGCTAGTTGTCATTGTAACACTCATATTGGTGAATGTGCTTCACAAGGAAGACCATTACAACCTGAAACTCGAAGAACTCAAGCACAAATATGCCTTGAAGGATGTTCCTTCAGTCAATCACAACAAACTCCCGGCCCTGCAAAAGAAATTTAGTACTCCTCAGGAGGTCACGGAAGCTTGTCTTTCCTGCCACACGGAAACGCATAAAGAGGTTATGGCCTCATCTCATTGGAATTGGGAACGGACAACATATGTTGAAGGGCGTGGTGTCTCTTCTGCCGGAAAGAAAAATGTAATGAACAACTTCTGCCTCGGCACAAATTCCAATCAAAAATCCTGCGCAAAATGCCACATTGGCTATGGCATGACAAGCAGCCACTTCGATTTTAACAATGCGCGCAATGTGGATTGCATGGTTTGTCACGACAACAGCGACGAGTATCTGAAAGGAGCTTCCATGGCAGGCTACCCTGATCGAACGGTAAACCTCGAAAATGTCGCGCTGAGTGTTGGTTCTCCACGAAAAAGCAATTGCGGATCATGTCATTCCTTCGGAGGAGGTGGAAATAATGTCAAACACGGAGACCTAGATGTTGCTTTAAACTCGTGTAACCGCAATGTAGATGTGCACATGGGTGCGAATGGAATGAATCTTGATTGTGTAGCCTGCCATACCGCCAAAAACCACAACATTCTTGGAAAGTTATACTCCGTATCTTCGGATAATTCAAATCGTTCTACCTGTGAGCAGTGCCATACTGCCACTCCGCATCTCAGTGAAGTGCTGAACAGGCACGAATCAAGAGTTTCTTGTCAGACTTGTCATATCCCGGTTTATGCCAAGGTTAACTCTACAAAAATGTCTTGGAAATGGTCCGATGCAGGAAAACTCAGGGATGGCAAGCCTTATGAAGAAGAGGATTCCCTGGGAAATCATACTTATATGTCCATAAAAGGCTCCTTTGTTTGGAAACGAAATGTTAAACCCGATTACATCTGGTTCAATGGAACAGCTGATCATTATATTCTGGGTGATACGATTCAATCCATTCCCGTGAAAATGAATACCCTCAATGGATCCTATCACGATCATACCTCCAAAATAATTCCAGTGAAGATACATGTTGGAGACCAGATCTATGACAAGAAATACAACCGGCTGGTCCAACCTAAACTTTATGGAGAGGCAGAAGGCGACAGCGCATTTTGGAAGGATTTTAAATGGAATGAAGCAGTAGCTGCCGGAATGAAAGAATCGGGTCTTGCTTATAGTGGCCAATATGGCTTTGTCGAAACCATCATGTACTGGCCTGTCAATCATATGGTATCGCCAAAGGAACAGGCAGTTGGTTGTGCCGAATGTCACACAAGGCAGAATGGCAGACTGGCCAAACTGACCGGATTTTATTTGCCAGGCCGTGATTCAAACACAACTCAGGACAGTATTGGTTACTGGATGTTTATTTTGACGCTGCTAGCGGTCTTTGGTCATGCCACTGTACGTGTTTTAAGCAATATCTATAGAAACAAATATGAAAAACAAATCATCAGCTACGATGAGGACAAGCCGGAAGAGTAGTTTTTAAAAGGATTTCAATCTGTGATTTATATCAAAAGATACTAAACAAAATGCGAAAAGTATACATATACAAAGGTTTTGAACGCTTCTGGCACTGGTCACAAGCTTCATTAATCATCTTTTTGGCGCTGACCGGTTTTGAGGTGCATGGAGCATACACTATTTTTGGATTCGAAAAAGCCGCTGAGTTTCATCGGACAGCTTCATGGTTGTTGATCGGGCTGATCATCTTAGCCATCTTTTGGCACATCACTACCGGAGAATGGCGGCAATATATTCCTACAACTCAAAAGTTAAAGGAACAAATCTTCTACTACCTCTCTGGAATATTCAAAGGAGGTCATCATCCCACCGAAAAGTCTGAACTAAGTAAATTAAATCCGTTACAACGTATCGTCTATCTAGGATTTAAACTGGTTCTGGTCCCCTTGACCATCCTATCAGGAATCCTGTACATGCTTTATAAAACATTCGATCAAAACAATTTGATCGTAATCGAAGATTATCCCTTGGCCAGTATTGCATTCTGGCACACCACAGGCGCAATTCTCCTAATAATTTTTCTGGTCGTTCACGTTTACATGACCACCACAGGAAAAACGCCAACATCCAATATCAATGCCATGATTACTGGTTATGAGGAGTTTGATGATGAGGAAGTAGAAATTCATGATAAGAACAAAGAAAAATGATGAAATCACAGAAATACATGAATCCGTATTTGGCAGGATTCTTACTTGGCCTGGTTTTGCTTACCACAATTTACATCACAGGGCGTGGTTTGGGTGCAAGTGGTGCAGTTAAGAGCATTGTTCTTTCCACTGTGGTTAAAGTTGCTCCTGTGCATTCAGAAAATACACAGTTTATCAAAACTTACAATGAAGAGCATCCTCATGGTCCATTACAGGATTGGCTTGTTTTTGAAGTTATAGGAGTGATCATCGGGGCATTCCTCTCGGGAGTAATCTCAAATCGAGTAGGGATTAAACTTGAGCGTGGTCCCAATGTTACCAACGGGACACGAATTGTTACTGCCATTATCGGCGGTGCATTGTTCGGCCTTGGTTCGCAACTGGGGCGTGGATGTACCAGCGGTGCAGCTTTAAGCGGAATGGCAGTCATGTCCTTCGGGGGGATCATCACCATGTTTGCCATTTTTGGATCCGGATATGCTTTTGCATATTTTTTTAGAAAACTTTGGTTAAAATAATTGCTATGGGACCATTGGTACCTTTTATCTTCAGTAATGAATTCAATCTGATAATTGCTCTTTTGGCAGGTATCGGATTTGGATTTGTGCTTGAACAGGCAGGATTTTCCTCTACCAAGAAATTGGTAGGACTGTTTTACGGCTATGATTTTACCGTGCTCAAAGTATTCCTCACTGCCGGAGTAACGGCAATGATAGGAGTTCTGATGTTTGGACAAATTGGAATATTAGATTTGAGCCTGATATATGTGAATCCAACCTTCCTATGGTCGGCCCTTATCGGCGGTGCCATCATGGGTCTGGGATTCATTATCGGGGGCTTTTGCCCAGGAACGAGTGTATGTGCTGCGGCAATAGGCAAACTCGACGGATTGGCCTTTGTCTTCGGTTCAGGACTCGGGGTTCTGGCATTTGCAGAAGGCTATCCACTATTCAACAAAATATACCTGGCTGAGGCTTGGGGTCCGGTGTTGATGAACGAAAAGCTTGGGATGTCTAAAATTGCATTTGCATTCCTACTCACTGCTGTTGCTTTTATCTCTTTCTATCTCACCAGATTGATTGAAAACCGAGTGAATGGCATTCAATCAAATTTACCAAAAAGGAAAGTAATTATTTACTCGGCAGCCGTTGGAATTGCCTTCTTATTATTAATATTTACCGCCCTACTACCAGATGCAAAAAGCCGACTGGAATCCAAAGTAAATCAAGCGCTTAATCATGCCAACCTTGGGTCCGTAGAAATTCCGGCAGATAAACTGGCGAACGAAATAGTAAATAACTATTATCGAATCAATATCATTGATGTAAGAACACCTGAAGCCTATAAAGTGTTTCATTTGCCTTTTGCAATAAATATCCCGGTTGAAAGAATGAACGAAAGACAATGGAAAAATATTCTCAATCAAAAACACAAGGCAAATTACTTTTATGCAGATGATCAGCAAACAGCAAGAAAAGGCTATTTGACCGCAGAATACATTGGGAAGGCAGAGAATTATCTGCTGAATGAATCGCCCGCGAATTTCAAGAAAATGTTTTATGAAATAGGGGATCCCGAAGCCGTTGCCGGGAAAAAAGAGGTGAATACTTACAATTTTAGGAAAAAAGCCGCTTCAGAGATGAAGATGCTGCTAGAAGCCCTAAAAAATTCAACGGAACCTGTTGTTGCGAAAACTACAAAAATAAAAGGGGGATGTTAAACGCCGACCAGACCTGGTGATTTTCAAGCCAACCTTTGGACCGGAGAAATTAAACACCAGCACAATAGAAACAATCGCATTTTTTGAGGTCCACCTCTTGGCTTGCCATTTTAACTGACATATTTTTTAACAATCCGGTGGCCTGACTATGTGTTGTATTGCCGGCAACCGGGCTGAAGGGCAGGCAATTACTACTCAAATCATTCGTTTGAAGTGCGACCAGTAACCATTTAAGCTCTTCCATATTATAACCGGGCGATATGGGAAAATGAATCTTTGCCCTAATAAGGCCATCTGGGTCAATGAAGTAAACTACTCCTGCTTTAATGAGATCGGAACCCTCATCCCATTTCATTCCGTATTTTTTGGAAATTTTGCTGCTGAAATCTGAAATTAATGGAAAATCGATATCGACTATTTCCATTCCATTTTCCATCATTTTCTGCCTCATTGAATTTATCCAACCATTAAAACTAGTCGGACCACCTGAGGAAAAACCGACCACCTCACAATTAAGTCCTTTGAATTCATTCTCCATCTTAATTAATTCCAAATATTCCGGAACATCTCCATAAACAACATCGGTGAGATGATTGAAAAACAATACCCATTTCCCGCCTAAATCGCTTGGAAAATAGATTGAACCTTTCGTACTTAGAGCCCGAAACGTTGGTGCGAAACTCCCTATACGCGCAATTGGAACGATCTTTTGATTGGCAATTATTTCCATCCTTGTTTATTACTGATAACGTTGAATATTTTGATGTGAGTCAAGGTATACCCTGTGAAGAAGGAATACAAAAAGCAGAAACGTAATGATCAAGAGTACAATACCGAAATAGCAATAAGAAGTGCGGAAAAATTGGTCATCGGCTCCGCACATATTTGAAAAGATGCCACCGATGACCATGATGATCCAATCGATAAACAAAAGAATTGGAACAAGAAAAAGCATTTTTACGATTGCGGTTCTCATTTTGATTAAAATTTTATTATGCTTAAATTCCAAAACTTATCTGGTTAAAACAAAGATAAAAAAATTATTGCAATTATGAGCATATGCTCGTATATTTATTATAATCAAATGCTCATATTATATGTCCAGGCCAAAAAGAATTAGGAAAATGAACAATCCCCCGCATTTCAAGGGATTTAAACCCATTGGATTGCCAGAGGAAAACAATCCTGTCATTATCAATTATGAAGAATATGAAGCCATTAGGCTGAGTGATTTTGAGTTGAACGGTCAGGTTGAAGCGGCCCAAATGATGGGTATTTCAAGACCTACCTATGCGCGCATCTATGAAAGTGCCAGAAGGAAGGTCGCACAGGCCTTTGTCCAAGGAAGAACCATCGTTTTTGAAGGGGGAAAAGTCTATTTCGACAGTGAATGGTTTACTTGCAATAGTTGCGGATGCTGGTTCAATCACACTGAAAAAGGAGAAGCTATCAGGCATTGTACCTTATGTGGATCAACGAAAGTTGAACCATACAATCAACCTGCGCCATCCATTGTACCAGATGACTTTTGCATCTGTTCAAACTGTGGTGCAAAAAAAATTCATTTACCACATACCTCCTGCAACAAAGAAGTCTGTCCGGAATGCAATCACCTGATGGTAAGAAATGGCATATTGGATCCCACTACAAAAAAAAGCAAAAATTGCAATTAAGATAAAGTCTCTGCAAATGAAGATAGCAATAACATCAACTGGAAACAGTCTTGAATCACAATTAGACAGCCACTTTGGCCGTTGTTCCTATTTTGTAATTTACGATACAGAAACCCGGGCTGTAGAATTTATTCCAAATCCAAACAAGGATAGAATTGAAGGGGCTGGTCCCGCATCCGTTCAGCTAATCGCTTCAAGAGGGTCCCAAAAGGTCGTATCTGGTGAGTTCGGGGCGAAGGTGAAGGC
>Ga0209697_10001923_pt1 | contig 30826 bp, 26 predicted proteins | sample AliMusrvi5mmetaG_FD_184115 | JGI IMG/M metagenome (GOLD analysis project Ga0209697, IMG submission 184115) | Freshwater lake bacterial and archeal communities from Alinen Mustajarvi, Finland, to study Microbial Dark Matter (Phase II) - Alinen... | ecosystem: Environmental > Aquatic > Freshwater... | reverse complement strand
CCATTTTATACTGGGGGTATATGCTGGTCAGATTCCGATCCCGATGGTGAAGGGATCCATCACCGGACCTCTGCCATCGCGGAAGAAAGGAGTGAAATTATAGGTACCATAAAGGTAGAAGCTCTTGTAGCCCAACCTGACGGTCGAACCTCCCCGGAAGGGATTGATGTCAAAATCATTGTGATCCTTGGTCTTGGTTCCATCGATCTTCACCTTGGAATGGGATCCCATCTTGATTCCACCAATCACGCCCATCGACATCCATAGTTTGGAGTCTCTTGGGAAGTGAATTTCCAGTAGAAGGGGGACCGTCAGAAAACCTGTCGACAATTTTGATTTCTCGAGTTTTGCATCGGTGATTGGTACCGGAACGATGTATCCCATGTCGTTTTTAATTGTGAAACTGTTGGCGAAACGGTAGTCGTTGAAATTAAAGCCCAACCCTGTGACCAATCCAATGTTGTTCTTGTTCTTCTGGAGTGCGATTCCATATTTGAACAGGTTGATATTGACTTCCAGCGACTTGTTTAGATTCAGATCCATGAAATTCTTGGTGGCATATCCCTTGTAATCAACAGTCGAAAAAGTGTTGATTCCGAGCTCCAGCGTTGACCAGTGTCCCTTGAATTTGGGCGCATGTCCAGTCCATTTCTTGTATTTCTCATCATCCAGGTTGTCGAAGGCAACTTTCGTACCGTGCTTGCCATCTGTAACTACCATGGTTTTTCTGCCCAGACGTATTTTTACGGAATCAGTTTTACCCTGCTGTACGTTGACGGTGTTGTCACCGATTTTCACATCCGTTTTGGCTCCGTTATCAATCACGGTCACCATATTTTTTCCCAGAACGTTTACTCTTACGGTATCCTGTGCACGGGAGGTCAGGCCAAGTGCCAGCGTGAGTATCAAAAAGAGGTAAATATTTTTCATTAGATATTAGTTTGAAATGTTTGAAATGTTTGAAATGTTTGAAATGTTTGAAATGTTTGAAATGTTTGAAATGTTTGAAATGTTTGAAATGTTTGGCACCAACTACTTTTTAATTTCAATCATTTTCCTTAGGACGTTTACCTGTGGGGAAAAGTTACATTACCTGTTCAAGGGAATGGAGAAGGCGAGCAATTGGCTGTTGAAGGAGATGGATCTCAGGTTGCCTTCGGCATCCCTCCTCCCGGTCAGACGACGTCCGGGCAATTTGGAAAAGAGATGCAACCCGGCTACCACGATCTCTTCGCGGGTAATGATCAATTTGGGTTCATCTGCTTTGAGTGCTTCATATTTCTTTTTCAGGTAGTCTGCGAGGGATATTTCCCCGGATAACGAATATCCAGCCATCGGTTCCCTGATCGGAGCCAGGTCTGCAAACAACAGAAAATCGCTCTTCACTTCACCGGTTTTGGGAAGGAGAAGAGCTACCGTATCAGACCGGCGCAATTCAGTAAAAATGGGGGGCAGATTTTTAGTTTGGTTTTTACTGAGATGCACAAGTGTTCCCGACGATGGTTTTGTAGCGGCAATTAACTTTTCTGGTTCGTCAGATGCCCGGTTGTGTGTTGTTTCTGCAATTCCTGCAGATGTGCTAGTCTTCGGTGTATTTGATTTGGACATTTCTACGGTTGTTGCCAGCTCCTTTTTCTTGTCCCCAGGTTGAAAAATGAAGAGAGCCAGAAGGAAAAGTGCGGCGATAGAGCTGATCCATATCCAGTTGGCGTGTACAATTGACTTTCTCTTCAACTGTGCTTTCCGCGGATAACGAATGTGTGGATTAGGTTTTATTCTCGCCTGTTTAAAGCGCTGAAACAATTCCAACTGATCTGGTTTGTCGGATATCCAACGATCAAGCATCTCCTGTTCCATGCCGGACAGATCCCCTTCCAGGGAGGCCAGGATGCTGTTTTCCAGGTGTGCCGGATCTTCGTACAAGGATTTCTTGAGTCCGTCCTTACCAGGAAAAGGCTGAAGGTGATTTTTGGAAAGTACAGGAGTGAGTGTGTCCAGTTCGCCGGCCAAATCCGGGTTGACCGCAATAAAACGGTGTACTGCATCGATCTGGGACTGGTCGAGTTTTCCATCTGAATAATCGAGGAACCAGATTTCGTAATTGTCTCTTGTTAGTTTCATATTACTGCATCCAGGGTGCCTATGTAGTTTTTCATAAAGATTCTCGAACGGTAGATGTAAACCTTTACCTGGGCTTCCGTGAGATCCGTGATCTCACCGATTTCCCGATAGGAGTACCCTTCGTAATCGCGCAGTAAAAGTACCGATTTCTGTATCTCAGGGAGTTTATCTACTGCGACCTGCAGAATTTCCTGCAGGTCACTGTATCCATGAGAGTAGGTACTTTCAGGTAGTTTGGTTGTCTCAACCAGCGTCTCCTTGCGCATCTTACGGATGCCGTCAATCATGGTATGGTGGGCAGTGGTGAAGAGCCAGGATTTGACCTTCAGCGAATCTACCGTTTCACGGTGGATCCAAAGTTTCTCATAGCAATCCTGAACAATGTCCTGTGCAGACATCGTATCCCCCAAATTTTTCAGGACATAACGATAAAGAGCATCGGCCCAGTCATCAACAGCCAGGTTGTAGTCGGCAATATTCATTGTCAGGTGATACGCGTTTGCCAATAAGACGATCAACCCTTCAAAAAGTTACAATGGCATGCTTTTTGCATGTAATTCTTATTCTATGATATAGTTGAAAGTAGGATGATCCGGGTTTTTTACCCTCCCAAAAGAGTTAAATTTGCTGAAATTGCCTTAAAGGGATTTAAAAAACGCAACTTTCTTATACGTGGTTTTGTTTATATCTTAATTTTGTCATTATTGTTAAATTCAAGCAGATGGAAATGAATAATTTGAATAAGTTAATACTTTGGTTGACAGTTGTTTTAATCATTTTTGCCCAATGCAAAAAGGATGCAACAACACCCACGCCTCCTCCTGTCACTCCTGTTGTCATTCCAGCGGCTACTGAGCTGAATACTTTTATTTGGTCTGCCATGCACGATTACTACTATTGGCAGGCCAATATCCCAACTTTGACAAATACCTATTATCAACCGCTGACGTCATCCAGCGTTAATTACAAAAGAAATGTTGACAGTTTGAATGTTTACCTCAACAAATATACCAATCCCAGAAGCCTGTTTACCGCCCAGAAATACAAGGATGGAGTGGTCGACAAATGGTCTTTTATCGTGAGTAACTATGACAGTATTTTCAATTGGATTTCAGGGACCTCCACCTCCATCGGAGCTGATTATCAGTTGTATTACCTAAACAGCACCTCTACCGATATACTTGGCGTTGTCAGATATGTTTTTAAGGGTTCTCCTGCCGAACTTGCGGGTGTGCAACGCGGAGATATTTTTAACAAAGTCGACGGGGTTCAGCTCACCTCCGCCAACTATATAACCAACCTGATTAACAAGCAGACCTTTACACTTTCTTTCTCGAAGATTGTAGGTGGCGCCTTTGTCCCTACCGGGAAAACCGCCACGATGACGGCGGTCAACCTTCAGGAGGACCCTGTGTTTCTGAACAAAGTCTTCACAGTTAACGGAAAACAGGTTGGATACCTGGTGTACAATGGTTTTACGTCAGACTTCGACCTTGAGCTGAATACAGTCTTTCAGCAATTCAAGACCGCCGGAGTTTCCAAGCTAATTGTGGACCTGCGTTACAACGGAGGAGGATCGGTGCAGAGTGCAATCTACCTGGCCAGTATGATCTATTCGACCAATACGGCCAAGTTATTTACGAAAAGCGTGTACAACAGCATATTAACTCCCTATCTCACATCAACGTATGGTGCCAGTTTCTTTCAGAGTAATTTTACGGACAAGATCAACACCACTCCCATTAATTCCCTGGGCATATCGGATATTTACTTCATTGTTTCGGGGGAGACGGCCTCTGCCAGTGAATTGCTGATCAACGGGCTTAAACCCTATATGAACGTCATCTCGGTTGGAACCAACACCTATGGGAAATATGTAGCTTCGCTGACGCTTCAGGATTACGACGCCAACAACAAACTGGTTACTACCCACAAGTATGCGATGCAACCCATCGTGGCCGAATACGCAAACTCACTTGGAGTAACTGAATTCGTCAATGGACTGGTACCCGATGTCACAGCCAAGGAGGACAGTGGTAACATGCTGCAATTGGGCGATGAAAATGAAACCTTGCTCAAGATTGTGCTGGATTACATCAAAGGACAAAAATCCCAGAGTCTGACAAATCCAAGTAACCTGAGCAATTTGAAATACATCTCAGGAACGAAGGCTCAAACGAGGTTTTCGCATGATATGTACATTAATCCGCAAAAATTTGGGAAACTGAGCAACTGATTACCGGGAGTTATCCGGGAGGATTAAAATCGGGGGATAAAATAGAGAAGAACAGGAACGATCGGATCAAAAAATGCTAATTTTGGCAACTCGATTCTTCATCACTCCGTGATATCCTCATTCAACAATTAAATAATGGATAAAGAGCAAGCTGAGAAGCAAACAAGACTTGACGAGCGTTACCTCCGGATGGCGGCTGTCTGGGCCGAAAATTCCTATTGCAAACGCCGGCAGGTAGGAGCGCTCTTGATCAAGAATAAAATGATCATCTCAGACGGATACAATGGAACTCCCTCTGGTTTTGAAAATATTTGCGAAGACGAATCCGGCAAGACAAAGGCTTATGTGCTTCATGCAGAGGCAAATGCCATCACTAAAATTGCCAAATCACACAACAGCAGTGAGGGAGCAACACTTTATGTCACCTCCTCTCCCTGCATTGAATGTGCCAAGTTGATTATTCAGGCAGGAATCATACGGGTCGTATTTTCAGAATCCTATCGGCTAAATGATGGAATTGAATTACTGGAAAGATCTAACATTGAGGTGGTTAATTTAAATGGGTAATTTTCAGGAAGGGTCCTGCAATCTGAATGGCGTGGTACAGGAACCTTGGCCCATCAGTTTTTTCTTTAAAATCCTATTATTTTTGTAATCTGCGGTTGAATGGAGAGACCAATTGTCAATTGGTTGCAGCCCTTCAAAGAGTGGTGCAAAAACCGGGAATCACATTTATAAAACTTGTTTTGGGTTGTCAACGTAGAAAAGCTGTGCACGTTTATGTCCAAGTAAAAAAATAGTATACAATTCGTTAGATGGAAAATAACAACAGAAGATTATCAACCTGGGTTCCGGTTCTATTGGCTTTGACCCTTGTTTTCGGCGTTTGGCTGGGAATAAAATTGCAAAACAGAAGACTGGGCGCCATTTTGCCTGCTCAAATGGGCAGTAAAAGCAAGCTTGATCTGGTCATCAGCCTGATAGAAGGGAACTATGTGGATGCCGTCAACTCCAAGAAAATAGTTGAGGATGCGATTCCGGAGTTGCTCAAACAGCTCGACCCGCATACTACTTACATTCCTGCCAAAGAGATGCAGGGGGTTTCGGAAGAGATGTCGGGCAATTTTGGTGGGATTGGCGTTCAATTCTCTATTCAGAACGACACGGTGATGGTCATTGATGTGATTTCTGGCGGGCCATCCCAAAAATTGGGCATCCGTGCCGGGGACAGGATCGTACGGGTAAATGATTCCACCCTTGTGGGCAAGAACGTAAAGAATGAACTGGTGTTCAAAAAGCTTCGCGGACCAAAAGGTACCAAAGTAAAGGTAGGTGTATGGAGAAAGGGCCTGCCTGATCTCTTAAGTTTTGACATCTCCCGGGGTGATATTCCAATTTACAGCGTCGATGTCTCCTATATGGTCGACAACAAGACCGGTTATGTAAAAATTGGAAGGTTTGCAGAACATACCTACGAAGAGTTTATGGCTGCTCTGGCAAAGCTGGACAGTGGGGGCGCGGAACAGATCATCATCGACCTGCGCGGGAATCCCGGAGGATATCTCAGTTCAGTCATAAGGATGGTCAATGAGGTCCTCGACAAGGGGGAACTGATTGTCTATACTGCCGGCAGAACGCAACCCAAAAGAGAGTTTACAGCCGAAAACCGTGGAAAATATTTTGGCAGGAGAGTCGTGGTGATGGTAGATGAGTATTCTGCATCGGCCAGCGAAATTTTTGCAGGTGCCATTCAGGACAATGACCGTGGGACCATCATCGGCAGAAGAACATTTGGCAAGGGGTTGGTTCAGGACCAGGTTCCGTTCTACGACGGTTCAGCCATCCGTTTAACGGTTGCAAGATATTATACCCCTTCAGGCCGTTGCATTCAGCGACCCTACTTGAAAGGAACGGATGACTATTATGCAGATATTACCAGACGTTTTGTTCATGGAGAGTTTGAGCAGAAAGACAGCATCCACAATGCAGATACCGTGAAATATTATACCCGACTGAAAAGGGTGGTCTATGGAGGAGGCGGAATTATGCCGGATATCTTTGTGCCGGCTGATACTTCAGGAAATTCAGCCTATCTCTTCAAATTGATGCAAAAGGGACTTGTCTATCAATTTGCCTTTGACTATGCCGACAAACACCGTGCAGAATTGGCGCACCTTAAAACGGGAAGTGAATTTGCCGAGCTGCTGCACAAACGCTCCATCCTGAACGAATTCCTGCAATATGCAGTCAAGAATGGTATTCCGAACAGTGATGCAGGTATAAAGAGCTCCGGGAAGATAATTGAGACGCAGTTGATGGCCTACATTGCCCGAAACATCATAGGGGAAGAGGGATTCTACAGCATCATCAGCACAATTGACAATACCTTGCAGGAGGCGGTGAAGAGCATCAACAGCAAGGACAAGCTGGTGAGCGTAAACTGATTTTTTGAGCCTCCCCTGCCGGGGATGAAAAAGAAAAGAGGATGAGAGTTGACTCATCCTCTTTTCTTTTTAAGGATATTTGATCCTGAAGCTGCACAACAAACCAGAATTCCTTGCAGGAATGCTGTTGTCTCATTTCGGTTGCATCAGGAAACGGATGTGAATGAAGACCTCACCCGCACCTTATTGAACCAGGCTTTCCAGTTTTTTATAAGCCTCATTGACCCCTTCCACATAATCCTTTTTCAACTTGGTGTAATAGGCCTTCACCAGTTTTGGATTGGCTTTTCCATCGGGATTATTTATTTTGTCTACGGAGCTGTTGTGCAGTTCTACTATCTGGTCAATGACAGCCATGGCCTCCATTTCCTTGCCATTGAAGGTCTGTACGAAATCGATGCAGTCACCGATCATCTGTGAAGATAGAAACTCTATCTCTTTTTTAAGTTGTCTGATACTTGCCATAATGCTTGATTGTATTGGTTAAAATAGTTTTGATTTTTGTGGAGCGTTTTTCTTTTTCTTCTTTGCGAGTTTGTCGGCTTCCTCCTCGGCATCGACAATTTTCTTTCTGAAAACGAGTGGATCCGGGAGTATCCAGGTATCCTTGTTGTCCCAGTTTGAACGTACTTTTATCACACTCAGGTAGTAGCATACCTCTTCCGGTTCCAGGTTTTCCTTCAGGTTTCCGGTATCCCATTTGCCGTTGTTGTTTCTGTCAAAAATAGCCTTCAGCAGGTACTTCTTTGGCTCCAGAAACGGAAGGGTGATTTCCTGGTCTTTTTCAATTCGGACGGATTTAAGGACGTGTTCATCCTTGTTGTTCTCCAGAACCTGAATAATTGTTGGCCCTTTTACGTTCTTGACGGAGAAAATAATTTTCCCGTAATGTTCTTCTTCCTGAGTTTTGAAATCAGACTTGATGGCTTTCGCATAAAGTCCGTAGATGGTGTATATGGCCGTCGAATCGATGTCAAGCCGGTAGGCTGTCGCGAAGTCCCAAGGGTAAGAGATTGTGTATCTGCGCAAATTCAAGGTGTCCGGCTTGAATTTTGGATTGATTCTGACATAGGTTGTATCTTTCTTCACATACAGCCTGACCTTGGCGGTATCGATGGATTGGAAAGGTTCTGGTGATTCCAGGATAATATTCCTGTAGGTATCCAATGCCCCGGTCAGGTTGGTAGTCAGATTTACACTTTTGGCTTCCGAGATGATTTTTCTGCGTTGGTTGTGTTTGTTCTTTTCCTGTTTAACTATTAAATCTTCAGACAGGTACAATTTGATGGTGTCTTTTTTATGGAAGAATTTGCCCAGACTGTCTTGCTGGAGGTAGGTAAGTCTCAGGGCAAGGGTATCCCTCTTGTAGACCATCGAATCTGTGATCCATACCTTCAGGGTGTCGGCTTTTTTTGATTTTTCAATCAGGTTCCACTTGCCCTTTGGATGGACATTCAGCACCTCGACATTGAAGGTATCGGCTGTCGAAGCGGTAAAGGTCAGGTCAACAATTTTACGGCTGGGTCTTTCGTATTTGTCCAGATGAAGGTCGAAGCCCTTTTCGTAAAAAAGTGAAAAGTTGAGCGGATCGGGATAGAATCTGGTTTTTCCCAGAACGACTAACGTATCATTTCCTGTTACCACCGTATCCCTTTTGGGCTGATATTCTGCATAGGGTATAATGCGCTTGTCGAGGAAAGCGATGGAATCGACTCCGGAAGTATATTTCAGGTTGTTGTCGATGTCGCTCATGGCGTAAATCTGGAAACTGGTAGCAGGCAGGTTGGTAATGGCAAAAAATCCCTGGGCATTTGTTTTGCCGACAAAGTCCGGTCTCGTTTTGTGGATCAGCGTGTCAGAAGTTCCCTTGTAAAGAAGGACGTAGCAATTTTTTGCAGGTTCCAGGGTAAAGGCATCCCTGACAAAACCCACAATACGGAGGGTATCCAGATCAGGTCCGGTCGAAAATGCCAGTCTGAGATTCTTGTATTTGTTCTTTTCATTGTTGTCGACAATTCCATCTTTGAAATCGAGCGAGTAGGTGGTATTCGGATGCAGTTTTTCGCCCAGGTCCACGATAAAAGTTTTCCCCTTGGTCTTGAAACTAGGTTTCTTGGTGGTGGGAGGGGAGACAATGAACTTGTCGTTTAATTCATCTGCTACGACAAACTCATTGAAGGTAATTCTGATTTTGTTTTCCTTGAAATTGGTTTGATTGGCCTCGGGGATACTCTTCACGATGACGGGTGGCTGCTTGTCTCTGGGGCCACCCTTGGGCATACCCATATTGGCGCAGGAATAAACGAGTACCAAAGGGATCAGGACTGAAGCAACTACATGTAAAACCCTCTTGATCACGGCTCGTTTTATTTTCGTTTTACTCTGTCCCGGGCTGGCAGAATCCTTACGGAGCCTTTCATGGCAGGCCGAGGTTTGTTCGGTTATTGGTATCGCGTGTATTTAATATACAACTGCAAGGGTTTTGTACTGTTGGCTCCCTTCAGCACGACACGGTAGGGAGAACCTTTCCGGTCTGCGGCAACCAGGTAAAGACTGGTGTTGTCTATCTCTTTCTTCATGATCAGCTCCAGATGCCTGGTAATGTTGAAAGTGTAGCTAGCTGTTGTGGCATCATACGACCCACCATAGTAACTGCTTGAAAGCTCACTGTCCTTTGGAAAAACCTCGTTACCTGCACTGTCGATGTATTTCAGATACAAGGTGGAAGGTATTGGGTACCGTTGTGGATCCGAGGCCAGTGTATCCACGAATACAGTCAGGGCAGCGCGGCTGATGACATATTGTGTGGAGTCTTTCCATTTTGCCAGTGATGGGATATTGATCTTCACCTTGGTTCCTGCAAAAGGCTGCAAGTAATTCAGACTGTCCTGAATAACCTCCTGATTCAAATGCGGGAAAAATGAACTTTTGCTGTAATCGTGGGAATAGGAGGCAATATTGGCCGAATTTGCCGTTACATTGTAGGAGCTGAAAAGTGAATCTTTGGTAGCTGTATGGTAATAAACCCCAATGGCTGATCCGGTTGTTGTCAGACCCATCAGTGTTCCTCTTCTACCGACAGGGGATGCTTCAATGTAAATACCTTTCAGGTGTTTCAGAAATTCATCGTTGGAGATCATCTGAAGCGAATCCATCTTCAACAACCTGTTCCCAAAGGCAGGATCCAGCTGGAAGCGAATGTACTGCGTGGTAGTATCAGTAACGGCTGAGTCAGTTTTGAATTTAGGAATGAAACTAACTGATCCAAGTGGTGTTGAAGTGGCAATGGATTTCAGTTTGAAGGAAGAGAGATATTTGGCATCGAAATCCAGATCTCCTGTTAATTCATAGGCTTTCAAAGTCTGTACGGAGGTGGTATCACCATAGATCCGTTTGTAGGTGAGTCTTAATACTGTTGAATCGAGGACGGCAGTTTTATCAAAATCCGGATTGGAGTACAAACGGTATTGAGCCGCAAACCCGCCATCGGTTCGCCCAAAGAGCGGATCATTTAAACTGCCGATGTAGTTAAAGGTAGGATTATCGACTCTGACTTTCTCATCGGTAAAAGTATACGACTGGATCGTTGTTGATTCACTGTAATTTTTTGAATAGACAGCAGTACTCCCGGGAATAAGTTCTTTCCCTAGGCTTGTATCGCCGCTTTTGCAACCTGTGATCAAGAGTGAGACTATAAATAGAGCCCAGACAAGGGCGAAAGTTTCAAAATTTCTATTTTTCAATGGAATCAACTTATTTAGTAAAAACGGCGCAAATTATAAAATTTTATTGTAAAAGTCGAAGTAGGAATCGATGTAACTCTCTTTTGGTTGATAATCGAGAAATTGCATCCCTGACGCCTTTATGTGCTGTTCGATGTTTGAATTAATTACCTCACTCCCCTTGATCACTGCATCAGAATTGGCCAGGGCCAACTTGGTGTAATTTTCGAAGGTTGGGTCACTGATGATGGAAATATCTTCCGGGTTGATACCATCTTCGGCAATCTTGCGGGCCATCTCACCGTTAAGGGGATGCTCAAATTGATCGTTGTATACGGAATAAACGATCCGGGTGTTGGCGAACAAAGGATTGTCCTTGTATGTTTTCTTCACAAATAGCGGAACCATTCCCGTGAACCATCCATGGCAATGGATGATATCCGGTGACCAGCGAAGTTTGATGACAGTTTCAAGCACACCACGGGCAAAGAAAATGGCACGTTCGTCATTGTCTTCAAAATCAACTCCATTCTCATCCTGAAGGGAATATTTACGCTGAAAATAGTCTTCGTTGTCGATAAAATAGACCTGCATCCTGGCTGCCTGAATGGAGGCGACCTTGATGATCAACGGGTGATCGTTGTCGTTGATTATCAAATTCATACCGGAAAGACGGATCACTTCGTGGAGTTGGTTTCTACGTTCGTTTACGTTTCCGAAACGTGGCATGAAGGTACGGATCTCTTTTCCCCGTTCCTGAATCCCCTGCGGCAGATATCGTCCAATTTCGGAAATCTCTGATTCAGGGAGATAAGGCGTGATTTCTTGTGAGATAAATAGAACCTTCTTTTTTTCCATTCCTTTAACTTAAAATGTTTTGCAAAAATATATAAAATTTCCGCAACTTTCAATCATTTGCACGAAGCCAAAAGTTAAACTAAGTGAAAGTGAACTAAAGAGCCAAAAGTAAACACCGGTTCAGACCCTAAAATTGGATGAGCAGAAGTACTTTGGAACCATGCACATTCTACTCACTTTTTATTTAACTTTGCGTGTTTATTTAAGGGATAAATGGAGCTTTTCAAGAAGAAAATGGAGTTGGAACAGGCTTTGGACCGGGATCGGATCAGTGGCCTATCCATTGGTTTCGTGCCTACCATGGGTGCCTTGCACGAAGGACATCTTTCGCTGGTGGACAGGGCTGGCGCAGAGAACGACCGGGTGGTGGTCTCCATCTTCGTCAATCCTAATCAGTTCAATGATCCAAACGACCTTAAAAATTATCCCAGAACCCTCGAGGCAGATCTGGCACTTTTAGATACCCACCGGTGTCAATACCTTTTTTTGCCGGATGTTACCGAAATTTATCCCGAACCAGATACCAGAAAGTTTGATTTCGGAACCCTGGAAACTGTCATGGAGGGAAGGTTCAGGCAGGGTCACTTCAATGGTGTTGCGCAGGTAGTTAGCCGGTTGTTCGACATCGTCCATCCCCTTAAAGCCTATTTTGGACAGAAGGATTTTCAGCAATATTCTATCATCAAGAGGATGTGCACCTTGCTTGGTTCTCCTATCATCATTGTTCCCTGTGAAATTGTCAGAGAGACCGACGGACTGGCCATGAGTTCCAGAAATACCTTGCTTACAGCCGAGCACAGGGCTGTTGCGCCACAAATTTACCGTATCTTGCAGGAGGCGAAGAGCGAGTCGGTTTTTTCCACTCCCGAAGAGGTAAAAAGTGGGGTGAGCGAAAAAATTGGAAAAATTGCTTTACTTCGCCTCGAATATTTTGAAATTGTGGATGAACTGACACTTCAGCCCGTTAATTCCTGGGAACAGAAGGGTACAAAAGTTGGCTGCATTGCGGTTTATGCAGGGCAAGTTCGTTTGATCGACAACCTAGTTTTTGATAAATAACAAAATTTTAGATGTTTATAGAAGTTTGCAAATCAAAAATTCATCGTGTCACCGTAACAGGTGCAGATTTACAATATGTTGGAAGCATAACCATCGATGAAGCACTGATGGAAGCTGCCAACCTGATTGAAAATGAGAAGGTGCAGATCGTCAACATCAACAATGGTGAACGTTTTGAAACCTATGTCATCCGTGGGAAGCGTAAATCCGGGGACATCATACTCAATGGGCCAGCTGCGCGAAAAGTTGTAGCAGGAGATGTCATTATCATCGTCTCCTATGCCACCATGGATTTTGAGGAGGCAAAAACATTTGTTCCCAACATCATCTTTCCTGACACAGAAACCAACAGGCTGATATAAATAAATTGGCAAAATTTAAAACATCTTTTGTCTGCCAGAATTGCGGATATGCCTCCCCAAAATGGATCGGTCATTGTACCTCCTGTGGTGAGTGGAATACCTTTCAGGAGGAGGTGACCCTGCCTGTGAAGAATCAGTCCTCGTTCAGCACTACTCCCCCCTCCTCCAGACCGGTTACTTTGAACGAGATCGATTTGCTTGAACTGCCCCGAATCGATACTGCCAACGGCGAGTTTAACCGGGTACTTGGCGGAGGCATGGTTCCTGGCGGATTGATTTTGCTGGGCGGAGAACCCGGTATCGGAAAATCGACTCTGGTGCTGCAGATTGCCTTGCAACTCAAAAAAGGAAAGGTACTCTACATCTCCGGAGAAGAGAGCCTTCAGCAGCTTAAAATGCGTGCAGAGCGGCTTCAGGGGAACAACCCTTCCTGTCTGTTTCTGTGTGAAACGATACTTGAATCGGTGTTGGTGCACCTCGACAGGGAGTCACCCGATCTGGTGATCATCGACTCCATTCAGACCATCAGCAGCGAAGCCATTGAATCCACGGCGGGCAGTGTAACCCAGATCAGGGAGTGCACCATTGCCATCATGAAACTGGCAAAAGCACGGAACATTGCCGTGATCCTGATTGGGCACATCAACAAGGAGGGCAGCCTGGCCGGGCCAAAAGTACTGGAGCACATCGTAGATACGGTTTTGCAGTTTGAGGGTGACAGAAACCATCTCTACCGGATTGTCAGGTCTGTCAAAAACAGGTTTGGCTCTACCTCCGAACTGGGTATCTATGAAATGCAGCAGACTGGTTTGCGGGAAGTCAGCAATCCCTCCGAAATGCTGCTCTCATCCCACAACGAAGGACTCAGTGGCACCTCCACCGCTGCTGCCATTGAAGGGATGCGCTCCTTCCTCATCGAGGTACAGGCATTGGTTGGCTCTGCTGCTTATGGAACGCCACAACGTTCTGCTACGGGTTATGATCTGAGGAGAATGAACATGTTGCTGGCGGTACTCGAAAAGAGGGCCGGATTCAAACTGATGGTCAAGGATGTTTTTCTCAACATAGCAGGTGGATTACGGGTAGATGATCCGGCGATGGATCTGGCCGTTATCTGTGCCATCCTCTCCTCCAATTTTGATGTCTCCATCGACAAAGGAATTGCCTTTTCGGGGGAGATTGGATTAACCGGAGAGATCAGGCCGGTTGGCCGGGTGGAGCAGAGAATCGCAGAGGCCCAGAAACTGGGATTTAAGGAGATTTACATCTCGAAATACAACAAAGGGGTCGATTTCTCCCGTTTCGAAATTAAGATCCATCAGATTGAACGGGTAGAGAAGCTGGTAAGGGCCCTGTTTGGGAAAGGAAGCTAAAGAAGGCAAAAGGAGAAAGGCTAAAGTGATATTAAACTGAATAGAAATAGCCTCTTCAAAAGTAAAAGACGCCACAACTCAACATTGCGGCGTCTTTTACTTTAGCCTTTAGCCTTTCTCCTTTTGCCTTCTTTAGTACTCCCAAAGATCCTGTTCGTAATTGAAGATTGAATTTTTGATCCGGTCCGACTCCTGGGAGGCATAGGCATCTGAGGCATAATCCAGAATGGAGCGGTTGTTGTAGACATTCTCTTCCTTGATGATGTATCCGTCAAAATTCCTAATCAGGAACATATCATCGAAACTAAAGTTTCTGGCACCATTGCGTGGATTGAGCGACTCATTTTTGGCAAGCAGTGTCCTGATTTCGGGATAGAAAACCCAAAATAGTTTCTTCCTAAGTACAACTTCCTGTGCCACATCTTCGTCGCGGTAATATAGCCGGATAGGACAGAGCCCCAAAATTCGAACCTGAAGAGAGGATTTTTGTTTGTCGAAATACCATATTTCCTTGACGATAAGCTGTTTTACCTGATCTGTAGGAATGTCCTGTGGAATGGTAACATCCTCCATCTGGCCGGTTTCAAAATTTCGGCGGGATACTGTTTTTGTAGCCGCACCAAACTGAGCTTTTACCTGGTCGAAGCTGAGTGGAACGGAAAATTCATTTTCGTCGTTGGCGGGTGCATCAAAGGCTGTGATGGTATTCTCCTTGATTCCTTTCAACAGCAGGTTGATCAGGTTGGTTCTTCCCTGGGACTCTACAGTAGGGAAGTAGAAAGGCTGATTCATCTTTTCGCGCATGTCGATCATACGCCAGACGGTCTTCGACCAAATGACATCGGCTTCCCTAACTCCGGGCAGTTTAGCGGGTTTTCGCTCTATGGTGATCTTTTTATCGTATGCTCCGTTGAACCTGTTCTTAACGAGATCCTCTATGCTTTGTCCCATCAGGGTGCTATAGGTGGAAGCACCGGTAAAAAAGATCAGTAAAAAAAACAATTTTCGTCTCATCGCTTAATTAATTTTAAAACTGATAGGAGATAAATTCCTGGTAAATCCATCTTCTCCCTTGGCAACTATGTTGTCGATGTAGAGATGATTCCCACGTGTAAGTTTGCTGAACAGATCGCGCTGCTCCTGCGTAAAACGGGCTCCGTTTGTTGGTTTTTCCACCATGAACCCACCCTGTGAAGTTGAGACAACAAAGGAGAGCACTTGAAACTTCAAATCAAAGTCAAAGTCAGGAATATCGGCGAATACTCCCTGCTCTGCTATCAGCTGGTTTTTTGAGATCAGTCCTTCGTTTTTGCCGGCGACTGTTGCAATCGGGTTAGGAACCTTTTTAACTCTAAATTCAGTAGTTCCCATCTGTTTAACAACCTTATCAACAGTGACGCTGACCGAAATATAAGCTTTTACGCCAACTTTATCGGGATAGGCCAAAAATCCGTCGCCGGTTCTTTCGATTCGCCCATTTTGCATGGAGGCGGTAATATCCCTGGAAGACATTCCCGGAACGGAAATGGAAACCGGATTCGGTAATCCCGCATACAGGATATTCATTTTGGTAAGGGAAACCGTGGAAGAGGGTTTTGCGACCTGATACTCCTGCTGGAAAGGATAGGGTACGATTTGCCCACTGGGACTCTTGAAATTGATGACCCCTTTCCAGACAAAGGTCCCCTCTGCAGAAGCAGTTGCCTTGTACAGACCGGCATTCTCGCCGGTAATAATCGGCAATTTGTTGCCGTTCACAATAATTTCGGGAACAGCGGTTGTATCGATGGCGGAGATAAAGACCTTTGCCTCGTAGGCATCTCCCTGAATCACATAATTGGATTTGGGAATGACCTGGGCTTTCAGATTGTTGAACTTGAAGGAGGAGGCATCAATCTTGGAATGTAGAAAATTGATGGCGTCGAACTCGCTGTTCCGGATGTCACTCTGCAATTTTGACATCAGTGTGATTACGGCTATCAATGGATAACCCTCAAATTTACTTACTTCCCAGGAGGGCCTGCTCCCTTCAAAAGGAGGTGGATCGGAGGTGTCCAGGGATTTGTGAATGGAGGCTATTTGTGCGGAATCGGCCGGATCAAAAACTTTAACCAGTGAATCCTTGTACATTTCGATGGCATGCTTCAGCTGGGTTCCATAATTTTTGGCGATCATCAATTCTGCCGCAACGTTTAAGTCTTCTTTCAGCTGAATATTGTTTACATCACCTTCGGGCCCATCGGCTCTCTTGACGATCATCTCTTTGAGCTTGGAGATGTAATTGTACAAGGAATCGGTCTGCGTTTTGATTCTTGTCACTGTCCTGTTAAGATCCCCAACTTTTTTGGGGTTTTCCTGGGCAGCATTGTTGAATTGGGTATAGACGCTTTGATTCTTGATATTGAAATTTTTGATGGTACTCATGAATCCTTCATTCACGGAAGCGAAGGCATCCAGCACTTTCTTGTCAACATTCAATGCCAACATTGCTGTCAGTACAAGGTACATCAGCATGATCATTTTTTGCCGAGGTGTTTCCGGAGTGCCTGTAGAGCTCATGTGGTTCGTGAATTGTTATTAACGTTTGATATTCATTGCACCCAACATGTTGCCATATACCTGGTTCAATGCTTCCAGGTTTTTGTTCATCAGTTCTGTCATCTGATGATATTTCTTAGCCTCTTCCAAGGTTGAAGTAACTATTTTTTGTAGGCCTGCTTCATCCTGTACACTTTTGGAAGATGAATCTGCCATCTTCTTGATATTCTGCAAATGAAGTTCATAGGAAGTATTCAGCAAGGCCATGCTTGAGTTGATCTTGGTAATCTCGTTGGAATAATTTTTTGAATTTTCATTGATGGCAGCAATATCCTTGTGGATGGTATCCGTAAACTCCTTGTAGGAGGTGGTCAGTTTCTCACTGGTAGAAGTCAATTGATGGTTGATCTTCTTGGTAGATTCTGCAAAGCTTTCTGCCAACTCCCTGGACGAACCGGTGATGAGTTTGGAGGAGTGCTCATAGCTATGAACCAATTCATTGAGGGAGTGCTCCACGGATTGAGTTGCCTTGTTGTTGACATCGGTAAATGTGTTCATGGATTTTGCTGCATTTCCAAGATTTTGAACATATACCTCGGTGGCAAGTGTGGCATTGGAAATTTCGGATATACCCTTGGCGGTATTGGTTAGATCCTGTATTCCGTTTTTAAGTTTTGCCAACAGTTCGGGGGAGATGGCGGCTTGGTCAAACACATCATTCAGACTGGTTCGGCCGGGGCTGGTTCTTCCCGGTACTGGATCTGAATCATCTTCAAGTTCAGGGTATACCCTGGCCCAATCATACTCCTTGGGAGGTAAATAGACGGGTTGAAATGCCGTAATAAGAAATACAACTACCTCAACTCCCAAACCGAGTCCCAGCATCCAACCCAGACCTGGTATATGGTAGACTTTGCAAAGTGCCCCAAAAACTACAATAGCTGCACCCACACTAAAAATTACATTTAACAGCTTAGGGGACATTACTCCTGCATTATTTGGATCTTCAACTTCCTTTAGCTTTGAATTTATAGGAATTGTCATGTCAATCGATATTTGATGTTACTAGTTGAAAGTTAAAATTCATCTCCAAAGGAGGAGCGTACGCATCTGAAACCAACATAGGATTTTGCAGTATCCTGGTATTCGAAGGTACGTGTACCAACCTGAATGTAAAAGGCGATGTCCTTCCAGGACCCACCCCTGATGACCTTCCGCTTCATGGTTGGTGGATCATCGGGCAGTGCGTTGTATTCAAAGTTAGGGTTCATGTCATGCATGAAGTTGTAGGTCGACTCATCATAAGCCGTGATGGTCCATTCTGCTACATTTCCGGCCATGTCGTAAAGGCCGTAGCCATTTGGTTCATAGGTTGCCACTTTTACAGAGGCTTTTCCTCCATCATCGCTGTAATTGCCGCGCATTGGTTTGAAATTGGCCAGAAAGCAACCTGTTTTAGAACGGGTATAATAGCCACCCCAGGGGTACATCGAATTATCCAATCCGCCTCTGGCTGCCAGTTCCCATTCTGCTTCAGAGGGAAGCCTGTAATCCTGAACCGCGTAGTCTCCCTTGTTGGAAAGGCTCTTATTCTTAAAATTGGTTCTCCACATGCAGAATGCTTTTGCCTGCTTCCAACTCACACCAACCACCGGATAGTCGTCGAAACTGGGGTGTGAAAAATACATTTTAGCCCATGGCTCATTGAAGGAGTAGGTAAAGTCACGAATCCAGACAAGTGTATCGGGGTAGATATTGACGGCTTCGCTGATGACGAAGCTCGAACGATTCTGAATCGGAACCACTTTCCCATTGAGGTCAACCACGCTGCCTGTATAGCTCTGCTTGGTGAAGTCATATGAATTTTGGCGGCGGGCAGCCTGCTGCAAATCGACCCAATAGTAGTTGTAATTCAGTTTTCTGACATCAAGTTCCTTTTTACCAAAAATTCTTTCACTCTTGTCGTAGTAAAGTGCTTCCAAATCAGGAATATACTCGGCTTTTCTCCAGTTAAGCTTGACATCCCAATCCAGAATCGCAGGATCAATCGGGTCACCTCGTCGTGTTGTGGTGGGCTTAAATTCAGGATATTTCTGAGAAAGCAAATCCCTGGCAATGGAATCGCGAACCCAGTAGACGAACTGCCGGTATTCGTTGTTGGTAATTTCTGTGTCATCCATCCAGAAAGTGGCCAAATCCACTGTACGGGTAGGAGCAGTAGCTCCGGTTATATCCTGATCGGATGGCCCCATGTTGAAGCTGCGGCCTGGAATAAGCACCATCCCCAGAGGAGAAGGTTCCAGATATTTTCCTCTTTTCTGAACTCCCACCAATTCACCGTTTCCGGTGCTGTGACATCCGGAAAGTAGCAACATGACTGCCATGCTGCCATAAGCAAACAATCGTTTTATCGTTCGACTCATATCTTGTGAACCACTATATTTCATTCCAAAGTTATAAAAACCTCACACTTTTGGCTTTTTGGCCCCTATTTTTATTTAAAAGAACAGCGTAAGATATAAAAAGTTCATGAGAACCAGAATTATAGCGGGATAAGACCGAGGTATTTAAATCGTAAGAATACCCTATTCTAAGCCCGTTTTGCATCTCTACTCCCATAAATATCATCACAGCATCACTGTTCCTGTACCCAATTCCGCCCCAAAACCGTTTGTTGTACTGCAGCATCAGGTCAAGATCCAACTGGGAAGTTGTCCCGTCGGTCTTGGCGAAGAACGAAGGCTGAAGCATAAATCGGTCGTCATTCATCTCCAGATTGTATCCACCGGTAAGGTAATAATGTCTCTTCAGCGAATAGTGACCAGTCTCCTCAAATGCAAAGGAGGGCTGATTCAGATGGGTGACAGATAATGCAAGGTAATATTTTTTTTGCTTGTAATAAAACCCGGCACCAATATCTGTCAGTACTCCGTTTACCACCTGTTTAGGCAAGGCTGGATCAGAATTGTCAACAAGATCTCCTCCCAGTGTTTCAGACCAGCCAGGACTAAGATTTTTATTCATCAAACCTACTGAAAATCCAAATCCCAACATACCCTGGCCCAGTTTAAAGCGGTAGGAATAATCCAATCCGAAAGAGACGTTTTTCTCATACCCGATTGCGTCCTTCACTACCGTGAAACCCAAACCATCCGCATCCCCTATCAATTTCAGGGCTGCATCTGTCTGAAATACCGTTGTCACCGGTGCCCCGGGAAAACCAACCCACTGTTGTCTATTTAACAACATCATATTGATCTCCCCTGAATTGCCCGCGAACCCCGGATTGGTCATCAGTTGATTGAACATATGCTGACTAATCTGCGGATCCTGTTGTGCACTCGCTGCGAATGTACATATATTTAACAAAATCCACAAAAGTCTGGAATATTTCATCTGTAAATATTTTGGTTTCCTTCGGCTACTTTCAGTTGCCAGAAAGGCATCAAGTAAATGACATACAATAGTTTGAATATTTTTATAAATCGCTCAGCCAAGGCTAATTCATATTCATTCAATCGGCAAATAAAATCAAGGCCCGAGTGCCAGAATCCGACTCGCCGGTTCCCGGAAAACCACTTTCCTGCCTCAAGTTTTTTAAATATCCATCAATAAGTTTTGTTGAATGAACTCCACCATCTGTCAGGAATCTCATTTTTGCATGCTTTGTTGTAATCTTTTTTGGAACAGGGGATTCTGCGTGGGAAGAGCTCACAATCAGCTGATGGAACTTCCATCCACCATCTCTTGGAAACAGGATGTCTGAGAAAGGTTACCGGATCGGGAATGCCTTCCACTTGAACAACAAAGTGCATAAAATCAATCGCTTCATCCAATGGAATCTCATCCATTTTCTTGGATTTTCCATATAAAAAATACCAAACAATCTGTGCAGCCATCATCGCTCCACTCTTGCCGGGATCTAATTTCGGTGAATAGCCAAAGAGGCCGAACCAAACAGGATTGGTTGATATTCCGGAATACCAGGCAAGCTGACAGGCTTCTTCGCCGGTTAGACCGTTTGGTGAGTTTTTGGTTTGGCCGGGGGCTTCACTGAGTTTCAATGCCCCAAAATCGAAGCTGACCAAATCTGTTTCTCGCAGGTAGGGTTCCATTTCACGGAGCCCGTTCCTCAGCTCTCCCAGGGTGAAAAGGGATCCGTTAAACTCTTCGGGAAAGGTCTCCTTGCTTTCCGGAGAGACAAAGAAGGATTGTACCGCCATCACATGAACGATGGATTCTACGGAAAGTTTTCTCAGAAAAATCTCCTCTCCATCGTGATTGGGTTTGGAAAGATTGTCCAGCCTGTCGTCTATCACCGTCAGGACGGCTTCATTTTTTTGGATGCCCTCGAGCAGTGGAATGGTAAAGCTTTGATTTCCCCCCAGGATGACCAGTGGAACATTGAGCGAATAGAGCTCTTCTGCAATCACCCGGATGGCAGCAACCGTATCGCTGATTTCGGTACCGGTTTTCACATTGCCCAGATCGACGAGAGTAAAGGATGCATCGAATCCGCTGAGTTGATAAAGCTGTTCCCTGATGGCATCGGGAGCATCCGAATAGGAACCTGAATTGGGAAGCCTGTCATCGGTGATTCCAAGAATGGCCACGTCAGGGAGAGCTGACTCCTTCCAGGCTGATTTTTTCAAAATGGTACCCAGGCAATCATCATCACCCGAAAATTTTTTAACAAAAGGCAATAGTTTGGCTGGTGTAATGAGTTCCTTCAACATTCGCTCTGGATTTACCGGCAATATAAAAAAACTTTCAGCAAAAATAACCCGCCAGAAGATTTATTCTATTTTGATTTTTTCTGTTTGGGTTTCTTGAATTCTGCCTCCACGATCTCTTTGCAAACAGGATAGGTAAGCTGTTCGAGTTTGATATCCTTTTTCAATTTGATATTCTGTTTTTTGTAGGAGATATAGGGGCCCCAACGTCCCTCGAGCACCTTGATCTCCGGATCTTCCGGAAAGGTTTTCAGCAACGAGTTGGAGATTTTCTCCCGTCTTTCAAGGATCAGTTCAATGGCCCTGTCGAGGACAACCGTGTAAGGATCATCCACCCCCTTCTTTAGGGATACAAAATTGGAGTCGTGTTTGATGTAGGGACCAAATTTGCCGATACCGACCGTGACTTTTTTCTCTTCGAATTCACCAAGATCCCTTGGGAGGTCAAAAAGTTTCATCCCTTGCTCAAGTGTGATGGTCTCTATGCTTTGCCCCTGCTGCAGACTGGCAAAAACAGGTTTCTCGCTTCCATCTTCAGAGGTCTCACCCAACTGGATGAAGGGACCGAACCTGCCGATTTTTGCAGAGACCGTTTTTCCTGTAGCAGGATCTACACCTAGAATCCTTTCCCCCCGAGCCCTTTCCGAATTGGCCATTGCAGCTTCTATTTGTTTGTGGAAAGGAAGGTAGAACTGATCGATCATCTCTTGCCACACCAGACTCCCCTCCGCAATTTCATCAAACTGCTTCTCCACGGAGGCGGTAAAATTGAAATCAACAATCGGTTCAAAATGCTTGGTCAAAAAATCATTAACGACCAAACCAATGTCGGTCGGGAAGAGTTTCGATTTTTCGGTTCCGGTAATCTCGGTCCGCTCTTCCCGGCGAATTTTACCTGCTTTTAAAATCATCTGAACATAGGCACGTTCCGTCCCTGCACGGTCTTCCTTGACCACATAATCCCTTTGCTGAATGGTGGTAATGGTGGGTGCATAGGTAGATGGCCTTCCAATGCCCAACTCTTCCAGTTTTTTTACCAGACTTGCCTCCGTATACCTGGCGGGTTTCTGCGTAAAACGCTGGACTGCCAGGATCGATTCTGCTTCCAGCTTTTGATGGATCGTCAATGGAGGGAGCAACCCCTTTTCATCGTCTGTAAGATTCTCGTCATCGCTGGATTCAAGATAAACACCGAGAAAACCATCGAACTTCAAGACCTCTCCCGAAGCCAGAAAACGCTCTGAACTGGTCGAGATATGAATGGTCACATTGGTTCGTTCCAGTTCGGCATCTGCCATTTGAGAGGCAAGGGTTCTTTTATAGATAAGGCTGTATAACTTCTGTTCCTGTGCCGAGCCATCTACCTCCTCCTCAAAGAAATCGGTTGGTCGGATGGCTTCATGGGCCTCCTGGGCTCCCTTGGCGTTGGTTTTGTAATGGCGAATCTTGATGTATTTATCGCCATAAGTGGCTGCTATCTTCTTTTTGATGCTGGTCAAGGCCGTCTCCGACAGGTTGGTGGAGTCTGTACGCATGTAGGTAATTTTACCTGCTTCGTAAAGCCGTTGGGCCACAGACATTGTCAGAGATACGGGGAACCCCATTTTCCTGCTTGCCTCCTGCTGAAGGGTGGAAGTGGTAAAGGGAGGTGCGGGCGATTTTTTCGCAGGCTTGGTGACGATGTCGCCAATGACAAATTCTGCCGCACTGCATTTTTCCAGAAATTGCTGCGCATTTTCTTCCTTTTCAAATCTTTCGGAGCATTCAGCCTTCAACATGGTGGATTTCCCGGATTTCTCAGGTACCAGAAAAAGGGCAGTAACCTTGAAGAAGGGTACCGACTCCGTGTTGGTAATATCACGTTCTCTTTCTACAATCAGTCTGACGGCTACCGACTGGACCCTTCCGGCAGAAAGGGATGGTTTTACCTTTTTCCACAATACGGGTGAGATTTCAAAGCCTACCAGACGGTCCAGAATGCGTCTGGCCTGTTGTGCATCGACCAGATCCTTGTTCAGGTGGCGTGGATGTGCAATGGCATGCTGAATGGCATCCTTGGTAATTTCGTGAAAAACAATCCGGTTGGTGGTCATAGGATCCAATTTGAGGACCTCCATCAGGTGCCATGCGATGGCTTCTCCTTCACGGTCCTCGTCCGAGGCGATCCAAATGGTCTTGGCAGTTTTGGCAATCTTTTTCAACTCAGCCACCACTTTCTTCTTATCCTCCGAAACAATATAATTGGGTTGGTACCGGTTGTTCAGGTCCACGCCAAAATCCTTTTTTTCCAGATCACGAATGTGTCCGAAGCTGGATTTAACCAAATAATCTTTGCCTAAAAATTTTTCAATGGTTTTTGCCTTGGCAGGTGACTCAACAATGACCAGATTTTCTTCCATAATTTGAACTAAATGACCGGTGACTTTTTAAAAACACTGCAAATTAACGAAAATCAAAACCTAACTTCCAAGTATTTAGTTCATTTAATATTTGACTTCAATTTTTGTTTCGACCAAATGCCCCCATTTTGAACCCTTCTGGAGTGGCCTGAACTCCTCATATTATACGAGTTACGATTCTTTTCCTCCTTTGAATAAGATCGTTAAAATTCGATCATTATTCCGATGGAGGGAAGAACGGTTCCCGAATCGGAAGCAATGGTTTTCAGCAAATACCTTGAAGCATCGTTGGGATCCGTGAGGGGATGGCCGTTTGCATCGGACTGCCGGACCAGGTACGGAGGCTGGTCAGCCTTAAAATTATAGGCATTTTGAATATCGACATATAGCATCAATGACCAGTTCTTGTAATAGTAGGCTTTGTCGAAACGCAAATCAAGCTGTTGGAAGTTTCCCAACCTTTTTTTATTGAACTGGCTGTAATCGGGATAGCCCCTTCCCTGGGCATCCCAGGCTACTTTGATGGATGACTTGTTAAGGTCCCACGGTGTGTAGGGGGCTCCTCCTATAAACCGCCATTTAAATCCAAAATCCCAGTTCTTCCGAAAGGAGCGGGTGGCAGTGATCGTCAGCAGGTTTCGATTGTCCCAGGCCGATGGAATGTAATTGTTGTGGAGATCTGTAAATTCACTTCTCACATAGGTATAGGTCAGTACTCCTTTGAATCCGAAAAGATTCTTGTACCTGGCTAAAAATTCTGCACCATAGGCCTTGCCTTTCCCAATTGGCTTTACTTCTTCATCCCCGTAAACGCCAAAATCGGCCCCTTTGCTTGCCAGGGAAACCGAATCCCTGACTGAAAACGGATAGTGATCGTATCCCTTGTAAAAACCTTCGACCGACAATTGGGTGGTTGCATTGGGTCTGACGTCGATCCCCGCAACCAGGTGGTTGACTCCAATCATCCCGATGCCATTCACCTTGTTGACCAAAATACCTGCGTTGTTGTGAAAGCCCAGTGTCGTATAGGAAGGTAATTGCAAGTACCTGCCGGCATTGAAGTTCAGGGAAGTTTTTGGACTTAGCTGATAACTGATAGAAAATCTGGGTGAAAGATTCTGAAAAGGATTCGACATGGCAGAAGAATAGCTGTTGCCATCTCCTCTTAGCCCGAAAGATAGTTGAAGGTGCTGGGCAGGTAGATCTTTACTAACCTGTCCGAAGAAGCCATATTTAACAAAGTCTAGATTTGTTAAATAGCTGATAGGTATTGAAATGCCAGAGGAGTAATAGTCCTGGTAAGTATGGTTGTAATATTTGGCAAACTGCAAATCCGTACCGTAGGTGAATTTGAACTTCGATCTGGACAAGTAGTAATGTTCAAAACGGAATTTTGTTTCACTTTCGCGGGAATCATAATTAAGGATTAGGTTCTCCGGGCTCTCCAGATTGTCGCGGTACTTGATCTGTCCATTGTTGAGTGTATTATGGCTAAGAACATAGGTATCGTAACCATTGGCATTGAAATGCTTCAGTACCATTCCGAGGGTATAGTTCCATTGCTTGTTTTCGGGTAGGTAGCTGAGCAGATAGCGTTGTGTTTCGGTTTCATTGGCCGAAAGGTTGAGTTTGGAGTTGTCCAGGGCACCCAGTCCAATCAGGGAAAATTCTGTTTTGTTGTTGATTTTTGTCTTGATCTTAAACTGAAAGTCGTTGTAGGTTGGAAGAAAGGGGAGTTTGAGGGCTCCGAAGATGAGCTGCAGGTAGGATCTTCGCACAGATACCAGATAGGTAGTTTTGGGGGAGAGCGGTCCTTCAGACGAAAAGGCCAGATCCGAAGCACCTACCGTCGCCCGGAATTTTGATTTCTCCGTGTTGGCATTTTTTTGCGTGAACTCCAAAACGGAACTCATGGCATTGCCATAAACGGACGGAAAGGCTCCCGAATAGAAATTGACCTCCCTGATAAAATCAACATTGATGATCCCAACCGGACCGCCGGAGGCCCCCTGCGTGGCAAAATGGTTGAGATTGGGAATTTCGACCCCGTCGAGGTAAAACCTGTTTTCGCTGGGACCTCCGCCCCGGACGATTACATCATTCCGGAAAGAGGCAGCAGAGGATACACCGGGAAAAGATTGAATGACCTTCGTTATGTCGCGGTTGCCGCCAGGATTCTTTTCAATTTCATCGATGCCAATCGTGCGCAGGGAGGTGGGACTCTCCTCCTTTTTGGGAAAGAAGGTAGGCCTTACCGTGATTTCGCCCAGGTTTATTTCCGCCTCTTCCAGGGGCACATTGATCGTCGCACCTGCTGCCTTGGTAACCCTGAATGTTTCGGATACATACGTTTTAAAACCAACTGCCGATATTTTCAACTGATAAAAACCTGGAAGAACCTCCTTTAACACAAAATTGCCGGAGAGGTCACTGTTGGTCCCGGTGGTGCTGTTTTGGATGACGACGGTAGCAAATTCCACAGGTTCATTGTTCTTGGCATTGTAAATACGCCCCCGAATAGCAGGAGAGGATGGTTGAGCGGCAAGGGTGAAATGGCTGAAAACGGAAAATATGAGTAAATATTTTTTCATCTCGGTAGATATAAGTTGTAATCTTCTAAACGATTAACCCTTGCAAAAGGTAACATTTTTGAGAAAGCCACAACGAGATTTAATAATTTTTTAATTTGGAAGTTCTTAAAATTGGTTGGATACTTGCCATCTTGCCGCTTCCATTTGAACCAGGGTTGCATTTGCGTCAGATCACCAGGGTACTTTCGGAGCATAGAAAGATTATAAATTATATCTTTGTGACGCCACGATTTGTATAACCAAGCACCATCCCCTATTTTTGATAAGATATTAAAATAGCAACATTCTTCAATATTAATTAATACAAGTTTTTATGAGCAGTTTCATGAGCGCCTCCATCGGGCGAAAATTTTTAATGAGCATCACGGGACTTTTCCTGATCTCATTTCTCTGTATCCACCTCACTTTGAATCTGTTTCTGACTTTCGATGATTCCGGAACCCTGTTTAACCTCGCGGCCCATTTTATGGCCACGAATCCATTCATCAGGATCATGGAGCCATTACTTGCCATCGGGTTCGTGATACACATCATCTGGTCGGGATGGATCACCCTTGACAATATGCGTGCCCGTCCGCAAAAATATGCTTATGGTGACCAATTGCTGAGCTGGTGGGCACCCGCAAAAAATATGTTCATCCTGGGTGGAATGGTCTTGATCTTTTTGGTGATTCACATTTCCAATTTCTGGCTCAAGATGAAGTTCACAGGCGATCCGTTGCTAAAAGAGGTAACTGTTGATGGAGTAGCGATGCACAATGCTTATGCACTTGTCAGCAATCTGTTTCTTAACCGTTGGTACGATGGACTTTACATCGCCGGTGGAATACTGATCGGATTACACATCAGTCACGGTTTCTGGAGTGCCTTTCAAACCATTGGATTCAGCAACCAGGTTTGGCTGAAGCGACTGAAATGTCTGGCCATCACGGTAGGGATTTTATTTGCAGCCGGATTTTCCTGGATTCCTATTTACTTCATGATCAAATTCTAAAAAGAACTTCAAAGTATCCAAGATATGAGCGAACTAAATTCAAAAATACCTGCCGGACCGATTGCCGAAAAGTGGACCAACCACAAGGCAAAGATCAAAGTTGTCAGTCCGGCCAACAAACGCAAACTTGACGTAATCGTTGTCGGAACAGGTTTGGCAGGTGCTTCGGCAGCAGCCTCGCTGGCAGAATTGGGTTACAATGTGACTGCCTTCTGTTACCAGGACAGCCCCAGAAGGGCACATTCGATTGCCGCTCAGGGGGGGATCAATGCGGCAAAGAATTACCAAAATGACAACGATTCAGTGTACCGCCTTTTCTATGATACCATCAAGGGTGGCGATTACAGAGCCCGTGAAGCTAATGTTCACCGCCTGGCTGAAGTCTCCCCAAATATCATCGACCAATGTGTGGCCCAGGGAGTTCCATTTGCACGCGAATACGGCGGAACCCTCTCCAACCGTTCTTTCGGAGGAGTTTTGGTTAGCCGGACCTTTTATGCCCGCGGTCAAACAGGGCAGCAGCTTCTGCTTGGTGCATATTCCGCACTGAATCGTCAGATTCACGAGGGGACCGTAAAAATGCATACCCGCCACGAGATGCTCGATCTTGTGGTCATCGACGGAAAGGCACGCGGGATTATTGCCCGCGACATGGTCACCGGAGAAATTAAGCGTTATGGCGCACACGCTGTCGTGCTGGCAACAGGCGGCTATGGGAATGTCTACTTCCTTTCTACCAATGCCATGGGATGCAATGCCTCCGCCTCGTGGGTGGCCTACAAGAAAGGGGCCTATTTCGCCAATCCTTGTTACGTGCAAATTCATCCTACCTGTATTCCTGTTCACGGATCACAGCAATCGAAACTCACCCTGATGTCTGAATCGTTGCGCAACGACGGACGTGTTTGGGTGCCAAAGAAAGCAGAGGATGCGGAGAAATTGAGAAAAGGACTCTTGCAACCCAATGACATTATCGACGAGGATCGTGACTTTTACCTCGAGCGCAGGTATCCTTCCTACGGAAATCTGGTCCCACGTGATGTGGCCTCCCGGGCAGCCAAGGAGCGCTGTGACGCCGGTTTTGGGGTCAACAAGGAGGGAATGGCGGTGTTCCTCGATTTTAAATACGCCATCAACAGACTGGGCAAGGAGACCATTGCCAAACGGTATGGAAACCTGTTTCAGATGTACGAAAAGATCACGGATGTGGATCCCTACAAGGAGCCGATGCAGATCTATCCTGCCATTCACTATGCGATGGGCGGTACGTGGGTCGACTACAACCTGATGACTTCCATCCCCGGCCTCTATTCGCTGGGAGAAGCCAATTTCTCTGACCACGGGGCCAACCGCCTCGGTGCATCGGCCCTGATGCAGGGTTTGGCAGATGGTTATTTCGTTTTACCCTATACCATTGGGGACTATCTTGGCAACGAAATCATGGTGCCAAAAATCAATACCAACCTTCCCGAGTTTGAAGCAGCCGAAAAAGCCGTTGTGAGTAAGCTGGAGAAACTATTTAGCATCAAGGGCAAAACTCCTGTTGACCATTTCCATAAAAAATTGGGGACCATCCTGTGGGATTATGTGGGGATGTCGCGCAACGAAACCGGACTGAAAAAGGCCATTGAAGAGATCCAAAAACTTCGCAAGGAGTTTTACACAGACCTGCTGGTACCTGGGGAGCTGAAAAATGTCAATCCTGAGCTCGAGAAAGCAGGTCGTGTGGCTGATTTCCTCGAGTTGGGAGAGTTGCTGGCACGCGATGCACTCAACAGGAAAGAGTCATGCGGCGGGCATTTCCGTGAAGAGTCGGCTACAGATGAGGGTGAAGCCAAACGAGACGACGAGAATTTTGCATATGTGGCTGCCTGGGAGTACAAGGGAGTTGACAAGGAACCGGTTCTCCACAAGGAAGAGCTGGTATTCGAAACCATCCAGTTAACCCAGAGAAGCTATAAATAATTGTTGTAGAAAGATAAAAAAGATCAAAATGGCAGATATAATTCTCAATAAAATATACGTAAAGGTTTGGCGGCAAAACAATGCAAAAGCCAAAGGACGCTTCGAAACCTACCTGGTAGAGCAAGTTTCTCAGGGAACTTCGTTTCTGGAGATGATTGACATTCTCAACGATAAATTGATATTGGAAGGCAAGGATCCGATCGCCTTCGACCACGATTGCCGGGAAGGAATTTGTGGCATGTGTTCGATGTACATCAATGGGCATGCACACGGTCCTGATTCGGAGGTGACTACTTGCCAGTTGCACATGCGCAAATTCAGCGAAGGTCAGACCATCGTGGTGGAACCCTGGCGTGCGGCAGCTTTCCCCGTCATCAAGGATGTGATGGTCGACAGAACAGCCTTCGAAAAGATTCAGCAGGCCGGAGGGTATGTCTCGGTGAATACGGGTGGAGTACCCGATGGTAACGTCATTCTGATTGGTCAGGATGATGCAGAAGAGGCCATGGATGCAGCAGCCTGCATCGGATGCGGTGCCTGTGTGGCCACCTGCAAAAATTCTTCGGCGATGTTGTTTGTTGCGGCCAAGGTATCGCAATTTGCCAAATTACCCCAGGGTAAAGTGGAAGCGAAAAAGCGTGCCAAAGCCATGGTAGCTAAGATGGATGAACTTGGATTCGGCAGTTGTACCAACACGGGTGGTTGTGAACTGGCTTGCCCCAAAAGCATCTCCATCGCACACATCGCCAGACTCAACCGTGAATATCTTGGGGCGAAGCTATCAGATTAGGGGAAAATTCAATAGGCCCTTCCTTGATTGGTCTGGGTTAAGAAGTAGAAACCCTTTCAGAATCGATCCTGCAATATTTAGGTCCTGGCCCTATAAAACTAATTTTCCAGACTTGTTTGTATCGCAAAAAAATGCGATCCAGAATAGATTCATTTCCCGTATGGCCTGGCCCTACTGCAAAACAGCAAACGCTGCCATCCGGTGGCGTTTGTTGTTATCAACAGAAGATAGTTAATAACTCGTGGCTGCAGGGCAGGAGCGAAGAACAATTCTTTTTTGATAATACCTAACTTCGCGTCGACAGGTGGAATTAAGTCCATAAAACCTAATAAAATGCCCTATAGAAGATTACCCAATACGGATCAGGCAAGGCTAAGAGCCATCAATACTGCAATTTTGATGGGACAAAAAAAGCCTGTCGAAGAACTTGCCTTCTCCGTAAATACCCTGAACAGGTTGCGTGCATTTTTTCCTGGTTTTGAAACAAACCTGATTCACCACAAACTTGCGCGATCACAACAGGATAAAAATAGCCGGGCCTATCTGGAGACAGCAAAGAAAGCCCGCATTTACCTTTCCCATTTTATTCAGATACTCAATTTTTCTATTCAGCGCGGGGATATGAAAGCGGATGTCCGTTC
>Ga0209697_10001922_pt1 | contig 30826 bp, 23 predicted proteins | sample AliMusrvi5mmetaG_FD_184115 | JGI IMG/M metagenome (GOLD analysis project Ga0209697, IMG submission 184115) | Freshwater lake bacterial and archeal communities from Alinen Mustajarvi, Finland, to study Microbial Dark Matter (Phase II) - Alinen... | ecosystem: Environmental > Aquatic > Freshwater... | reverse complement strand
GAGCGAAGCCGCTAAAGCGTGGGCTCAGGATTTCAGCAATGGCCAGCAGATCGATGGTAATAAATCAAACACCGGCCGTGTAAGGCCTATACGCTCGTTTTAATCGGGATAATATTTCTATGGAGTAGGAGTCTCCGCTATATGAACATTTGTTTCAGGTGTTTTCCTGGAAGAATGGTGTTTTTGAGCCTTTTTTTTCTTTTTTCAGGTTGCAGTACCGACAATAATCAACGGGAATCTCCCGATCCGCTCTACAAGAAGGCATTTTCCTCGATTTGTATAATAAGGCGCTTTCTCTGGACACTCTTAATGTTGCATTACCGAGGGTAGTCAAGGCCTTGAATGAAAAAAGGGTCATTGAGGGCTTGACAGGTGAATATTATGAGGCGCTCAAAACATCGGCATTTCTGGAAAAACTCCCCTCAAAGATATTCCCGGATTCACTTCGCAATGCACTCTTTACCGATAAGGCAGTCTTGCTTCGTGAATTGGGAAGTTTTCGGGCTGCCGCGCTGACTCTTGAACACGTCGTTTCACCCTCCCCGGCAGTGAAGTTTGAGCAGGCTTCCCTCCTTCTGAAGTCTGGCGAATTTCAGAAGTCTGCAGAAATATATCGTCGTCTATCGGGTGTAGAGCATGATCCCGCTACCAGGATTACCGCGTATGCCGGCCTGCTGCAATGCACTGTTGCACAGCCTCAGCCTGGCCTTGAAAAAGCAGATGCCATTGCCATGAAGATTGCTGCTGAGTCAGGGCGTGTTTTGGCGATGGATGGTGAATTTGAACCAAAGATTCAGGCGCTCAGGGCAGCATCAAAAAGTGCTCAGCTTGTTGAAAAGCATCGCAGGAATGCCAGCTTTTATCTGTTTAAGGCGCTCATGCTTGCCGAGCAGTCCCGTAATCCTTTGCTGTTGAATATACTTCGGCTTGAATCAAATCAGGTTATTGTTCATAAATCGCTTCCTTTCCGAGAAGCAGCTGAATATTTCCGCATCAAAAATATGCAGTATGCCCAGGCCAGCTCGCTTTTGATGCTTGGCGGAAGCAAGTCACTTAAAGAGGATGAACGGATCAGCGTTCTGCAGCAGGGAATTTCGGTCAACAGATATTTCGCCCCCCCGTATCCGACAACTGAACTGCTTCAGCTTGAAAAAAAATCAGCACATCGTCTTACAGGGTTGCTTCTTGAAAAGTCGAGAATTTTTGAACTGTTTGATGCCGGGGAACAGGCAGGGAATATCGACCTGCAGCGTATGTTGCAGCTTTATAGAAAAAGCTTCAGCCTTGGCAAGGGCCATGAAGCTCTCGAAACAGAAATTTCTCAATTGCAGCACGAGATTTCCGCATTGCTTCAGCGGAAAGCCGATATTTTCATCCGCGCAGAAGGGTATGAAAAAAACAGGATTGCCGATCAGGCTCTTAACATCAAAAGAGGCCGATTAATTGAGCTGCTTCCCCAGGTGAAGGTCTAATTGAGCTGCTTCCCCAGGTGAAGGTTATAAATCCGCTTGCAGCTGAAGCCATCCAGCTTATCCCGGTAACTCTTCGCACAGTTCAGGCAGCTCTGAAAGAGGATCAGGCAATAATAAAACCGCTTATATCCGACAGTCTTTGCGGCTCCATGCTGATAGGCAGAACGCAGTTGCAGATAGCTCGCAGTGGCGTCACCTTTGACTCTCTTAATACTCCAGGTTCAAAAATGGAGGCATTCAGAAGAGAGCTTTCCAGCCCTCAACAGAGTACTGTAGAGCGTGAGTGGTTCAGTAAAGCGTTTTATGAGTCTATTGCCCCTTCACTTGCAAGCTACAAACATCTTATTTTTATTAGTGACGATCTTTTCCCCTTCCATAATTTGAGTATTAATAATAATTCTATTCCTGAAAAAAGATATTCATACCTCCATTCTATTAAAGAGTTTTCTTTGTTATCTGAGCACCGCGAATCGGCACAGACTCTTTCAAGAATTTTGTTTTTCAGTCCGGATAAAGTTACAGGAGCAAGACTCCAAAAACTCTTTTTTCCGCACGACAGAGTTTTTATTCTCTGGAAAAACCTTGGCAGAGTTGAGATTGGGGCAATTCAACAACAAATCAGTCAAGAGATGCAGGGGACGGTATCCGGGTCAGGCGCACTGTTTTCTCTTGGTGTAAATTCTGATGTTACTCGTGAAATACTGATGAATATTTCCTCATACGGAATTGATTAAGTGGGAATAAAATTGGTTTATCATGAGCAGGTGTTCTATTTCCGTTATCAAAAACGGATAATTCTCTGAGAATAAAATCATCCTTTTTTTGATATGCTTCCCATCTTTTTTGTAAATTTGTCAGGCTGAAAGTTTTTGTATTTTCTTGGGTTATCGCATTTGGTTTGTTTTCCATGACTGAGCAGGTATCAAGCATCATAGCATTGGAGGTTCTTTCAAGGGAGCTGAAAAATGCCAGAATCGAAAAAAACCTTTCACTGGAAGATGTGAGCCGTTTGACCACGGTTCAAAAGAATCATCTTGAAAAAATAGAGGAAGGCGATTTCACTTTCCTGCCCAAGGCATATGTTTTTACCTTCATCAAGGAGTATGCGCTACTGATGGGGGTTGGTAACGATGAAACTTTTGAACAATGCAAAAAAGAGCTGCAGCTGACCAGCGCCCTAAAGCGTGACGTTGTTCTTGATAAAGCTTTACCCAGGAAGGAAAAACGCCCTGGCAGGGATACAAACTTTCGTGATGTCCGATTTCCAAGATATTTAGTTTTGTTGATCAGCGGCATCGTACTCGTTGCTGCTGCCGGATTTGCGTTCTATTATTTTGACGGCAATCTTCATTTTTCAGATAAGCGCTCTTCCGGCGTTTTTCCGCTGCAATCTGCAACTGCGGAAGATACTGTCGCTGTTGCAGAACAGATTATTGATTCTCTTCAGATTTCCGGTTTTAATAAACCGCCTCTCAATGCAGCCTCGTCATCTCCTGAACTGAAAGCTCCGGCAAGGGTTGATTCTGCAGCGACCTCCCGGCCTGCTGCTATTGCAACACCAGCACCGGTTTCATCTGCAGCAGCGCTACCAGCAACAGCTTCTGCTTCCACTGAGTGGGCAAAAAACGTCTCTTTTCTGCCATCCTCTCCAACCTCCCCGTACCGAAAGGTGCTTGTTGTCCGCCTGGTTGACGAATATTCATGGGTCAAGGTCATCGCCGATGACAGCTCCAGGGTCTATCCTGGCGGAAAGTTCAGCAACGGTCAGGTTCTTCGATACGAGGCGCGAAAAAACTTCTGGGTCAACATAGGACGCCCGAAATTTGTCGAGTTGTACCTCAACGGGAAAAAACTCCCGCCGACAACAGATCGTATTCTTATTATTAATTGAGCTTTTTTGTGCGCTAACCCTTTTTTTATAAGTGAGTTTAGCTTTATTGATATAAATAGGATAAATTAAGTCTTGTTAGGAATTAATTGTGCCGATAAAACATTTCTTCATACATAATTTCGATAGAAAGGGTATGATTTTACCTGAGTCAGGGATGTTGCAGGAGTAAGCTTTGAATGAATTGAGGTTGAAGGTTTTCAAGTGTATTCATTGTTGAAGGTTTTCAAGTGTATTCATTCGCAGCAAGATAAAAGTTGGTTCAATATGAAGTCCGGAGTACGGAAGTCGTTGTGAAAAAGTCTGTTTATTGGCTATTATTGGTTCTTTTACTGGAGTGAAATATTATTGTTGTTTTTTTACCGGATTATGCCGTTTGAAATAATGTGCCCTGGATTTTAGAAGAACAGTTTACTTAATGACTGAAGTTTTCCTTAGTAATCGCACAAGCTTAACCCACGAATATTGAAAGTATTATGGCAGACATGAAGGTTTATTTTGATAACAATGCCACGACGCCTCTGCATCCGGAAGTGAAAAAGGAAATGATTGCTGCAATGGAGATGTTCGGCAATCCTTCCAGTATGCATGCCTATGGACGTGAAGCAAGGGCAAACGTTGAAAATGCCCGTCGTCAGGTTGCTGATTTTATCGGGGCCACCGAAAAAGAAATTGTTTTTGTCGGAAGTGGATCGGAAGCGAACAATACCGTGCTCTCTCTCTTTGTCTGTGGATCGAGCCAGTGTATTCCCGGTTCTAAGATGCGCAGTTCAATCATTACCACTAAAATTGAACATCCCTGTGTTCTTGAGACATCTGAATGCCTTGGTCACCGTGGTGTACGGGTCAAGTATCTTGATGTTGACCAGTATGGCAAAGTTGATCTCGATCAATTGGCCGGGATGCTGGGAGATGATGTAGGCCTGGTCTCGATCATGATGGCTAACAATGAGATCGGTACGCTGCAGGATATTAAAACCATAGCAGATATGGTCCATGAAAGTGGAGCATTGATGCATACCGATGCCGTTCAGGCTATTGGTAAGGTGCCAGTTGATGTTCGCTCGCTCGGCGTTGATTTTCTTACCATTTCAGCCCATAAGATCTATGGGCCTAAAGGTATTGGAGCGTTGTTTGTAAAGAAAGGTGTCCCTTACTGTCCTTTGATCCGGGGAGGTCATCAGGAGCTTGGCCGTCGTGCAGGTACCGAAAACACTCTCGGTATTCTCGGTCTTGGAAAAGCAGTTGAAATGAGAGCGCTCGAAATGCCGGGTGAGCATGAGCGGTTGCTCGCATTGAAGAACAGACTCAGAGCCGGAATCGAGAGCAGCATCGATGATATTCATTTCAACGGTCACCCCGACGATTCACTTGCCGGAACGCTTAATGTTTCGTTTACAGGGGTGGAAGGCGAGGCTATTCTGCTCTATCTCGATATAGAAGGTATTGCCGTCTCTACAGGATCTGCATGTGCATCCGGATCCCTTGACCCTTCGCATGTGCTTCTTGCGACGGGTGTGGATGCCGAACTTGCCCATGGTTCCATACGGTTCAGCATGGGTCGTCAAAGTACAAGCGAGGAGGTGGATTATACCCTCAATGTGTTACCAAAAATAATTGAAAGAATCAGAAACATGTCAACGGCATATATAAAAGGAGGATTGCATGCTGCAAGCAGGTGAGTGGGCTTATAGTGAAACACTTAAGGAACATTTCATGAACCCTAAGAACATTCTTCAGGGTGAGGATACTGATGCATTTGATGGTGTTGGTATGGAAGGTAACCTGCAGTGCGGTGATCAGATGATGGTTGTGATCATGGTGGACAAACAGAAAGAGCTGATCACTGACTGTCAGTGGAAAACCTATGGTTGTGCAAGTGCTATTGCCAGTACATCCGTTCTTTCCGAAATGGTTAAAGGCATGACACTCGATCAGGCATTTCATGTCTCCCCCAAAGAGGTGGCTGTAGCGCTTGGAGGTCTGCCAGACCACAAAATTCACTGTTCAGTGCTCGGTGACAAGGCTTTGAGGGCGGCCATAAACAACTACTATACCCGTAACGGTCAAACCGACAAGGTTAAGCAGGAACAGGCCAAGGTTATCTGTCAGTGCATGAGCATTACCGATCATGATATAGAAGAGGCAGTTCTTGAAGGAGCCCGTACTTATTTTGAACTGCAGGAGCGAACCAAGCTCGGCACAGTATGTGGCCAGTGCAAGGACGAAGCTGAAGTGCTGCTTGATAAATTCAAGCATATTCATTTCGGAGTCTGAACGGTAGATGACGAAAGCATCTCTGGAAAGTGCATTCCTGGTGCTTCCTGCAAGTGGTAAATTTCAACGATGGGGGACTATTCTGTCCCCCATTCTTGTTTATTGCAGAAGCAAAAAAAATTCTGCCAGCATTTGATATCTCTGAATTAACGTACTATGGAGAGAACCCGGCTAAAACCGGTGATTTTTTTCTCACGCTTGCCGGTCTTTTATCCGTTTTTGTTGCCCGAAAAGTTGCCCGGGAAGAGAGATGAGTGCTATTTTGAAATAATTCGCTACGGGAAGAAACAACATTCATGATGAGAACAGGCGTAAATAACAACTTTTATATTCATACGTTCGGCTGCGCGATGAACCATGCTGACTCCGGAATCATAACAGCATTGCTGCAGCAGGAAGGGTACTCTCCCGCAGAAAGTGAGGACGACGCATGGATTATTCTGCTTAATACATGTGCGGTCAGGGAACACGCCGTCGATCGTATTGAAAATTATCTTCAGCGTCTTCAGGGTTTGAAAAAAAGACACAAGGGCCTGATTGTCGGTGTCGTCGGATGTGTGCCCCAGTACCAGAGGCAGGATATGTTTTCAATCTCTCCTGCAATTGATTTTCTTGCAGGCCCTGATACCTACCGATCCCTTCCATTGCTGATTGAACAGGTTCGAACCGGCCTGAAACCTGCCGCATTGGAGTTTGATTTGATTCAGCCGAAACCTATGCGGGCATAGATACTGTCCGACAGGGCTTGATCAGTGCGTTTGTTCCGGTGATGAGGGGGTGTAACAACATGTGTGCATTTTGCGTTGTGCCGTTTACCCGTGGCAGGGAGCGCAGTCACCCGTTCAGTTCAGTTATCGACGACGTCCGTGAGCTTGTTGCTTCAGGCTACAGGGAGATTACCCTGCTGGGACAAAATGTCAATTCATACTGCGACCCTGCAGAGGGGCGAAACTTTGCAGCTCTTCTCGACGCGGTCAGTTGTGAGGCGCCCATGCAGAGAATCCGGTTTTCAACCTCACATCCGAAAGATATCTCTGAAGAGCTTGTGCGCACAATTGCCGATCGGCCGAACATCTGCAACCACATACATCTGCCGGTGCAGTCAGGTTCTTCAAGAATGCTTGGCCTTATGAACCGGGGGCACTCCATTGAGGAGTACAGGGAAAAAATAGCGTTGATTCGAGAGGTGATTCCTGGAGTTGTTCTTACCACCGATATTATCGCGGGATTTTGCGGTGAAGAGGAAGAGGATCATCAGGCAACGCTGAAACTTCTCTCAGATTTACGGTTTGATTTAGCCTATATGTTTTTTTACTCTGAAAGACCCGGAACTCTTGCCGCACGAACCCTTGAAGATGATGTTCCTGAGGCGGTAAAAAAAAGAAGGTTGCAGGAAATTATTGATCTGCAGAACACAGTCTCAGAAGAGTTGAATCAATGGAGCATAGGGACAGTTGTTGAGGTTCTTGCTGAATCTGAAAGCAAGCGATCATCATCGCAGTTGATGGGCCGAACTGACACCAATCGGGTTGTTGTTTTTGACCGTGAACACTTTCAGGCAGGCGAACGGCTGAATGTTCTCATCACTTCAGCAACCTCGGCAACATTGATTGGTAAACCGATGCATTCCGGCGCTGATCTCTCTTGACCGGGTAAGGCTGAATCCCTGCCCTATTAAGAGTTTTTTATCTGGAGCTGGATTTGTAAATTGGTGTTTTGCAATCAACATATAAAAAAGCTCATATCAGGGCTTCGGAGATAAGTATAAGTATGTCAGTTCCCGTAAAACTTGGGTTGGTCGATAAAGTAAGAGCACATCTTGAACTGCTTGATCCTGTTACCTGGATCAGCGTTTTTCCCTGTCTTGCCGGAGGTGTTATGGCTTCGGGAGCCATGCAGCCGACTGTTCACGACTATCTTCTTCTTTTTGCTATTTTTCTGATGTTCGGTCCCCTCGGTACCGGTTTCAGCCAGTCAGTCAATGACTATTTTGATCTTGAGCTTGACATGGTCAATGAGCCTTCCCGTCCGATTCCTTCAGGCCGTTTGACTGAAATGGAAGCTTTAGGGAACAGTATCGTTGCGCTTCTGCTTGCTATGGGTATCGGCGTGTTTATCGGGGTGCATATCGGCGGAGTTCGAGGCCTGGTCATTGTTCTGTCAATTATGGCAGCTCTTTTTGTCGCCTATATTTATTCTGCACCTCCTCTCAAACTGAAAAAAAACATTCTCACCTCTGCTCCGGCTGTCGGATTCTCCTATGGTTTTGTCTCTTTTTTGTCAGCCAATGCCCTTTTCGGGGATATTCGTCCCGAAGCTCTATGGCTCGCAACCCTGAACTTTTTTATGGCGGTCGCCTTGATCATTCTTAATGATTTCAAGTCGGCGGAAGGTGATAAAGAGGGTGGACTCAAATCCCTGACTGTGATGATCGGTGCCAGAAATACATTTCTTGTCTCTTTTTTGATTATTGATGCTGTTTTCGCAGTTCTTGCTTACCTTTCGTATACATGGGGCTTTATTATTCCCTCAGTGTTTGTTTTAATCGGTCTTGCCCTCAATCTCTCCATTCAGGTTCAGCTTTTACGGGATCCAAAAGGCGGAATTTCATTTATGAAGGGTGCCGTTGAAGATGGATTCGGTCATGCTATCGGCAAGAGTGATGTTCAGGAACACAATACATTTCTCAGGTTTCAGGTGATTAACAATATTCTTTTTCTACTCAACAATCTGCTTGTTGCTGGAATGGTTGGATTGAAATACATTAAGGATATATGACGTCAAGATAGTGCAAGGCCTCTGCCAGCATCAGGAAGGTTAACGTGGCAGGAATTTTTATTCACAGATCGCTTCTGAACCAGACTGTTTTCAATCATTTCCCTGTTCAGGAAATAGCGTAATCTTAAACCATCATCATGCTATGAATACTCTTCCAGTGACCTTTTTCTCGCTTCCAGTGTTATGGCATAATGCACTGGTCACCCTGATGACTTTTGTCTATGTCTTCAGTGTTCCTCCTCTTATGGATTACCTTGTCACCAATCATGCGCTTCCAAGGGATATCAGTCGCAAGATTACCCACATCTGTGCAGGCTCAGCAATTATTTTTCTTCCCCTTTTTATCGACATTGGCAGCTCTCACTTTCTTAATATCACCGTTTTTGCTGTCTGGACTATTCTGCTTATACAGAAAGGTTTGTTTGCCGCAGAGGACGATCAGGCCGTTAAAACTATGACCCGTACCGGTAACAAACGTGAACTTCTCAAGGGCACTCTCTATTTTGTGATTGTCGCCATAATTTGCGGAACTGTGTATTACAAGCAGTTCGCAGGTGTGCTGGCAATGGCGATTCTCGGTTGGGGAGATGGACTTGCACCTATAATCGGTACCAGGTATGGTAAATTGAAATATCGTGTGCTGAGCGATAAAAGTGTTGAAGGCAGTCTTGCCTTTCTTGTGGGCAGTATTTTTGCCGGTTTGTTTTTTGTCAAGCTTATTGCACCTGAATCGTTTGATGCCGGTAAGATTATTGCTATTGCTGTGATTGCAACTATTGTTGAAGGTGTAAGCCCTAAAGAGGTTGATAATATTACCATTCCTCTTGCAGTGATTGCAGCAGCCCGGTTTTTATGAAATGAACTCATGAAAACGGGGATATGCCGGCCATTTATTTTATCAGCGACATTCATATAGGACTGCAGGACCAAAAAAGCGAGCAGCTCAAGCTTGACAACCTCGAACGGCTTTTTGCCATCATCAAGGCAGAAGGCCGTTCGCTTTATATGCTTGGCGATATTGTAGATTACTGGATGGAATTTCGTCATCTCATTCCGAAGGGGTTTTCCAGATTTATTTGTTTATTGTCTGATCTTGTTCGCCATAATATCGAGGTAGTCTATCTGGCGGGAAACCATGATTTTTATCTTGGCCGTTATTTTGATGATGAACTTGGAATATCGAGGTAGTCTATCTGGCGGGAAACCATGATTTTTATCTTGGCCGTTATTTTGATGATGAACTTGGTGTAAAGACGATATACGGGATGCATGAGCGATTGCTCGATGGCTCTAAGTTTCTCCTTGCCCATGGAGATGGTCTGGGGAAAGGTGATATTGGCTACAAGCTCTTTGCTCGGCTTGTAAGAAACCGCTTTAATCTCTCTCTTTTGGAGTTTCATCCGGATCTTGCTATAAGCTTGATGAAAAGGTTATCACGCTTAAGTCGCACGCATAAAAAAGTTGATCGTGTGTTTGAAACAGATCGTTTGTTAAACTTTGCTGAATCACTGGCGGAGGAAAAGGAGTTTGACTATTTTGTCTGCGGCCATAATCATGTTCAGGGGATAAAGGAGCTTTCTGTTCCTCCCTGCAGGTATGTCAATCTTGGATCATGGATAGAGGGTAAATTGCCTTATGGAGTTTTTAAAAATGGTGTTTTTCAACTCAAAGAGTTATAACGTTAATTTATAGACAGCTGCTGATATGAGTAATACAAACAAGGTTCTGAAACTTGGTTTACCTAAAGGAAGCCTGCAGGATTCTACAATCGATCTTTTTGCACATGCAGGATTTCATTTTTCTGTTCAGAGCCGTTCATATTTTCCCTCAATAGATGATGATGAGTTGGAAGCCATTCTTATCAGGGCGCAGGAAATGGCTCACTATGTTGAACTTGGCGCCTTTGATGTAGGGCTGACCGGCAAAGACTGGATCATCGAAACAGATGCGGATGTGGTTGAGGTTGCTGATCTTGTCTATTCCAAAGCTTCAATGCGGCCGGTTCGCTGGGTGCTTTGTGTTCCCGAAAATTCCCCTGTTCAGTCGGTCAAAGACCTTGAAGGCAAGCATATTGCTACAGAAGTGGTTAATATTACCAAGAAATACCTTGCCAAAAACGGAGTCAATGCTTTGGTGGAGTTCAGCTGGGGAGCCACCGAAGTTAAACCGCCCGACCTTGCCGATGCCATTGTCGAAGTGACGGAAACAGGCTCCTCGCTCAGGGCTAACAAGCTGAGAATTGTTGATACAATCCTCGAGTCGAACACAAAATTGATCGCCAATAAAAAATCATGGAATGATCCATGGAAGCGCGAGAAGATAGAAAATATGGCGATGCTGCTTCAAGGCGCTATTAATGCTCAGGGAAAGGTCGGCTTGAAAATGAATGCGCCGAAATCTTCGCTCGACAAGATAATAGCCATTATTCCCGCCCTGCGTCAGCCGACAATATCCCATCTTTCTGAAGAAGGCTGGGTGGCACTTGAAGTTATCGTTAAAGAAAAAATAGTTCGTCATCTCATTCCGGAACTGAAAAGAGCCGGTGCCGAGGGTATTTTTGAGTATAATATCAATAAACTGATCGACTGAAAGGTTTTCTACTTCTACTCATGAACTTGCAGGCCGCCCGTAAGGGTGGCCTTTTTTATCGTTGCCATGTTTTTTTTCTATCAGATAGTGGTTCTGCTGTTTTTGCTGCTTTTTTTAGTGGTTTTGCTCAGAAACCTGGCGGATTTTCCCTGTATGCCTGAAAATCCATCTCCTGCAGGGCCATTAGTTTCGGTTATGGTGCCTGCCCGCAATGAAGCACTGAACATCGAACGCTGTATATCCTCACTCTTGCGCCAGGACTACGGCTCCTATGAGATTCTTGTGCTTGATGACGGCTCAACCGATGCTACCCCGGAAATTCTTGATCGCCTGCAGAAAGAGTCGGGAGATCGCCTGCATCTTTTGAATGGTCAACCTCTTCCCTCCGGATGGCATGGAAAAGCGTGGGCCTGTTTTCAGCTCAGTCGCCAGGCAAAGGGCGAACTGCTGCTTTTTACTGATGCAGATACCATGCATGAGCCTCATGCACTTCGTCGTTCGGTTGGCGCCATGCAGAGATCAAATGCTGATATGCTTTCCCTTATGCCCTGGCAGGAACTCGGATCGTTCTGGGAAAAACTTTTGGTGCCGCTGATTCATGTTATTCTTATGTGTTATCTGCCCCTTCGTCTTGTCCGAACAAATCCGAAACCGGCGTTCAGTTTTGCCAACGGTCAGTTTATTTGTTTTCGCCGCGCTCTCTATGAGCGTATTGGTGGCCATGCAAGTGTCAGAGATGCCATTGTTGAAGATGTATGGCTCTGCAGAGCCGTTAAAAAAGCCGGAGGCAGTGTGCTCGCTTTTAACGGTTCCGATGCCGTCACTTGCCGGATGTATCGTAATTTCAAGGAAATCTGGGAGGGCTTTTCAAAAAATCTTTTTCCGGCCTTAGGATACAGTACCTCAGGGCTGCTTATTCTTGTGGTTATTGTTGCCGCATGCTATGTTCTGCCCTATCTTTTTTTGTTCCGCTCACTGCTGCTCGGAGAATCCGGCATTTCATTGTTCTGGCTCCCTCTTTCCCAGATTATCATAGCCCTGCTCTGCCGTCTCATCATTGCAAAGCTTTTTCGCCAGTCACTCTTTATAGCTTTTCTTCATGTTTTCTCCCAGGTATTACTTATTGGTATCGCCCTCAACTCTTTTTTAAAGATAAAATTTGGCAGGGGCGCTCTCTGGAAAGGGCGACATTACAATTTTTCCTGATAGAGGAGATAATTTTTTTTAAATTGCACGATTAAAATCAGTGATCTCCAACCAGAGTGAACTGTATCGGGTAAAAGAGTATCAATTCAAACGAGAGTATTCTTATGGGTTTCTTATCGAAAATATTCGGGAAAAAGGAAGTGGAATTGAAGCTTCCCAAAGTTATTGAGGATGTTAACCTGATAAAGACGATGGAAGGCCATCTTGATAGGGTGCTTGGCGTAAAATTCAGTGCCGATGGAAAAAAACTTGTCAGTGGTAGTTTTGATGAACAGGTTATGCTTTGGGATGTAGAGTCCGGCAAACCTCTGTTTACCATGAAAGGGCACGAAACCTGGGTTGAGTGTATCGATTACAGTCGCGACGGCAAAAGGCTTGCCAGCGGAAGTACCGATAGCACTGTTAGAATCTGGGATGCGTCGACCGGCGAGTCTCTCCATGTTTGCAAAGGTCACGATACTGCAGTCCGCATGGTGGCTTTCAGTCCTGACAGCAAAATTGTTGCAAGCTGTTCACGTGACACAACAATCAGGCTCTGGGATGTCGAAACGGGTCGTGAGCTATCCCGGCTTCTCGGCCACAAATCATATATCGAATGTCTGGCATACAGTCACAATGGTAAAAAAATCGCCAGTTGTGGAGAAGAACCAATCATTAAAATATGGGATGTTGAGAGCGGTAAAAATATTGCCAACTTCAATACTAATGACAGACTTTCTCATGCATTAGCCTTCAGTCCGGATGATACGCTTATAGCTTTCTGCGGACGGGATGCAAAGGTTAAGCTTCTCAATGCAGCAAGCGGCGAAATTATAACAGTGTTTGAAGGCCATGAAGATGCTGTACGAAGCGTCTGTTTCACTCCGGATGGCACCAAGATTGTGAGTGCAGCCAACGATGAATCCGTCAGACTTTGGGATGTAGAGAGCGGTAAACAGCTCCACTCTTATCGTGGTCATGTGCTTGAAGTGCAGTCAGTTGATGTCTCTCCTGACGGAAAAATTATTGCCAGCGGTAGTGACGATCGCAAGATTAAGCTCTGGGCAATAAGGTAGTGTAAGAGGATATCATCAGTTTGCGCCACCCTGGAGCTCTGAAAAAGAGCCCACTGCTTTTTTTTGTCAAAAATAAAAAAGTAGCGTAAAATGATCAACTTCCTTTTTGAATTAGCTTAAAGTGAGTAAATTCATTATTACGAAAAGGCAAAAATAAAAAGAGGTAGATATGGGTACTCAGGTTGAAGGAACTGTTAAATGGTTCAACGAAGAAAAAGGTTACGGCTTCATCGAGCAGAAAGGCGGAAAAGATGTTTTTGTGCATCATAGTGCTATTAACGGTACTGGTCGCAAAACACTTGTAGAAGGCCAGAAAGTATTGATGGAAGTGACCCAGGGAGCAAAAGGCCTTCAGGCTGAAGACGTAACTCCTCTCTAAATTAATTTCGAACCATAGAACGGTTCTCACACCGTTTTGTCCGAGCTGCTTTGTCTGCGGATTAGTTATCAGTACTATCGTTTTATTCTGCGGTTGTTGTGATTAACCGCTAAAGGCTTTTCGAAGAGGAGCAGAACAGTTTCAACTATGGCAGAAACACAAAGGGCGCATAACCATGCGCCCTTTGTGTTTCTGCTATTTCAAAGAATTTGAGGCGCCGGAACCCGGCGTAAGAACAAAAGAGAAGATTCAGAATGAGCATTATTTTACTTGATATCGGAAATGTGATTGCATCTGTAGATTTTTTAAGATTCTGCAGGGGAGTAGTTCTTTCAGATAGCTCTTCCGACCTGCAGGCAGTGTACAGGAAATATTGCCAGGGAGAGCTGAAAATAAAGTTTGATCAAGGTATCATCGCTCCGCTCGACTTTCTCTGTATGATCGGGCGTGATTCGCTGACAGGAAATATGAGCCACGGTGAAATAAGGGAGCGCTGGCAGGATGTGTTTTCCCCGATGGAGGGGGTCGAAGAATGTGTGGTGGCTCTCTGCAGGGACCACAAGCTCTGGATAATGAGCGATACTGACCCTCTGCATTTTGCTTTTCTTCTGACCAGATACCCCCTTTTAAGGGAGAGGGAGCGTTACTATCTTTCTTACGAACACGGTTTTTTGAAAAGTTCTCCGGAAGCATTTCAGCACGTTCTTAATGATACAGGAATTGCCGCCGATGAATTTATACTGATCGATGACAAACCTGTAAACTGCAGTTCTGCGGCATCCGTAGGAATAAAAAGCATCAGATTTGCAACATGGCCAGAAACTATCAGAGCCCTTGCGTCCTTATAGAAAGGTTCACCATATTAATTTGACTGACGATGTATCATGCAAAGCCTGACATAGAGCTTACTAATGACGGATGGTAATAAAATCAGAGAGAAGGTAACTGTTTCTCTCACCGAAATCGAGCTGCATGCCATGCGCTCTCAGGGGGCAGGGGGGCAGAATGTGAACAAGGTTGAGACCGCAGTTCATTTACGTTTTGATATCAGGGCATCCTCTCTTCCTGATGAGATCAAGGAGCGGTTGCTAAGTATGAGAGACCAGCGCCTTTCACGCGAAGGAGTTATTATTATAAAAGCACAGCGGTTTCGCTCAAGGGAGAAAAATCGTGAAGATGCTCTTGACCGGCTTCAGATGATTGTGGGAAGTGCGGCCGATGTTCCAAAAAATCGAAGGAAGACAAAGCCAACCTTCACCTCCAAAGTGAAACGACTTGAAAAAAAGGAGAAGCGCTCGGATATCAAATCACTGAGAGGTCGGATCGATTGGTAGGTAAGGCATCTGAAAGATAACGTAATAGGGTAAGTAATGAGCGCAAAACCGGATTTGATACCAGGCATCTACAACTATTGCGACCGATGGTGTGAACGGTGTGCATATACGTCGTGTTGCCTTCAGTTTCAGATTGAATCCGAGGATACATCGAGCGGTGATGCACTGAGGGGTTTTGATGCATTGAATGCCAGGTTTTGGGAGGAAATGGGTGAAGCTCTTGTTCAAGCCATGCGTCTTATCAGGGAAATGGCAGCACAGCATGGGATCGATCCGGAAGATCTTGATAAGGAAACTGCATTTTCCGAACAGGAGGAAAGTTTCCATCGTAACGCCCGAGAACACCCTTGTGCGACAGCGTCACTTGTCTATTCCGGTATGGTGAACGAATGGTTTGCTGCTGTGGACGAATTTTTGGAAGCAGAAGAATCACTGCTGACCAATCACCCTCTTTCTCTTGATGAACATATTCAGGTGATCCGCCATTATCAGTATTTTATTTACCCTAAGACTGTTCGAGCTGTAGAAGGTCGTTTGAATGAATCATCTATAGCACAAACTGAACTGCAAAGCGATTCCAACGGCACTGCCAAGGTCGCACTGATAGCCATTGATCGTTCCCTCGCTGCATGGAGTGTACTCTATGCAGAGTATCCTGCTCAAGAGGATAAAACACTATCTATTCTTCTTCATCTTGACCGTTTGCGCCGTTCCACTGAAGTTGTATTTCCTTCCGCTCGCGCCTTTATTAGGCCGGGATTTGATTCATAGCCATTCTGAGCAATTAATTGAGACAATCATTATTTAAAAGAAGTTATGCTTACCACAAACGAACAACATCTTGTAGAGTTTCTCCTTCAATGCCAGCCCGGTCAACCGAGAACAAGAGGGAACTGGGAAGTTGACCATCACGGCACCCCTTTTCTTCTTCCTTCCATAGGAGGCATTACTCTGAACGTCCAGGTTGGAGATGCGGCTTTTGGATGGCAGGGTGATCATATAGAGCCTGGAGTGAGCTGCACAGCCGATACCAATAAACCCTTTGAGCATCCCAACGTCGGTTTGCAGATATACTCTTGCGCCGGCAATATTGCCACAGTCGCTACAGGGGAAGCTAAAGGTGCTGAAGGGCGTGTACTCGGTCATCATGGCGGATCGGAACATGTGATCGTGGATTTTGTGCGCGATGTTAAGGAAAAGCTCCTTTACAGCGATACCATCATCATTCGGGGAAAAGGACAGGGTCTGAAGCTTACGGACTATCCTGATATTACCCTTTTCAATCTCGACCCTGATCTGCTTAAGGTCATGAATATTCGAGAACTTGAGGGTGGAGTGCTTGAAGTGCCGGTTACCACAGTTGTTCCTGCGGTCTGTATGGGATCAGGAATCGGTTCAGCCCATGTGGCAAAAGGTGATTACGATATCATGACCAGCGATGCTGAAACAGTAAAAGAGTATAATATCGATAAAATCCGTTTCGGTGATTTTGTTGCACTTCTGGATCACGATAACAGGTATGGCAGAGCCTACCGTAAAGGTGCGGTCAGTATCGGAATAGTTGTACACAGCGATTGCATGGAAGCCGGTCACGGACCCGGTGTTACCACGCTCATGACCTGTGCCTCTCCTCTCATCAGGCCGGTGATCGATCCAAAAGCCAATATTGCCGACCGTCTCGGTATTGGAACAATGTTGAAATAGTTTAGAATTATAATTATCCGGGTAATATTGGTAATTCTTTTCTATTCTGTTACATTTGCGAGGTATTATATCCGGATATAATTAAAATCGAAAGCTCATACAAAATGAACAGAGAAAATATTCAACATTGCACGGCATTTGATGGTAATCGCTGTATTGCATCAGGAGAGCTGATGGAGGTCGTCAAAAAGGTTAAAGAGAGTGTTGATAAAGGGGCGGCCCTCTCTGTTTTGATCTTTGATGATAAAAGCAGTGAGCTTATTGAAGTTGATTTCCGTGGAACGATGGAAAAAGTTCTGAGCCGCTTGACTAATCCCTCAGCTCTTGACAGCAGGCAGAGCGCTGTTCAGAGGGGACCAGGACGCCCGAAACTGGGTGTTATTCCACGGGAAGTCACCCTACTGCCTCGGCATTGGGAGTGGCTTAACAGCCAACCTGGCGGAGCATCGGTTGCTCTTCGTAAGCTTGTTGAGGAGGCGCGACGTATGAACAGTGATAGGGATCTGTTGCGCACTTCGCAAGGGGCTACATACAGATTTATGTTCGCTATGGCTGGTGACCTGCCTGGATTTGAGGAGGCATCAAGGGCTTTGTTTGCTGGAAATTCTGAAACGTTCAATAAGACAGTTGCTGTATGGCCGAGCGACATCCTCAGTCATCTTCTAAAACTTTCAAGCAATGCATTCCAGTGCGAAGTGTGAAGAAAAATAATGAGATAAAATAAAAAAGCCCTCCGTTTCTGAAGGGCTTTTTTGTTTTCATGACTGAACAGGCTTTTTTGTTTTCATGACTGAACAAGCTCTCTCAGCAGTTGCGAATTGTTGAAGAGTTACGGTCCTTGATGGTACTCTCATCGAACTCATCCCAATTGTGCTCGTCGTGCTCACGCTGGTACCCAGCCTCTTTAAGGCCGAAGCTCATATCAGCAACCATTTCAGGGCGCAGCTCCTTGAGATTCTTTACCTCCTCCTGAGTGAGAATCCTTGACTTGTCGAATCCAAGGTCGACCTCAATCTTGCGGTTCTTTGTTTTGACCCTGTCGATGTCGTAGAAGCGCTTGGTAATGGTAGTCTGGGCAAACGCTTTCAGACAGCCAAGCATGTACTTGCGGACATAAGGATCCTTGATCCATGGGTAGCCGAAGAAGGTCTTGCGTGCATAGAAACGGGCGTATGACTTCAGAACCAGTTTCAGCACATCCTCACGCTCCATGTTGTCAGGCTTGATGATCGGCGTCACAAAGTTGTACTTTGAGTAGTCGCGCACCTCCACCCTGTCGCCAAGCTCCTTGAAGAGGTCAGAGAAAGGCCAAGGGGTGTAGATGGTCCAGTTGGCCATATCGGGATCCCAGTCTTTACAGAGCTGGTAGGTCTCTTCGATAGTTTCCGGGGTTTCGTGCTCAAGGCCCATAACAAACTGTGCTTCAGCCACGATTCCATTCTTCTGCAGCAGCTTGATTGCAAGCTTGTTCTCTTCGATTGTGGTCTCTTTGCGGAAGCGGTTCAGGTTCATCTGGCTGGCAGCTTCTGTGCCGAGTGAAACGTGTACAAGACCCGCTCTGCGGAAGAACGGCAGCAGATCGGCATCGCGCATGATGTCGGTCACTCGGGTGTTGATACCCCAGGTAACATCAAGCTTCCGGTCGATAAGCTCCTGGCATAGCGAGACAAACTTCTGCTTGTTGATTGTTGGTTCTTCATCAGCAAGGATAAAAAAGCCAACTTTGTGCTGCTTGACCAGCACCTCAATTTCATCAACAAAAAGCTTTGGACTGCGAGCACGGTAGCGGCGCCAGAACTGCCACTGTGAACAGAATGTACAGGTGAAAGGACATCCTCTTGCAAAGTTGGGAACCGCCAGGCGGCAGTTGAGAGGCGTATAAATGTATTTATCCCAGTCGTAAAGGCTCCAGTCGGGCGATAGAGTATCAAGATCTTCAATGACAGGATGTGCAGGCGTTGCGAACACCTTGCCCTCGTTGTCGATATAGGCAATGCCGGTAATATCTCCACGGTTCTGCATATCGGTTCCTGCTGCGATCTCCTTGATGAGGTTCACGGTCACCTCTTCACCTTCACCGCGAACAACATAATCGGTTTCAGGCGCCTCACTGAGTACCTGTGGGTACATGAAGGTCGAATGGATACCACCCATGATCGTTCTGATCTTCGGATTCACCTTCTTGGCGAGTTTCATGATAGCCTGTGCCTTAAAGATCGAAGGAGTGATATTGGTCGTCATCACCACATCCGGCATGTTCTTCCGGATGATCTCCTCAATCTGGTCATCAGGAATGTCATCGGCCATGGCGTCAACAAATTTCACCTGATCGAATCCTGCCTGTTTTAGGGCGCCACCGATATAGGCGACCCAGCTTGGTGTCCAGTTACCGGCAATTTCGGCTCCCCCTGAATGATAATTTGGCTGAACCATCAGTATTTTCATCGGTCTCCATCCTCCAGATTTGTTATTACGAAATAGGGATTGCAGTACATTACAAAGAGAACCTTGGTTTGACTGATAAAAATCCCTGAATTACTAATTTACAACTTTTTTTCTAAAATTCTCATAAGCTATTAACCACAACGCCCGTCACTTGTGCGATGCGTTCATAAGCATGGTATGATAAAATCCGAAACTTATTTTTTCCCGACTTTTCACCTTCATTCCGGCTGCATCCATAGCCATTTGCATTTCCTCATCCCTGATCATCTGGATGGTTGTGCGGCGTTCCTTTTTTGGAAAAAAACCGCCAAGCCAATGCTGGAAAGCAAGAATGTTATTGTAAGGAGCGTAGGTGAATATGACCGAACCTTTTGTCAGGCTGCTCAGGTTCCGGAATGCCTGGGCAAATCCTTCAGCAGGGTAATGGATCAGGACATCAAAGCATACCACTGCATCATAAGTTCCGCTTACTGATTCAATGGTGTTCACTTCAAACTCCATGTTATTCTGAACTCCCTGTTTGGTAGCTTCTTCTTTTGTTTTAGCCACCATCTGTGATGCGATATCGACAGATTTCACTTTGTAACCCTCTTTTGCAAGACGAATACTGAACAGTCCTGTTCCGCATCCTGCATCAAGAACGGTTGCACCTTTGGGAAGTCCGAGCTGCTGCAGCCAGTCAAATGCCTTGTCCATCATAACGGCATGGCCTTGCCGGACAGTATTGCGTACGGAAGAGAGTTTATCGTCACCGTATATTGATGCCCACCTCTGAAAGCCCTGACCGTCGAAATAGGTACGGAGCATTTTTTTGTGTTCTTCAGCATTGAAAGAGGAGCTGCTCATGGTATAAGTTTTTGTCGTTACGTGGTTGGTGTTAATAAATTTTACTTTGCCCATGCTTCAATGGTGAACCCCTTCAATTCTGGTTTCAAGATCGGCATAGAGTTCCTGAAGTTCTTCGATGGCGCTATCCTCAGCCTCCCAGAATCCCCGTGAGTGAGCTTCGAGCAGTCGTCTGGTCATCGACATGGTTGCATGCGGATTAAGGGCGGCAAGACGTTCAAGCATGGCCTTGTCTTGCAGAAAGGTTTCATTGAATTGATCATAGGTCCACTTTTTAACTGCCGAGGCAGTGGCACTCCATCCATAGGTGTTGCTGAGATGCGACTCTATCTCCCTTACCCCCTCATAGCCGTGCTCCAGCATGGCTTCATACCATTTCGGATTAAGCAGTTTGGTGCGTGCTTCAAGCGAAACCATTTTTTCAAGAGAACAGATACGCTGCTTTGTTCCCACACCATCTATATCGCCAACCATCACTTTCGGTTTGCTTTTACTAAGATGCTCCACAGTTTTTGAAACTCCGCCAAGATACTCATAATAATGGTCAATATCAGAAATACCGATTTCAAAGCTGTCGATATTCTGGAATGTCAGAGTTACATTTTTCAGCGCAGAGCGAAGGGCATCAGGGCACTCCTCCCACTGACCGGAGGATGATACTGCAAAGCTTTTCCTCGTTACAAAAGCTTCAGCAAGCTGTTCGTCCTCTTCCCAGGTGCTGCTTTCAACAAGATGGTTTACATTTGCGCCATAGCTTCCTGGTGCATTTGAATAAACCCTGTTCGAGGCCTCCTCAAAGGAGCAGTTTCTCTCAAGCATCTCCCTCTGTACATGCTTTCTTATAAAGTTCATCTCATCGGGTTCATCGGCTGCGGCAGCCAGACGGGCAGCCTTGTCAAGCAGTCTGACCTGCAGGGATAAAAGATCCCTGAAAATGCCGCTGATAGTCATCACCACGTCTATGCGGGGCCGGCCAAGTTCAATGAGAGGGATAAGCTCCACATCCCCTATTTTTCCAAGTTCATCCGTTTTAGCTTTTGCACCCATCAGCGCCAGTGCCTGAGCAACTCCTTCGCCGTCGCTTTTCAGGTTATCAGTCCCCCACAGAATCAGTGCAATCGATTCCGGACTGTCACCGCTCTCCTTCTTGTATTGCAGAAGCAGCTCTTCAGCAGACCGTTTCCCTGCCTGTTGCGCAAAAGCTGAAGGAATGGTGTAAGGATCAAGGCTGTGAATATTTCTTCCTGTCGGCACGATGTCGGGGTTCCGAACCAGGTCGTTGCCTGGTGAAGGAGCAATGAACTTGCCTTCAAGTGCATGGAGCACTGCCTTAAGCTCGTGGTTTTCAGAGAGATTTATGAGAACGATGTTCATGAAATGCCAGAAGCGCTTCAGCTCTCCCGGTTTTATGCCTGCCCTCTTATGCAGATAGTCGTCTGCTGCCGATATCCTGACGGCAAGGCTTCCTTCAAGGAGTCTTGACAAAGAAATGGCATGATTTTTTTCAGTATCGAAATGTCCGGTAAATCGCTTGACTGTCTCTCGGGAAATTGCCGATACCTCTTGCCATCTCTCCTGAGCTTCCCGGTTCGTTCCCAATTGATCAAGTATCTGCTGGTAATCGTACTTCAGGTGATTGCAGATCAGTTCCGGCAGGGAGTTCCCGTCAAGTTCCTGGCGCGAGTGTTCTGCAAGGTGAGCCAGATGATCACTGACACTTTCAGGTGAAGGAGCTTCGCCCATGATATGCAGCCCAAGCGGAATCATTCGCTCTTCAATCAGGTAAAGCTCACTGTTCAGTCTTGTGAGGAACTCTTGAACGGGCAAACTGTTCTGGTCGATGTCAATTTCAAGAGCTGTTGCCAGCTCCTTGATCTCATCAAGCAGGTCATCTGATGGATTGTTCCTGTACCCTGCAACCAGATCTTTAAGTTTGCGCAAACCCTTGTAGAGGCCGGCATGTTCCAGTGGAGGCGAAAGGTAGCTGACAAGCGTGGCAAATCCGCGACGTTTGGCAATCGCTCCTTCGCTCGGATTATTGACGCAATAGCAGTAAAAGTTAGGAAGAGCGCCAATCAGTCTTTTCGGCCAGCACAAGCTTGAAAGTCCAACCTGTTTGCCTGGCATAAATTCAAGTGCTCCATGTGTTCCGAAGTGAAGCACGGCATCGGCGTTGAAGCTATGTTCAATCCATGTATAGAATGCGGCAAATGCATGGTTCGGCGCGGCATCCTTAGCCATAAGCAGGCGCATCGGATCGCGCTCATATCCAAAACTTGGCTGCTGGCCGATAAAAATATTTCCCAGTGAGCAGCCGAGAATATGAAAGCGGGTCCGGTCATTGAGAATTTCACCGGGAGCGTCTCCCCAGAAAGGTTCTATCCCCTCATAGGCAGGAAAGAGTTTTCGGTACTCTTCAACAGTCAAATGACCATCAACATTGCCATCGGTTCCATATACAAGCCGGTTACCTTCAAGCAGTCGATCTCTCAATGCTTCAGTTGTTTCCGGAACATCCACACTGTAGCCTGCAGCTTTCATCTCAAGCAGCAGCCGGTGCAGGCTCTCAAAAACGTTGAGATAAGCGGCCGTACCGGCATTGCCGAGATTAGGGGGAAAATTAAAAAGAATAATGGCAATTTTCTTGTTACCGGGAGCTCTATCCTGCAGTCTGAGAAACCGATGAACTCGTTCAGCAATAATGTTTACTTCAGCTTCAAGCGCAATAGTCCGTTCACTCCCGGTTTCAGTCCCGGCATAGATCTGAGGTTCTATTGATCCGTCCAGCTCGGTCACAGCAACACTCAAAGCTGTTTGAAGTGGTGTCAGTCCAAGATTGCTTTCTCGCCACTGCTCAATGGGCTGGAATGAAAGAGGAATAAGATTAAGGCAGGGGATATCGAGCTTTTTCAAAACTGCTATCGCTTCTGGGGCCTTGTTTTCAGCAGGGCCGCCGACAAGCGAAAATCCTGTAGCATTGATCAACAGTGACGGTTTCAGTGAGCCGGATACGTCTGAATTAAAAAACCTGTCGAGAACCGGACGAAAATCAAGGCCGCCGCTATAGGCGATGCAGCATTTGATTCCCTTTGATTCCAATGAGTGTATCAGATAGTTAAGGTGCGCCATGTTTTTGCTCAATACTGTCGAGCGCATGGCAAGAATTACGACCAGTCCTGTGTTAAAGTGCGGTTTGTTCTGTTTCAGCCACCCCAGAAAGTGCGTAGATGAGAAAAAAGGCTCAGTCGCTTCAGGGTGGCATATTGCCGCATCGGGATAAAAGAGCGGATCTTCCTGAGGGAGTTTACCTTGCCAGCCCGGAACGTAACGGTCAACCAGCAGGGAAAGGAATCGTTCCATATTTTCCTGCGAACCGTTCAGCCAGAACTGGTGGGCTGCAATAAAGGTATGAATATCGCGAGCCCTGCCGGGCAGGTACTTCATGATTTTACTGACATTCCGCACAAGCGTCAGCTGCCGCTGGCTTTCTCCATGGCTGTGTTTGGGCATCAGTTTTGAAGCCCATTGCTTAAAAATATTCGATTCCTTCGGCTCTTCATTTTTACTCTTTCCCAGAGAAAACTTGCCAAGTCTTGTCTGGGTTATCAGCGCGGGATTGCTGGTAATCATGCAGACAGGACAGCTAAGAGTCGCAAGCAGTTTTTCAAGCGGGCGTACAATCTCCTCGCTGAAGAGCATCGATCCGAATACTACATCTGCATGAGGAAGAGTATGTTCAAGCGTTTCCCAGAGCTTTTTGCTGTTATGAAGGCCAAGACTGAATACAGACACCTCCAGCCCGATATGAAACTTCCTGTTCAGTTCATCAGCAGCAGCTTTAAGAGTGCTGTTGTTGGTAGCCTCCATGGTAAGAAACACAAAATGCATACGTGTAACCTGTCAATAAAATGTTAATACCGTCAAACTATCCACCGTAGGGTGGAGTGTCCGGTTCAGTGATCCATTAATGGTTCAAGCGTGGTATTTGCTTAATAGGTAAACGTATAGCGGGGAATCAAATCAGTAAGACGGGATTTTGCTGAAAGAGGTTGTCCGGCTTGTGCAAAGGGGATGAAATGGAGAGACCGTTGTTGTGTACTTCACTTCCCCTTTGCTCTATAGGGAGATGCTGGCGATGCAGAATATCAGGGAATGGGGGAGTCCCTGAGTGTATTGTAAATGATGAAGAGCCTGTTTTGTGTTGAGAGGTGAAAAAGCCATGTATACCTTCAAGAGCGTAGTGTAAAGGAAGAGCGGATTCAGAGATGCAAAGCTCACGAGGTGCAAGCCTGCACCCGTATTGTGATTTTGTCTTTGACTTGGAGCTGAGAGATGTTGTTTTGACGAGAACGCTGAAGCAGACAATAGAAATCACAAAAAAAAGCAGAACCTCAAGGGATCGGCAGATGCTGCGTATAATATTTCTATTCCCTATGTCCATAAGTACATATTTCATATAATATACCAAACGCATCAGCAAAAAAGAAACTTCATACCACTATCCTGCCTGTCGGGAGGATAGCTCACGCTTCATTCGCAATGACGATTATACGTCAATAGAAAAGCACGGTGTGAGCCGTGCTTTTCTATTGTAATCTTGTTGTTGCTGGAGTTTATGAAATCTCAATGCCTTCAAGGCGATCTTCGAGATCGGAATAAATTTCCTGCAGCTTTTCAATCATCTCGGGGTCAGCGCTCCACATTCCGCGACCGCTTGCTTCAAGCATACGGCCTACAATGTTTTTAAACGCTTTTGGATTGACCTTCATAAGGCGTTCGCGCATTTTCGGATCTATGGCGTATGTTTCGGCTGCCTCCTTGTATACCCAGTCGTCAACTCCTTTGGTGACCGCATCCCAGCCAAGCATATAGGTAAAGCGGTTGCTGATTTCGGCCGCTCCGCTATGACCCTGGTCGAGCATTGTTTCAAACCATTTCGGGTTGAGCAGCTTCGAACGGAACTCGACCTTTAAAGCTTTATCAGCATCATCAATTTTCACGTCAGCCGTAAAGGTCTCAACATAGTTCAGCTTGACGTTATCCCCTTTAGGATTACGGCGGCGGGCAGACAGCTGGAGGGCTCCTGAAGACGAGAAGTAGCGGTCGATATCAGTAATGCCGAATTCAGCCGAGTCAACCTGCTGCACAACACGATCAACAGTGCTGAGCAGGCCTTTCAGAATGTCAGTCTGCTGGTCACCGTAACGGTTACCGCCATAAGCGAAACCGGTTCGTTTGATAAACATGTTGTCAAGGTCCTCTTCAGACTCCCAGGCAGAATCTTCTACAAGTTCCTCAACCTGCGAACCGTAAGCTCCCGGTGCTTGAGTAAAGAGACGTGATGTTGCACTCTCAAAATCTTTACCCTCTTTCAATGCCGCATCAACATGCTTTTTGATATGGTTCATCTCATGTGGCTCAATGGCTTTTGCCGCATCCTTGACCAGTTTATCAAGATGATCGACCAGCACACCAAAAGTGTCACGGAAGATCGAGCTGATCTGGATCAGTACATCAATTCTCGGCCTGCCCAGCTTTTCGAGCGGAACGAGACGGTAGTGGCTTATTTTGCCCTGTGCGTCGTATGCTGGTTCAGCGCCCATAAGGTGAATGATGACAGCAACAGCCTCACCCTTGCTCTTGATGGTATCAAGACCCCAGAGTACCTGAGCAATTGTTTCTGGATACTCACCGTCGTTTTCTTCTGTGTGGCGTTTCAGAATAGTGTCTCCAATCTGCTTACCGCGTTTGAATGCAAGTTCAGAAGGGATGCGCCACGGATCAATGGCGTGGATGTTGCGACCGGTCGGCAGAATGCCTGCACCGTCACGTACAAGATCGCCGCCGGAACCTGAGGGGATGTATTCACCGCATAGAGCTCTCAGAAAGCCCCTCATCTCATTGCGGTTGTCCTCAAGCGCACGCTTCAGGGCAACACCATCCTGCAGGGAACTGTTGATAGCCTCAACCATCTCCTGCGACACTTTTGCTCCACCCGTCATCTTGTTGATGACAGTTGCAGGGTTGGTCTGTCCGAAAATGGTCTTTTCGATAAACTCTCTCGTATGTTCGTCAACAGTCTCACGCGACTTGAGGGCGAGCGGCTCACCCTTGCGGGCACGAGTGGCAAGCGAGGCATAATCGCCGTAGGTTTCATCCTCACCGATTGCCTGCATGATGATCGACGGCAGTGACTTTTCATTACCGCGCACCTTCAGGTACTCTGTAATGGTTGTCACCTGGGTTTCAAGCTTTGGCGTTTCACCGAAAACATGAAGCGAGTTAGAAATCAGGCGTCCCTCAAGCTCCATCATATAGGTATAGAGGCGGCTGATATAGTCGTGGAATGCTTCTCCTTCGACACGCGGGCAGTCATCGGTCAAATTGAGCTGCTGCGCTTTGGTGATGATCACCTCTTCCGTCTCAACATCAACGATTTTCTCAAGACCACGTTCGCGGTAATCGCTCAGCATCTCCTTGAATGCAGGCAGTTCCTTGTAAAGCCCAGCCCTTGCAAGCGGCGGAATGTTATGCGAAATCATGGTAGCGAACCCGCGACGTTTTGCGATGTTCGCTTCGCTCGGGTTATTGATCGGGTAAATATAGAAATGCGGTACTTCACCGAGCAGAGCATCTGACCAGCAATCGCCTGTAACGCCAAGCTGAAGGCCGGGCATCCATTCTGCAGTGCCGTGCATGCCGATGTGTACAAGTGCGTTGGCTCCGAACACTCTGCTGATCCAGCGGTAGAAGGCGATATACTGATGATGCGGAGTGTTCTCCTTGTCGAAAAGCAGGCGCATAGGATCACCCTGAATGCCAAGACGCGGCTGAACGCCGATAAAGATATTGCCAAGCGTTATGCCGCCGATAAAAAGTCTGTCCGGTTTAATTGGAGCAATGTCACCTGGAAATCCGCTCCAGCGTCCTTCAATGCGCTCGCGCTCCCTGACGCTGGTGATGCTGTTGAAAAGCTCTCTGTCAATGGAAAAGCAATCCTGTTCGTGAGCCTGGATTTCGTAATCCGTTGCCTTGTCGAGCATTCCAAGCAGCGCTTCCGGCGACTCCGGCAGCTCGCCGATATTGTAGCCTTCACTGCGAAGAGAGACGAGGATATTGTAAATACTTTTCGGTACGTCGAGCAGGGCGGCACTTGCCTTTTTACCCATACCCGGTGGATAGTCATAGACAACAAGAGCAACTTTCTTATCTCTGTTGGAAACCTGTCGAAGATCGGAAAACTTCTTGGCAAGTCCGGCAAGTCTTTCCAGACGATCGGGAACAGTTTGCAGGCGTCCGTCTTTTATGGCGCCAAGTACTACAGGGCATACTGCACCGTCCATCTCAGGCAGTGAATAGGTCATGGCCGACTGCAACGGGATAACTCCCTGCGACTTCCATGAAGCAAAGTCCTGTATAAAGAGTGGCTGAGATACCACATACGGTGCGTTGATCTTTCCTAATATCTCTTCACGTGCTGCCGACGATGCGCCAGGTGTGGTTGCTCCCGCAGGACCACCCACAAAGCCGAAGCCCATCATGTTGATCAGCATGTCGATGTTGTTATGCGTAAACCACTCTCTGGCGGCTACATGTCCCTCTACGCCCATAACGAAAACCGGCAGGGGATTTAGCCCCTTGGCCTCGATGGCCCGGATGGTATTGTCGATATACTCTTTTTCCTGCAGCAGGTGCTTGCGGAAGAAGAGGAGACCAATGTTTCTTCTTTTGGCTGATGTCTTATCATGTTTGTGCAGCCACTTTTCATAATGGTGCAGATCTTTCTGATACTCCGGTGCATCAGGATGGTAAAAGCCCATTGTGGGTACTTCCTGTACCTTCTCAGCCTTGACGTCTACCTCAAAGTATTCTGCAACAATATAGTTGAACATCGATGCCAGATTGTCCGTCGTCGGATTCATCCAGTAGGTATAAACCTGCATCCAGTTCTTGAAATCCCTGGCCTTTTTAGGAATGAGCGGCAGCATGGTGCGCATTATTTTCAGCAGCTTCATGTAGCCGTAAAGCGCATCTTCATCGCGCCCCTTCACCAGCATCTTGGCAACTTTTTTGACGATCTCCGGCATTCCGCTTCCATCTCCTGAAACCACATAATTGCCGACTTTTGTCAGCTGCATAACTTCAGGCATCGACTCATAGGCAAAAATCACTTTTACCTTCGACTCTTCAATTTGCTCATGCAGCCAGTCTGCCTGAACCTTGAACTGAATCAGAGTGGTAAAAATACAATCGGCGTTGTGGATTGCCTTGGCGGCTTCAGGGTTCTGATGTTCAAGATCCTGATCGGTCCATTGGGTCAATTCGACGTGTGCGGCTATTTTGGAGGTTACCTCGCGCCAGACACGCTGGTTGCATTGCTCCATCCCGACTATAGCGGCAATTCTGATTTTATCGTGCATAGAATTACAAAAAGATGTGCGTTGGTTGTGGTTTTAACAGGATTGGAAAATGTAATAAAATCCTCTGATGTAAACTAACGATTAAAAAAAGAGCCAGCCCCTCAGTGTGAAGGGCTGGCTCAGGTCATTACGACTTATTGCTTATGGTTCTTTTCAGAAAGTTAAATCAACACCAGCAACATAGCTTCGTACAGGTGCCATGAACCATTCAGCTTCCTGATACTGCACGTTTCCAATATTGTAGCAATGCAGGTTTGCACTGATGTTTTTATCGATTTGATACTTCGCACCGACATTGAACACTACAAAGTCTCCAGGGTAGTTAGTCCCATCAGTGTTGGTGTAAAAGTTAACCGCCTGGTACTTGCTGACATATCTGCCTGTCAGGTTTAGAGTTAGTTTATTGACAGGCTTCCACGTTGCATTGGCTGAAGCGGTATGCTCAGGTCGCATAGGCAGCCATGTTGGGTCTGGATTCTGATCAAGCGTCTTATTAGCCCCTTTTACATAGCTCTTGTTTTTAGCATTCATGTAGGTGTAAGTAAGGTTTAGATTCCAGTCGTTACTCGGTTTTACGTTAAGACTGGTTTCGATACCCCAAATACGAGCTCTTGTAATGTTTCCGTATGTAAAATACTGTGTACGCGCCGCATTCGTTAAATTTATTGACTCAATTAGGTTGTCATAATCGTTAAGAAACCCAGCGATATCTAACGAGACGTTATCACTGAACTTTTTAAATGCACCGAGTTCGTAAGCCGTCATGGTTTCCTTGTCCAGAAGTGGATTTGGAACACCCTGTAGGAATCCAGCATCACGAATAAAGCGCTCGGCGATTGTTGGTGCCCGGAAGCTTTGGCCCCATGAAGCCCTGTATGACATATCGTCTGTGGCTTTATAATTCAAAGCAATTCGAGGGCTTATGGCGTCTACTGAAGGATTGGCAATTGCATCTGTTTTTGATAAAACAGGGACTAAATTATAGTTAGTGTAGGTTACTGTTTTTGCATCGATACCACTCCAGTCATAGCGCAGGGAGAGAATGCCTGTCAACTTGTCGGAAATCTTCCACTCATCCTGCAAAAATGCAGCTGCATTTTTCTCCTGTACTGGTAGAAGGGTATTTGGAACAGCAAGAATAGATGGATACTGGGTGGTCTGAACATCAGTGATATTTCCGTCTAAGCCGAAAATCAGGCGATGATTGTCGGTGGCCCGCCAATCAAGTTTGACACCGGCGCCATATCTGTCAGATGAGGTTTCGTTGAAGTCGCCAATGGCCTTGTTATAAACAGTTAAAGGTCCGTAATTGGTATAGAAGATAACTTTTTGAGGATTAAGAGGACCAGCAGGGTTATAATCCATAATGGTTTCATTATGGGTGTAGAATACTCGTACATCCAGGCTGATTTTGTCGCTCAACAAGTTAACATAGTTCAGGCCTGTAAGCGCATTTTTGCGTGTAATGGTATCATCAGAGTAAACTGGACTGGTTAAATCATAAGCTTTTGTAGGGCCGGGACTCGCTAGGAAAACCGGGCCATTAGCGCCTATTGTCGTTACATTATATGGCCATGTGAGTGCATACCCGCCATTACTTTCGTTGTAAAAAGCGCTGAACTGCAGGTATTGCTTTGCATCTATGTCATATCGGGCTTTCAGTTTGACGTCATTCATCAGTGACTGAGAATTTTGTCGGTAACCATCATCTTTGCTGTGGGTATAGAGGACATTGTAGTTCCATTTTCCGTCTTTGTTGCCAAAACCGACGTAAGAGTTCCATAGCCACGGGGTATAACCATTGCGGTAAACACTCTGGTCACTTGAAGGAGGGCCATCATAAAATCCTACACTCGCACCCGCTTTTACCTCAAATTGATCAGGAAGGTGACCAAAGACGTTGACAACGCCACCCATCGCTCCTGAGCCATAAAGAGTCGCCGCGGCACCTTTAAGGATCTCGACCTTGTCGGCGGCATTCATATTGACCGATGACCAGACAATTTCACCGGTTTCAGGAGTATTGAGAGGGAATCCATCATAGAAGCCCTGCACTCTTGTGCCGATTGCTCCTCCCTGATAGGTGTTGGAACCGCGAATTGCCACGGTCGAGGTGGTCTGGCCTCCAGCACGGTTTACAACAACACCCGGAACATCCTCGATCACCTGATCAAGGGTTGGGTTAGGTTGCTGCTTGATTCTTTCTTGAGAAACCACATTGACTGTTACTGGCACTTCAAGGCGGTCCTGCTTGTAAAGCGAGGCACCGACAACAACCTCGGACGCCAGAACGGTTGTCTGATTGATGGTGAAATTGGCGGTTGATGTTTGTCCGGTAGTAACCGATACAACCTGACTTGTAGGAGCGTATCCTACGATGGAGACAGAGACTTTTTCCTGTTTGGCGGGAACGTTGTAGATGGTGAAGTTGCC
>Ga0209697_10001917_pt1 | contig 30881 bp, 30 predicted proteins | sample AliMusrvi5mmetaG_FD_184115 | JGI IMG/M metagenome (GOLD analysis project Ga0209697, IMG submission 184115) | Freshwater lake bacterial and archeal communities from Alinen Mustajarvi, Finland, to study Microbial Dark Matter (Phase II) - Alinen... | ecosystem: Environmental > Aquatic > Freshwater... | reverse complement strand
CTAGAGACATCACATCGAAACAAGTAACATTTGAAGGCTTGGTTCACATGTATTCTGGTTCCCCCGCGCCCCTTCCTATAGTATGTTTGAGAGTATGAACAGGCGAATAAAGGAACTCATTTTGGGGACAGATTGGACAATACTCCGGCAGGTCAAAACTTAACGTGGCGCTAAAAATATAGCTGCAATATGCTGATAAGTAAAGTGTTGCAAAAAGTCCAACCGGCTGGACTTTTCTGGTTCGTGTGGACTGGAGGCCCCCGCATGTGCGCCTGTGGGTCTTTTGTAGGTGGTGAAAAGAGAACCGGGTTTAGAGATGAGAAAGACCGGAGGTTATGCGTGATTTGTTACACGAGGAAAATACTATCTTCCATGGAGCCCGCTCGCTACCTCCGTGCTTGACGGACTTTGGGTGGATGATACGTTGTTGGCGGGCAATATCGAACGCCCACTCTGGAGCAAATGCTATGAATCGAAAATGGATCTGGACTGGGTTGCTTTGGTTCTCGTCGCTGTGCTCCTGTCTGGCGCTGCGTGGCGAGGACGAATCCGTTGTTGTTTATCCTGTGCCGCCGGGGATCCTTCTTTTTGAGCCTGCCTTATTCGCCGCTCCTTCATCTGTGCCCCTGCCCGGGTGGATTTCCGCCGTGGGATATGAGGGGGGAGAGGTGGGCGGAATCACGTCCTCCTGGCATGTGGCCGAGTCGGCGCCCGCCGGCGTCGGCACGCTATGGCTTGATCTGGACCGGTCGGCCTTGAATGAGAACCTGGCGATGAGTCTGGTGTGGGAACGGGAGTCACCGTGCAACATGATCATCCAGCTTTGGGATGCTCAGAACCGGGTTGTGGCGTTGGATTTGTTTGGCAATATCATGCCGTCCGCTCTCGACGCCCGGACCGACACCTTTATCATTCCCCTGCAGAAGTATCCGTCGGCCACGCGCATTGTGCTCAGACGGTTGACTGGTGAGGCCACACTCTACGGCGCCGCGCTGATTCCTGTGGTCTTGGAAAAAGACACCGGCACCAATACCATTGCGGCATTGCAGTTCGCCAGGAGTCTGGGCGCCCGGCTAAGCCCCGAGAACGAACTGGTGCGGCGAGTCCGGGCGATTACTGGCGCCGCATCCAACGTGATGACCAACGATCAGGCGGGCACCCGGATAGGGGTCTCTCCCGCGAGGGCGGTTGCCCGGACACCGGAGGTCGTGAGGGCTTCTGAAAGCGTCAAGGGGCCGCACTGGGACATGGGGCATGCTTTGCCCGTCGCGTGCGGGATGCTCGCCGCAACCGTTGTTGACGGCCGGATCTATGCGTTAGGTGGGTACAACGGCAACTGGAATTCCCATGTCTTCACCTATGACCCGCGGCAACCGGCGAAAGGGTGGATACGTGCAGGCAACATGCCGGAGGGGCGGGCCTGTCTCGCGGCGGTGACCATCGGCGGCAGGATCTACTCCATCGGGGGACAGGGAACACAGGGCGCCCAGTCCGGCGTGTATGCCTTCGATCCACGGCAACCCGAATGGGTGAGCGTAGGAAATCTGCCGGTGCCGCTGCTGCGCCATGCGGCGGTGGGGGTGAACGAGACGATCTATGTGATGGGTGGCATTGGAAGCAATGGCACTCAGTCCGCTGTGTATGCGTATGACACGCGCCAACCCGACAATGGATGGCGGTTCATTAACAACATGCCGGAAGCGCTGAGTTCGCTGGCGGCAACGGTGCTGCATGGAAAGATCTACGTCATCGGCGGAGGCGACGCCAACGGCCCCCGCTCCACGGTATACGTGTTCGACCCTTCGTCACCCGATCAGGGCTGGATGAGCGCGGGCAATTTACCCGCGCCGCGCTTCGTCCTGACGGCGGCGACAGTGAATGATCGGATCTACGCTGTGGGTGGTTTTGACGCGAGCCTGATCGCAATCAAGACGGTCTACATGTATGATGCCTTGCGGCCGGCGCAAGGTTGGGTGCGCGTGAGCGACCTGCCATCAGCAAGAGGGGAAGCCCCTGTCGCCGTGGTTGACGGCACCATGCATGTCATCTCGGGTGCGATCGCTCCCTGCTCCTATCAGCCAACAGTCTTCGAAGGATCTGTCGCGGAGGACTAGGCACAACCGTGGCGGGTTTGTGTGCTTCAAGAGAAAGAAGGAACAAGTGTCGGATATCTGCGTCTGCATGTTGGTTGTCGGCGGCTCCAATTACTTCCGGGCTTCGCGGCAAAGCATCCGGTCGGTTCTGGCGCGATCCAACTTCGATGTCTGCATCGGAACCGACGATCCGGACCGTATCCGCCCCGTTTCGGACAGGGTAAAGCGGCTGCGCCTCCCCGCCCCGAAAGACCCGCATCGCGCGCAACCCTTTCTGATGAAGTTCCAGTCCCTATTGGCCTGCCTGGAACACGTGCAGTCCGAATGGATTATCCTGATGGATACGGACGCCATCTTCGTCGATACCCTCACGACCGACACCGTGCGCGACGCCCTGGCCGGACGTGGGCTTGGCATGGCCGAGCAGACGACAATCCTCGGTTCCCACATGACCCGGAAGGAATTTCTCGACCATTACATCCACTACAGCCTCGCCTGGCTGGAGCCGGACGCCCCGCCCCCAACACTGAACGCATACCGTTTTTTTAATTCCGGCGTCGTTCTCGGACGGAGGAGCGAGCTGCACAGATTCGCCACTTGGGCACTCGAAAAGGCCACCCTTGCGACGCGCCCGCATCAGCTCGGCGAGCATATGATCGCTGACCAGGACTATTTCCAGTTTTGGACCAACACGCTCCACCCGGGATGCTGCCAGACTCTGCCCTGGTCGTGGAATCATTCCAGCCTATGGGATTCGGGTTTCCCCAGGTCCGGTGCGCATATCATGCATTTCAGCAATTTCTGCCACGGCCCACGGCTTGCACAGGTTTTACAAATGACCTATTATCGGCACTTTTACGCCGTGTCGGCCTCTGCCGCCAAGTCGTCAACCGGAACCGCGAGGACGTAATGGACCTGTCAATCGTGATCGTCACATACTATTCTGCTGATGTCCTGGGCGAATGCCTCCGTGCCATCGGCCCCGCGCTGCGGGAGTCCGTGCTGGTGGTGGATAACGGCTCGACAGACGCCACTGTTTCAATCGCCCATTCGCACGGTGTACACGTTGTGGAGTTGGGGCACAACACGGGGTTTGCCGCGGCAGCCAACTTCGGCGCCGAACGGGCGACGGGGCGAACCCTTTGCTTCCTCAACCCCGACACCGTGCCTGAGCCAGGGCTCTTTGCGGAGGGACTCGAGGCACTCCGCCTGCGCCCCGGGGACTGCGCCGTGCCCCGGTGGGTTGGCATGGGGAAAACCATCGCCGAAGGGCGCCAACCCGGTTATACCCGCCGCCGACTGCTGGCCGACATTCTCATGGCCAACTACGGAATCGGCGCGGCCTCGTCTTCCAACACGCCAGAAGATCGGCAGCCCCCCTGGTACTGGCCCTTGGGAACCTGCCTTTTCATTTCACGCGCACGATTCCAGGAGTTAGGCGGATTCGATACCCGCTATTTCATGTATATGGAAGATGTGGACTTCGGTTGGCGTCTTCACCGGGCCGGGGGGCAGGTGATCCCCCTCGACACCCCGCTCGTTCATCACGGCGCCAAGGGAACCAGTGTACCGCGCAAGCGCCAGATGGCGTTGCTCAACAGGGGCCGGATCCGCTACGGCACGCTTCACTATGGACGCTTTTTCGGCATGGCGGTGGCCCTTCTGGCAGCCCCGGCCGCACTCCTGCCGCAGAGGACCGGACCATGATCTACTACTTCCTGCCCAGCCCCGGACTGCACGGAGGAGTGAAGGTCGGTTGCCAGTTCACCGAGTTGCTGATCGCGCTCGGGCTGAGAGCGGTGGTCGCCCTGCCGGATGGAATCGCCCCGACCTGGTTCCGGATGACCGCTCCGGTTGTCGATGCCTCTGAGGCAGCGAAGGCGCTCGGCTCGTCGGACACCGTGATCATTACCTGGCCGCCTGATTACGAGCGATTCAAGGGGTGCGGAGCCAGACTGGTCAACCACTGCCAGGGGACGGACGAAGCCATGTATCCGATCTTCGCTGATCCTGATGTTGAGATCCTCACGTGCTGGAGCCAGGCCACCGAATTTTTACGAAGCCAGTTTGGGCGTCAGTGCCTCGAGGTCGGGATCTACGTGTCGGATGATTTCTTTTTCCGGGGCGCCCTGAAATATGACAATTTGGTGGCCTATATGCCGAGGCGGGGTTATCCACTGGCGCGTGCCTGCATGCGGGTTTGCAGCGACGTGGACTTCGTTCCCATCGACGGTCTCGGCGAGGCGGACGTGAGTCGGGTCCTCCAGGGCGCAGGCATTTATCTTGCCACATCCGTCGGTGAGCAGTTCGGGTTACCCGCCCTGGAGGCTATGGCCGCCGGCTGCCTCGTGGTATCGGTGCCGGTCAAAGGCGGAATGGAGTATCTTCGTGATGGCGATAACTGCCTGGTGGTGGAACCGGAAAACCTGGCCGCAAAACTCCATTGGCTTACGCGGCCCGGAAATGCAGGACTCCGCTCCGCGATGCGGCACAGTGCCCTTGCCACGGCGTGGCGGTACCGGCGGGAAATTCAGATGAAGCGGTTGCGCGTCTTGCTCCCAGGACAACCGGGGTGGACGCCATGAGTGCACCGGGTCTGACCATCGTTATTCCGACAAAAGGCCTTGCGGGCATGTTGCAACGTTGTCTGGAGCATCTGCAACGGGCACTCACGGTGGCATCACAGTTCGAGCCCTGTGTGGTGGTAGTAGACAACGCCACGGAAATACCCCTCCTTGAGGAAGATCTGCCGTCCCCGTCGGCCCACCTCATCCGATTCGACCTCCCGGCCTCATTCGCCGAAGCCAACAACGTGGCAATCCGCAGGTATCCCAACGCCTATTACCTCCTGCTCAACAATGATGTCCTGCTCTCCGAATCCGCTCTCGCCGACATGCTGAGGCTGCTGGAGGAAACGCCCAATGCGGGCCTGTGCGGGACGCGCCTGGTCTTTCCCGACGGCACGATCCAGCACGCCGGCGTTGTCTTCGGGCCGGGCGCCATCGGCCCTTACCATGTGTCGCGCAGACAGCCCTCCGCCTTTGTCACCCGCCTCAACGGGGAGTTTCAGGCCGTGACCGGCGCCTGCCTGCTGATACGGCAGTCAACCTGGGACGACCTTGGCGGATTGTCCGGCGAGTTCGCGTTCGGGCTGGAGGATATTGACTTTTGTCTGCGGGCCCGCCAGAAGGGCTGGCGCGTGTGCTGCAGTTGCCGCACAGACTCGCTGCACTTCGAATCAATGACGCCGGGCAGGGAACAGCTGGATATCGGGTCGCGCCGCGTATTCATGAACAAATGGCGGGGACACTACGCCATAGATGGACAAGGATGAGACTATGACACTCTCGTGCATTATACATACTCGCAACTCAGCCGAAACCCTTGCCAAAGCCCTCGATTCGGTGACTTGGGCCGATGAGATCATCGTGGTCGACATGGAGAGCACCGACTCCACACGAACCATCGCCGCAAACTACACTCCACGCATTCTTTCCACGCCGGTCGTCCCCCGGGTGGATGGTATCCGCCAGCAGTTCCTTGCCGAAGCCCGCCACGACTGGATTCTCGTGCTGGATTCGGACGAATACCTTGCCGCCGACGCCCGGGTGAACGTGGCGAATCTTCTGGAACAGTACGGGAATCGGTATGATGCTTTTGCCATTCCGCGGTTCAATTATATTGCCGGCCAGATCATGCGGGGCAGCGATTGGTACCCGGCGCCGCAGATCCGCCTTTTCCGGAAAGGCACCGTCCACTGGTCGGACGCGAACCACCAACCGCCCGAAGTGATCACGGGCCGATTGCTCGAACTTCAGCCGCCGGCCTGTCTGCATATCCACCACCGCAACTACGAAGATTTGCGGCACTTTATCCAGAAACAACTGGACTACGCACTCAACGATCGCTACGACCCTGATCCCTCCGCCTTTGACTTCTCCTCATACATCGCCAAAGCCTACGCGAATCTGGCCACGCATCAGGATACGGAACGGGACGGCGAGCTCTCCCATGCGCTCGCCCTGGTCATGGCCTGGGACGCGGTGATACGGGGTCTGATTCATTGGGATTCGCTCTCTCCAAAGCCCCCCTTGGCGATGCTCACGGCCCTACCTGTGGCGGCCGGTAAAGTGCCACTATGGCGCATTCGTTTAAAAAAATGGTTTGGCCGCCGACACTCAACACGTTTCGTGCTGCAAAGCATCCTATGGCGGCTGGGATGGTTGTCGCGTTTAATCCGGAGACGCTGAGAAAGTGGCCATGATTGGAGAGAACAACCCTATACCGCGGATAGCCATCGTCATACTCAATTGGCGGGCTTGGGAAACCACGGCCCGGTGCATCGAGTCCCTGAAACCCGAACCCGGCGCCGAGGTTGACGTGATTGTCGTCGACAACGCCTCGCGTGACGGGTCCGTGGCCGCGCTTCAGCGCCGGTTTCCGTCACTGACGATCCTGAAATCCGAAGCGAACCTGGGTTTCGCGGGAGGATGCAATCTGGGAATTCGGCTGGCGACAAAACGCGGCGCCGATTTTGTCTGGCTGTTGAATAACGATGTCGAGGTCAGGGACGGAGCCCTGTCCGCACTGCTGGCCAAGGCCGCCGCCGATCCGCGCGTCGGCGCAGTTGGGTCCGTCCAATACGACCCCTGCAACCATCAGTTGGTTCACGTGTGGGGAGGCGGATACGTCAACTTCCTCAACGGAATTCCCGCTTCCTGTTCCTGCCCCGGGGAGATCCGGCGCCTGCAATACTTGAGCGCCGCCAGCGTGTTACTTCGCGTACAAGCCTTGAACGAAACAGGTCTTCTGGACGATAAGTTTTTTCTGTATTGGGAGGACACTGACCTCTCATTCAGGCTCCGGGAAAAAGGGTGGCGGCTTGCCGTGGCAGAGGAGTCCCTCATCCATCATCGGGGCTTCGGGTCCATGGATCCACAAAGTGCCACCTACGACTACCACTTCACCTGGTCTTCGATCCGGTTCCTGCGGAAGCACGCGCCCTTCCCCCCGCTCCCGATCTTTGTCAGCGTGGCAGGGAGACTCGCGAAGCGGCTGGCGGCTCGCCGATGGGCCAGCGCAGGCGCCGTCTGGCGGGCCGCCTGGGCATCGACTCCGGCTCCGCCTGAATTGAGTGAGAACACACGCCATGAGTAAGATGCAAAAAATCGTCTGGGTTGATTTGGGACCGATCGGCAGTCTGCTGACCCGCACGGATCCGCTGGCCCGCTGGCACGATCATGGCATGGGTCTGCTCAGGACGATTCTTCACAGTGCCGGGATCATGACAGACGGGGTCTCAACACGGGCTCACCGAACCTGGCGAGGAGTCGGGTGGAAGCTGCGGGGATACGATATCCTCCTCATGAACGTGAGAACGTCGACGTTTGCAACCGCTTGCCGCGTGGCCCGGCTCTTCAAGCAGGCAAACCCGTCCGGATGTGTTATCACGGGCGGCATCCATGCTTCCGTCGCTTTGCAAGAAATGCTTGATGTGCCGGAGTTTGACCACATCTGCCAGGGACCGGGCGAATCCGTCATCGTCGACCTCGTCAGGACCCCGAAGGCGTTCGGGCGTGTCATTACCGGCCAGGCGGCCACGGACATGGCCCAGTGGCCGATCATCGACCGGAAGTTGTGGCCACGAGGGAACCGGCTCATCCCGTGGAATCGCGACCCCTGGCCCCTGGAGCCATCGTGCGGATGGGGACCCGCTCCCGTGGCCACCGTATTGACCTCCCGCGTTTGTCCCTGGCGCTGCGCCTTTTGCAACGAAAGTTCGTATATCGATGCGGCAGGACGGAGGCCAGTCGAGGCCGTCATTGAAGAACTCAACCATCTGGACAAGACCTATGGCCCACTGGGGTCGGTCGTCATCCACGACTCGATGTTCTTCCAGAATCCGGCGTGGCTGAAGGAGTGGCTGGAGAAATACCCGCGCCTGGCCAACCGGGCCTGGCCTTACTGGGCATCCGCCCGCACGGACAGCATCCGGAAGCAACCGGCCCTGTTTGAAGCGCTGATCCGGGAGACCCATTGGAATGTCATCTCCATGGGACTCGAGTCCGGCAGCGATCGCGTCCTTGAGATATTGAACAAGGAATGCACGGCGGATGACAACTGGTTTGCCATCAATCTCGTCAACCGCATCGGCGATGAACAGGCGGCCCGGGGTGCGACGCCTCCACGCATCTGGGCGAACATCATGCTGGGCGTGCCGGGCGAAACTCGCGAGGATGCGTTCATGACCATGGCGATGTTCCGGAGCATCCGGCATCCCCTGCGTTCCCTCTCCTTCTTTGCCCCCTATGCCGGGTCCATGCTCGGCTACCAGATCAGGGCCGAAGGAAAGAGCCTCACCCTGCAGGGCGGGAATGACCGCCACCCGGACGCACCCAAAGTCGCCGGTGTTGATTATGGATTCTATCAGGCGCTTCTCGGTGGTGCCTACGAGGCCGATGTTTGCCGCTGCGAAGGATGGGGGAACACCGCCCCGTCCCTTGTCCGTACAACGGGTTCATCACGAATCTACGTCTTCGGAACCAAGACGGGACGCCGGAAGCTCAGTTGGGGCCGGGATGCGGGCCACGCCTTCGAGGTCCTCTCACGCCGCCTCACGGCGGACGAGACGGCAGAGGTAATCCGGGACGGCACCCAGGAAATCAGGCCGCGCGAGTTTCCGGCGGTCGTGGACAGCCTCGGATAGGCTCCCGGTACGCACGCCGTTCTACGGCTCCCCCATACGGATCACCCGGTCGACATCCTTAAGCATCCCGGCGCGGTGAGAGACCACCACCACCGTGCAACGCCCCCGGAGTTCCTGCAAGTCGCGCAGGATACACTCCTCGGTGGCGGCATCGAGGTTGGCGGAAGGCTCATCCATGATAAACAGCGACGGCCGCCGCAAAAAGCTCCGGGCCATGGCGAGGCGCTGCTTCTGCCCCGAGGACAACCCCTCTCCGTTTTCCTGGAGTTCATAGGCCAACCCCCCCGGCAACGCCTGAATAAAATCCTTCATGTCCACCTTATCCAAGGTGCCCCAGATCTCGTCTCCCGTGATTTTCCTCTCGAGCCCATAGACGAGGTTGTCTTTCACGCTCCCATGGATGAGGTACGGATCCGGCCCCACATAGGCGATTGCGTGTGAATAATCCCGGACATAGTCCTCGCTCCCCTGCCCGCCCACACTTACCGTGCCGCATGATGGGCGGAGAGCCCCCAGCATGATGCCCAGCAGGGTGCTCTTCCCGCACCCGTTCGGCCCCACGATCCCCACCTGTTCCCCCGGCGCTATGCTCATGGAGAAATCCTTAAGAATCGGCGTCTCGATGCCAGGCCAGGCAAAGGTGACTCCCTCGATAGCTATGGCCGGAGCCACCGGCGGTAGCGCCGTGTGACGGGGATCCGCCCGGCGGCGGCGAAACGACGAGGTGTCGAACTGTTGATGCAGCAAGCGGAACTCCCGCTCCGACCGCAGGGCATCCTGCAGTTCATCGGGCGAAAGGGAAAGCACCAGTTCCTGTGCTTTCTCCACCTGGGAGCGATACGTGAACATCCCGCCAATCAAGTTGGATCCGTTCGCCACCATCTGCAGGAAACGGACAAACAGATACAGGAATGCCACCAGGTTCGCGACAGACGTATGGAAAAAACTGAAGTTGGCAAGAATGATGGTGGCAATGGTTACGATGCCCAGCACCGGCATCAAGGCACTGCCCAGATTACTGAAGAGGAAGGCCAGGGTCGTGTGCCGGTAATAGGAAAACGTGGCCCGGGCCCAGTTCTCAAACTCATGGTCCTGTATCCGGAAAATACGAATTAACAGCCAGTTCCGCGTAATGCGCACCTTGGTTTTCTCGAGATCTGCCTGCGCCTCTGGAACCCGCCGGCCAAGCCGGTTGGTGATCCGGTTGAAACGGAGCACCAGGCCGCCCATCACCCCCAGACCCACCAGGCCCACCAAGGCCTCACCCGGCGCCAACAGGACCATCCACACCATGATCATGGAGGCCTGAATGACAAACGACATGACCTGATTGATGTAGAAAACGAACGCGGACGCTTTGGGGAAGTACTCGGACGTGTAAAGGTTCATCTCGCTCAAAGACATACCCCTGGTGTTCCGCGACAACAAGGCCCGGTAACCGAGCACCAACCGCATTCGAGCGTGTGCTCCTTCCGTTAAAAGCTCCTTGGCCTCGTAATGAATCACGAGGCTCACCGCCTGGACCACCCCGATCAGCAGCAGCGATATCCAGATCGCCAGGGGCGACAGGTCTTTTGCGTGTAGCGGAAGCCATCCCGGAAGCTGGGACCACTCAATGAACTTCAAGGTGTAGAGAAACACCATCAGGAAAACGGCCAGCGCCAGCTCGACCAGCGAGAGAAGAAGCGCAGACGCCACGCCGACACTGAAAAGCAGAACGCCTCGCCCGCCAATGAAACGAAACACCCGCTGCATGAGGCTCCGATTCATTGTGTTCATCGGCAGGGGATCTGTGGAGCCAGAGACAGACTCATTAGTCGGAAACACGCGCCTTATCATTCTGCTCTCCACCATGATTCATGATTTGCCTCTGCTATGGCATCCTCATGGCACAGAGCGTAAGGATGGCGGAGAGGGAGGGATTCGAACCATCGGTACCGGTCCGCCTTAAAAATAGTGGTATTTCCCATATAATCAGACATTTAAGATGTCGTTGACATCCCTAAACGTTATCCATTACGTTATCCATAGATAGAGAGGAATGTCTGGGTGCTGACTATATACAGAAAGAATACCTGATGCCAAGCATACACCGAAGGGATGGCCGGCCGTATTGGTACGCCGCTTTTTACAACAGCGATGGACTCCGCGCCTTGAAGTCTACCGGGACCGACAACAAGAAGGAAGCCATGCGCCGGTGCCTCGAATGGGCAGAGGCCGCGAAAACCGGCAGGGAAGGCCGGTTGACCCAGGAACGTGCTCGCAAGGTCTTGGCGGACATATTCGCCAGAGCCAACAAGGAAACGATGTCCGCGAGCACGGTCAAAGAATTCATGGAACACTGGCTTGCCAAGAAAGAGCTGGAAGTCGAGGAATCCTCCCTTGTCCAGTATCGGAGCGCCGGGAATGCCCTTCTTGACCACCTGGGCGCCAAGGCAAACCGCCCCATTGAAACGATTGCCTTGAGGGATGTGTCGTCATTTCGGGACGCCATGGCGCGGCGTATGGCGGCCGCCAGCGTGAATAAAGTGCTGAAGATCCTGGGGGGTGCATGGCGGCAGGCGCGGAAGGACGGGTTGCTGGATGATGACCTGTTCTCAAAGATTACCCCTATAAAGGGAGCACGAGGCACGCGTCGCCCGTTCACGATGGACGAATTGAAGCTCATTCTCGATGTCGCGGATACTGAATGGCGCGGCATGATCCTTTTTGGCTACTACGTCGGCGCCCGCCTTTCGGATATCGCCGGCCTGACATGGGCCAATGTGGATCTTGCCTCTAGCGATCTTCACTACACCGCCCAGAAAACGAAAAGGCCGATGCACGTCCCGTTGGCCGGTCCACTGGTCGAATACATAATGGCTCTGCCTTCGAGTGATGATCCCCAGGCGCCTTTGTTCCCAACGGCATACGGAGGGAATCGCACAGGGACCTTGAGCAATCGGTTCTACAACATCATGGTCGATGCCGGTCTAATGCCGAAACGGACCCACGGGAAACAGAAGAAGGGACGCGAAGCCAAGCGGGCTTTGAATGAACTCTCGTTCCATTCGTTGCGCCATACGGCGGCAAGCGCCTTGCGGAATCACGGGGTGACGGATGTTGTGGCCATGGCCTTGCTGGGCCACGAATCGGCGGCCATAGCCCGGCATTACACGAAAATTGATCGAGCCACCCTGCGACGAGCCGTCGACGCCCTGCCAAGCCTGACCAGTAAAGAGAAATAGGGAATGCCATGAAAAAGATGACCGCCAAAATGAAGAAGATTCGCAAGCAGAAACCCGCGCGTGCCACCATGCGGGCACCGAATTCATCCCGGAAACCCTCAGCTACGCTGGCGAAACCCGATCAGCCACCCCCAACCCCCAAAACAACTGTGGACACTTGGAGGGAACGACGGGATCAACGGAAGGCGGAACATGCCGCCATGATCGCCGAGGACCCCTGGAAGGCATCGCAGACCGCCCAGGCTCAACTGGACGATGCGCTCGAACTTTTCTCTGCCTTAATTGACAAAGGGGCACTTCACTACAGGCTTAAGAGTGTGGACGGCACCCAAGACCATTCCACCGATGAGGCGGCCCGGTGTCTTTGTTCTCGCCTATGCGACTGAAAATGGCTCTGCCGCCACACCGGTGCTTTTGACTCTGCCGGTCGTGGTGGATGCCAGCACCTATGCGATGCACGAGCCGCCACCGGTGGACGCAATCCTTGAATCCATGTTCGATGCAGGCGATAAGTTCGTCTTGATTGGGTCGTCAAAAGCCCGGAAGACCTTTTTCCTCCTGATGCTGGCTCTGTCACTATCTGCCGGCCTTGAACGGTTCTTGTGCTGGGTCATTCCTAAGCGGCGGCGCGTATTGGTGGTCCAATTCGAGATCAAGTCCGTTCATTACCACCGCCGTGTTCATCGTGCCTGCAAGGCGATGCAACTGGCCCCGGAGGCGATTGCAGCATGGTTATTCATCATCAATGCCAGAGGGGTGCCAATCAGCCTGGACCAGATCGCGGCGCTGGCGAAGCCAGGTTGATACAAGCTGGGGTCGGAGCGGGCCCGGCTGACCTGTGGGAGATGTCACCAGTCAGGCCTGAAGAGAACGCCAGTCACCGTGACGCCCTGGCCATCCTGTCCCTCTACCCTGACAAAGAGCATCTCTATATCGGCTCGCCATATGACAAACTCGAATGTCCGGAGGAACTCTCCGTGCTGGGCGCGGAGAACACGCCGTTCGTCGAGAATACCCGTCCCGCCCTGAGCACCCTCGTGGTGCCCATGGAGAAGGACGGCGCCATGTGCGTGGAGCAGGTGATCCGCGCCTGGGGCAAGCCGTCCAAGCCGATCCAGTTGGCGTCGGAGATCGGACTGGTGGAACGGGAGTCGGTTTCAGTTCCGCGCGGATGAAGAGGCCGCCAGGGTGCGAACGTGTCCAGCCTTGCCATACGCCAGGATAGCGCCGTCCGCAGTAATTAACGTGGCGCCGCAGCAGCGAGCTGTGGCCACGATGAGGCGGTCGGCCGGGTCGCCGTGCAAGGTTCCCGGCAACCGCGTGCTGGCGATGGCAATTTCCGGTGTCAACGCAAACAACGAGAGACCCGGTGCGGCCAACGCGCGCCTGACCCATGCGTTGCAGTCGTCGTTGAATAGGAGGCGACCCTTTGCCTCCAGCATCGCCGCTTCCCAGACCGAAATGGCGCATACGCGCAACGCTTCCGTTGGCACCGCCTGCTCAATCCGTCGCCGGGCGGGAGCAGCCAAACGATCCGACCCTTCCATGAGCCAGATCCAGACGTGCGTGTCTAGAATCAGGAGGTCGTCGGAGTCAGGCATCGGCATCCCAGCTTTCCCCTGTGGGCGCGATAAGGTCACCCGTGATCGAGGCATGTCCCTTCATAAAACCGAAGATGGGCTTGGTTCCCCCATCCTCGAAAGGCACGAGTTTCGCGATGGGTTTCCCGCGCTTGGTGATGATGACAGTATGATGACGCAGTTGAACCTTGTCCATCAGGCCCAGACAGTGGGTCTTGAATTCTCCGGCCGCAATTTCCATGGCGTGTCTCCTTATATGACCATGGACATAATACCATAGTCACGGATGGTGGCAATTGAATACTTCCGAGGTGGTGCTAGCGATATATTTCCTGATCCCAGTCGCTTCATGGGCGGATAATGTCACCGTTCCACAGCATGCGAAGGAACTCGGGCGTCGGCAGCAGGAGCACATCATCAAGGAGTGCCCTGCGCTCGCCCAGGTAAACACCATAAACCTTCACTGGCGTCGGCGAGAGTTCTCCTCGCAATCGGTGCAGTCCCCCGGAAAATCGCTTTTGCCACTGCATGGTCGCCTTCATCTCGATGGCGACATATCCTTCGCGCGTTTCACATAACAGGTCGACTTCCGCGCCATCGTGACTGTGCCAGAAGTGGAGATTATAGCGGAGTTTTGAATAGCCCAGAAACGAACGGATCTCATGGAAGAGGTAGGTTTCGAGCAGGGGGCCGGTCTCTTCCTGCGATGGGGGGTATGGCAAACGGCCCGAAAGCGCGCGAGTGACTCCCGTGTCGAACAAGTAGAATTTGGGATGGGCAACCTGCTTCGTTGCACGCTTGAGTTTCCAGGGTTCAACCCAATACCCGAGCAACGTGTCGGAGATGATTTCAAAGTAATTCTGAACGGTCGAACGGGCGACGCCCGCCTCGCGGGAAATATTGCTTAAGTTGGTGACCTGGGCGTTCTGTCTGGCGGCGATTTCCAGGAACCGCGAAAACGACGCCACGTTTCGGGTCACGGCTTCGGCCCGGATTTCCTCGTTCAGATAGGTATGTGCGTAGGTCGTGAGAAACCCGACGGGATCGGTACCGGTCACCGCCAGCGGAAGCGTGCCGGTTGCGAGGGCCGCATGCAAATCGAAATTCGGGCCGATTTCGGCCGAGACGAGCGGGAACATGCGAGCCTCGATGGCGCGTCCGGCCAACAGGTTTACGCCGGAACGTTTGAGTTTTCGCGCGCTGGAACCGCACAGGATGAAACGCAACCCGCAACTCTCAATCAATCGTTGAACTTCGTCCAGAAGCGCCGGCACTTTCTGAACTTCGTCGAGTACGACCCATCCCCCTGCGGGTACCGTTCTCAACTCATTGAATAATCTGCTTGGCTCACGTTCAAGACGCAGTGCTTCCCTTGTGTCGAGCAGGTCATAGCGTGTGGCCTCATGGAAATGCTGAGCGATCCAGGTTGATTTTCCTGTTCCTCTTGGCCCCAGCAGAAGAATGGAGGTGTCCGGCTTTCTTAGTAATCGTGAATACATAGGTGTAAATAATGCGGCAAGTTTTACATGTATGCAATCAAAAAATAGTCATAGATAGACAGGATGGGGTTACCGGGTGCCGTTGGCTCGCAAAAAATAACACCGGCCACCGGTGCCGAGGATCAGGATTTTTTTGAATTCCGACATCCTCAAACATGGGTGACAAAAATGGAAACGTTATCCTATACCGTTATCCATACATATTTGCGCGAAGGGTAAATTCGCAGAATAGTCAATGTTTACAATGGTTTGATGAAAATGGCGGAGAGGGAGGGATTTGAACCCTCGGTACCGGTTGTTACCAGTACGGCGGTTTAGCAAACCGCTGCTTTCGACCACTCAGCCACCTCTCCAGATGTTGATATTCAACGACTTATGTCGCTGACGTCTTTTTGCTCTTGCCGTTTCATCGCTGTACCGACTCCCTCCGTCATCATACTTTGGACGGTGAGGTTACTCATGAGCAATGATGTGAAAGTAAGGGAAAGAGAGACTACTGTCAAGGGCAAGACATTCACTTGCTGGCTTGTTGATGCGGCCTGGTTGATGGAAAACGTATAACTGATCCCTGCCTCTCATTGATTTTCCAAAAGACAAGGTGGAAGACCGGGACCTCGCGATAATTTATCTCACGGGCACTCTTTCAACTCGTAGCTACTATTCCCGCCGTGGTGTTTCTGCAGACGGCGAATCATCTCATAGGGATCCTTACCATGAAGCTTCTCAAACAGATGCCCCTTGCCTGCCATCAATTCGCGCCCTTTGGGCAACCCGTTCGGTAATAAATTCTCGGTACGAATAAGATCCAGGGAGGCCGTTTCCACCGCCACGATGTCATCGGATGCCAGAATGCCAATATCCGGCACCAGGGCCGGCGTGCTCAGGCCCCAGCAGTCACAGTACATCGTAATCTGGGTGAGCACATTAATGAAGAGCAGCTGCTCCGGCTTGAAGTGCCCCAGGAAAGCCGCCGTGACTTGCGCCATGCCTTCGGCAAAATCACAGAATTTCCGGTTTTCCATCCGGATGGCCTTCACCGGGCAAATCATGATGCAATGTTGGCAGAAGGTGCAGTTATGAAAGAAGAAGGAGACGGATTTCTCGGCATCATTCCGCCGGATGGCGCTGTTCTTGCATTCCTTGAAACACTTGAGGCAATACGTGCACTTCCCGGCATCATAAGTCAGTCCGCCCTCCAGATTATGAAGTTTTCCCCGCGACGACGGAGGGGTAATCCCCATGGCGATGTTCTTGAGCGCACCGCCAAACCCGCAAGCCCCATGGCCCTTCACATGGGACAGATCGATCAGAACATCTGAATGGAGCGCTTCCCCTCCGAACTCGACGGAATCCAGGGTTTTGTACCCGATCTCCTCTTTCACCAGGTATTTCCGGGTACTGCCGAAAGTGGAGATGACCTCGCAACCCAACACCTCCTTGGTATATCCCCGGGCCAGGCCATCCTCCGGGTTACTGTCCATTGCCCGGATCTTCTTGGCCCCTGCGGCGTAAAGCTCCTCCACCAGTATGCGGATGAAGACCGGCGGGATCGTGGTGTAGCCGATGCCGCCACCAAAATGCATTTTGATGCCGACATTGGCACCGGCCACCCGCTGCTTCAAATCCAGGCCCTTGAGAAGCCGCCGGAACTTGGCCGGCAGCGTCTTCTCTGCTTCCATGGCGGTGACCTGAACATCGGCAAAATGGACCAACGAACGCGGAGAACTCTTTTTCTTGGCTGTCATGGTTACTACACTCCTCTTTGATAAGATTGCAAGGTTGTCGTATTTCAAGCTTTTCGTCTATTTTTAAAAATTGGGCGGGGGCTTACGGGCGGATTAGAGTTGAGAACACGAATCGCTTGGAATAAACTTTATTACTTGCGACCTGAAAGAAACGATATGAAGACGGTATTGATCACCCTACTTGTTTCCATGGGGGCCTTGACCGGCACGTTTGCCGCTGATACGAATGCGGTTATCTATGAGGGCTCCTCCTGCTTCATCCCCGCCAACCCCATCGATAGCATCGTCGCCAAAAACCTGGAAGCGCTCGGCGTTCATCCGGCCCTTTGCTCGGATTCCGTTTTTCTGCGGCGTGTGTTTCTTGATGTCATCGGCACGCTGCCTACCGCGGAAGAAACCCGCGAGTTTCTTCAGGATCCGGACAAGAATAAACGCATCACTTTGATCGACCGGATTCTGGACCGGGATGAGTTCGCCTATTACTGGGCCATGAAGTGGTGCGACATTTTGAGGGTCAAGGCGGAATTCCCCGTCAACCTGTGGCCCAACGCCGCCCAAGCCTATCATCACTGGATCCTGGCCTCCATCCGTGAGAATAAGCCTTATGACCAGTTTGTCCGGGAGATGCTGACGGCCAACGGCAGTAATTTCCGCGTGGGGCAGGTGAACTTTTACCGAGCCCTCCAGAACAAAACCCCTGAAGGCATCGCCTCCGCCGTGGCCTTGACGTTCATGGGCACCCGGGTGGAATCCTGGCCAAAAAAGGAATCCCTCCCCGGCATGGCCGTCTTTTTCTCACAGGTCAGTTACAAGCCCACCCGGGAATGGAAAGAAGAGATTGTCTTCTGGGATCCTGATAAAAGGCTGGCGCCTCCGCCCACAAATCAAACGCTAAACGCAGTGACCAATGCGGCAACACCACAGGTCGCCTTGTTCCCGGATGGCAAACAACTGAAAAAGCTGCCGCCAGACCAGGATCCGCGTGAAATTTTCGCCAACTGGCTGATTACCCCTAAAAACCCCTGGTTCACGGCCAATATTGTCAACCGCACCTGGTCCTGGTTCATGGGACGTGGTATCATTCACGAACCGGACGACATCCGCCCCGACAACCCGCCCGTCAATCCCGCCTTGCTCAAATACCTCCAGAAGGAATTCGTCGCAAGCCGGTATAACATGAAACACCTCTTCAGGATGATCCTCACCTCCCGGACCTACCAGTCCTCATCGCTTGTCCCCAAATCCGAGTTCCCGGACCGGCTTGAGGCCAACTTCGGTTTCTATCCCCTTCGCCGGCTGGATGCAGAAGTGCTGATTGATGCCATCAATAAAGTCACAGGCACCTCCGACCTTTACACCAGTGCCATCCCCGAACCGTTCACCATTATTCCCGACAACAAACCGGCCATTGCCCTGCCGGACGGCAGTATCACCAGCCCGTTCCTTGAACTTTTCGGGCGCCCGGCCCGGGCGACCGGCATGGAAAACGAACGCCTCAATCGCGTGATTCCTACGCAAAAAATGCACCTGTTGAATTCCAGCCATATCCAGCGAAAATTGGAGAAAAACCCCCATCTCAAGCAACTCCTGAAGTCCAAGCTTAAACCGAAAGAGATGATTGAGGAACTTTATCTGGCGATGCTCTCGCGCTACCCAACGCCCGACGAACAAAAGGATGCAGAAGCCTACGGCAAATCGGGAGCGGCCAAAGGGGACGATGTGTGGCTTGATCTTACCTGGGCCTTAATGAATAGTGACGAATTCCTTTACCGTCATTGATTATGAAAACGGAACCTCATTTGAAAATCCTGTCGGCCCGCCCTGATCCGGCCGGCCTGTTTGAGGCGCCGATGTCCAGACGCGAAGTGATAAAACGCAGTCTGCTCGGCGCCGCCGGCCTGCTTCTGGCAGGCAAGCTGGATCTTAAATCCCTGGCGGAAGCAACTCCTCCGCCCCCGCCTGCGAAGAACGCCAAAGCCAAGGCGGTCATTCAGGTTTTTTTGTGGGGGGGCATGTCCCATACCGACACGTGGGATCCGAAACCGGACGCTGGTTACGACTATACCGGCCAGTTCAAGACCACTATCCCGACCAATGTGAATGGAATTGTGCTGGGCGAATTATTCCCGGAACTTGCGAAACAGGCGGATAAATTCTCGCTCATTCGCAGCATGACGCACCGGAATAACGGACACGAAACGGCGGCTTACCTGATGCAGACGGGTCACCTCCCCGGGGAGCGGCTGGCCTACCCTTGTATTGGCGCCGTGTTTGCGCTGCTCAAAGGGTACGAGGCCGGCTACAAAGGCCTGATCCCGCCTTATGTCGTACTCACGCAGCCCCAGGGCCGGTTTTCGGAGTCGGGTTTTCTGGGATCCAAATGCAAACCTTTTGCCACCGGCGGGGATCCCAACGCCGCCCGATTCGAAGTGGAAGGCATTATTGCCCGCGGGATTACCGACGAACGCCAACTGGCCCGGCGCGAATTTCTCCACAAAATGAATACCCTGGGTAAAGCCATGCCGGACAATTCCCAATTGGCGTTCTCTAAAGATGCCGAGGAACAGGCCTATAACCTGATTCTGGGAAAAGGCAAAGAGGTGTTTGATCTTTCGAAGGAGAAACCGGAACTCCGGGACCGCTACGGGCGCCACACGTTCGGACAGGATTGCCTGGTGGCACGCCGACTGGTCGAGTCCGGTGTTCCCTATGTCACCATCAACTATCCGGGCGGCTGGGATACTCACTCCAATCATTTCGCCACCATGCGGCGGCAATGCCCGCAATTGGACCAGGGCCTGGCCGCGCTTCTCAAGGATTTGTCGGATCGGGGCCTGCTGGACAACACTATTGTCTGGTGTTGCGGCGAATTTGGCCGGACCCCGAAGGTGGACTGGCAACCGCCATGGAATGGTGGCCGGAATCACTACGGCAATGTGTTTTCCGTTCTAGTGGCCGGCGGAGGATTCAAAGGAGGGCATATCGTCGGGTCCTCGACCGAAAAGGGAGAAGAGGTCAAGGAGCGGCCGGTCTACCCCATCGACCTGCTTGGCAGTATCTATGAACTGGCTGGCATCGATCCGGACACCCGGTTGCCCCATCCCATGGGTATTGAAGCCCATGTTCTGGCCCCCACCGAACCCGGCGCAAAATCAACCGGCCGATTAAAGGAAATCATGTAGCCCCCATCCCTTGCCCAGCCGGAACTGAAATATTGAGACAAAATGAACAGAATCAACAAAATAGACTCGTGGAACAATTCCCCTTTTGATCATTTTGTTAATTCTGTCAAAATCCGTTTCCTCGGCAAATTTTGTGTACACATGATGGTCGGCTTATTCGCATGGCTTGTGACCGGGCTAGTGGCGCAGGCCCAATATATCGGGTTTGTTTACCCTGCCGGCGGACAACAGGGAACGACATTCCAGATCACCTTAGGCGGACAAAAGTTGGAAGGCATCAACCGCGCCTATTTTTCCGGCACAGGGGTCACAGCCCGGCTGGTCGAATACAACAAGAAGATGAATGCGCAGGAAGTCCAACTTCTGAATGAACAACTGAGGGAGCTGAAGGAATATCCCCCGGCCAAAAAAGATCAGGCCATCACCAATCTCATGACCCGGATCGAGAAGCTGGTTCGCGAAAATGTCACACAGCCGGCCTGTGCCTCCATTGCCAACCTGGCCATTTTCGAAGTGACCATTGCTCCTGACGCCAAACCCGGTGTGCGGGAAATAAGAATCGGGACGCCGATGGGGTTGTCGAATCCGCTTGTTTTCAATGTCGGCCAGATCCCCGAGATCTCGAAACCGCCCATGCCCACCTGTCCCCTCGTGATACTGGGCAAGGAGGCGGATAGCCTTCGAAAAAAGAAACGCGAATCCACCAGGCAGGGGGGCGCGGAGATGATGATGGCACCGGGAATGATGATGGGGAGTGCCGGAGCGCCAAGTGAATTGGATGATGATGAAATGAGCCTCAAGATCCCCTGCACCGTAAACGGTCAGATCGCCCAGGGCGCGGTGGACCGGTATCGCTTTGCAGCCCACAAAGGACAGCGCCTGGTCATTTCCGTTCAAGCCCGCGAGTTGATTCCCTACATCGCTGACGCCGTCCCGGGCTGGTTTCAAGCTGTGCTGGTCCTCTGTGACTCGAAAGGCAAGGAACTGGCCTATGATGACGATTATCGTTTCAAGCCGGACCCGGTATTACTTTACGAAATCCCCGAAGAGGGGGATTACCAACTGGCCATTTATGATGCCATCTACCGTGGCCGGGAAGACTTTGTCTATCGGATCACCATCGGGGAAATGCCATTTGTCACAAGTTTTTCCCCGATGGGAACACGCTTGGGAACCCAAACCACCGTCACCCTGCAGGGCTGGAACCTTGCGGAAACAACGTTAACACCTGATACCACGAATTTGGCGCCGGGTATTCATTCCCTCTTCGCGAAGGGAAAGAATGGATTCCTTTCAAATCGGATCCCCTTTGCCCTGGACAACCTCCCTGAGCGCGAGGAAAAGGAACCGAACAGTACCGCCAAAACGGCCCAGAAGGTCACCCTCCCGATCCTGATCAACGGGCACATTGACTCCCCCGGAAAGCGGGATGTATTCCAGTTCGAGGGCCGCACGGGCCAGGAGATCGTCGCGGAGGTGATTGCACGCAGACTGGACTCCCCGCTGGATTCCTTCCTTAAGCTGACGGATGCCAAAGGCAAGGTGCTGGCCTTCAACGACGACCGGGAAGATGCCGCCTCAGGACTCAACACGCACCATGCGGATTCGTACCTGCGAGCCACACTGCCTACCAACGGGACCTATTATATTTCCCTGACCGATACCCAGCACCGGAGTGGACCCGAATACGGCTACCGCCTAAGACTCAGTGCGCCGCAGCCCGATTTTGCATTGCGCGTGGTGCCCGCCAGCGTGAACATTCGCAGTAATTCCTCAACGACCGTGAGTATTTATGCCATCAAACAGGATGGATTTACCAACACCATTAAGTTTGCGTTATCGGGATCCACAAATTCATTTACCCTGACGGGAGGCCCTCTGACAGGCACACAGGAAATGGCGCGCCTCACGATCAAAACCAGTCTCAGGGAGACGAAGGAACCGGTCGACCTGATCATCGAGGGAGCCGCCATGCTGGGAGATCAAAAGATTGTCCACCCGGCCGTGCCCGCCGAAGACCGGATGCAGGCATTCCTCTGGCGACATCTTGTTCCGGCAGAAAAACTGAAAGCCTTTGTCTTCATTCCTCCCAAACCCTGATCACTCGGTCACTTCGCATTCCTTTACCTTGCGAGTGTAGAAATCGGGAAGAATCAGTCCTCTATCCAGAAGTTCTTTAAGCTCCGCCAGACGCTTGCGGACTTGCTCCTTGGTATACTTTGGCTTTGCGGCAGCGATGACCGTTGTTATCTCCACTTCTGACAGGGCATGATTGAAAACCATAAACTCATCCAGAGTGCCTTCGAACGAGACCCCTTTCTCCTCAGGTGCGGGGCTGGACCGATTCAAACCGATGGATAGGTCATTGGTATTGGCGACAACGCCACCTTTCCAGTCTGTCACTTGTTGTTGCATGTGCCCGTCGACAAAGAGTTTGAGACTCTTCCCGTCAAAAACAGCCGCCGCATGGTGCCAGAAAACATCTGTGACAGCCTGATCACTCAAGCACTCGTGACCATTAATACTGAATCGCAGCTTCCCGCGATTTTGAATGCCCCTGGCATCACCTGCTACGCTCAAGGCAAAGCCATGATTCGAGGACTTTTCAAATATATATCGACTGATTGCATCCGACTTAACCGTCTTGAACCACACAGCAAACGTCGCCTGGGTCAAACTCAAAGTGGGCGAATGATTCACCTGGATATAATTGTTGGTCGCCGTGAAATCGAATCCACCCGCTTGTTTTCCCAAAGCGGTCCACTTGGCTCCAAATGCGCGGCCATTATTGCCCCGTCCCGTCTTGTCCGTGACGACACCACCGCCTTCCCACTGATCAAAACTGAAGTGAAGCATCAGTCCCTGGGGAAAATCGGCCGCGAGCGCATGGGCCTCGGCAACGAGCAAAAAAATCAACATAGAAACCATTCGCATCATCACAGGATGTGTCATACCGTTTTTCATTCAGGCTCCTTTGAGTGTACCGCGAGACCTATTGCGGCTATCTGGCCGGCGGACCGAATGGCCCCGGATTCCCGCCCATCCCCCCCATCCTAACGCCGGGAATAATGGCGCGTAAAGAGGTATTGGACGCAATCTGATTGATGTAACTCACCATGGTGGCAGCGTCCTGTTCACTTTGTCCCATCGCGACCGCCACATCGAAATATTCCCGATTGCGTTCGTTTTCCAGCAACGGCACGACCGCCACGACATTACTTCTCAGATCAGCGGCCACCTGTTGTCGCACATCATCCGGCAGACCGCTTTGCAATTGCTGACTCAAGGTGGAGGCCTGTCCCAATAACGTCAGCATCATCCTGTATTCTTCCTGATCTGCCGGATTCATCTTCGACGTATCCCGACTCATGAAAAAATCGTTCGCCCGACTCCATGCATCCTGAATGTTCTGTTGCATCGTCTGGCGCCTCTGCTGGAACTCCGCATATCGCTGGGGATCGTTCGTGCGGAGATTTTCCATCCAATCGGATGAACGACGGCGGGACCGCTCCGGATCTGCGGTTCGAGAGGGCATCGTCACCCCTGCAATGGACGCCGGCTTGCCCAGCTCCGCACCCGGGAGTTCGGGATCCTGCCGTTTCGAAGAGAGGCTCGTGCCCGCCATTTTCGAAACGGAAGTTTTATTCTGTGCGGCCTTCTCCGACAAGACCGTGGCATCCCGGATCGGGGATACGGAGGGCATTCTGGCAAGACGTTCCACCGCCGCACTGTATTCTTGCTTAAAATAGGCGGCTTGGCCTCTGTAATAGAGCGCCAAGGATGATGTGGTCAGCAAAACAACCGCCCCAATCACCATGAAAACTGTCGAAAAGATACGCATCCGGATGAATTCCTCATTCCTTCGAAGCTATCTTTATAAGACGTCCAACACCATCATTTTATTGTACTTCGCCGGAGATGTGATAGAGATTGATTGGCTGAATCATGAAACCGACAACCCGCCTCATCTCCAAAGGTCCATTATGACAGATTCGCTGAAACTTCCTTACCTGCGCAAAATTGATAAACGGGGTGATATACAAGTCTGGATCGTGGATGGCAGTTATGTCCGCGGTCATCTCGACGAGGAATTTACCAACTTCGGGCAACACTACCGGTATCGATATATTCCTGAAAAAGAATTCTGGCTGGATGCCGAGGCGGAGCAGGATGAACATGTGTTTTTCATCGACCACCTTCTTGTTGAACATCGTTTGATGGCCCAGGGGAAATCTTACGGGGATGCCCTTGTCGAAGCCGATAAGATCGAGCGTAGTGAGCGGCGGCGTGCCGGAGACATGGCCAAGGCAACCCGGCGGGGCAAGCAATTGCCAGAAGGCCATGCCGCACATGATCACCTCTGGAAAAAGCTGGAAAACGGCATCAGCGTGTGGATTGTCAACGGACGATTCGTCCGCAGCATCTTCGACATCGACTTCACCGCCGGAGGACACGACCATGTGTATGAGTTTGTCCCCACTGGCGAAGTCTGGATCGATGATGCGATCACGGAAAAAGAACGGGGATATGTCCTGCTCCACGAACTCCATGAACGCAATCGCATGGCAAAATCAGTGCCCTACAGCAAGGCACATGCCGAATCCAGTCGCATTGAGTTCCAATGCCGCCATCACCCGGACGAACTCCACGACGCGCTAACGACTGAAGGCTGGGCTTAAGACGGCGCCGGTATCAGGAGAACCGCAACTCACCCCATTCCGACTGCCGGTGAAAACTCACCACGGGATGCGGCGAAGAGGAGGATAAAACCGGTTGCTCCCTGCCACGGGTATAGTCATAGCGGCTGAAGGAAAACAACCATTGCGAACCGGACTTCGGAAGGGCGGTCTCGCACACGAGGTCAAACGGAATCTCCGCCAGCACCTCCCATTTTTCAGCGGCCGCATTCACCCGTACACGACTTTCAATGACGCAATCCTTGATGAACCAGTCAGCCGGAAGCCCGGGCGTGGCACGGGGCGTGGCCAAGGCTTGTGCTGAGGGAAATCGCAACTGCAATTTCTGATTCCCGGGCGTGACATGGATTTCAAAATAGGCGTCCTGATCACAGGGCCGCAAAAACATTTCGAACGCATCACCCGACATGAATGACATCTCATTAAACCGGGTTTCAGGATTGAAGATATCCGCATCCTCAATCTCGGCATAAACATACAGCGCCTTATTCGTCCATCCCGTTTTCACGCGCATGGGTCGGAATCCGGGTTCCGGATCAGTCCGCCAAGCCTGTCGCGACTCCACGCTCTGGGCGTCAGTCAGGGCGGCCACACTTTTTTCCCACGATTCAAGATCCACCGACGTCAGTTTCTTTACAGCAATAACAGGTTGTTTCACGCTCATTTCATCCCTTTATCTATAGAATAATTGGAATATCCTTCTGTTCCCAGGCGGGATCTCTCAACCGCCCACTATTTCCTGCTGTTTCCGGAACAAGAAAAAAAGAACCACGGTAATCAGAAGCGATGCCAGACCCATCACGCCAAACGCCGCCGTCGGCTGGAGATAGGCGTTGAGGCAGTTTGAAAAAAGCCCGGAAGAAAGAATCCCAATGAAAACAATGAAATTCACCGCCGAGAGCACAGCACCTTTGCGCTCAACGGGAGGACGGATTTGGAGGAAACTCTCCATGGGAATCAGGATACCACCTCCAAAACCACCCAGCAGGAAGGTCAACACAAAGAGCGCCGGACGCTGGAAGAACTCCGTCAGCATCGGCACCCCGGCCATTCCCACCATAACCAGCGACATGGCAAGGCAAAGCGGCCAGACCACCCGGTACCAGCGGCCAATAGGAATCAAGCGGCTGCTGATCACACCCCCGACGGCCAGCCCCACCAACTGGGACACAATCAAATAACTGGTCCACGTCTTGCTCATATGAAACTGATTGATGCCAAGCGGATTGATAATAAGAATTCCCAGTGACCCGACCAGCCAGACAAAGACGTTTGTAAAAATCGTGGTTGCCAGCAGCGGATCCTTGCGGGTGTCGATCAGCTCCTGAATCGTGTGGATTGGCCCGTTCCAGGGAAATTTCAGCTTTGGATTGGCCGCCGGGCGGTGCGGGACACCGTAGCTAACGATCACGCCCACCAGCGCCACCCCCACAACGGTGGTCGCCACCAGTAAGCGGCCCGCCTCTATTCCCCAGAAAACACCCGGGCGATCCAGCATGATCCCGGCTACCGCCACCCCGCCCAGAATAGCAAGGGTCACCAGCATTCGCAGAATCCCATTGGCTCGCGTGACAAACCGTTCCGGATAGAGGTCGGGGAGCGAGCCATTCATGGCCGGACTAAACAGGGTGGCCTGAAAGCCCATAATGAAAAGCATGGTGAAAATGAGCGGCGAATTCCCCATGCAAATCCCAACCGCCCCAAACAGCATGGCGAGCAACTCCAGCCACTTGGCGGCCATCACGACGTGGCATTTGGCAAAACGATCTGCACACCAACCCGCCGGAGCGGCAAAAAGAATGAAAGGCAATGTAAAGACACTCAAGGCATAGCCTTGCATTTCATTATGCCCGGTCGCAACAAACAACACCAACGCCGCCTGTTTGAAGAAATTATCATTGAAGACGCCCAACCCATAGGACGACGCCATACAGATAAACTGACCCCGGGCATGCCGCAAAATTGCCGCATCATCCTCCATCACACTGGTTTTGCCGTTCAATTCATTCATGACGGGAAGGGTTTTAACAGAAGCCCGCGAAGCCCGCAAAGGAAACTAATTCTGGATTCCGAATGCTGAATTCCGGATACTCCCCCCATGCGTTTATTCGATGCCCATTGCCATTTGCAGGACCCTCGTCTCTTCCCGCACCTGGATGAGGCCATGCGGCACGCCACCTCCGCCGGGGTCGCCGGCCTGATGTGCTGCGGCACCTGCGAAGAAGATTGGCCTTTGTTACCCGCCATTGCCCGCCGCTTTCCTGAAGTCCGCCTCTCATTCGGCCTTCACCCCTGGTATATCCATACTCGCTCCCACGCCTGGCTGGACGTCCTCGCGGCTCACCTCTCCACAACCGCCTCCGCCATCGGTGAAATCGGATTGGACCACGCCTTGGATAAGTCGACCTTTGCTGATCAGGAGTCCGTATTCCTGGCCCAACTGCATCTCGCCGATGAACTTAAGCGCCCGGTTTCCATCCATTGCCGTCGTGCCTGGGGGCGATTGATGGAACTGCTGGATGAGCAAGGATGGCCGGCCCATGGATTTGTGCTGCATTCATATTCCGGTTCCAGTGAATTGGTCGCGCCACTGGTCCGGCGGGGGGCCTTCTTTTCGTTTTCCGGCGCCATCACCTTCGACCAGAATCGGAAGGGAAGGGACGCCCTACTCTCCGTCCCGCTTGATCGACTGCTTATTGAAACCGACGCTCCGGACTTGATACCCCGGCTTCCCTCTGACTCCCCTTTGATTTCAAGCCCTCGCAGTTCAATCAATGAACCGGCCTATTTGACAGAGGTCCTGAAGATGGCGGCGACAATCACGCAGGTCCCTGAACAAGAACTGGCGAAAACCACCCTGCGAAATGCGGAAACCCTTTGGAATAAAGGCTTGGGGCTGGACTTGTCTCAAAAGCATTTCTAACATCAAGCCAATTTAGAATTACCATCTTTTTCGTATAGGTATCCCGGCGGCGATTAACTCTTTTTTTATCTGCGGAATCGTATATTCGCCCGTATGAATCATACCGGCAATGATGGCGGCATCGGCTTTCCCCTTTGTAAACGCCTCCGCCAGATGCGCCGGCTTACCCGCCCCGCCGGAGGCCACAACAGGAATCCGGACCGCCTCGGCAATCATGCGGGTCAGGGTGAGTTCATATCCTGTCTTCATCCCATCGGCATCCACGGAGTTCACAACAATTTCACCGGCGCCCAAATCCTCCGCCTGCCTGGCCCAGGCCAGTGCGTCCTTGCCGGTCCGCTCCCGGAAGCCCCGCGTCGTGATCTCGTAACCGCTGGGAAAGCGGGGATCGTTTTCCACACGCACCGGATCCATTCCCAATACGATGCACTGGGAGCCAAACGCCTTCGCCCCATCGGCGATAATTCCGGGATTGATCACGGCCAAAGAATTGACCGATATTTTCTCCGCGCCCGCCAGCAATACCCGCGACATATCCGCCAGGTTTGAAATCCCTCCGCCGACCGCAAAGGGAATATGGATGGCACGCGCCACGGCGCGCACCATCTCGATATCAATCGGACGCCGCTCGGCGGAGGCTGTGATATCGTAAAACACCAACTCATCACAGCCTTCTTCGTAATATTTCGCCGCCATCTCCACGGCATCACCCAACACCACGTTGTTCTGGAATTTGACACCCTTGGTCACTTTTTTATTCCGGACATCCAGACAGGGAATGATTCGTTTCGTCAGCATTTCCCCTCCCATCGGCTGAAGTTCTCAAATACCTTCAACCCGACCCGACCCGATTTTTCGATATGGAACTGGGTCGCCACCAGATTGTCACGGCCAACCACGGAAGTGAACTCCACTCCCGCATATTCCGTCATCCCGATACTATCCTGAACCTTCGACGTGGTTGGATAATAACTGTGGACGAAATAGAACTCGGTTTCATCCTCAACCCCGGCAAACACCGGATGAGGACGACGGAACTTCACGGCATTCCACCCGATCTGCGGCACCTTGTCAGCGGGATGGGTAGGCCGGAACAGACGGACTTCGCCGGGGATAAAGCCCATCGTAGGCGTCCCCCCGTCCTCCTCGGACCGGTCAAACAGAACCTGCATCCCGACACAAATACCGAGAAAGGGGGTCCCTCTCGCCACCACGGTCCGGAGCACATCCATCAGCTTCAATTCGACCAGATGCCGCATCGACGCGCCGGCGGCCCCCACCCCCGGGAACACCACCCGATCCGCCCGAAGAATCGTTTCCGGACAATCGGTAATGGCGGCTTCCACCCCAATCGCTTCAAACGCCAGTTTCACGCTGGTCAGGTTTCCCGCCTTATAATCCACAATCGCAATCATGAGCGCCCTTCCTTCAACCCCCTCCTTGCATTTCGGGGGTCATAGTCTTATCCTACAGACCGATCTTGTCGAGAAAGAGTTTTAGGAAAGGTAAGCCCCATGATTAAACGTTACACATTAGTCTTCATCGCCATTATCCTGTCAGGCGGACTCAGTGGGGCCGCCCTCCTCCACACCGCCGTCAAAGAGCAGGATCTCGACAAGATCCGCCTGCTGATTAAAAATACCGACACCAACAGCCTGAACGCCCAGGATGCCAACAACACCACGCCGCTGATCCTGGCTGCCATCCAAGGCAACCTGGATATCGTCAAAGAACTGGTAACCGCCGGTGCCGATGTGAACCTGACCACGGAAGGCGGCCTCACCCCCCTCCATTGCGCCGTCAACAAGGACTTCCTTGAGGTGGCAAAATACCTGATTAAAAAAGGGGCCAATGTCAATGCCGTCACCGCCAAGGGTTCCACCGCACTCCATTGGGCGGCTTACAACAAAAACTATGCCTTGTGTAAGCTCCTGATTCAATCCGGGGCCATCGTCAACGCAAAGGCCGCGACCGGCTTCACCCCGCTCCACTGGGCGGCCTACACCGACGCCGCGGATATTGTGACGATCCTGCTTGCCAGCGGGGCTGATCTCTCCCTGACCGACAACAATCACCAGACCGCCCGCGCCGTCGCCGAGGAACGGAACGCCAACGCCGCCCTTGAAGCCATGAAACCTAAAAAACCGTCGCTTATGGCAACCCTATTCTCTCCCCCGAAAAACACTCCCCCTCCAATAACCCCGGCTAAAGTCAAAACTCCAGAGATTCAGAAAGCCTCTGAGCCGGAGGAAAAAATCACCAAAGTTTTCACTCCTGGGATCCGCTACTCCGGCCAACCCATTGCGCTTACCAAACGGTATGAGGGAGAAGTCACGTTCCCTGACGGCTCCCGTTACGCGGGGCAACTTGTTGCAAACCGGAGGGACGGCCAGGGTAAACTAACCCTTCCCAACGGGGGCCAATACGAGGGCAGCTGGCAAAGCGATTCCCGCCACGGACCCGGATCCGCCATTTTCGCGAATGGGGACAAATATACGGGCGAATGGAAGAATGACGCCATGGATGGCGAGGGAACCTATACCTTTAACAACGGAGGCCAGGTTACCGGCCAGTGGAAGAAGGGACATCTCATCAACGGCCATGGCTCCTTTAAATTCGGGGAAAGCGATCAATACGATGGCGATTGGCAAAACGACATGATGCATGGCCAGGGAACCTACATTACCTCCGGTGGCGTCAAAACAACCGGCTACTGGGAGAAGAACAAGTTTATGGGCAACGACAAAACAACTCCGCCGCTGCAGCAGTAATCAGTGATTACCTGCAACGTCACTTTGCTCTTGTCTATAGAAACACCTCCGCCATAATGTCCCTCTGTTTTGTTTATTAGGGAACCCGTTACGCACAAGGAAGATAATCATGAAGCAGATCAAGATATTCCTGAATGAAGATGAGATGCCGCGCCAGTGGTACAACATTGCCGCTGATTTCCGCCATGCCATGCCCCCTCCCGTCACTCCCGACGGCAAACCGGTAACCCCTGACATGCTGGCCCCGGTCTTCCCGATGAACCTGATCGAACAGGAAGTCAGCACCCAGCGCTGGATCGATATTCCCGATGAAGTTCTGCAAATCCTCTGGCAGTGGCGCCCCAGCCCGCTTTGCCGCGCCTACCGGCTTGAGCAGGCGCTCAAAACTCCCGCCAAGATTTATTACAAGAACGAAGGCGTATCGGCCCCCGGCAGCCATAAGCCCAACACCGCCGTGC